>Ga0180219_1000058_pt1 | contig 162077 bp, 150 predicted proteins | sample eDN3rd30CBELigMG_FD_151338 | JGI IMG/M metagenome (GOLD analysis project Ga0180219, IMG submission 151338) | Enriched Miracle-Growth compost microbial communities from Emeryville, California, USA - eDNA 3rd pass 30_C BE-Lig MG (version 2)... ...
TGTTCGGCAAGTTGAAGCAACAGCGCCGCATCGCCACGCGCTATGACAAGACCGTCCTGTCGTTCGAGAGCTTCCTCAATCTCGCCGCAGCAAGACTATGGATGCAATCTTTTGTCAACGCGGCCTAGGACGGTTTTACGGCGTAAGACATATTCGGTGAGTTGCCGTTGCTCTTCGGCTCGAATTTCATTCGCAGCTTTGCGAACTGCTTCAGCGAAGCTCTCGGGCACATCGTCATTGCCTCCCAACTGCGACACAATCCTTTGGATGGTGTCATTCCGCTCCTTGTCCCGGCGTATCCGAATGGGAATCAGGGCTTGGGCAAATTGCTCGGGCTTCACTGCATTCTTTGGAGTTTTTGCAAGCAGGTCAGTAGCTTCCTCGAAAGCGAACGACGGATACCGCACGCGCACTATCTCATGGTGACGCAACAGACCGGAACAGGACGGGGAACGCTTGGCGGCATATTGGCACGCACCCTTCGCGGATATGTCGCGATCAACATGGACCCGGCCGCCCTCTTTGGGGGCTTCAATGGTCGCGTATCGCAAAAGCTGCTCGCCACTGTTGATGAGATACGCGAAGGCAATAGCGCGCAGCGCTATGAAAAGGCCGAATCTCTTAAATCGAAAATAACGGAAGAAACACGCGCCATTAACCCGAAATATGGTTTGCAATCGGTTGAAAGTAATTGCTGCCGATGGCTCATGTTCTCGAACCACTTGGACGCATTACCATTCGACAACAATGATCGACGGATAATCGTTATTGAAAACCCGTCCATGCGGGCACAACCGGAATGGTATGGTTATCTGCATACATTGATGCACGATCCGGCATTTATTGCGAGCGTGCAGCGATGGGCTTTGACGCATGATATTAGCGGTTGGAGCGCTCACACGCCTGCGCCGATGAACGCGGTAAAGGCGAAGGCATTAACGGCATTGGAATCGCCGTTGGATGCGGCATGTCGGCAATTCGCCAAGGAATGGCCGGGCGATATTGCGGCGTTTTCCGATCTGGCTGGCTTCATCGGCGGCGAGCCGGATGCACGCGCGCTGAAACATGCTTTGGAGCGCGCGGGCATGGCGACCGGCAAACGATTCAAAGCGCACGGGCAGCGAGAGACTCTGCTTATCGTGCGCGGCCCGCTCGCATTGGATGACTATGAAACCGCCGATCCGGCCGTGCTCATGGCTAAAATTATCGCCGCACGAGGGCAAATTTCGCTCCGATAATTATCGCCGGGCCACGGCGGGCCACGGAGGCCACGACTTTCAAGACTCTCATAAAAAAATAGGAGTCGATTTTCACACTTTTAAAAGTCGTGGCCTCCGTGGCCCACCGTGGCCCGCGTTACGATTTGTTACTATCCGGGTATATTATTTAAATTTCAGATTTCAACGGATCAAATTTCAAATTTAAATAACTTAACTTATATTACCAATAATATCGTATGATTTTCAAATCCAACGGAATGGATAATTTGATCATTAATGGGGTTACGAACGGAAATATCGACGCAAAAAGCGATTGAATGTTTAACGGTAATGGTAGGTGCCTCAATAATAAACTGGGGGAGTGGGGAGGTTAATTATTTCAAAACCTACTTGACACGGCATAATTTCGTCGCATCCTTCGCTAATTAATTTTAAGCGAGGTCCCAATGCCATGTCGATCATGATCCAACAGACCGCCGAAGGTCCAGTCGCTACCGCCAACAGCGAGGGCCGCACGGTCGCCTTCACCACTCAGCGCGTCGGCCAGCGCTTCCAGTCCAGCGCCGCCAGCGTCATCGCCGCGCTGGACCACGTCGCTAACGAAACGGCGGCAGCGGCGGACGATCTCAAGCCAGACGCCCTCTTAAAACGCATCCGTGCAGGCCATGAGCGCCACACCGGCCCAGCCGCGCTTGCGATGCGCAATGAAATTGCCACCGCCAAGCGGGATCATGCCACGCGGCTCCAGCGGCTCATGTCCGAGCCGTCCGATCCGATGATCGCCGCCGAGGACCGCGCCGCCTTCCGGGCCGTGTCCATCGGTGAACGCCGTCGCTGGATCGCCAATGCCGGCAAAGAAGCACTGGCCGCGATCATCACAGTTGGCCGGCAGCGTTGGCCGGAACTGGACGATGCGGCTTGGCAAGCCGCCGTGGATCGGCTCGCGAAGCTGACCTTCCTTGAGCAGTCCGGCGTTCTCGCGAATTTCTCGATCCAGCCGACGCCGGCCGCACCCGCGCCTGTGGGCGTGGACATGGCGGCAGCGGAAGCCTTCGCGGATGAACGCATTACCGCCTTTCGTGCGGAGCAGGCCGAGACCGTGCAGGCCGAACGGCGCTTGTCCGATTTGATTTCGCTGGTCGCCGTCTCCTGCGAGATGACGCGGCCGGACGATGCTATGGCTTTGCTCGGGCTGGCCGCCGCATGATGCGCTTGCCTGCCACCGTGACGCTGCCGACCGCGCCCGGCATGTGGCCAGGCGACGCCTATAGAACGCTGGGGATCAGCCGAGCGGTCGCCCACAACCGTCGCGCGCATCACAATTTTCCGGCGGCTGGCGAGGACGGGCGGATATCGACGATGGCGCTTGCTGCATGGCTGGCGGCCCACGGTGTGCGAGTGATGTGGCTATGAGCGCTCCTATCCCTTTTCCGTCCGTCAAATCCCGCACGCCGTCACCGCTCCGGCCGGACTTGGTCGGAGCGGTCCAGCGCGAGAATGCGGACGTGATTCAAGCGCTCTTTCCGGAAGCGATGCGCGTTCTTGCCGAGCGGATGGCGACCGTTCAGTGTATCACCAGCGCCAAGCTCATCGTTGAGGCGTGCTTGCCCGCCAGGGGCCGCTTGATCCCCGGCATCGACACCAGCCCCGCCGGGATCGAACGAGCGCTTGCCGATGGGCGAATCACGGCCACAGAGGCGCGCGACATGGCGCAGGCTGTCGCCGCGTGCCGGTCGATCGAACAAATCGAGGCGCTCGCTGCTCGCATTGAGGCGCTGGAAGCGGCGCTACGGGCGGCAGCATGACGACACTGGGGCAGCTAGGAAGGACCGTCCGTGACGTGGAAGCGTCCATGCCGCCGCACCTGCTGGCCCTGCATCGCGCGTCCGAGACCGTCCGTGCCGCCTATGCGGCCCATCGCGCGGCCTTGCGGGACTGGTATGGCCGGCAGGGACCGAATGTCTATGTGCGCTGGCTGGACGGCGAGATTGAACCGCCGACGCTGCCTGCCCTGCTTCACTCGATATTCCCGCCCATGCAACCGCCATGCGTGGGCGACGATCTGGCGGACTTGTGGCGGCACGCATTGGAGAACGGTCGATGAGCACACTCTATCGAACGGTTGATCCAGCCATAGCGATCGTGGTTGACGAAAGTCACAACCAGGCGGTCGGCGCCATCGTGCTGGAGGAGCCTAGGCCAGATTGGTCGCTTGCCGGATTGGCTGCGACAACTGCCCCGAGGGGCGATATTCAGCGCTTCGAACGACCGGCTCGGACTGTAGTTTGGGTTGAAGGATGGATCGTGCTCGACATTGCGATAAACTTGCTCGCGTGTTGTTCCTTATCACCAATTCAAGCGATCCGCCGCTTTGATCGACTCTTTGAGAATTGCACCGTCGCAGGTAATCTTATGGATGAAGCGCTACGCGCTGCGATGGGCAAAGACGTGAGCGAAACTATCCAAAGGCAACGTGCTGCTCTCGCTGAAGATTGCAACGAACCCGATCGTCTCATTGCGAGAGTATGGAAACTCCGTAATAATGTGGCTTAAACGGTGGCGGCAATGCTTTGTCCATAATCGTGTCGCCATCTTTAAAGTGTCAAGAAAAAAGGGAGGTATATAAAAAGTGGCGAACATAGACGGTGACTATTTCAGTGAACTACTGAAAGACGGATGGCAAATCGAAGGGCATTCCGTTGCCATGTTTGCAGCCGGTGCCCTGACTCACAACATCCTTCTGAGGAAGGACTATAGCGTCAAATGCCTGACGATCATTATCAATGGGAATAAGGAAGTAGGGCGCTACTGTAGCGATTTTGCGCCGAATCCCCCGCCATCGCCGAAAAAGAAGGGCATCTGGGGATGATAATCTAGGAGCCTAGCAACGTCGCAGCGTTACCCAAGCGTTACCCGGTAGCCGCCTCGGCCACCGGGTAATGTCGCTAAGTTCTTGAGAAATATGGTGCGCCCGGAACGATTCGAACGTCCGACCCTCAGATTCGTAGTCTGATGCTCTATCCAGCTGAGCTACGGGCGCATTACCATGTTTCGGCGCCTTGCCCGGCGCCGTGGGAGAGGCGCAAATAGTCGGGGGCGCCTCCGGTGGCAACCCCCTTTTTGCGCTTTTGTGACTTGTCGTCAGCCCTTGCTGGCGAGCGCCGCCTGAGCCGCCGCCAGACGGGCGATCGGCACGCGATACGGCGAGGCGCTGACATAATCGAGCCCAGTCTGCTCGCAGAAGGCGATGCTGGCCGGATCGCCGCCATGCTCGCCGCAAATGCCCAGCTTGATGCCGGGACGCGCTGCCCTGCCCCGCTCCGCCGCGATCTCGATCAGCTGGCCGACGCCCTCGATGTCGAGACTCACGAACGGGTCGCGGCCGAAAATGCCCTTGTCGACATATTGGGTCAGAAACCGGCCGGCATCGTCACGGCTGATGCCGATGGTGGTCTGGGTCAGGTCGTTGGTGCCGAACGAGAAGAACTCGCCGACCTGCGCGATCTCGCCGGCCATGAGCGCGGCGCGGGGCAGCTCGATCATGGTGCCGACCAGATAGTCGACCGATGTGCCGCGCTCCTCGAAGACGGCCCTGGCGGTCTTTTCGACAATGTCCTTCATCAGCTCCAGCTCGCGCCGGGTCGCGACGAGCGGGATCATCACCTCGGGAATCGGCGCTTCGCCGCTCTCGACGGACACGTCCAGCGCAGCCTCGAAGATGGCGCGGGCCTGCATCTCGTAGATTTCGGGATAGGTGACGCCAAGCCGGCAGCCGCGATGGCCGAGCATCGGGTTGAACTCGTGCAACTCCGCCGCGCGGCGCTTGAGCAGGTCCACCGACACGCCGGCCGCCTTGGCGACATCGGCAAAGTCGACATCCTCGTGCGGCAGGAACTCATGCAGCGGCGGGTCGAGCAGGCGGATCGTGACCGGCAGGCCCGCCATCTCCTTGAAGATGCCGATGAAGTCCGCGCGCTGCTCGGGCAGCAGCTTGGCCAGCGCCGCGCGCCGGCCCGCCTCATTCTCGGCCAGGATCATCTGGCGCACGGCGGTGATCCGCTCGGCATCGAAGAACATATGCTCGGTGCGGCACAAGCCCACGCCTTCCGCGCCGAACTCGCGCGCGGTCCTGCAGTCCTGCGGCGTCTCCGCATTGGCGCGCACCTTGAGGCGGCGCACCAGGTCCGCCCATTCCATCAGCGTGCCGAAATCGCCGGCCAGCTCCGGCTGCACGGTCGGCACCTCGCCGGCCATCACTTCGCCGCTGGCGCCGTCGATGGTGATGATGTCGCCTTCCTTGAGCAGCCGTTCGCCGATGCGCATCAGCTTGTTGGGCGCATCGATGGAGATGCTGCCCGCGCCCGAGACGCAGGGCCGGCCCATGCCGCGCGCGACCACCGCCGCGTGGCTGGTCATGCCGCCGCGCGCGGTCAGGATGCCCCTGGCGGCGTGCATGCCGTGAATGTCCTCCGGGCTGGTTTCGATGCGCACGAGGATCACGGCCTCGCCCAGCTCGTTCAGCCGCTCGGCATTCTCCGCGTCGAACACCACCTGGCCGGAGGCCGCGCCGGGCGATGCCGGCAGGCCCTTGGTCAGCACGTCGCGCGGCGCCTTGGGATCGAGCGTGGGGTGCAGGAGCTGGTCGAGCGCGGCGGCATCGACACGCGCCACCGCCTCCTCGCGGGTGATGAGCCCTTCATTGGCCATGTCCACCGCGATCTTGAGCGCGGCCTTGGCGGTGCGCTTGCCCGAGCGGGTCTGGAGCATCCAGAGCTTGCCCTGCTGCACGGTGAACTCGATATCCTGCATGTCGCGATAATGCGTCTCGAGGATCTCGAACACGCGCGCCAGCTCGCCATAGGTCTCCGGCAGCGCCTCTTCCATCGAGAGCGGCCTGGCCCCGGCCTTTTCGCGCGCGACCTTGGTCAGATATTGCGGCGTGCGGATGCCCGCGACCACATCCTCGCCCTGCGCATTGATGAGATATTCGCCATAATAGGCATTCTCGCCGGTCGCCGGATCGCGGGTGAAGGCCACGCCGGTGGCCGAGGTCTCGCCCATATTGCCGAACACCATGGCCTGCACATTGACCGCGGTGCCCCAGTCGCCGGGGATATTGTTGAGGCGGCGATAGACCTTGGCCCGATCCGCCTGCCAGCTGCCGAACACCGCGCCGATCGCGCCCCATAGCTGCTCATGCACATCCTGCGGGAAGGGCTTGCCCCACTGCTTCTGGACCAGTGCCTTATATTCCGCGACGAGCGCCTGCCAATCCTCGGCCGCCAGCTCGGTATCGAGGTAGGCGCCCTTATCTTCCTTGGCGATTTCCAGCGCTTCCTCGAACTTGCTATGATCGAGATCGAGCACGACATCGGCATACATCTGGATGAAGCGGCGATAGCTGTCCCATGCGAAACGCGCATCGCCCGAGGTCGCCGCCAGGCCCGCGACGGTCTCGTCATTGAGGCCGAGGTTGAGCACGGTGTCCATCATGCCCGGCATGGAGACGCGCGCGCCCGAGCGGACCGAGACGAGCAGCGGATCGGCCGCATCGCCGAAGTGCTTGCCCGTCACTGCCTCGATATGGGCGATGCCGCTGGCGACTTCGGCATTCAAGCTCTCGGGATAGGTCTCGCCATCCGCATAATAGCGGGTGCACATCTCCGTGGTGATGGTGAAGCCCGGCGGGACAGGCAGGCCGATCGCCGCCATGCCGTCCAGATTGGCGCCCTTGCCGCCAAGGAGATTCTTGTCTCCCTTGCCGCCATCGTCGACACCACCGCCGAAACGATAGACATATCTCGTCATCAGTCGCTCCACCTTCGTCTGTTCCAATCCATGCGCGATCGATTATGTCGCGGGAGATGCCCCCTCCGCATGGAGAATTGCGGGCAGCCTTTAGCCCTCTATCCGGGAAAAGTCCGCAACTTTGTGCGCCGCAGCACGGATTCGACCGAGCAGCGACAATCGCGCCGCCCGTTTCTCCGGATCGGCATCGTTGACCGTCACGGCATCGAAGAACGCATCGATCGGCCCGCGCAGGGTCGCGAGCGCGGCCATGGCGCCCTCGAAATCCTCGGCGGCGATGGCCGCATCGGCGCGCGGCTCGGCCTTGTCGAGCGCGTCAAGCAGCGCGCCTTCGGCCGGTTCGGGTGTATAGCTGAGCGCCGCATGCGCATCATGCGCGCGCATCGCCTCGGCAATGTCCGGATCGGTCAGCGCCGCGCCGGGATCTTCCTCGCCCGCCGCGCTGATCGGCCGGGCGGCCGAGGGCGCGCCCTCCTTCTTGAGGATATTGGCCGCGCGCTTGTAGCCCGCGAGCAGATTGGCGCCATCGTCCGTGCCGACAAAGGCCTGCAGCGCCTTCACCCGCGCGAGCAGGCGGACGAGATCATCCTCCCCACCGAGCGCGAACACCGCATCGATGAGGTCGTGCCGGACACCGGCTTCGCGCTGCTGGACCTTGAGGCGATCGGCGAGGAAATCGAGAATCCCGTTGATGATCTGCCCGACCTGAAGCGGTTCCGCGATGTCGTTCTGGAAGACCGCCAGAATGTTCCAGAGGGGCGCTTTCAACCCATTGGTTTCGATAAGCAGCAGCGAACCCAGCGCCGCGCGCCGCAGCGCGAAAGGATCACGCGAGCCGGTCGGTTTCTCATCGATAGCGAAGAACTGGAACAGGCTATCCAGCTTGTCCGCCAGCGAGACCGCCACCGTCACCGGCGCAGTCGGCACCTCGTCGCCCTGCCCGACCGGCTTGTAATGATCGCGGATGGCATCGGCCACAGCATCCGGCAGGCCTTCCGCGCGGGCATAATAGCCGCCCATCAGGCCCTGAAGCTCGGGGAACTCGCCGACCATCTCGGTGACGAGATCGCCCTTGGCGAGCCGCGCGGCCTGTTCGGCCTGATCCGGATCGGCCCCTTTGACGATCCCCTCTTCCGCCAGCCAGCGCGCCAGCTTAGCCACGCGCTCCACCTTGTCGGCGACCGTGCCAAGCTTCTCGTGGAACGTGATGCGCGCCAGCTTTTCGGCATGGACGGCGAGCGGCGTCTTCTTGTCCTGCTCCCAGAAGAAGCGCGCGTCGGAGAGGCGGGCGGCGAGCACCTTGCCATTGCCTTCGACGATGGCCGTGCCGCCATCCTTCGCCTCGATATTCGCGGTGCAGATGAAGGCATTGGCAAGCGCCCCCGCCTTGTCGCGCAGGACGAAATATTTCTGGTTGATGCGCAAGGTGAGCTGGATGACCTCGGGCGGCACCTCCAGAAAGGCCGGATCGAAGCGGCCGAGCAGCGGCACCGGCCATTCGGTGAGCCCGGCATTCTCGGCGACGAGACCGGCATCGGGGATCAGCGCCAGCCCGGCTTGCGCCGCGAGCGCATTGGCGCGCTCCTCGATGATCGCGCGGCGCTCGGCGGCATCCACGATGACATGGGCCGCGCGAAGCTGCGCCGCATAGGTCGCCGCGCTCTCGATCGCGATCGGACCATGACTGTGGAAGCGATGGCCGGCGGTCGTGCGATCGGCCGCGACGCCCTCTATGGCAAAGGGCACTACATCGCTGCCGAGCAGCGCCACGATGCCCTGCAGCGGGCGCACCCAGCGCAGGCTCTCGGACGACAGGCTGGCGTCGCCCCAGCGCATCGACTTGGGCCATGGAAAGGCGCGGACGATCGCGGGGATCGCCTCGGCCAGAACCTGTGCCGTCGCGCGGCCGGGCTTCTCGACCACCGCGAACCAGATGCCGTCGCGGTCCTCGAGCTGGTCCTGCGCCAGGCCGGTCTTGCGCAGGAAGCCCTCCAGCGCCTGCGGGGGAGCCGAGGTGCGCGGGCCCTTATATTCCTCGCTGACCGGCTGCGTCGCCAGCGGCAGGTCATAGGCGATGAGGGCAAGGCGCCGCGGCGTCACATGGCTGGTGAGAGATCCCGGCTTAAGCCCCGCCTCTGCCAGCTTGTCCGCGAACAGCCGCGTCAGATCCTCGCTGGCCTTCGCCTGCATGCGCGCCGGGATTTCCTCGCAGCGCAGTTCGAGAAGGAAGTCGGTCATCACAGCGTCCATTCCGGGAAGCGGGCTTCCCATTGCGCGCGATTCTTTTCGATATGCGCCTCGCAGCTGCCCTTGGCGAGATCGCGCACGCGGCCGATATAGCTTGCCCGCTCCTGCACGCTGATGACGCCGCGCGCCTGCAGCAGGTTGAAGACATGGCTGGCCTTGATCGCCTGTTCATAGGCCGCGAGCGGCACGCCGGCCGCGATGCTCGCCATGCACTCGGCCTCGGCATCGCGGAACCAGCGCAGCAGCTTCTCGGTATCGGCGATCTCGAAATTCCATTTCGACATCTGCCGCTCATTGTCGAGGAACACGTCGCCATAGGTGACGGCGGGCCGGCCGTCCGTCGCGTCGTTGAAGACGAGGTCATAGACGCTGTCGACGCCCTGGATATACATGGCGAGGCGTTCCAGCCCATAGGTCAGTTCGCCGGCCACCGGCTTGCAATCGAAGCCGCCCATCTGCTGGAAATAGGTGAACTGGGTGACTTCCATGCCGTCGCACCAGACTTCCCAGCCAAGGCCCCAGGCGCCCAGCGTCGGGCTTTCCCAGTCGTCCTCCACGAAGCGGATGTCATGGACCAGCGGATCGATGCCGATTGCCGCGAGCGAGCCCAGATAGAGCGCCTGCAGGTCCGGCGGACTCGGCTTCATGATGACCTGATACTGGTAATAATGCTGGAGGCGGTTGGGGTTCTCGCCATAGCGCCCGTCCGTCGGCCGGCGCGAGGGCTGGACATAGGCGCAGTTCCACGGCTCCGGACCGAGGCTGCGCAAGGTCGTCGCGGGGTGGAATGTGCCCGCGCCCACCTCCATGTCGAACGGCTGCAGGATGACGCAACCCTGCGCCGCCCAATAGTCGTGCAAGGTAAGGATCAATCGCTGAAAACTCAGCGGCGCTGCTGCCGTCTCCGCCATGTCGCCGTCTTGTGCCTTTCCCCGGCCGATGAACGGGCGGGCTTTGACGCATCGCTCCGGCGCGGTCAAGCAAGGCCCCGCTGCGGACGCACGCGGAATGTCGATTCGCCCGATCGAATCCGATTCGACGCCGCCGGTCGTGCCAAGCCGAGAAACGTCCACGCCTCCGACCGGCATGGAAGGCGTTCAAAAGTCCAGAAAATACGCATTTTCCGGCCGAATCCCATCCTCGACGCTCGCGCACAAATATTAGTTGACGGCGCAATATAGTTAACGCAGCTTAACCGTGGGTTGTGGAACCCATAACTCTATGAACAGAGTGGGAGAATATCATGAAATTGAAAGCCGTTTCCCTGGTGGGGTCGGCACTTGTTGCGCTCGGCTGCGCCACAAGTGCCAATGCGCTGACCTTCAATCTGATCAACCAAGGGGGTGTTGAAGAAGGTACGGACGCATATTTGGGCTTTACGGCCGCTGCATGGTATTGGTCGTCGGTGTTCACGGATGACGTGACCATCAATCTGCGCGTCGGCTTCAGCGTGCTGGGCGATCCCAACGTTCTGGGGCAGGCCAGCAGCTCGTCCGGCGACAAGTCCGCCGCTGCCTGGCGGGCCGCTATTGCCGGGGATGCTTCGACCGCGCTCGATACGAGCGTCGTCGCCAATCTGTCCAACTTCAGCAATAACAATATCCGTCTGAACAATACGGTCCAGAAGGCGCTCGGCCTTTATACCGGTAGCGATAGCGGTATCGATGGCACGATTACCTTCAACTCGTCGCGCGCTTTCGACTTCGATACGCGCAATGGCTTCGACGCCAGCGTTCCGGCGTCCGACTTCCTGAGCGTCGCGATCCACGAGATCGGTCACGTCCTCGGGTTCACCAGCGCGGTGGCCCAGAACACGACCAAGAACTCGCGTCCGACCAACACGGATGCCTTCCGCTACAAGAATGGCGAGTGGGACAACACCTGGGGTGGCTACGCCTATTTCTCCATCGACGGCGGTGAGACCGAGTTCCTGGGCAATGCCGGCTTCTCGTCGGGCCCGGACGGCTTCCAGACGTCGCACTGGCGTGAGGGCGCTCGCATCCATGACGGCACGAGCTGCACCGTCCTGCTCGAAGCGCAGGTCGGCATCCTCGATCCGACCGGCGGCCTGTGCCAGGAAGGCATCGTGACCGCGCAGGATCTCGCGATCTTCGACGCGCTGGGCTGGGACCTCAACATCGATATCCTCCAGAACCTGAACTATTCTGCGTCCACGTCGCAGATCCTGCAGGCCTATCTGGACAGCCAGGCCGCTCCGGTTCCCGAGCCGGCGACCTGGGCGATGATGATCGGCGGCTTCGCGCTCGTCGGCGCCGGCCTGCGCAAGCGTCGCGCCAACGTCAGCTTCGCCTGATCCAAACGAAAGGCGCCGCCGGTCTCCATGGCCGGCGGCGCCCTCTTGCCCGTGAGGGGCGAAGGACGGATACTCCATCAGCAATGACCATGTTGTTCGCCCTGATCCCCCTGATGACGATTGCCGCCTCTCCCGCCCCGTCGCTCACCGCCGCGCAGCAGCGCGCGCTGGAGCAGGACTTCGTCTGCCCGGCCAGCCTGCCCGATGATGACGCTCGCATCCTGGACGTCCGCCGCTTCGTGATACGCTACGGCGCCTTCGCGCCGCGCTCCACCATGGCCGAGCGCATGGCGTTTCGCGATCATCTGCTCGCCAAGCATCATTGCCCGGAGATGGAGCAGGAGCTGATTCACACCTTCCCGGAGACCTGATGGCGCGCCGTCGATCGGCAGGCGCGCTCCGGCGTTAGCGAAGCCTTAGCCCATGCCGGTCCATGCCCGGCTGCCCCTTGCGCGCGATCATCATGTCCGCGATGCAGGGGACGAGCCCTTTCTGTCATGGACGACGATGATGCGCCGCAAATCCCGCCTTCTCGCTCTCGCGCTGCTGCTCGCGCCCGCCACCGCGTCCCATGCGCAGGAAGCGGAAGCGCCGCCGCCGCCGGTCGCGGCGCCCGCAGTCGCTCCATCATCGCCCGAGGCGGAAAGACCGCTCACGCATGTGCGGCCAGCCCTGTGGGTCGTGCGGGACGAGGACACGACCATCTATCTGTTCGGCACCATCCATATATTGCGGCCGGACATCGTCTGGTTCGAAGGGCCGGTCCGCGCGGCGTTCGATGCCGCGCAGCAGGTCGTCATCGAGGTCGTCGCCCAGCCGGGGGACGAGCAGATCATGGCGCGCCGCGGCATGCGCCTGGACGGGCCGGCGCTCTCTACCCTCCTGCCCCCGCGCCACTGGCGGCGCTATGTCGACATATTGCGGTCCCACGGCATGTCGGCGGACCAGCTCGATCATGTGAAGCCCTGGTTCGCGTCGCTGTTCCTCTCGATCGCGCCGCTCGGCGGCCTTGGCTACAGCCCCGAAAGCGGCGTGGACGTCACGATCGCGGCCGCCGCGCGAGAAGCCGGCAAGACGTTGATCGGGCTGGAGACCACGGAGGAGCAGGTCGGCTTTTTCGACACGCTTCCGGCCGACGACCAGCTGGCCATGCTCAAGTCGACGCTGGACGAGATCCCCAAGCTGGGCATCACGCTGGAGAAGATGATCGCCGCCTGGGGCCGTGGCGACCCCGACCGGCTCGGGCCGTTGGTCAACGAGACGATGGGCGGGTCCTCCCTGCTGGAGAAGCGCCTGCTCGCGGAACGCAATGCCCGGTGGGCGGACTGGATCAAGGCACGGCTGGAGCAGCCCGGCACGGTGTTCATGGCCGTGGGCGCGGGGCATCTCGCCGGAAACGCCAGCGTCCAGCGCCTTCTCCAGGCACGCGGCATCCGCGCGGAGCTGGTCGACGATACGCCCGCCCAATGACGGCGACCGGCGAAGCGGGTGGCGTATCGCGCCGACGCCGGCTCGTCCTTCTTGCGCTGGTGATCTGCTCATTGCTGGCCGGGTTCGGCTGGTGGATCGTCCAGCGGACACCGGCGGAGCGGATCACCGCCCGGCCGGCGCTATGGCATCTGGCCCGGGAGGATCGCGAAGCCTTCCTGCTCGGCACCATCCATGTCGTGCCGCGCGAAACCCGCTGGCTGGGCCCCGCGATCGCGCAGGCCACCGACCGCAGCGACCGGCTGATCCTCGAAGTCACCGGGCTGGAGGCCGAGCGGCAAGGCCGTGCGATCTTCACCCGCCTGGGCAGCGCACCCGGCCTGCCCCCGCTCGCCGCCCGCCTCGCGCCGGCCGACGCGGCCCGCCTGCGCACCCTGATCGACCGCGATCCGGACGGCCTGTCCGGGCTCGACGGCTACCGGAGCTGGGCGGCGGCGCTCCTCATCAATGCGGTTACAACCGGGAGGATGGGATTGTCGGCGGACGATGCCCCGGAACAGGCGCTCACACGCCGGTTCGCCAGCGCCGGCAAGCCCATCTCCGGTCTCGAGACGATCGCGGGCCAGCTCGGGCTGTTCAACGGCCTGCCGGAAGCCGACCAGCGCAGGCTGCTCGCGCAGTCCATCCGGGAAGCCGGTGACGCGCCCGCTCTTTACCGGCAGCTCTACACGGCCTGGGCGCGGGGCGACCTGCCCCGGCTGGAAGCGCAGTTCCTCGCGCCCCTCTCGCAAGCGCCGGCATTGCGGGCCGTGCTGGTCGACCGGCGCAATGCGGACTGGGCGGAAAAGCTCGACCATGACCTGCGCCGCACCCCGGGCACGGCGTTCATCGCCGTGGGCGCGGGGCATCTGGTCGGGCGCGGAAACCTGATCGAGGCCATGCAGGCGCGCGGCTGGCGCATCGCGCGGCTGCAATAGATGGCCCGGCGCGCGGACGCTGCCAGCCTTGCCCCTTGCTTTTCCGACAGTTTGCCGCTAATCGCGCGCCCTCCCGTCATGGTCATCCCTGGAGGCGTGGCGGAGTGAAACGACTAATCAGCTTATCGGAGACAAGCAAATGAGCGACCAGCTTACGCTGTCGGCCGAGGCACGCGATCGGGCAGGCAAGGGAGCCTCCCGCGCTCTCCGCCGTGAGGGCCGCGTTCCCGCCGTCATTTATGGCAATAATGAAGAGCCGCAGATGGTTCATGTCGAGGAGAAGATCCTCGCCAAGCTGCTCGGCACCGGCCACTTCTTCAACTCGGTCGTCATGGTCGAAGTCGGCGGCAAAAAGGTCCGCACGCTTCCCAAGGACGTCGCGTTCCACCCGGTTTCGGATCGCCCGCTGCACGCCGATTTCCTGCGCGTGTCGGAGCATGCCAAGGTGCACGTCAACGTGCCCGTCATCTTCGTCAACGAGCCGGAGTCGCCGGGCCTCAAGCGCGGCGGTGTGCTGAACATCGTGCGCCACGAGCTGGAGCTGATCTGCGATGCGGCGTCCATCCCGGACGATGTGACGATCGACCTCACCGGCTTCGATGTCGGCGAAGCGATCCATTTCAGCCATGTGTCGCTGCCCAAGGGCTCTGAGTCGGCGATCACGGATCGCGACTTCACGATCGCCACGATCGTCGCGCCGTCGGCGCTCAAGTCGAGCGAAGGCGACACGGCCAAGACCGATGAGGAAGGCGAGAGCGAGGCCTGAGCCCGCTTTCCAGCGAAGGAGCGCATCGTGCAGCTTTGGGTGGGCCTCGGCAATCCCGAGCCGCGCTATGCGCTCCATCGTCATAATGTCGGCTTCATGGCGCTGGACGTCATGGCCGAGGATCATGGCTTCCCGCCCTGGAAGAAGCAGTTCCAGGGCCTGGTGAGCGAAGGCCGCATCGACGGCGAGCGGATCCTCCTGCTCAAGCCCCTCACCTATATGAACGAAAGCGGCCGCGCGATCCGCGCCGCCTGCGATTTCTACAAGCTCTCCGTCGAGGACGTCACCGTCTTCCATGACGAGCTCGACCTTGCCCCGATGAAGATGAAGGTGAAGCGCGGCGGCGGCACCGCCGGCCATAACGGCCTGCGCTCCACGGACGCGCATATGGGCAATGCCTTCCGCCGCGTGCGCATCGGCATCGGCCATCCCGGCCACAAGGATCGCGTGACCGGCTATGTGCTCGGCAATTATGCCAAGAGCGAGATCGATGCGCTTGCCGATCTGCTCGGCGCTCTCTCGCGTGAGGCCGGATGGCTGGCCAGGGGCGATGACGCGCGCTTCATGAGCGAGGTCGCGCTGCGTCTGGCGGATTGAGCCGGGCGCCCGGCCTCAGCGTTCCGCGGCAAGCTGCGCCCGCAACCCGATGAGCGCGGCTTCCGGCACGCGCGGCCGCAGTTCCGCCGGCTTGCCCTTGCGTAGCCGGGCGCGGTCCCGCTCGGGCGGGTCGACCCGGCGCACCCGCACCGCCGCCACGCCCGCCCGTTCGATCCCCAGCAGCGCCGCCGCGCCGCGCGACAGATCGATGAGCCGCCCGCGCGCGAACGGCCCGCGATCATTGACCCGCACCAGGATCGTCCGCCCGGTGTCGAGCGCCGTCACCTCGACATAGCTGGGCAGCGGCAGCGTCGTGTGCGCGGCGGCGACCGCGCCGGGACGGAACCGCTCGCCATTGGCGGTCATGTTACCGGATTCATTGCCATACCAGCTCGCATAGCCGACCCGGTCATAGCCGCGCTCGTCGCGCGGCGTGTAAGTGACGCCGCGCACCTGATAGGGCGGGCCGATCCGCACCGGCGTATCGCTGACCGGGCGATATCTGGTCGATGCGCAGCCCCCGAGCAGCGGCAGCAGCACGGGCAGGAGGCAAAGCACATGGCGGATGGCACGGGCGGACGTGGCCGGGCGCTGGAGGGAAAGGTTCATGACCCATCCCTAGCGCCCGAGGCGGCCCGCTTGAAGCGCCGATATGCCCGCATGGCGCAAAATCGTCGCGCATCAATGCTTTACCACATCGCCATCCGGTCACATCACGCCGAAAGGTGAGACAGATGCGCGCGCTTCTCGAACGGACTGGCGCAACCGCTCCGGAGCGACTATCCGGGCCGCTTTCCTAGTCCTGAGAATGAGCGAAGATCATGGGTTTCAAATGCGGGATCGTCGGCCTGCCCAATGTCGGCAAGTCGACGCTGTTCAATGCGCTCACCGAGACGCAGGCCGCACAGGCCGCCAATTATCCCTTCTGCACGATCGAGCCCAATGTCGGCCAGGTCGCGGTGCCGGATGCGCGGCTGGACAAGCTCGCCGCCATCGCCGGCAGCCAGAAGATCATCCCCACCCAGCTCGCCTTCGTCGATATTGCGGGTCTGGTGCGCGGCGCTTCGCGGGGCGAAGGGCTGGGCAACCAGTTCCTCGGCAATATCCGGGAGGTGGACGCGGTCGTCCATGTGCTGCGCTGCTTCGAGAATGACGACATCCAGCATGTCGACAATCGCGTGGACCCCATTGCCGACGCCGAGACGGTCGAGACCGAACTGATGCTCTCGGATCTGGAGAGCCTGGAGAAGCGCCTGCCCGCCTTCCAGAAGAAAGCCACCGGCGGCGACAAGGAAGCCAAGATCGCCGCCGCCATTCTCGGCAGGGCGCTCGACCTGCTGCGTGACGGCAAGCCCGCGCGCCTGGCCGAGCCCAATGACGAGGAGGAGGCACGGGTGCTGCGGCAGGCGCAGTTGCTGACCTCAAAGCCCGTCCTCTATGTCTGCAATGTCGAGGAAGAGAGCGCCGCCACCGGCAATGACTTCAGCGCGCGCGTGTTCGAGAAGGCACGGGCCGAGGGCGCGCAGGCGGTGATCGTCTCGGCCGCGATCGAGGCGGATCTGGTCGGCATGGACGGGGCCGAGCGGACCGAGTTCCTGGAGAGCATGGGCCTGCACGAAACCGGCCTCGCCCGCGTCATCCGCGCGGGCTACGACCTGTTGCATCTCATCACCTTCTTCACCGTGGGGCCCAAGGAGGCCCGTGCCTGGACCGTCCACACCGGCGCCCATGCGCCCGAGGCGGCCGGCGAGATCCACAGCGATTTCCAGAAAGGCTTCATCCGCGCCGAGACCATCGCCTTCGACGACTATGTGGCGCTCGGCGGCGAGGCCAAGGCGCGCGAGGCCGGCAAGTTGCGCGCGGAGGGCAAGGCTTATGTGGTGCAGGACGGCGACGTCATGCACTTCCTGCACAGCTAGGGAGCGTTGAGGCGGCGGCCCGTGCCCCCGCCTGAGCGGGAGCACTCGCCTCATCCGGCCGGCGGGCGCTCCCCGTCGGTCGGTCCGTCATGCTCGCCCGGTTCGATGGCGAACGGCGGATCGGACGCGTCCTGCGCCTCCTCGACATAAGCCGCATCGCTCGTCGCCCCGCGATCGCCGAACAGGCGCTTCACCCATTTCCACAGCGCCGCGATTCCAATGACGACGAAGATGCCGATCTTCTTGCCGAAGCCCAGCAGCACCGCGAGCAATCCCAGCTTCTTCACGGCCGCCGCACCGACGCCGGCCGCCACGAGGCCGCCGATCCCGTAGCCCGCGGCCTGGTCCACGCCCTCGACATAGTCGGTATAGGCGAAGCCGGAATCGAACGTCACGGCGGCCGAGAATTTGTCCGCCGCCGCCTTCACGTCGTTCAATTGCGACATGGTGGAGATCATGTTGAGGCTGAGCACGCCGGCGCGGCCGAGCAGGCGGACATCATAGTTGAGCGAATGGTCGGGATCGGTGCCGACCTGCAGGTCGCGCGCCCAGACGACGCTGTGATGCGCCTTGTCATAGACCGGGCGCTCGGCCCAGCCGACCAGCGTCATCGGCGGATAGCCTTCCTTCGTGCGTGCCTCGTTCCGCTCGGCCTCGCCATCCTTCAACTGCCGGAGCAGCGCGTCGAAATCCACCGAAGCGGCGTCATCATCCGCGACATGGCCTTCCTGCTCATAGCTGATGACGGCGCCCCACGCCTCCGGATCGAGGAACGACTTGCCCGCCGGGAACACCATGCCGAGCACGCCCTGCGCGGCATCGGGCGGATTGCCCCACGCCTCGACGATCACTTTGCGGCTATCCTGCGCGTTCAGGAAATAATAGGCCTCGCCCAGATGCAGAGTGGCCCTGGCCTGCGCCAGCGGAACGTCGCCATGCTCGGGGTGCACGCTGCGCACCAGCTCTTCCATACGCGTCATATAGGCGCGCTGCTCGGTCGTCGGCTCATCGGCCTGCGCATGGGCGGCCTGCACGCAGGCCAGGCCCAGCAGCGCGCCAAGCAGCATCGGCCACCAGTTCCGGTATCTCATGCACTCCCCCCTTCGAGCATGATCGAAGGCGCAAGCGTAGCAGGCCATGCGCGACGCACAAGACTCCGGCGGCAGCGCGCGTCCCGCAATGGACAAGTGCGCCGGATCGTGCCACCGCGCCGTCATATCGTCCGTCTAGGGATGCCCGATGTTTTCACGTCGCTCACTCATCCGCGCCGCTGGCGCCACCGCGATCGGCCTGGCCGGCGCCCCCGCAATCCTCCGCGCGCAGAACTGGTTCTCGGATAATCCCTTCACGCTGGGCGTCGCCTCGGGCGATCCCGCGCCGGACGGGTTCGTGATCTGGACCAAGCTGGCGCCCCGCCCGCTCGAACCGCATGGCGGCATGCCCATGTCCGCCCTGCCAGTGACCTGGGAAGTGGCGAGCGACGATCGCTTCGCCACCATCGTGGCGAAGGGCGAGACGCTGGCACTGCCCGATCTGGGCCACAGCGTCCATGTCGAGGTGAGCGGCCTCGCGCCGGACCGGCCCTATTGGTATCGCTTCCATGTCGGCTCGGATCGCTCGCTCTACGGGCGCGCCCGCACCCTGCCCCGCGCCGGCGCCCCGGTCCGCTCGCTCAAGTTCGGCGTCTGCGGGTGCCAGCATTATGAATCCGGCTTCTACACCGCCTATCGCGAACTGGCGCGCGAGGACGATCTCGCCTTCGTCTTCCACTATGGCGATTTCATCTATGAATATCGCTACGATTATAATTTCGCGCAGGGCCTGCCGGTGCCCAAGGTGCGCAGCCATCTCCTGCGCAATCTCTTCTCGCTGGACGACTACCGCACCCATTATGCCCAGTATCTGACCGATATCGACCTGCAGGCGGCGCGATCGCGGCACAGCTTCCTCTCGACCTTCGACGATCATGAGGTGGAGAACAACTGGGTCCAGAACATCCAGCAATATGACAATGTGCCGCCGCAGGTCTTCGCGCTGCGCCGGCAGGCGGCGATGCAGGCCTGGTATGAATATATGCCGGTGCGTGCCGCGCTGATCCCGCAGGGGCCGCTCATCCATGCCAATCGCGCGCTGGCCTATGGCGATCTGGCGGCGATCAACCTGCTCGATACGCGCAGCTTCCGCTCGGACCAGCCCTGCGGCGACGGGTTCAAGCCGCATTGCCCCGGCGTCTCCGATCCGGACGCGACGGTGCTCGGCCAGGCGCAGGAGGCATGGCTGGACGCCAATCTGGGCCGTCATGATACGACCTGGACCTGCCTTGCCCAGCAGATCATGATGATGCCGCTCGACCGCCGCACGCGCGACGAGCCGGAGAAGATCCTCAATATCGATAGCTGGGCCGGCTATGGCGCACCCCGCAATCGCCTGATGAGCCGGCTGGCGCGGGTGGAGAATGTCGTCGTGCTGACCGGCGACGAGCACCAGAATTATGCGGGCCTGCTCTATGATCGCGACAGGCCGGTGGCGGTGGAATGCGTCACCACCTCCATCACCAGCGGCGGCGACGGGCAGGACCTGCGCCCCGGCAGCGACAGGATCCTCGCCGGGAATCCGCAGCTCAAATTCATCAACGACCAGCGCGGCTACAGCGTGTGCGAGGTGACGCCCGAGGCATGGCAGACGCGCTTCATGGTGCTCGACAAGGTCTCGCAACCGGGCGGCTCGCTGAGCCGCCGCGCCACCGCGACGATCCCGCGCGCCGCCGTCACTCTGGAGATCGCCTGACGTCATGAGCTGGTATTGGGAAGATATGGAGGTCGGCATGACCGACCGGTTCGGGCCGATCCATGTCGAGCGCGAGGCGGTGCTGGACTTCGCCCGGCGGTTCGATCCCCAGCCCTTCCATCTGGATGAGGAGGCCGCCGCCGGAACCCATTTCGGCCGGCTCGCGGCCAGTGGCTGGCACACTTGCTCGATGATGATGGCGGCCATGGTCGAGCGCTGGCAGCAGGTGCCGGGCTGGCAGGCGCAGTCGCTCGGCGCCATGGGGGTCGACGAACTGCGCTGGCGGCGGCCGGTCTTCCCGGGCGACACGCTGCGCGGCGAGAGCATGCTGGCCGAGAAGATCGAATCCCGCTCGCGGCCCGAGATGGGCATCATCAAATGGCGCACGCGGCTGTTCAATCAGGATGAGAAGGAGGTCCTCAGCCTGATCTCCATCGTCATGCAGCGGCGGCGCCCGGCCGGCGAGGCCTGAACCGCCGGTCAGTGCCGGCCGAACAGCTTCTCGATGTCGCCATGGGCCAGCTTGATCCAGGTCGGGCGGCCATGATTGCACTGGCCGGAATGCGGCGTCACTTCCATCTCGCGCAGCAGCGCGTTCATTTCCGCGAGGGAGAGCAGCCGGCCGGCGCGCACCGAGCCATGGCAGGCCATGGTGGCGGCGACGAGGTCGAGCCGGGCCTTGAGGGAGGTCGCGTCACCCAGCGCGGCAAGGTCGTCGGCCAGATCGCGGACCAGCGCGGTGACGTCGCTGGTGCCGAGCAGTGCCGGCGCGGCGCGCACGAGCATGGCCGAGGGGCCGAACCGCTCCACCTCCAGGCCCAGCTCGGCCAGTTCCCCGATCCGCGCCTCGATGCGGTCGCAGGCCGGCTCGTCCAGCTCCACCACCTCGGGCAGCAGCAGCGCCTGCCGGGCGACCGCGCCATCGACCAGCGCCCGGCGCATCCGCTCCAGCACAAGCCGTTCATGCGCGGCATGCTGGTCGACGAGGATGAGCCCGTCCGCCGCCTCGGCGACGATATAGGTGCGCGCCACCTGACCGCGCGCGAGGCCGAGCGGAAATTCGCGATCGACCGGATCGGCCGTCCGCTCCGGTTCGGCCTCGGATCGCCCGGCCGGCGCGAAGCCGCCGAACCGCGCCTGCCGGTCGCCCAGCAGGGATGCCGCGCCATAGGCTCCGCCGGCCGAGGGCCCCGCAGGCCCCCAGCCCGTGCGATCTATCGGCGGCGGCGGCACCGGCGCATCCGCGCGCTGCCACAGGTCCGTCGAGCTGGCCGCGGGCTGATTGACCACCCGCATGCCCGCCTCGTCCAGCGCCCGGCGCAGTCCGCTCACGATCATGCCGCGCACGAAGGCGGGATCGCGAAAGCGCACTTCCGTCTTGGCGGGGTGGACGTTCACGTCCACCTCCTCGACCGGCACGGTGAGGAACAGCGCCAGCACGGGGTGCCGATCGCGCGCGATGAAATCGGCATAGGCCCCGCGCACGGCGCCGACGAGCAGCCGGTCGCGCACGGGCCGGCCGTTCACGAACAGATATTGATGATCCGCGCTGCCGCGATGGAAGGTCGGCAGGGAGGCGACGCCGGCCAGGCTCGTCCCTTCCCGCTCCAGCGCCACGATCACATGATTGTCCGCCAGGTCGCGGTCGATGAGCTGGGCGACGCGGTCCTCCCGGTCCTGCCCGGGCGGCACGGAGAGTATGCGGCGACCATCATGCTCCAGCACGAAGCCCACATCGCTCCGCGCCATGGCGAGTCGGCGGACGATGTCCAGGCAGGCCGCATATTCCGAACGCGGGCTGCGCAGGAACTTTCGCCGCGCGGGCACATGCGCGAACAGATGCTCCACCTCCACCCGCGTGCCCGGCGGCATGGCGGCCGGCTCGATCGCGCTCGTCGCGCCATTGTCGCCGCGCAGGCGCCAGCCATCGCCGTCCGGCTGCCGGCTCGCCAGGGTAAGCCGCGCCACGCTGGCGATGGAGGGCAGCGCTTCACCTCGGAAACCGAGCGTCCTGACCTGCTCGATCGCTTCGTCGGGCAGCTTGGAGGTGGCGTGGCGCTCCAGCGCGAGCGGCATTTCGTCCGGCGGGATGCCATGCCCGTCATCCGTGACGACGATCCCGTCCAGCCCGCCCAGACGCAAGGATATCGCGATTGCCCGGGCATTGGCATCGAGCGCGTTTTCCAGCAGTTCCTTCAACGCACTGGCAGGTCGTTCGACGACCTCGCCAGCAGCGATCCGATTCACGAGATTCTCGGGCAGGCGACGTATTGACATCTGATTGCGACTAGACCAAGCGAGCGACCTACGCGAGCGAAAGCCGCTCCTTTCCATGGATGACGGGCGGCACGCAGGCGAACATTCCCAGAGGATCGCGATGCGCGCCGACAAGGGTGCGTCTTGCATGAACAGGACGGTCAATGTCGTTTTTCTCCAACTTGTTCAAATTCACCTCCCAGGACCTGGCTATCGATCTCGGCACGGCCAACACCGTGGTCTATGTGCGCGGGCGCGGCATCGTCCTCAACGAACCCTCTGTGGTGGCGATGGAGACGATCAACGGCGTGCGCCGGGTCAAGGCGGTCGGTGACGACGCCAAGCTCATGATGGGCAAGACGCCGGATTCGGTGGAGGCCATCCGCCCGCTGCGCGACGGCGTCATCGCGGACATCGACATCGCCGAAGAGATGATCAAGCATTTCATCCGCAAGGTGCATGGTCATCGCCGCTTCCCGCGCTTCCCGGAAATCGTGATCTGCGTGCCCTCGGGCTCGACCAGCGTCGAGCGTCGCGCCATCCGCGACGCCGCCAGCAATGCCGGCGCGAGCCAGGTGTTCCTGATCGAGGAGCCGATGGCCGCCGCGATCGGCGCCGACATGCCCGTCACCGAGCCGATCGGATCGATGGTCGTCGACATCGGCGGCGGCACGACCGAAGTGGCGGTGCTCTCGCTGCGCGGCCTCGCCTACACCACCTCGGTCCGCGTGGGCGGCGACAAGATGGACGAGGCGATCGTCTCCTATGTCCGCCGCCACCATAATCTTCTGATCGGCGAGGCGACGGCCGAGCGCATCAAGAAGGAATATGGCATCGCCCAGAAGCCGCTCGACGGCGTCGGCGCGACGATCCACATCAAGGGTCGCGACCTCGTCAACGGCGTGCCCAAGGAAATCGCGATCAACCAGGGCCAGATCGCCGATGCGCTGGCCGAGCCGATCGGCACCATTGTCGAGGGCGTCCGCATCGCGCTGGAGAATACCGCGCCGGAGCTTGCGGCCGACATCGTCGATCAGGGCATCGTGCTCACCGGTGGCGGCGCACTGCTCAAGGGTCTGGACGAGGAACTGCGCGACGAGACCGGCCTGCCGGTCACTGTCGCGGAAGATCCGCTGACCTGCGTCGCGATCGGAACGGGGCGCGCGATGGAGGATCCTATCTTCCGCGGCGTGCTCCTGACGGCCTGATTGGGGGACGTCCCCCATGGCGCCACCGAGCAAGAGGCGCCCCGGATATGACCGGAAGGCGCAATATGGCCTGTTCGCGAGCTATGTGATCGCGATAGTCGGCGCGCTCGTCGGCCTGCTGCTTCTCGTCATCTCCATCGCCGATCCGGCAGGATTCAACATCCTGCGCACGGGCGCTGGCGAAGTCACGCGACCGATCGCCTCCAATCTGCGCGCGCTCATCGTCGGCATCGGCAATATCGACGAGGAGATCGCCGCCTATATCGGCGCCGGCTCGCAGAATGCCGCGCTGCGCCGCCAGGTCGATGCCAACCGCACCAGGTTGATCGAGGCCGAGGCCATCCGCCAGGAGAATTTCCGCCTCAAGAGCCTGTTGCGTCTCACCGAGGCGGATTCGGGCACCGTCTCGGCCGGCCATCTCATCAGTTCCACCGCCACCAGCGCGGCGCGGATGGCCCGCCTCGATATCGGCAGCCGGCGCGGCGTGCAGGCCGGCATGCCGGTGCGCGCGCCCGAGGGCCTTGTCGGCCGCGTGCTGCGCGTCGGACCCAATACGGCGGACGTGCTGCTGCTGATCGACGAAGGCAATGTCGTGCCGGTGCGGCGCACGACGGACAATATTCCCGGCATCAGCTCCGGCCGCGGCGACGGCACCGTCGAGATCCGCGCCCTCAATACCGAGCGCAACCCGTTCAAGCCGGGCGACATCGTCGTCACCTCCGGCATCGGCGGCATCTATCGCCCCAACATCCCCGTCGCGATCGTGGCGCGGCTGGAGGGCGACCGCGCGATCGCCATTCCGCTCGCCAATCCCGGCCGCGTGGAACTCATCATCGTGCAGAAACCGTTCCGGCCGGACGAGGCGAATCCGCGCGGCCCCGGCACGCAGCCGCCCGCCGACAATACGAGCGCGCCATGAGCCGTCGGCATGACGGCCCGATCGGTCGCCCCCGCACCGCCCTGCATATCCAGGGCACGCCCATCTTCGCGGTCATGCTCGGCTCCATGTTCGTGCAGATGCTGCCGATCGTCGCGCAGACGCCGTTCATACCGCCGCTCGGCCTCATGATCCTCATCGCCTGGCGCGTGCTGCGCCCGGATATCTGGCCGCTGTGGATCGGCTTTCCGCTCGGCCTGTTCGACGATGTGATGAGCGGGCAGCCGATCGGCAGCGCGATCGTCATCTGGACCGTCATCCTGCTCGCGCTCGAGATCGAGGGGCGACGTCATTTCTGGCGCGACTATTGGCATGGCTGGATCATCGCCGCGCTGGCGCTGACCTTCGCCATTCTGGCCGACTGGGCGATCGTCCATCTCTCCGGGCATGGCGGGCCGGTGCTGCTCGTCCTGCCGCAACTCGCCATCGCCATCGGCCTGTTCCCCTTCGTGGTGCGCCTGTGCACCGTGCTCGATCGCTGGCGCCTGCCATGATCTCGTTCGGCAAGAAGCACGCCACCGAGGCGAGCCAGGCCTTCTCCTTCTCGCGCCGGGCCTTCTTCCTGGGCGGCGCGCAGCTGGCCGTGGGCGGCCTGCTGGTCGGGCGGATGGGCTGGATCGCCATCGCCGAGAACGAGAAATACCAGCTCCTTTCGGAGAGCAATCGCGTCAACCTGACGATCACGCCGCCGCGCCGGGGCTGGATCGTCGATCGGCAGGGCAAGCCGCTCGCGTCCAATCGCACCAATTTCCGCGTCGACGTCATTCCGGACCGGCTGCAGAATCGCGCGCAGGTGATCGAGGAATTGACCCAGCTGCTCGGGCTCGATCCCAACACGGTCGAGCGTATCGGCGAGGATCTGGACAAGGCGGCCGGTTTCCAGCCCGTGCAGATCGCCGACGACCTGACCTACGAGCAATATGCCGCGGTCGCCGTGCGCCTGTCCGAGATGCCGGGCGTCGCGCCGGCACAGGGCTTTTCGCGCCATTATCCGGCCGGGCCCGCGGTCGGCCATCTCATCGGCTATGTCGGCGTGGCATCGGCGGAGGATTATCAGCGCACGCGCGATCCGCTCATCATTACGCCGGGCTTCAAGGTCGGCAAGCAGGGTCTTGAAAAGTCTCTGGATAAATATCTGACCGGCAAGCCCGGCGCGCGGCGCGTGGAAGTGACGGCGCGCGGTCGCATCGTCCGCGATCTCGCGACGCGGCCGGATACGCCGGGACGCACCGCCAAGCTCACCATCGACGCCGGCCTGCAGGAATTTGCCGGGCGCCGGCTGGGCAGGCAGAGCGGGGCCGTCGTCGTCATGGATTGCCACACCGGCGACATCCTCGCCTCGACCTCCATGCCGAGCTTCGATCCGAACAGCTTCTCGGACGGGATCTCGCACCTCGAATGGCAGATGCTGTCGGAAGACGATCATGTGCCGCTGCGCAACAAGACTCTGGCCGGCCTCTATCCGCCCGGATCGACGGTGAAGCCGATGGTCGCGCTTTCCTTCCTGGAAGCCGGTCTCTCACCGAGCGACAGCACGGTCTGCACCGGCGCGCTGCGGGTCGGCAACCGGCTGTTCCACTGCCATTCGCGGCGTGGCCACGGCACGGTCAACATGAGCCGCGCGATCGAGCAGAGCTGCGATATCTATTTCTATTATTTCGCCCAGCGGATCGGCATGGACGTGATCGCCGGCATGGCGCGGCGGCTGGGCCTGGGGCAGACCTTCGACCTGCCCTTCCCCAACCAGAGCTACGGCACCGTGCCGGACCCGGCCTGGAAGAAGAAGAAATACAAGCAGGACTGGCAGCCCTACGACACGGTGAATGCCACGATCGGCCAGGGTTATATGCTCGTCAATCCCACCCAGATGGCCGTGATGGCGGCGCGCCTGGCGACCGGTCTCGATCTGGAGCCGCATTTCCTGGTCGACGGCAAGCGGCATGAGGGCCAGCCGCTGGGCATCGGGCTGGATCACCTGACGGTCATCCGCAATGCCATGAAGGATGTGGTGAATGGCGGCGGCACGGGCCGCGCGGCCCGCCTCTCCATTCCCGATGTGCTGCTCGCCGGCAAGACCGGCACGGCGCAGGTGCGCGCCATCACCATGGCCGAGCGGCGCGGCGGCGTGCGCAGCAATGCCTCATTGCCGTTCAAGCTGCGCGATCATGCCCTGTTCGTGGGCTTCGCGCCCTATGACAATCCGCGCTACTCCATCGCCACCATCATCGAGCATGGCGGCCATCTGGATCGCAATCAGGATTCGCCGATGATCTCGGGCGATTGCATCACCTATCTCTACGACCCCGCCAAGGCGATGGAGAAGCTGGAAACGCTGGAGAAAGGCTGGGGCGGCACGCCGCAGCAGCGGCTCGAACGCCAGCTCAACGAATTCCGTATCGCCAAGGGGCTGGCCGTCGCCGTGCCGCCCGACAATGCGGCGAACGCGGCGGCAACGCCCAACGGCGCCGCGCCCGAAGCGGCCGACGAAGATCCCGACGAAGCGCGCGAGCAGGAAGGTGAAGCCACGCGCCAGCCCCCGGAAATGGCGCCCGAGCCGGCACCCCATGCCCAAACCGGCACCGCGGGCACAGCCCCCGCACCGGACGTGCCATGAACAGGCTCGTGCCCGACGCAATCGCGCGCATGCCCTGGCATATCTATGCGCTGCTCGCCTGCATCGCCATCTTCGGCGGGGTCGTGCTCTACAGTGCTGCCGGCGGCCATGTCATGCCCTGGGCCGGGATGCAGCTCTTCCGTTTCACCGTCTTTCTGGTGATGGCGGACGTCATCTCGCGCATTCCCTTCAACTATGTGCGCATGGCCGCCTTCCCGGTCTATGGCGCCGTGCTGGTGGCGCTTTTCCTGGTCGAACTGATCGGGGGCATCGCGGGCGGCAGCCAGCGCTGGATCAATCTCGGCTTCATGCAGTTCCAGCCATCGGAATTCATGAAGGTGGCCATCGTGCTGGCGGTCGCGCGCTTCTACGCGCTGCTGCCTCCGGCCCATATCCGCACCTTCACCGCGCTCTGGCCCGCACTCGTCCTCATCGGCGTTCCGGCCGCGCTCGTGCTCGTCCAGCCCGATCTGGGCACGGCGAGCATGATCGGTTTTGGCGGCATCACCGTCATGTTCCTCGCTGGACTGCCGCTGCGCCTGTTCGTCGGCTCGGCACTGGCCGGCGCGGCGATCATCCCGATCGCGTTCAGCTTCCTCCATGATTATCAGCAGAAGCGCGTGCTGATCTTCATGGACCCGGAAAGCGATCCGCTCGGCGCGGGCTATCATATCAGCCAGTCGAAGATCGCCATCGGCTCGGGCGGCCTGTTCGGCAAGGGCTTCCTCAACGGCACGCAGAGCCATCTCGACTATCTGCCGGAGGGCCACACCGATTTCGTCTTCGCCACCATGGCGGAGGAATGGGGCTTCGCGGGCGGCGTCGGGCTGATCGTCGCTCTGTTCCTGCTGCTGCGCTGGGGCATGCGCGTGGCCCAGCGCACCGAGGACCGCTTCGCCCGCCTGGTCGCCGCCGGGCTCACCACCACCATCTTCCTCTATATCGCCATCAACCTCATGATGGTGATGGGCCTGGCGCCGGTGGTCGGCATCCCCCTGCCCTTCATGTCCTATGGCGGCTCCTCGATGCTGACCGTGATGCTGTGCATCGGCATCATCGCGAATATCGATCGCAACAACGAGGCGCTGGGCGGCCGCTGGCGCTGAGGCGGCGGCAACGGCGAAACAGCCAATCTACGCAATATCGCGCGATGTGCATTTTTCCTGTTGGCAAGCCCCCGACCCCATGCTAACCGCGCCGCTCCCGACCATAAGGCACCGATTGATCGCTGCCTCGATGCCGGTGTGGACGCATAGCTCAGTTGGTAGAGCAGCTGACTCTTAATCAGCGGGTCCTAGGTTCGAGCCCTAGTGCGTCCACCATTTTTCACCAGTAAATACAGCAACTTACGACACCCGGCGATAGTTCTTACACGTCGCCCGAGAGGGGCGTGTAAGAGCAGTGTAAGAGTGCGCTGCGTGCGCCCTACCCCTGCCCCTATGCACTGACTAAGCGCGTGCCGGTGGGGGTATGTGGGGATTTTGCAAGCGTCGGCCCCGGCGGCCCGACAGAAATTACCGAGCGCGAATATATTTGAATTTGCTGGCCGCCTACAAATCCGATCTCGACTGCTGCCTCTTCCACCGCGCTTCATAATTGCGTCCTCTCGGCAGAGCCGCTAAGTCTGAACAAATATGGAACTATCGAGACAAGCACACCTTTGGGCGGACGAGAGCCTACCGGAAGCGACAGCGCCAGCGTTGGAAGATGGCCGATGCAAAATCGTCGTAGGCGATGCCCGGCAGGTGCTTGCGAATTTTCCTGACGAGCATTTCCAGTGTGTGGTCACATCACCTCCCTATTGGGGTCTCCGCGATTATGGGATCGAGGGCCAGATAGGTGCCGAGACGAACGTGGACGACTACCTCGCAGACCTTGTTGCCCTGTTCAGGGAGGTGAGGCGAACGCTGCGCAGCGATGGCACCCTATGGCTCAATATCGGTGACAGCTACACGTCGGGAGGCAGGACTTGGCGCGATACCGACGCCAAGAACAAGGGCCGGGGCATGGATTACCGGGCACCGACCCCCGAAGGGCTGAAGCCCAAAGACTTGATAGGCGTGCCGTGGAAGCTCGCGTTCGCGCTTCAAGCGGATGGCTGGTATCTGCGAACCGACATCATTTGGAACAAACCGAACTGCCAGCCGGAGAGCGTCAAAGATCGACCGACCCGGAGCCACGAATATGTGTTCCTGTTCTCAAAGGCAGAACGATACTTCTATGACTGGGAAGCCGTAAAAGAACCCGCCACGGACGCAAAACAGGGTAAAAAGAATCGGCGCACCGTTTGGAGCATCAACACCGAACCATATCCAGGCTCGCATTTCGCCGTGTATCCTCGTGCGCTGGCTCGGCTCTGCGTTCAGGCAGGATCTCGACCGGGCGACACTGTGCTAGACCCGTTTTTCGGTTCGGGAACAACCGGCGTAGTCTGTGACGAGCTGGGCCGTGATTGCGTCGGCATCGAGTTGAAAGAGGACTACGCTCAGCTTGCGCGCGAACGGCTAGCCAAGGTCCGCTGATTCAAATTCCCAACTGGCATGGACGACGCAGAGGGCCTTGCGAAGGCTCTTAATCTGTAGCTTTCGCTCAGTGCCACCGTCGAAATACAGCGCATATTTGAGCGCACCGGCATCGTCGTAAACGTTGCCATATCCCGGCTTCGGGTTCTGACGGCTGGCGTCCTGCATGACCAGTTGCGCGTCCGCCGCTTCAAGCATGAGCTGCTTTGGAATCTCGACAAACTCGTATTCGTAGCGCTCTGGACCGGGCTGCAAGCGCCGCATCGTGAATATCCGATCGTAGCCGTGCATGTGGTCAAGGAACAGTTGAAGCAACAAGTCCAATCGCCACTCGCCCCGCCCCAATTCCATCCACTTGCTGACATGGATGGAATCGCGCCGGATGTTGTTCGCTGCCTCCGTCTTGAGGCTGACCGGAACGCCACTGATGGTAATATCGTGACCACGGTTGGTCCGGCTGGTGGCAAGGTCAGCGCTGATGCCTGACAGCTTCAATGCTCGCTCCAATGCAAACTCGAAGCGATCCTTGCTGAGCGCCTGACGACTGAATGCGTGATGAATGCGCAGCGCGTCTCCGACGCGCTCAAGAGCCTCGTCCGTCACAAAATCCGAATTCGGATTACGGCGATACTGGCAAGGCAGTTGGAACTGATTGATAACCCCCTGCACCCATTCCATCTGCGAAGCTGACAGGTTGAGCAACTGTGCTGCGAGACGTGCCCGCTGTTCTGATTCTTCCCCCGACATGCCCGGTGGCTATCATGCCGAAACCGCCGCGACAACTTGCACTGCCCTTACACGAATTGTGAGGCAGCAAAAAACAGCGATGTATCTCAATCGCTTCTTGTCTCCGAGCCTAAAATTGGACGTTAGATGCCGGTCATAGCAGCACCCCACGCCCGAAGGCGCAGGGTGCTGGCAGCGTCAGGCAGGAGAAGAACCCGTCCCCGCTGCTGGCCCCGATGTTGATGGCGGGGGTCGGTGGCCTTAACCCCGGCGCGGCGAGCAAGATGAACCCCCGCGCTAACTCATCTCGTAAATCGGTCTTCGTCTCCCCTGCACCCTTCCGTGCCGCTACACAGCCGCAGGCGCAGCACGTCCTCTGAGAAAAATGGGCGACGGCACTTGAGGCAGCGGTGCCAGCCCACCCTCCTGACCACGCGGCCCGGAATGTCCATGTCCGTGACCGGCTCACGGCGCACGCACCCGTCGAAGGGCCAAGCGTCGGGTTCAATGATACCGATAGCGGCAGCCTGCCCCTTCATGCGGAGCGGGGTATATGGCGCGTCACGCGGCGGTGCGGGCCTGCGCGGCTTGGGTTCCTTGGGCGCTTGCGGCTGATGGTCGCGCTCGCGCCATGCTACCAGCCACGCGGGGTCACCGTCAGCGTGCATATGCGCCGCTCCATGTCCCGTCGCGCTCCCATGCCCGCAGGGCAGCGACGACCGCCACCATGTCCCGCTGGTCCAGCGCCCCGCTTTGGATTCCCGGCAGCACCTCGCGCTCAACCCAAGCATCAAACGACCCGAACAGGAGCGTGAACGGGGACGGTCGCGGCTTCTCCGCTTCCTCCATCCGCTTGATGCGGCGTTGAAGGGCGCGGATGCCTGCCATTGTGGTTATCGCAGTCCGAGATGGTAGCGAAGGTCATATGGAAGGTCCGGCGCACCGGGACGCGCTGCCAACGGCACAGGTTCTGGCGGTGCAGCGGGTTCGGGTTCAGGCATGACCACAGGTGCAGGCACGGGAACCACCGTGCGCCCCATTGCGGCATAGATGGCGGGTGCAGCGTCAAGGAGCGCTTCAAGCTCCAACCGCGCCAGTGCCGCGTCGATTGCCATCTGGTCCAGCACGGTCTGGAAATGGCGACGGACAAGGGCTGCGCGAATCTCCGCCCACTGCTCGCGTTCAATACGGCGGCGGTCTGCCAGCGAAATATCAGCCTTCATGGCGTATCACCTTCAGCTTGGTTAGAATGTCATAGGCTTCGGACCGGACCTCCCAGTCGTCACAGTCGCGCATCAACTCGCACATGCTGCTGACCACGATGTGGCGCAGTTCCCCGCGCTGCTGGTCGTTCATGCCTGCGATAGCGTTGCGGTAAGGGGTCCACCGCTCGGTGTTGAAAATGTCGCTATGGTTGAGCGGCACGACATAGATCGGACGCGCCATCTGGTCCGCGATGCCCACAGCCCAGTCCAAGCATTCCTGATAATGCGTGATGGGCAGGTGGCGCAGCTTGCGACCGCATACCGATCCGGGCGTGTCGCCTTCACCGAACAAGATCACCTCAACCATTACGTCATCCGGTTCCGGTGCCTCCGTGATGACCTTGTTCCGTTGCGTGGCTATCATCGTCATGCCGTGCCCCTAGGAGTGGAGTTTCGGTGCAGCCGGTCGCATCCGGCCCGTTTTGCAGCGAAGTGCAAATAATTCCATTTTACGCTTTCCCATCGCGAGCGGCTTCCAACGCCTCGATCCTCGCCTCAAGCGTCTCTTGCATCCGCACATCGGAGAGGCGCGCCACGCTGTCGATAATGAGCCTGCCCACGTCCGGCGCGACCGCCCCTGTGGCTATCGCATCCAAAACCTGCGCCACCTGCTCGCTGATGGGCGCATCGGTGTTGAGGTCGAACTGCACCTTTTCAGCCTGCGCCTTCACCGAGGGCAGCACCTTCGACAGAACGATTGCCGCCGAATTACTATCGCCTTCCAATGCCTTGGCCACAAGAACGCTGACAATTCCGCGCATCTCCTGAAGCATTTGCTCCGTGGCGAGCAGGCGCTTGTCGGGGCGACCTGGCGGGCGTCCGCGAGGGTTGCCGCTGACCCCGTTGCCATCAGCATCCCGCCATGCGGGGTTGCCCGGTCCTCGCGGTTCGGACGAGATAGGTGGCGGGGTGGGCTTCCAGTCCGTTCCCCAAGGCGGTGCAATCTGTTCGGTCATCGGATGCCTCGGATTGTTTAGAACAAGGATCAGACGACGAACGACTTTTCAGCCGCCGCCTTTGCTGCGCGAAGTTTCTGCACTTTTGCTTGCTTCGCCCCGACCGCCTTCTCCATCTCACCAAAGACAAGGCCGCCGCGCTCACCGAGCAGTTCAAGACCGGCCTTCGCTGCTCGCAGTTGCTTCGCGGCACGCGGGTTCGCCTTCTCGTGATGCACGCGGAGAAGCGCCGTCTGCATTTCCGGGGTCAGACCGGACAGATAAGCAGGCCCGCCAAGGCACGCGCCCACCGTTCGGTTGTCGCCAGCCTCAATCGCCTTGCGGATGAACCCCATCCGCTCGCCATCGCTCATGCCGCGCACGAACGCCCGAATCTCGCCAGCCATAGCGCCAACGCCCTGCCCCTCGATGGGCTGCGACAGTTCGCTCTCAAGCCCCTCAATCACGCGGGTCAGCCCAGCGGTGGCGCTGTCGAACCGTTTGGCAAGCTGTAGGGTCAGCTTGTCAGCGAAATCCGCCGTATGAATGAGTGCCGCCGCTTCGTTCCATGCCGGGTTCGTTTTGGACGCGGCGCTCGCGTCGTGGACGCGCCCTACCGCGATATACGCCTCGGTAAATGCGGAAACGGTCCCAGCAAGAATGCTTGAGGTATCGTCGTCATATACGTCCAGAGATTGAATAGTCTCTGGATGAAAAGACGGGGTGACGCGGGTGTCGATATTGTCAGACATGGTGGGCTGCACTTTCGGATAAAAGATACACTGCCCTTACACGGTAGCTATTCGCACCGTAGTTCCGCAATATGCTCTAACAATTTCAATTAGTTCCGCCTACATGATAAGCGTCGAGCGTCTTACTGCTGATTTGGGGCTCCCGCCAACAATAGCAATCGTAGCATGAGCGTAGCAGCCAGTTTGCTACGATTCAAAACCACAGAATGCGCGCATTTGTGCGGGGTTGCGGGGCTGGGCCGGGAAATCGTAGCAAAATAGCAGCCCGCCGTGCGTTTGCCGGGGCAAGGGTAGTTCCGGTCCAGTAATATAGAGAATATTACTGAAATTCCCGCTTAGTTGCTACGCTACGGCTGCTACGGCCACCACGCACGCCCCCGCTGCTACTGCTATTATTGCTACGATTCCGGCAAACCCCAGCATTTGCGTGGGTTTGGGGCTGCTACGATGGTAGCAAGCCCCTGAAAACCCGCTGCTACGATCTGCTACGATTCCGGCTCTGCATGTGGTCAACCATATTCCGCGATCACTTGAGGCGCGATAAAGACATACAGCTTCTTGCTGCCGGGATACTGCAAGAGCCTCACGCGCCCATGATCTTGGAGCAATTCAAAGGCACCATCAATACGCTTCCCGCCTCGCAGCGAACCCGGTCCCTTCTGACGGACCATGTTCACGGTCATGTTAAATTCCTGCCCTGCGCCTGTCGCTTCCTTGAACTTCTTGATGAGCCATTCTTCCAGCAACACGGCGTTTCGCAATTCCTCGGTAGCTTCCGCCTCCCGCCCAAAGCGCACCGCCTCGTTCAGATACCAGCGCATGAGCGCGCAAGCGTCCGCCATTGTTTTCCTGTCGATGAGCTTGTGCCGTGGCGAGGTAAAAACGTGCAGACAGCACGCGATGCGCGCCGCGTTCTCTGCCGCCTTGCTCGCAACATCGCGGATGCCCGAATAAATGCTGTCCCCGCCAAGATATTCTTCCACCTCATTGTAGAAGTTGACCCAAACGGACTGGGCATTTTCGTCAAAGCTGATGTGGTCAGTAATGAGCCTACCCAATTCATCCTTTGCGGCAACGGAGCGCAGGAGCAGGTTCACGCGCTGGTGAAAATCATCCAGCCCCGGCATAGGTGGGGGCTCTCTGTAGAAGCGCGTGCCCTGCGTGGTTTCGGGGTGGCAGAACAAGAACCGCGCCAGAAAGCCGATGCCCCGCGCCATGCCGTCGTTCTGGTTGAGAAGCTTCTGCATTAGGTGCGGTTGGACCATCAGCCCCATTGTCACGCGCACGCTGGGGATATTCGTTTCGCCCCGTTTCACCCGCCCTTCCACAATCGGTCCACCATCCCACAGCTTGTTCGCCTGAGCCATATGGCGTTGCACTTGTTCGGGCTTCATTGCATGACCGCCAAAGATGATGCCCGCTTCCGAACAGATGACAGCCGCAATAGGGTATTCGCTCAGGTGCATGAGCAATGCTTCGGATGTGTCATCCTCCCGGACCATTCTTGGCGTTGGACCGGGTTTCTCTGGCGGGTCGCCTTTCTCGTCTGGCTTGGTGCTTTCCCATGCCTGCCATTCCTTCTGGTATTCAGCATCCAGCCGCTTCTTCTCTTGGAGTTGCTTCGCCTCCCAATCTCGGATGGGCTGCATGAACAGTCCATCAACGCTGCTCTTGCGTTCGCCGCTTTCGGCTACCGTGAGAAGGAAGAGTGACGCGGGACCGTGTAGCCTACTGTTCCTGCTGACGCTGAAATAGGTTTGGACCACGGCGGAAACGGCTGACAGCGCGGAGGCAGCGACCAGCGCCATCGGCGCTTGCGTATAGTCAGCAACCTCCTGCACCGCCTGTCCGATGATGCCCGGAAGGCGGTCAACCGGGTAATCCTTTGAATGATTGTCCTCGCGGAGCGGCTTAGGGTCCCAGCCTGCATCACGCATGGCTTCCGCGTGCGCGGCATCGGAAAGGTCAGCCATGACGCGCCTCCTGCCGGTGGGGGTAATGGGGGATTTTGCACGCGCTCCAATCCATCGGGCCTTTTTTGGACCGAGGTGTAATTTTACCGGAAAAGCGCCAGGGTTGTGGAACTACGGCGAGGCCGTGTATTTTGCGCATGTCGCTGGTCTTTCGACGAGGATTGGGGACTTTCGGATGAGGCGGTCGGGTGTTGCTGGGCATCCGGCCGCTTTTCGCGGCTGGTGCCTTACGCATCGCCGGGGTGGCTCACGGTCGCGGCGCTGTTGCTGGCGAACGTGCGCGCTGCCTTCCATGCCTCAATGTCAGCCGGGTCGTAACAAACCCCGGCCTGCTTTGCCTCACCCAGCTTGATGAATCGCGGTCCCTTCCCCTTGCATCGCCAGAAGCGGAGGGTGGCAGGGGTGACGCCGATCAGCGCGGCGGCTTCGATGTTGCTCAAAACTTTGACCGATGCGGTCATGGCAGATAGCTCCACAGCTTACCCCGCGCGGCTCGCGACCGACGATCAGGGTGAATTGAGCTGTGGTCATCAGCACCGAAGGAACACCCTCCGGCAAACTGTCCGTGTCCTCGGGCGTGCGCCCTACTCCAACGGCTGCGCAGACAGTAGATTTGAGTGCCCCGTCTGCGGCACTGCAATTACGGTGCTAGCACATGCTAGCGAGCCAATGTTGGATAAAATGCAAGGTCCGCTGTCCCGAACCGGGATCGCGGTCGGTCGGCAAACCACGCCGAATTTTTGATCTTCAGAACCGAGGGAGGGGGTGGCGCTAGGGGTCGGGCCTCTCGACCGATTTTGCCGAATGGTGCGATTTTGGGGTGGCTGGCGGACCTTCGCTACGGGGCCTGCACAGGGGCGATCGCTACCCCGCCGCCCCTAACCCTGCGGCGCGCCACCGTCGCCCCTGTAGCCCCGGCGCAACTGCGAAATGCAGCGCATCACCCAGCGGCGTGCAGGGGCACTACATTCTTCGCCGCGGCTACAGCCGCCTGCTGCTCGATCCAGTCACCGATCTGCTGTGCTTCCGGGTGAAGCCAAGTCAGGTTCGTCAGATCGAGGTAATTGGTGGCGGTCACGTCTTCCTTGCTCGGCTTGTGTCCGATCAGCATGTCGGTGCGGAATTTCTCAATCCGACATTGCTGCTGCGAGATGACGCTGAACGTGCGGCGCATGTCGTGGAGTGAGAGGTGCATCCCTGCCACCTTGCTCACGCTCTCCATCGGTCCACGAGCATCCATAATCCTGCCTGTCCGTCCCCAACTTGGGAAAACGAAGGGACTTTCGGTGCCGTCCGCCAATTTGAGGCGCGGACGGGACTTGAGCAATGCCACCGCCTGCGACGACAGTGGAAGCCAAATCGGCTTCCCACGCTTGCGCTCGGTCAGATGCCAGCGGCATTCGGCGGGGTTGTGGTCATCAATAATCACGCGGTCCCACGTGAGGGTCGCGCCCTCATCACGGCGGGCGCCGGTGAGCAAAAGGAAGATGGTCAGGTCGATCCCGGCAAGCGCGTCACGGTTCTTCGGGGCCTCGCGCATTTCAATCAGCTTATTCCACACCTTGCCTACCTTGCTCATTTCGACATAGCGATCCGACCGATCACCCATCGGTGCCCAGTGATGCTTGAGTGCGCCAACAGGGTTGTGCGCGATCAGCGGTTCACCGTCAGGGCGGCGGTATTCGTCCATTGCGAAGTTGATGAGGATGCGAAGCGTCACGAACGCCGCGTTGGCGCTGGCGGGCGCGCCCTTCTTCCCTTCCAGCCCGTTTTCAACAATTTCCCGGTGGCGCTCTTGAACCATGTCGCGGGTAATGCTGGTGATGGGCTTGTCCTTCCACGCGGCAAACACCTTCTCGACGTGCCGCTTATATTCCGCCGCCGTGCTGGGCTTCAGCTTGCCAGGGCGCGTCGTGTATGCGGTGCAGACGTCCATGAGGGACACCCGCATAGCCTCGTCCTGTCGCTTCACGTCGCGCGGATCGATGCCGTCCTCAAACTGATGCTTGTATTGCTCGGCACGGCGGCGGGCGTCGTCCACCGTCCACGCGCCGTAGCTGCCAATGGTGATCCGCGCTTCCTTGCTCTGACCTGCGACGGTGCCCTGCACGATGAAGCTGGCAGCGCCCGAGGCGGTCACGCGGAGTCCGAACCCCTTTGTCTCGGTGTCCACATAGATGACAGTGCCGGTGCCGGGCTTCCGCACCCGGTCGATATTCGTCTTGGTGAGCTTCATTTTTGGCATGGTGAACCCTGTGTAAGACCAGTGTAAGAGCGCAACGCAAACTTACGCTAATATGCACTAACGGTCCACGGGCTAAAAACAGCTTAATATCAAGGCTTTCATGCACATATAGCAGCCTATGCAAACATACGCCAACACCGCGATATTCAAACTCTTAATCAGCGGGTCCTTGGTTCGAGCCCAAGTGCGTCCACCAAATTCTCTAGTGAAATCAATAGTATGCAAGGAAATCGCCGCAAGGTGATTTTCTCTTTTTGCGTTTTGCGCTACAAACTGCGCTACAGATTCCATGTGATGCGCGGCTCCAGGATGTTCAAAAAAGTGCCGGCACAGCTGATGCCCGGGGGCCGCATCCCGTCACGACATGACTGGCACCCGCATGGATGCACCGCGGGTACGGGCGATTCGCGTGTTCAGATAACGCGCGGAGTTCAGCCAGAGGCTGTTCTACACCGTTGGCGATGGGCGAATTGCCCCTGCGGTCCTAGGCGCGTGCCTCACGCGCTTTCAATAATGCGTCGCGATCGGCTTTACGCAGATCGATCCAGTCGTCGATTTCGGACGATATCCAGCGGTTTGTCCCGACGCCCAACTTTATCGGCGCGGGAAACCGCCCTTGCTTGATCAGGCGTGCTACATGCTGCCGGGTGAAAGGAATGCCCTTCGCCTTCAGGTCGGAGAACGCGAGCAGGTCAGGCATGGTAACATCCAATCTGACCGTCTGCTGACTCCAGAGGCGCGATTGGGGAAATGGAGCTACCGGCAGCGATCTCTCCACGGCTTGCGCTTTCTCCCTTCCCCCTCCTCTTCCGATAACTCTGAGATGATCGGACGATGCAGCGACCACAGGGTGCAAAAGGGCGCCACACTCGGCCAGAAGCATTCTGATTGAAATAGTGCATGGATCGCTGACCCGTCGGGCAGCGCGGGGAGACCACAACGCAATGTCAGGTTAGCATTTCACGGAAAGTCCCCAAAGGGGCCAAGATCGCATTTTTGGGCAATCCAGTGCCTACTTGTCGGCTCTCGGTGCTTTATAGCCTTACACGAGGCTAGGACGCCAAGGCTACCGCGCCAATACCACGCCGATCCTGAGGCGTGTCGCATTGCGGTCATAGTCGAACAGATTCTCGCCATAGCCGACGAAGAACTGCCTTCAGAAGGAAGACGAAGCCAAAGACAAATGCGGCTGTCCGCCCGGATTGGCGCGGATGAATGTCAGGCTGGCAATTGGGCATTGTCTTCCTCATGGCGCGCGCGATAGTCCTGCCCGGCAGCGTTCAGGCCCGCGAGCGCGAAACGATGCAAATGGTCCGCCAGCGCCCGGCGATCGATCCGCAATATGTCCCTGCCCGGTGCGGGCAGGTTATCGCCGGCGATCAGCAGCATGGCGCATGGCGCGGCCACGCTGATCAGGCAGCAGAGCAGTTCCGGCGCGCCGATGGGTATCCCGCTCACGTCGCTCAATATCCGCAGCGCGACGCGAAGCTTGGGCGGCGCTTCCTCGTCGCGCAGGACGGCAAAATGCGCGGACGGCGCCGCAAGTTCCCGAACCAGCACGGCAGTACTCCAATGCGAGGGCCCGGCGAGGCGGCCGACGATGGCATCGAGCAGCGTGCCAAGCTTTTCTTCGGGCATCACCTGGCTTGCAGATATCCGCTCGAGTTCCTCGCCGCGCGCTCGACCTTCATGATGGGCAGGCTGGGCGCTCTCACGATCCATTCGGCGGACGGCTGCTCGTTCAAGGCGCAGCCGATCTGGACCAAGTCCCGCTACAAGCTCCAGATCATGGAGCCGGTCAAGGGCGGTAAGTGCGTCAATATCGGGCGGCCCGGCGCGCTCTGGACATCGGGCAAGCACGCGCCGGGCAAGGACAATGCCCAATTCATGTTGTTCGAGAAGGCGATCTGCTGCGCGGGGATTTCCACGCCATGAGCAGATCGCTTCCCCCAAACCGTGCGTCTCGCGCGGGTAGCTGCCCCGCTCGTCACGGAACGCTCCCCACCGTGAGCGGGCGCGCGGAAGGAGCGGCGGTGTGCCTTTCAACCGCCGCTCCCCCCTCGGTCAGCGCGGCCGAAAGCCCCCCGCCGGGGCCGGCAATGCCCCCTCCCGCCGTATCTCCGGTGGCGGCCGCGCTGACCATTTTTGAGGGACAGGCCGTCTTCAGGATACTCTCGCCCGGATCCAGCGCGTTCCGGGCGGGAGACATGCTGCGCTTCGCCCATGGCTCGCGAACCACCCGCGCGAGGACGCCATGGTGAAGCGCGGCATCCTCCTCCTCGCGGCCAGCGCTCTGGCGCCGGCGCCGCTCTCGGCCCAGACGGTCGAGGACCGCGCCCGCGCCGCCGCCGAAGCATCCCGCGCGAAGACCTCGGACAGCGATGCGATCCAGCAGAATTATCTGACGCCGGGGCTTGCCGGACAACCGATCTCGACAGTCGACAACAGCCGGACGTTCAACCCCAATATAGCGTGCCAGAAGACGGCGACGCTGCTCGAACTGATCGCGCAGCCGGCGGCGACCGGCGATATCGGCACGCTGCGGATATCGCGCGACAAGGATCTCGACGGCACGGTCGACCAGACATTGACCCTGCCGGTGCCGGTATCGGGCATTTGCGCCAATGGCGTCGTCTCCTGTCAGCCGGGCACCTGGAACCAGTGCAAGAGCTTCAAATGGGATGTTGCGTCAGGCGGCGATCTCAAGCTCGCGCAAGTCGACCTGACCGATCTCGCCGGTTGCTACTGCATCAACAACAGCTGCGGCAGCAACCTCGTCTGGGGCAATATGGCCTCGGTGCTGAAGGACCTAGGCGGCGGCGTCATCGGCGCGCTCACCACGGCCGATCCGCGCGTCGGCGTCGCGCAGGCGGTGATCGACGGCCCGGCCATCCGTTACACTGGCGCCCAAAGCACGGCCTGCTCGCCCAACCCCGCGCTCCCGCAGACGGCCTATCGCGCCAGTCCCGCCACGATCCAGGGCGATGCCGCGAGCGTCGCCGCATCGAACAGCATCTTCCAGGCGCTCAAGGGCTCGCCCGCCGGCGTCGGCAAGGCCGAGCAGATCCGGTCCTGCACGATCACGCGGGAGGTGTCGTTGAACGCCGTCAAGGCGGACGATGTGATCGCGCATCTCGGCGGCGCCTATGCGATCTATGCGCCCGCACCCGATCAGCTCACATTGCAGATGGGCTCGCCGCGCGACGACAGCCTGCGAGGCGGGAGCTGCCGCATCTTCGAGTTTTCCATGCGGCTGCGGATCGATGATCCCGATCGCCTCGCGCAGTTCCGGCTCTCGCACTATTTCTTCGACGACTGGCTCCAGCTTCGCATCGACGGCGAGCTCGTGCTGTCCAATCCGGCGAACTGGACCGGGACCGGCCTGCCGCCCGGCAAGTGCGAGCGGAAACGGACCTGGCATGCCTATCCCAATCTCGACCTCAAGCCGTGGCTGACCCGCGGCGAGCATGTCATTTCCATGCGCATCGCGGTCGGCGGTGAAGGAGAGGCCTTCGCGCAGTTCGATGCAATGCTCGATCTCAGTTGCAACCCGACCGAGCGGATCGTCGACCTGTGCGCGGGCTATGCCGGCGACGTCAATTGCGCGCTTCATGACGAAAGCGTCGATGGCGTCGAGACGTTCCGCAACGGCGTCGGCACCGGCCTTACGCCCCTCCCCCAGGCACGCCTGTTCGAGAGCGGCGCCTGCTCGCTCCGTCTCGCGCGGCCATGGTTCGAGCGTCAGCGCCGTTATCGTTGTACCGTCGATACCGGATCGATGCCGGAACCTGATCTGAGCCGCGGCGCCTATATCATCGACCATTCGACCGAGACCATGCTGGCCGACCGGACGAGGACCTCGGACGGGGGTTATGCCACCGCGTCACGGCCCTTCGCGCTGCCCGATCGCGGTTCGGTTCCGGCCTGCGAGCCGGTCTGCAAGACCCGCGCGCCCGCGCGCAATACGGCGGCTACCCTCGACGGAGTGGTCGGCACGAAACAGAATGCGCCTGTCGGGTGGGACACCTTCTACCATGCCTGCACGGCGGCAGGCGGCGGCGATGTCTGCCCTGTGGGTCCGGGCGAGGAAATCGTCTCGGCCTGCGGCTGCCTCGACGATTTTCCCGAAGCCGTCGTCATGATGCAGACCGTCCGCCTCGGTGGGGCCGACATGGTCTGCACGGGGGAAGTGCGATGATCGGGCGCCTCCTTCCCTGGCGGAAGCGCGCACAGCTGCTTGCGCTCGGCCTGTCCGGCTTGCTGCTCGCGGGGCATGTCACGCCAGCGCAAGCGCAAACGCTCCCGGTCTGCGCGGTCGATCTCGATGGCAACGGCGATGCCGGTGATCCTGGCGAGGTCGCGAACTGCACAATCATGGCGGATGAAGAATGGCTCTGCCCGATCCAGCAAGTGATGTGCGTGGCCGATGCCGAGGGCGCGTATAGCTGCCCGCTCGGCAGCCAGCACTCATGCCTGACGCCGGTCGGCGGCGGCACGCCGATGTGCTCGCCCAATGCCTGCACCGGCAGCGACGGCACCGGAATTGAGGACGATCCCATCGTCGACGATCCCGGCGCGCCTGCCGATGGCGAAGTCGACGCCGAAGGGCATTGCCTTGGCAATATCGAGATATTCGCGGGACGCGCGGTGCGCTGCCGCCCGGCGGGCCTCAAGACCACCTTTTCGAACTGCTGCAAGGACAAGGGCAAGATCGTCAAGGACGGGATGGGCTCATCCATCTCGTCGATCGGCACGAAGATCGCGGTGGCGAAAGGCGTCTTCACCGGCATGAAGGCCGCCTATGGTGCGTTTAAGGCGGGCGCGACCGCTGGCCAGGCCGCAAGCTCCGGCGCGAACGCGATCATCGCCGGGATCGATCCGACCTCGATCGCCATCAGTCTCGCCATCAACTTCATGATGGATTTCCTCCTGTCCGGCTGTGACAGCCAAGACATGGAAGTGGGCATGCTCCGGGGCTCGGGCATGTGCCACGAAGTCGGGACCTATTGCAGTTCGAAGATCCTCGGCATCTGCGTGCAGAAATCCAAGGGCCACTGCTGCTTCAACACCAAGCTTGGCCGCATCATCCAGGAACAGGGTCGCCCGCAGCTCAAGAGCTTCAACGGCTTGGGCTGGGGCACGCCGAAGAACCCCTACTGCCGCGGATTCACCCCCGAGGAATTCCAGGCGCTGGATTTCTCCAAAATGGACCTTTCCGAATATTATTCCGAGATCGAGGCCCGCGCCCAGGCCGACATCCAGATCGACATGAAGGACAAGATCGATGCGTATATGCGTGCGGTCACGCCATAGGCTGCGCGGTCTCTCCGCGCTCACCCTCCTCCTCGCCGCCTCCGCGCCCTCCCACGCGCAGGATGCCGCGCCACCGGTGAACGCCAGGGAACGCGCGCAGGCGCAAGGCGACGCGGCGATGGACCGGCTCGAACGCGCCACCGCCGCGCGAAAGGCCGAAGCGGAAACACGAGGTCCGACCGCGCTGCCCGCGCCATCGGAAGAGACCCGCCGCCGCGCCTTCGAGGGACTGCGCAAACGCGCCCCGTCGCCAGCGATGGACGCGCGGGCGCGCACCGCGCTCGACAAAGGGAGGCAAGCGATGGCCGCCGAGCGCGACGCCATGGCCAGACGGCTCGGCCAGGCGCTCGGTCTCGATGCGCCCGACATGGAGGCGGTCGCGGGCGCCACCGTACCGCCCGAGGCCAAAGGCTGGGTGCCGGTCCTGTTCGTCTCGACCTCGATGCCGCTGACGACATTGCGCACCTATGCCGGGCAGCTCGAACGGGTCGGCGGCGTGCTGGCGTTCCGGGGAATGCCCGGCGGGCTGACGAAGGTCGCGCCGATGGCGAAGCTCTCGGCGGAAATCCTGCGCCATGATCCCGGCTGCGAAGGCCCGGCCTGCGCGATGCGCGACGTGCAGTTGATCGTCGATCCGCTCATTTTCCGCCAGCACGGCGTCACCCGCGTCCCCGCGCTCGCCATGGTGCCCGGCGATCCGGCGCTCCCCTATTGCGAGCGCGAGGATGATGCCCCGCGTGCCGCCCATGTCATCTACGGCGACGCGGCGCTTTCCGGACTTCTCGAAGAATATGCCCGCCTCGGCGGCAAGCAGGAGGTCAGCGATGCTCAGACTCGCCTTCAGGGCCGCTAGATCCGGCTGGGCCGAACTGAAGCTGCTGCCGCTGAAAGCCGCGGTCGCGCTCGGCAGTTCCGGCCTCGGCCAGCCACCCCGCCCCAAACAGCTCTGGAAGGCGTTCGGCATAGTCCTGCCGGTCGGCCTCCTGACCTGGTGGGCGATTCCCCAGGCAACCATCGTGATGAGTCCCTCGATCGACGCCTGGCTCGTCCGCAAGGCGCCGGGGCCGATCCACCGCGGCGATTTCGTATCGTTCACCCTGTCGCATCCGCTCGCCGGCCCCAGGCCGGTCGATGTCACCAAGATGGCTCTGTGCCTGCCGGGTGACCGCATCGACTGGATCGAGAAGCCGTCGTCTGCATCTGGCCCCATGCATCCCGGCGAATGGGATGGCTGGTACTATTGCAACGGCAAGCTGCTCGGCATCAGCAAGCCCTATGGGCACAATGGGCAGAAGCTCGACCATTGGCGGCCGTTCTATCCGACGATCCCCGCGGGCATGATCTATGTCGGCTCGTCACACGCCAGCGGGTTCGACAGCCGCTACTACGGCCCGGTCGAGATCGAGCGGCTGAAGCGCATGGAGAAGCTGCTGTGATCCGCGCCGCCCTCCTCATCGCGGCGGTGCTCCTGCCGATCCTGCCTGTCCATGCGCAGACCGTCGATCAACGCACCGGCTACTGGTGGTATCAGGCGCCGCCCAAACCCGCCGACGATGAACCCGATCCCGACGCGCTCGTCAAACCCCGCATTCCACCGATGGTCGAGCTGGCGACATGGACGCCGCCCAAGATCAGGAAGCTTATCGAGGAGCAACGGGATTACGCGGCGACCGTGCTGACGGTCGATGCGGTGGCGGATTTCTGGCGCCTGCAGGACTTCGCCCGGCGCAAGGCCCGCGCCTTCGCCGGCGTCACCCAGATCGCCATGCTGCAAAATCCCGAACTCAACGCCAAATCGGCGAACCCTATGGTCGGCGAGGCGCGCGATCAGCTTTCCGCGCAGAAGGATCAGGTCCGCCGCCAGTATCTGCGCAGCCGGTCCAATGAATTCGCGCTGGTCATGTTCTCGCGTTCGACCTGCGGCTATTGCCGTGTCCAGTGGCCGATCGTCCAGCGCTTCCAGGACGAGATGGGCTGGCAGGTCACGCTGCAGGACATCGATCGCAAGCCCGAACTCGCGCAGCGCTTCGGGGTCGAGGTCACGCCCACGACGATGGTGATCCGGCGAGGCAGCCAGCAGCGCATGGTGATCGCGAGCGGAGTCGAGGCCTATCCCAACCTCATCCAGATGGCCTACCAGGCAGTCCGGTTGCTAGCGGGCGATATCCGGCCCGAACAGTTCCTGACCGGTGCGGGCGAGGAAGACGGGTTCTTCGACGCGCTCGCCAACGGCCCGGTGTCGGCCACCGATCCGCGCGTGCTGGGGGGCGATCTGGTGGACGTTCGGATGGAGCCCCGGCCATGATCCGCTTCGCCCCCATCCTGCTTGTGGCGCTGGTCATGGCGAGTGCACCTGTTCAAGCGCAGGCGCCGACGCACGAACAGGCGATGCGCGCGGCGATCCACCCTGTCGCCACCGACCCGGAGATGCGCCAGTGGCTCGCCCGCGTTCCGGTGACGCGCGACTGGCCGCCCGACTTCGCCGAAACCATGAAAGGCCAGGCCCCCGCGTTCATCGTCGAGATGAGCACGGCGCCCGGTTGCATCCCCTGCGCCGATCTCTGGGCGCGGCTTGGAACCCTGGGGCAACGCTATGGCTGGAAGGTCCGCACGATCGGCAGCCAGGAAGCGATGCTGCGCTCCGGGCGTCTCGGCCTGCCCTGGGTCGGGCACCCTGTCGCCTGGGTCCGGCCCGTCTCCGACTCCAATCGCGTCATTCCCGTCGCGATCGGCACCGATCATGCGCCCAACCTCGCGCGCAATCTCTACCTCGCCGCCAAGATGCTGACCGGGGTGAAGCCCGCTGTCGGCGTGCGCGGCATGGCCAAGTTCACCGGAATCGTGGCCGCACCCACGCGTCCCTCCTCCAACAGGGCAAGGAACTGACATGGGGAGCCAGCCCCTTGCCCGCGTAAACGAAAGCTGCCCGCCATGGCAAACCCGCGCCGCCGCCTGACCCTGCTCGCCCTTCCCCTGCTGGCTTGTCTGTCCTTCGCCTCGCCCGCGTCCGCGCAAAGCTGGGCCGAAAGCTGGTTCGACAATGTGACCTACACCAGCCCCGGCTCCTTCGAGGACCAGACCCGCGGCTATATCACCGCGGGCGGCATGTCGGGCCGGATCGATGTCCATAACGACTATCTCATGTCGGTCACGCTGCCCAAGGTCCGCGCGGGCTGCGGGGGAATCGACATGTTTTTGGGCGGCATGTCGTTCCTCGATCCCGACTATCTCGTCCAGAAGCTCGAAAGCATCCTTCAGGCTGCCCCGGCTGTCGCTTTCCAGTATCTGTTGGAAACCCTCGATGAAAAAATGGGTAACATCATCTCGAAGATGGAGGCGGCGACCAATTTCCTGAACTCGATCCAGGTCAACGATTGCCGGCTCGCCAACCGCATGGTCCAGATCGCCCGGGGCGACGACAATATGTCGGGCATCATCGAGGAGATGACCGGCTACAAGAGCGTCCGCGAGGGCTTCTCCAAGAGCTATCAGCAGAGCCGCGAGAAGATCCAGGCGAACCAGGGCAATCCGACCGAGGATTTGCGCGATGCGCTGGAAAACTGCCCGGCGGAAGTCACGGAAATCTTCAAGACGGGCTCGCTGCTAGCCCATGCCGCCGCGCGTGTCAGCATCTTCATGGTGGTTGACTTGCCGCAGCCGTTGGAGCCGAGGAATCCAAAGATCTCGCCGCGCTCGATGCGAAAATCGACATGATCGACTGCCGTGAAATCGCCGAAACGCATGGTGAGCCCCTGCGCCTCGATGGCGATCTCGGCCTCGCCGCCGTCGCTGCGCGGCGGAATTTCCACCGGCTTGTGCCCGCGGCGGCGCTCCTCGGGAAGCATCGAGATAAACGCCTGTTCCAGCGACTGTTCGCCGGTGCGTGCATAGAAGTCGGCTGCGGTGCCGGTGGCCAGCACCTTTCCCGCGTCCATCGCGATCAGCCAGTCGAAGCGTTCGGCCTCTTCCATATAGGCCGTGGCGACCAGCACGCTCATGTGCGGGCGGTTCGCGCGGATGCGGTCGATCAGATCCCAGAATTGCGCGCGCGACATGGGATCGACGCCGGTTGTCGGCTCATCCAGCAGCAGGAAATCGGGATCGTGGATGAGCGCGCAGCACAAGCCGAGCTTCTGCTTCATGCCGCCCGAAAGCTTGCCCGCCGGGCGCTTGCGGAACGGCGCGAGGCCCGTGCTTTCGGTGAGGTCGGCAATGCGGCGCTCGCGTTCGGCCGCGTCCTGCCCGAACAACCGCCCGAAGAATTCGAGATTTTCGTCGATGGAGAGCGTAGGATAGAGGTTCTTGCCCAGCCCCTGCGGCATATAGGCGATGCGCGGACACACGGCGTTGCGGTGGCGGGCCTCGGCCATGTCGCCGCCCAGCACCTCGACCCGGCCCTCCTGGATGGCTCGCGCGCCCGCGATCAGGGAAAACAGGCTGGACTTGCCGACGCCGTCCGGGCCGATCATCGCCACCATGCGCCCGGCGGGGATTTCAAGATTCACATCATCGAGCGCCAGCACCTTGCCGTAATGCAGGCTCACGCCCGAAACGCGGGCGACAGCTTCCGTCATTGCGGCACGTTGACGGTCAGTTTCGCGGGCCATTCGGATTTCGGATCGATCCGCACATAGGCCATGCCCGGAAGGCCGGTCTTGACCTGGGTGATATAGCGATCGAGCAACTTGCGATCGATCTGCGCCTTCACGCGGAACATCAGTTTCTGGCGCTCGCTTGCCCCCGCGCGAGGCAACGCGAAAGGCGATGAAGGAAATCACCAGCGCTATTATCGGTATCTCGCTGGTGCTGACCGCTGTCTTCATCCCCATGGCTTTCTCCACCGGGGCGGCGGGCGCGATCTATCGCCAGTTCACCATCTCCATGGCGGTCTCCATTCTCTTCTCCGCCTTCCTGGCACTCACCCTCACGCCCGCGCTGTGCGCGACGCTGCTCAAGCCGGTGCACGGCCATGAGCGCAAGCGCGGTTTCTTCGCCTGGTTCGACCGCAAGTTCGACGACCTCTCCAGGGGCTATGAGAGCTGGGTGACGAAGCTGGTCAAGCGCACCGGCCGGATGATGGCCGCCTTCGCCGTCGTGCTGGTGTTGCTCGGCGTGGGCTTCATGAACCTGGGCGGCTGGAATTGCTGGATGCACAACGCAGCGACTATGCCGCGCGCCTCGCGCTGCTGGATCTGCGACGCCAGGAACTTTCCAGCGCCGCCGGGCTCTACCGCGCCCTTGGCGGCGGCGACCTCGACTAAACATTCGCTTTTGCGCGCTGTCCCGCGATTCCAGGTTTGAGTGACGCCAAAGGCCCAATGGTCGCATGCCGGGCCCATCATAGTCTCATCAGGCTCGCAAAAGTTGGAGCGACGCCATCAGAGAGCGGAAGAGGCAACTGCCGTGCAATTCTCTGATTTTCATCGGTCCTGTGTCTGAATCGACCGGGCGAGATGCGTGGCCGCGGCGCGCAGTTCCGGCAAAATGCGCTCAATCATCCCTTCGGGCTGCCACCGCCCCGCAGCGACGCCGACATTGAGCGCCGCCACTGTGCCGCCAGCACCCGATCGCACGGGCACGGCGATCGAGCGCAGGCCCGGTTCGAGCTCCTCATTCACCTGAGAAAAACCGCACTCTCTTGCTTGATCGCAGGCGGCACGCACCTGTTCGGCGCTGGTCAGCGTCTCGGGCGTTCGCGCCGGAAAAGGCGCATCGGCCAGATAGGCGGACAGTGCAGTCCCATCGAGCGCGGCGAGCAGCACCCGGCCGAGCGAGCTGCAATAGGCGGGCAGCGCGCTGCCGACATGCAACGGCATGGCAATCGGCTGAGCCGCCTCCGCGCGCGCAATGTAGATTACTTCGCTGCCGCGATTGCGCGGTTCAAACACCGCGAGCGAACAGGATTCGCCCAGCATGTCGCGCACGTTGTTCACGACCGGCTGCGCGGCCACCGCCAGCGGGTCGGACATCACATAGCCATGGGCCAGCGGCAGCAGCGTCGGCGCCAGCCGGTAGCGACCGCCCTGTTCGCGTAGATAGCCGAGCGTTTCGAGTGTGTGGAGACAACGCCGCACGCTGGAGCGCGACAGGCCCGTCACGCTTGCCGCCTGGGCAATGGTGAGCTGCGCCCGCCCCTCGAACGCGCGCAGTGTGGCCATGCCCCGCGCCAGCGACAGCATGAAGTCTGGGTCGGTCCCGGTCACCTTGACGACTACCTCCAAATAAGTCACGATGTTCGATAAGCGATCTTTATAACCGGTAATCGGTTATTTCAATGGGGAGGGCGCGTTGGTCCGAAAGATCTTTGCGAGCGCGGCAGATGCCCTGGAAGGTGCCGCATTTGACGGTATGACCCTCATGTCGGGTGGGTTCGGGCTGTCGGGCAATCCCGAGACGCTGATCGCGGCGCTGGCAACGCAGGGCCACCGCGATCTCACAGTCATTTCGAACAATTGTGGCGCGGACGGCTTCGGCCTCTGGACGCTGCTCGACAATGGCCAGATCAGAAAGATGATCTCGTCCTATATCGGCGAGAACAAACTGTTCGCGGCGCTCTATCTCTCGGGCGAGTTGGAACTGGAACTCAACCCGCAAGGCACGCTGGCGGAACGCATTCGCGCCGGCGGCGCCGGCATTCCGGCCTTCTACACGCGTACGGGTGTCGGCACCGTGGTCGCCGAAGGCAAGCCGGTGGAGGAATTCGAGGGGGAGCTTTATGTGCGCGAGACCTGGTTGCGCGCAGACCTCGCCATCGTGAAGGCCTGGCGCGGCGACCCCGAAGGCAATCTCGTCTATCGAAAGACCGCGCGGAACTTCAATCCCAATATGGCAACGGCGGCCCGCATCACCGTTGCCGAAGTGGAAGAACTGGTGCCGGCCGGCACGCTCGATCCCGACTATGTCCACACGCCCGGCATCTTCGTCGACAGGATCATCCAGGCCGAGCCGACCGAGAAGCGGATCGAATTCCGCACCGTGCGGCAGCGCTCAGCCAGGCCGGAGGTGCGCTGATGTCCTGGACCCGCGAAGACATGGCCGCGAAGGCCGCGAGCGAGCTACGCGACGGCTATTATGTCAATCTGGGCATCGGCATCCCGACCTTGGTCGCCAATCATGTGCCGGCCGGCATCGAGGTGATGCTCCAATCCGAAAATGGCATGTTGGGCGTCGGACCGTTCCCCTATGAAGACGAGGTCGACGCCGATCTCATCAACGCGGGCAAGCAGACCGTCACCGCACTGCCGACCTCCAGCTTTTTCTCTTCGGCCGACAGTTTCGCGATGATCCGCGGCGGCCACATCGACCTGGCGATCCTGGGAGCCATGCAAGTGGCGGCCAATGGCGACCTCGCCAACTGGATGGTGCCGGGCAAGATGATCAAGGGCATGGGCGGCGCGATGGATCTGGTGAGCGGTGTGCAGCGCGTGATCGTGGTCATGGAACACGTCGACAAGACCGGTCGCCCCAAGATCGTTACCGCCTGCGACCTGCCGCTGACGGGGGTCGGCGTGGTCGATCGCATCATCACCGACCGCGCGGTGCTGGACGTCGACAAGGCCGCAGGGAAGCTCAGGCTGGTCGAACTGGCGCCCGGCGTCACGCTCGATGAATTGCGCGCGGCGACCGGCGCGCCGATCGAAGCGGGGGCAGACGCATGACCCAGGCTTTCATCTGCGACGCCGTACGCACACCGATCGGTCGCTATGGCGGCGCGCTCGCCAATGTTCGTACCGACGACTTGGCAGCGATCCCGCTCGCGGCGCTGATCGCGCGCAATCCGGGGCTGGATGTCGAGCGCATCGACGAGATATTCCTCGGCTGCGCCAATCAGTCGGGCGAGGACAATCGCAATGTAGCGCGCATGGCCGCGCTGCTGGCCGGCCTGCCGCCCGGGGTACCCGGAACGACGATCAACCGCCTGTGCGCATCGGGCCTCGACGCAGTGGCGCTGGCGGCACGCTCGGTGCGCAGCGGCGACATGGATCTGGCGATCGCCGGCGGCGTGGAATCAATGTCGCGCGCGCCGTTCGTTATGGGCAAAGCCAGTGCGCCTTTCGGGCGCGAGCACAAGCTGGAGGACACGACGCTCGGATGGCGCTTCGTCAATCCGCTCATGAAAGCGCGCTACGGCATTGAGTCCATGGCGGAGACGGGCGAGAATGTCGCGGCGCAGTTCGGCATCTCACGTGAAGATCAGGACGCCTATGCGTTCCAGTCCCAGCAGCGCACCGAACGGGCGGCGGCGCAGGGGTGGTTTTCAGCCGAAATCGTGCCGATCGAGACGATGAGCGGGCGCAAGGCGATGACGGTCGAGCGCGACGAGCATCCCCGGCCCGAGACTACGCCGGACAAGCTCGCCGCCCTCAGGGCGCCGTTCCGCACCGGCGGCACGGTGACCGCCGGCAATGCCTCCGGGATTAATGATGGCGCCGCGGCGATGATAGTGACAAGCGAAGCGGCAGCACGGGTGCATGGCCTGACCCCCAGAGCCCGGTTCCTCGGCATGGCAAGCGCAGGCGTCGAGCCGCGCATCATGGGCATTGGTCCGGTCGCCGCGACACGGCGGCTGCTCGCCCGAACCGGCCTCAGACTCGATGATTTCGACCATATCGAGATCAATGAAGCCTTTGCCAGCCAGGTCGTCGCCTCGCTGCGCTCGCTGGACATCGATCCGGCCGACGAGCGCGTCAATCCGAATGGCGGCAGCATTGCGCTGGGTCATCCGCTTGGCATGTCCGGCGCGCGGCTGGCGTTGGCGGCCGCCCATGCCTTCGATGCCGGCAAGGCGAACCGCGCCCTGCTCACACTGTGCGTCGGCGTTGGCCAGGGCGTAGCGGTGGCGCTCGAACGGGTCTGATCGACCGCAGGCGTCAGGCGGCGTCGGATTCGCGGTGCAGCCAGCAGAAGGCGCCATCGGCATAGAGCAGCGGATCGACCGTGCCGGCCAGCCTCACGTCGCGCACGCGCCCGATGACGATATCATGCGTGCCGTAGGACATCCGCTGCTCCTGCGTGCACAAAATCGCAGCCTGGGCATCGGCGAGATAGGGAATGCCGCTCTCGTCAGAGAGCCAGTCGCCGCCGGCGAAGCGGGCCTCGCCACTCGCGCCGGTGGCGCACTGGTTGGCAACCGGCAAGTGGGTGCGCCCGAGGATGTTAATGCAGAATCCCTGCTGCTCGGCCAGGGCGCGGTGAAAGGATGCGCTGCGGTTCACGCAGACCAGCATGGCGGGCGGGTCGAGGCACAGCGACGTGACCGAGGTCGCGACCATGGCGTGGCGCGACCCGTCGCGCATTCGGCAGGTGAGCACCGAAACCGAACTGGCGAGTCCCCGCATGGAACGGCGCATGCCCTCGACCAGCTCTGTATCGCTGATCGGTCCGCTCATGACTTGGCAGCCTCCGAAGGAGGTGTCGCCGGCAAGCCATCGATGAAGGCCGCCAGATCGGCATTGAACCGATCGGGCGCCTCCCAGAAAGGGATATGGCCGACATTCTCATAGACCCGCAGCCGCGCATCTCGACATGTCTGGGCGACATGCTCGGACATGGCGAGCAGATTCACCTCATCGCAGTCGCCATGGATCGCCAGCACGGGCACGTCGAGGGCCGCCAGCGTCGCATCATAATCCGCCGGCCGGCCGCCCATTGCCAGCCGCACCCATGGCGGAACGGCCAGATTCCAGGCCATCATCAGGGCCCACACCTGCTGTTCGACCGGCTCGGCGACGCAGCGCGCAAGAAAGTCCCGCGTCGCTGCGAAATTCTGTCCGAAGTCACGCGCTTCGGCCATGCGGCGCAGATCGGCCATGGCGGGGCCAGCCACATGCTCGCCCGATGTCGCCGTGCCCGAGACCATCACGAGCGCCGAAATCGTGTCGCTGCCACGACAGGTCAGATAATCGAGCGCGACGCGACCAGCATAGGACCATGCGACCAGCACGGGCCGATCGAGCCTCAGCGTCTCGATCACCGCCGCGACTTCGTCCGCCCAGAACTGGGGATCGCGATAGCGGTCTCGCTCGGTCGGCTTGTCCGAGGCGCCATGGCCGCGCAAATCATAGGTGACCATGCGCGCGCGCGCAGAAAGCGCGCTGCAAGTCTGGCGCATCCAGCACAAGCCGGCCTGACTGTAGCCGTGGATGAACAGCAGGTCCCTTCCCTGCCCGGCCGTACCCCAATCCTGCGCGGCGATGGTCAGGCCGTCCGGCGTTATGACCTCGCGAGGCGTATACTCCAGGCTTTGTCCGAGCAGTTTCAGGGCGGTCATTCGATCGTGGCTCCCGGAGGCGCGCCGGCAAAGGCCCGGCGCAGCAGGGTTTCGAGGCGATCCGCCTCGAGCGGCGCCGGATTATAGTAAGGATTGGCCATGGCAAGCTCGACTGCGCGGGGAATACCGTCCTCGGGCATGCCGATCTCCTCCAGACTCGTGACCGGGCTGACCTGACGCAACAGTCCGGCAAGGCCGGCGGCTGCATCGCTAACCCCAAGCGCGCGCGCGGTCCGCGCCATCGCCTCGGGTGCGGCAGCGGCATTATAGGCAACCGCATGCGGCAAGATCACCGCATGGGTCTGTGCATGCGGCAGATTGAAGGTCCCGCCCAGCGTATGGCAGAGCTTGTGATGCAAGGCCATCCCGACCATGCCCAGCACGGTGCCGCCCAGCCATGCGCCATAGAGCGCCTCGGCGCGCGCGGCACTGTTGGACGGATCGCGTACAATCACCGGCAGGCTCCGGGCGAGCGCCCGAATGCCTTCCTCGGCCATGATCGACACAAGCGGATTTGCGTCCGGCGAATAGAGACCCTCGACGCAATGGGCGATCGAGTTGAGCCCGCTCACGCCGGACAGCCCGGCCGGCAGCGAATGCGTGAGGTCGGGATCGTAGATGGCGATACGCGGTAGCACGCGCAGATCCTTGCCGGTGCGCTTCACGCCATTTTCGGTGAGACCCCAGATCGGCGTCATCTCAGAGCCGGCATAGGACGTCGGCACCGCGAGGATGGGCAGGCCAGTGCGCAGCGCCAACGCTTTTGCCAGTCCGGTCGCCGATCCGCCGCCGATGGCGACGAGGCCGTCCGCGTCGGTTTCGCCAATTGCCGTCATGGCCCGATCGACGGAGTCCACCGGGACATGCATGACCGCGCCGGGATAGGCGCACGCACAGCTCTCGCCCAGAAGACTGGCCGCCTTCTTGGCGAGAGTTTCCTGCTCGGGAGAGGTAATGACGAGCAGGCGTTTTCCCAGCCGCTCCGCTTCCTCGGCAAGGCGATGAAAGGACCCCGCGCCAAACACGACACGCACGGCATGGGCCTCGTGAACGAAGGACTGCATGATGGATGGTTCTCGCAGAAGTGTAGCGGCGCCATGTAGTGCCGGCGCCGCTCCCGGTTCAGGCCAGTTCGAAAGGATCGTTGAGCTGGCGCAGCATGTCTTCCTTCTGGTCGTTGAACTGCGGCGAAACGATGAATTCCTGCCCGAGCTTGTCGGCCGGCTCATCGACGTCGAAGCCGATCGAATGGGCCGCCTCGAACAAAGCGCCGCCCGGCGTGCGGACATAGATCGATTCGAAATAGCCGCGATCCTTGCGATCGGAGAAGTCGGTCAGGCCCAGCCCTTCGATCTCGTCCTTCACCTGCTGCTGGACATCCAGACTGGGCACACCGAACGCGCCATGATGCACCATGCCTTCGCCATAGAACCAGCTCCCCGACTTGGCGTCGGGCTGATGATTGACGTCGACAATATGGGCCGCCTTGCCGTTGTCGACGGCATAGCGCGTGTAGCTGCCGTCCTTGCCCAAGGGCTTGTAATTCCAGGCCTCCTTGAGAAAGAAGTCCATATCTTCGACTTCGCGGGCCAGCACGGTCCAGTTGTGGAAGCCGCGCAGCGCATATTCGGCCGGTACGCCGCCACCTACGAAGGGCTTGCGCTCGTCATTCGGCTCCTCGACGAGCTCGAACGTCAGACCGCAATCGGGGTGCTCGAATTCCAGCACCTGCTGACCGAAGCGCTCGCGGATGTTGGTGATCTTCACGCCATGTTCGATCAGGCGCTCCTTCCAGTAAGCGGTCGCGCCGACCGGCACGGAATAGCTGCACATCTCGATCTGCCCCGCGCCGCGCTTCGCCTTGCGGCCATCGCGGCGGAACGGGAAGACCGTGGTCAGCGTACCGGGATCACCGGTCTCATTGCCGAAATAGAGATGCATGATCGGCGCTCCGCCGTCATAGAGCAAGGTGCGCTTGATGAGGCTCATGCCGAGCGTCTTGTAGAAAAGGTCGACATCGCCCTGGGCGCTTCCTGTGCACAGGGTAATATGGTGCAGGCCACCAATCCGATCGGACATAGTTCCCCTCCTTAGGACTCCGCAGCAGTCAAATTCTGGTGCTCATTGCACTATGAAGGCTCCGGCGAGGCGTGACCAATCGCCAGACCGTATCGAGCTTATTCATCCAGCGTATGGCGGAGTGCCCTATCAATCTGCATCCGGCGGCGCATGGTTACCAAGCCCCGCCACATTCTCACGGATCAGAGCCTCGCGCAGCGTCGATCGCAGCCAGCGATGACCATTGTCCTCATGACTGCGCACATGCCAATATTGCTTCACTTCAAAGCCCTGCAGTTCGACCGGCGGCTCGACACGGACGAGATTGAGGCGCCGCACCGCCGGCTCCACCACGCGGGTGGGCGCGGTCAGGACCAGATCGGTCTCGACCAGCGCGAACAGCGCGACCAGATAATTTTCGGTGACGACGCGGATGCTGTTCGCCGGCAGCAGTTCGCGCAGCCTTGATTCCGCCTCGCGATGGGCATGGGCGAAGGCCCGGCCGACCGCCAGCAGATGATTGCAGGTGAGGAACGTCTGCATCGTTGGCTCGCGCACCAGCGGATGGTCCGGCCGGCAATAGCAGCCATAATATTCATCGTAGAGTTTCTGCTGCTTGATGCCGCCCATCAGCGAAGGATAGGGACCGAAGGCGAGGTCGATCTCGCCATCCTCCAGCGCCTGGCCAAGATCATTGCCCGGCACGCCGGCGACCTTAAAGGAAATGCCGGGAAAACCGGCCACGGCCCGGTAGAGCGGCGGCAGGATGAGATGGAGCCCGACATCCGAACCGGAAATCACGAAGGTCCGCGTTGCGTGCAGCGGATCGAAGGTGCGGTGGATCGTCTCCAGCGAATTGCCGAGCGAGAGGATCTCCTCGATTGTCCCGGCGATCTCGAAGGCCTTGGCGGTGGGCTGCATGCCGTGCGTGGTGCGCACGAACAGTTCATCGCCGATCACCTCGCGCAGACGGTTGAGATTTCGGCTGGCGGTGGGCTGGGGAACGTCCAGAATCAGCGCGGCTTGCGTGACGCTGCGCAGGCGCATCAATTCCGAGAAGAGCTCCAGCAAGTGAAAGTCCAGCTTTCTGAAATTCGTTTCGTGAATGTAGGTCATTCCGCCTCGTTATTTTCTGCATCCTCTTGAGCCGCATAAGGCGGTGAGGCCGGATACGAGTCAACAAGGACCTCGGCAGCGGGCGAGCGGTGGTCGCCCATTCCCATAGGAGGGGAGACAATGCTGCCTCAAAGACGCTTCGGCTATCACATAGGCTTGCTCTTCATGATGACGTTCACGAACGCGATCGTCGTCGTGGACCGGTTCGGCATCAACTATCTCTCGCCCTACATCGTCGACGAAATGGGCATCAACAACGCGCAACTGGGCCTGCTGTCCTCGGGTCTCTCCGTGGCCGTCGCGCTCTCTGGTGTCCTGCTCTCGCGCTTTGCCGACGCCAGTGGCCGCCGCAAGCAGGTGCTGGTCGTCACGCTGGTGCTCTTCTCGCTCGTTTCCGCGCTATCCGGCCTGGCGCCAAGCTTCATGGCGCTGCTGCTCGCGCGCATCCTGCTGGGCATCCCGGAAGGCCCCATTCCCGCCGTCGCGCAGTCGATCGTGGCGATCGAATCGCCGCCGCATCTGCGAGGATTCAGCATGGGGATGGCGCAGCAACTGGGCGCCTCGCTCGTCGGCGTCGGCCTGGGGCCGCTGCTCTTCACTCATATCGCCGATGCCTGGGGCTGGCGTATGGCGTTCCTGGTTTCCTGCGCGCCCGGCCTGCTGCTGGCGCTGGCCATCGCTGTCTTTATGCGCCCGGTGCGGGAGGAGGCACCCGGACAGTGGAGCGCGCCCGTCTCCCTGCGCAACCTGACCGACCTGCGGATCATCCTCGAATCGGCCAATTTCCGGCGCGCGCTGATGATCTGCGGCTTTACCTCCGCATGGATGATCTCGCTGGGGGTCTTCACACCGATCTATCTGGTCAAGGTTCACGGCCTCGCGCCGACCGACATGGGGCTCGTGCTGAGCGGTACCGGTCTGGTCGGCGCCTTCTCCGGCGTCATCATGCCCTGGTTGTCCGACAAGCTGGGCCGCAAGCCGATGTTGGTCGCCACGGCATTGTGGGGCGTGATCACGCCGTTCGCCATTATCGGCGCGAACGGCTCGATGACGGTGCTGGTCGGCGGCATGCTGCTCGGCGCTCTGGCGATGGGCGGCATGCCCTTTTCGAGCATCCTGGCCGCCGAGAGCGTGTCGCCGCGCTATTATGCGACGGCGATTGCGCTGATCATTGCCAATGCCGAAGTGATGGGCGGCATGCTGGCGCCGGCCATCGCCGGCCAGCTCGCCGACTGGTTCAGCCTCGATGCGCCTTTCTATTTCGCTGCGGCCATGGTCATGGCAGCAGCACTGTTTGGGCTTACCGTCAAGGAGACTGCGCCGGGCAAGGCAGACCGGTTCCCCGGGGGCGAGCCGCGCCTGGCCGATCCGCCCCTGGCGGATGGCTCGCTGGGTGCCGACGCATGATGCGCGGTCGGCTCTCGGCCGTGAAGATCGGTGTCACCCTCGCTGCGGCATGCCTGACGCCGGGCTGCGACAAGGCCTCTGATCCGGGCACGCCCGCCTCGCGCGACACCATCGCCCTGCCCGGCACGCGCGTATTCCCCGAAAGCATCGCCGCCGCCAGCGACGGCACGCTCTATGTGGGGAGCGCCGGTCATGGCAGCATCTATCGGGTGCCGCCGGGCGGGGCCGCGCAGATCTGGCTCGACAGCGAGAAGAGCGGCACGCGTTCGGTCTTCGGGCTGGTCGTCGACGAGTCCGGTAATGCGCTATGGGCCTGTACCAACGCGCCGATCGAGGGCGATGGACCCGGCGCCGCGCTGCGCCGCTACGCGCTCGGCAGCGGGGCACAGACCGGCCACTGGCCGATCACCGGCGAGACGCCGATTTGCAATGACATTGCACTCGCCGACGATGGCAGCGTTTTCCTGACCGACACGCTGGCCGGCCGCGTCCTGCGCCTGCCGCCGGATGGCACGGCGCTCGAACCCTGGTTCGAGGACAAGGACGCGCTGTTCGGCGTAGATGGTATTGCCTTCGAGTCCTCCGGACGGATGCTCCTCACCAATGTGATCGGCAACAGTCTTTTGGCGCTCGAGGTCGTCGACGGCCGCCCCGGCGTGCTGGTCACGCTCGAACCCTCCATGCCGCTGGGACGGCCGGACTCGCTCCGTCCGCTCGGCGAGGACAGGTTCGTCATGACCGAGAATGAAGCGGGCCGCGTGACCCAGGTCCGCTTCACGGGCACGCAGGCACAGATGAATATGCTCTCCGATGGCGATGTCGGCGTATCGGGCGCGGTTCCCGGTGGCGGAGCGCTGTGGACGGTCAACGCCATGCTGCAATATACCCGTGAGCCCGAACTCAAGGGCAAGGACCCCGGCCCGGCATCGATCAGGCGGCTGCCTCTGCCCGATTGAGACCGGCCGCGTCTCGGTCGGCTCAGTAGAGGATCTTGCCGCCGTCGACGTTGATCGTCTGACCGGTCAGGAACGCTGCCGCATCGGACAGCAGGAAGGTGATCACGCCGGTCAGATCTCCCGAGAGCATGGCCCGCTCCAGTGCCCGCCCGTCGGCCGGGAAAGACGGCCCGGCCTCACCGGGAGCCGGCGGTTCGTCGGGCTGGACATAGCCCGGGGTTACGGCATTGACCCGGATCCGGTCTGGGCCCAGCTCCCGGGCCAGGCCACGGGTCAGTCCCAGCACGCCGGCCTTGGACGTCGCATAATGGAGTCGATGGACGCCGGGATCGAGAGCCCGGCCAGACGACATATTGACGATAGCGCCGCCATGCGGCCGCATCAGCGGCGCGATAGCCCGCGTGCACAGGAAGGTGCCGCGCACATTGACGCTCATCACCGCATCCCATTCCGCGACCGGAATCTCTTCCCACGGGCGCAGCGGCAACGCGGAAAGCAGGCCGGCATTGTTGACCAGGCCATCCACGCACCCGAACGCCTCGCCGGCGATCTGTGCAATCGCCGCGCAGCCGGCCTCGGTCGCAATATCGCCCCCTGCCGGAACCGCCCGTGTACCTGCCCCCTCGGCCTCCTCACAAGCGCGGCGCGCGCTCGGCTCGTCGAGGTCGGCGAGCACCAGCCGTGCCCCCGCTCCGGCGAGCGCGCGCGCGATGGCAAGGCCCAGCCCGTGTCCGGCGCCGGTCACGACGACGATTCGGCCATCGAGCGAAATGCCCGGGGTGGGAGAAGGCGCGCCAGCCATGATCAGGCAGCCGCGGCGACCGGTTGATGTGCGACTCCGGCCGCGCCACGCACCCGATCGAGCACGGCCCCGGGATCGTCCGGCACGCTGTCCGCACGCCAGGCGACGTGGCCATCGGGTCGCACCAGCACGAGCGCCCGCTCATAGAGTGCCGCGATCGCGTCGTCCTGGATGGTTACCACCTCGAGCGGAATGCCGCGCGATACGGCGGCATCGACGAGCGCCCCGGTGTCGGCTTCGCCGAAGCGCAGCAACACGAATGTCTTGCCGAACAGATCGAGGATGGAGAAACCGTTGGACAGCCAGGCATGTGGCGCACGCGAGCCCGGACGCGCGGTTGGTTGATAGACCGAGACCTCATCGGGCGTCTCTGGCGTCCCGTCGGGCAGGCAGATAGGCGAATCCTCATAGCGGTAGCCGAGCTGGATGCCGAGGCATTCCCATTCCTCGCGCAGGCTCTCCTTGAGCAGCGCGCCGACCTTGCACCGCGCCTCGGCGCCTTCGGGCGTGTCCTCCAGGACCGGCCCGCACAGTTCGCGAACGCCGGTCCACAGATGAAAATTGGTCGTCGAGGCTTCGGCATTGCGCCGGACCACCGGCTTCTGCTCGATCTCATAACTGTCAAGCAGCGCATCGGCGCCCCAGCCCTGCAGCACGGCCTGGAGCTTCCAGCCGAGATTGGCGACGTCGATGACCCCGGTATTCATACCGAAGCCGCCGGTGGGCGACATGGTGTGCGCGGCATCGCCGGCGAGCAGCACCCGGCCCTTGCGGAAATGACGGGCATTATATTCGCTGCGCCGCCACGGCTTCACCGCGATCAGCTCGAAGGGGATATCATCGCGGCCCATCGCCTTGCGCACATAGCCTTCCGCATCGAATTGCGCCATGTCGACGCGATCCTGCCCGGCCATCACCGTGAGCCGCCATTCGTCCTTGCCGTTGACCACGGTGATGTTGCCCCAGGTTCCTGTCTCGTCGAGGAAGAGATAGCGCTCGGCCGGCCCCTTGTCGTGCCGCGAGAGCAAGGTCGGCGACCGGAAGAAGATGTTGACCGAATAGCCCAGCGACCGTCCGTCGAGGGGAATGTCCGCCGCTTCGCGAATGAAGCTGGCCGCGCCGTCACAACCGACCATGTAGCGCGCGCGGAATGTCACTTCGCTGCCATCCGGCAGGCGGCAAAGCGCATCGATATGATCGGGCCCGTCCGCGAAGCTCAGCAGCTCGTGATGATAGCGCATCGCGACATTGGGCAGCTCAGCGACAGCGCGCGCCATCATCGGATCGAACTGGAGTTGCGGACACCAGACCCGCCGCTCGGGACTGGTCGGCGGCGGCGAACGGTCCTGCTCGGCGGGAAAGTCGTCGCGCTCCAGCAGATAGCCGGTGAGGCTGGTGCAATAGACCATGTTGAGCGCATAATCCTGCGGGAAGCCAGCGAGCGGCACATGGTCGGCGATCCCCCAACGGCGGCAGAATTCCATGGTCCGCGCCGAGACCATCGCACCCCGCGGCAGGTCGATCGAGCCGTCGCCCTTGTCGATGATCGTGCATTCGATGCCACGCCAGCCAAGCTCCATGGCCATGCACAGGCCGATCGGACCGGCGCCGACGATGAGGACGGGAGTTTCGATGATGGTTCCGCTCGTCATGCTGCCTCTACTGAATAAGGGCACCGCTGAAGCAAGTAACGCCCGGCGCACAGGGGCAAATCGGCGCGTACGCGGCTTCACGGTACAAGTCGACGCCTTCTCGCCAAGCCGCGCCAAATCCACTGTCCCCTCACGTTGTGACAGTTCCGGCAAGGGCGATGGATAGAGTGGCGCGGAACCAAACAACGAGGGGGTGTCCCTGCGTGGACTATCAGGATCTGTTTCGCCTTGACGGCAAGTTGGCTCTCGTCACGGGTGCCAGCAGCGGCATCGGGGCTGCGACCGCGCGCATGCTGGCACAGGCGGGCGCGAGCGTGCTCGTCGGCTATAATCGCGGCAGCGACCGTGCCGACTCGGTCGTGGCGGAACTGCCCGGCGCCGGCCACCGCACCGTGCACATCAGCCTGGAGGATTCGCAGACCGCCCGCGACGCAGCGCGGATGATGGAGCAGGATTTCGGGCGGCTGGATATTCTCGTCAATTCGGCCGGCTTCACCAGGCCGGTCGCGCACAACGACCTGGAAGGCCTTGACGACGCCCTCTTCGAGGCCATCCTCATTGCCAATGTCCGCGGCCCCTTTTCGATCATCCGCGCCTTTGCGCCGCTGCTGCGCGCCAGCGGCAATGGCGTAGTCGCCAATGTCTCCTCGATCTCGGGCTTCACCGGGTCGGGAAGCAGCATCGCTTATTGCGCGGCCAAGGCGGCGCTCGACACGATGACGATCTCGCTGGCCCGGGTGCTGGCGCCCGAAGTGCGGATCAACTGCATCTCGCCGGCCGCCGTCGCCACCGATTTCGTCGCGGGGCGCGATCGCGGCAAGCTGGAGGCATTGGCCCAGACGACGCCGCTCAGATGCGTTGTCGAGCCCGAGCAGGTCGCCGCGGCAATCCTCGCGACAATAACCCATCTCGGCGTTACCACGGGCACCAGGATCGTCATGGATGGCGGCAGACACCTATAGCAGAGAGGATCGAAGGCATGACTGACTATCGTCGTGTCGTGACGGGTCACGATACCAGCGGCCGGCCGGTCGTGCTGTTTGACGCGATCGCGGCGAACGTCATTTCCCAGCGCCCGCTGCAGGAGCGCTGCCTGTTGTGGACCACCGACAGCCTGCCGGCCGATCTCGATCGGTCCGAGGACATGGCGGGACGCAAGGATGTCGGCATCGGTCTCGAGGACGGATCGGTATTCGGCATCGTGACGCTGCAGCCGGGCATCGCGCCCAAGCCCCACCGCTCCGACACGATCGACTATATCGTCATCCTGTCCGGCCGGATCGCGATGGAACTGGATGAGGCCACGCGGATCGAACTCGGCCCGCATGACACACTCGTCCAGCGCGGGACCATGCACAACTGGATCGTGGAAGGACCCGAGCCCTGCGTCATGGCAGTCACCATGATCAGCGCGCCCCCGCCAGCCGCGCTCGCCCAGTCGGACAAAGCGGCATGACCGCAGGCAACGGCGCAATCGCCGCGCCCACCATTCCGCTCGGCTGGCGACTGCGCCTCGGCGTGCTCATGCCGTCCGTCAACACCGTGTCCGAGCCGACGCTGACGGCGATGTTGCCCCCCGGAGTCTCGATGCACTGCACGCGCCTAAAGCTGGTCGGCAGCACCGACGAAGAGATATTGGGTATGATGGATGGGATCGAGGAAGCCTCTCAGCTTCTGGCCGACTGCAAGCCCAACCGCATCCTGTTCCATTGCACCGCTGTCACGACGTTCGAAGAAGGTATTGACGGGCGCATCCGTCAGCGCATCACCGAGTCCACCGGAATTGCCGCTTCGGTAACCTCCGAGGCTCTCGTGGCGGCGTTCCGGGCGCTCGACGCGCGACGCATCGTCATGGTGACGCCCTATATCGAGGTGGTGAACCAGCGCGAGGCCGCCTTCCTTGAGGCGCATGGCATTGAGGTGCTGGCGCAATATGGCGCGGGCCTGCCCGGCGGCGAGGCGTTCGCGACCGTGGAACCCGCCGTCTGGTATCGCCGCACCATGGATCTGCGCCATGCCGATGCCGACGCCTATTTTGTGAGCTGCGCGCAGACCCGCACCGGCGAGATCATCGAGATGCTGGAGCATGATCTCGGCCGTCCGGTCGTCACCAGCAACACCGCCGCCTTCTGGCATTGCCTGCGGCAGAGCGGGCTCACCGACGACATACCCGGCTTCGGCACGCTGTTCCGCCGCTGACCTTTCGCGTCGAAACCACCCTCAACCAACAGGAAACCCAAAACCATGACCGCAGTTCATGCCGACGCCACCGTCAACGGATGCCGTATCCACTATGCGCTGAGCGGGCCGGCGGATGCCGATACCATCGTGCTGGTCAACTCGCTCGCCACCGACATGGGCATCTGGGATGGACAGGTCGACGCGCTGTCGCAGCACTACCGGCTGCTGCGCTACGATACGCGCGGCCACGGAAAAAGCGAATCGACCCCGGCGCCCTATTCGATGGATGGCCTGGTCGATGATCTGCTGGCGCTGCTCGCTCATGTCGGCGCCGACCGCACCCATATCGTCGGCGTGTCGCTTGGTGGACTGACGGCGCTGCAAGCCGGCATCCGTGCCCCGAACGGCATCGCCAGCATCGTCGCCTGCGGCTCGGGCATCGGCGCCGGCCCGGAGTTCGAGAAGATCATCACCGATCGCAACGAACTCATCCGCGAGAAAGGGACCGAGACGATCGCCGACACGATGGTGCAGCGCTGGTTCACGGCGCCGGCGTTCGAGGAAGGCCATGACTATCTCGCGACGATCCGCGCGATGGTCGTCGACACATCGGACGAAGGCTTTATCGGTTGTTCGAGCGCGATCCGCGACAGCGGCCTGCGCGCGCGCATCCCCGAGGTGAAGCTGCCGACCTTGTTCATGGTCGGCGATCAGGATGCCGCGCTGCCGGTCGAAGCGGTGCGCACGATGCAGCTCGAAATCGCGGGCGCGCGGCTCGGCGTGATCCCGGGCGCGGGACATCTGTGCAATGTCGAGCAGCCCGCCATCTTCAACGCTATGGTACTGAGCTACCTCGCGCGTCTGGGGTAGCTTGAAAAGGCGGGGCCAGAGCGGACGCGGCAGCGCACGCCCTGCCCCCCTCGCCTTCATTGCGCCCGTCAGTCCAGCCCGGCATCCTTGAGGATTTTCTGCGCGACGCCATTGGCCTCCGCCGCCGCGGGCACGCCGCAATAGACCGCGCAATGCAGGATGATCTCGCGAATCTCGTCCTTGGTGACGCCATTGGCCAGCCCGCCCTCGACGTGGGCGCGCAGCGGCCCCTGGCGGTTGGTCGCGATGCAGATGGCGATGGTGAGCATCGAGCGGACCTTGCGGTCGAGCGGCTCGCGGTCCCACAATTCGCCAAAGCAATAGCGGGTGATCATCTCCTGCAGCGGCCGGTTGAAGTCGGTCGCCGCGGCAAGCTCGTCATCGGCCCGCGCCGGACCATACATGTCACGGCGCACCTGCATGCCGCGTTCGAACAGATCATCACTCATTTCTGAAACTCCACTTTTGTATTGGGCAGCAGACACAGCGCCATCCACCTCTTTTTGGCGGCTGCATCTGTCCCCAATGTTTGGGACAGATGCGCCGCGGTCCGGCGCACAATATGATCGTCGTTTCCATCGTTCCCTTGCCCGCGCTGCCGGGCGGGTACATCGTCTCAACCAATCATCGACGGTTCGGCCCGCTGAGCGGACGGTCCGGCGATCCATCGCTTTTCAGGAGAGTTGTCATGGCCTCGTCCTCCACACCATCCTTGGCCGACCATGTCGGCAGCCTCCAGGGGCCACCGTTCCGGGCCGATCATGTCGGCAGCCTGTTGCGGCCGCCCGAGCTTCTCGACGCGCGTGACGCCTTCGCGCTTGGCCGCATTTCGGCCGCGGAACTGCGCGAGGCCGAAGACAAGGCGATCATCGGCGCCGTGCGCAAGCAGGAGGAGGTCGGTCTCAAATCAATCACCGACGGCGAATTCCGCCGCACCTTCTTCCATCTGGACTTCCTCAAGCACTTCGCCAATGTCCGTGCAATCAACGCGGAGATGAAGGCACGCTTCCAGACGGACGACGGAGACGCCAATCTCCAGCCGCCGGCCCTGCTCATCGAAGGCAAGATCAGCCGGCCCGAGCCGATCTTCGTGGAGGATTTCAAGTTCCTCGCCTCGGTGACCAAGGAGACGCCCAAGCTCACTCTGCCCTCGCCCAGCATGATGCACTTTCGTGGCGGACGCAAAGCGATCGACCAGAGCGTCTACCCGGACATGGAAGAGTTTTACGCCGATCTCGCTGCCGCCTATGCCGACGAACTGCGTGATCTCGGCGCGGCGGGCTGCACTTATATTCAGCTCGACGAGGTCAATCTTGCCTATCTGTGCGATCCCAATCTCGCCGCTCATGTCCGCAATGTCGGCGAGGACCCGGCGTCGCTCCCCCAGACCTATGCCAAGCTCATCAACGATTCGATCGCCAGTAAACCCGATGACATGACCATCTGCATGCATCTGTGCCGAGGTAACTTCAAAAGCGCCTGGGTCGCCGAGGGCGGCTATGACCCCGTTGCCGAACTGCTGTTCAACGGCATCGATGTCGATGGCTATTTCCTCGAATATGACAGCGAGCGAGCTGGAACCTTCGAGCCGCTGCGCTTCGTGCCCAAGGGCAAGGTGGTTGTGCTCGGCCTGATCACCTCCAAGGTCGGCGAACTGGAGGACAAGGACGCAATCAAGCGGCGGATCGAGGAGGCGACCAAATATGTGCCGATCGAGCAGCTCGCACTGAGCCCTCAATGCGGCTTCTCGAGCACGGTCGAGGGCAATATCCTCGACGTCGAGGCGCAATATGCCAAGCTGCGGCTGATCGTGGAGCTGGCCGAAGAAATCTGGGGCTGAACCACCATGGCCATGCCCAATATCATGCGCGATCTGGTCATTGGGGATGTCACCATCTCCGCGCTGGTCGAATGGGACGGGCTCAAGCGCCCGCCCCACCGGCTGCTAGCGTGCGAGGAGGAGGAGGCCCGCGCGGCGATGACAGAATGTTCCGGCGGCTTCGTCGATGCCGCGGGCGATCTGGTGATCGTCTATCAGAGCTTCCTGTTGCGCACGCCACATCACTGCATTCTCGTCGACACCTGTACCGGCGCGCATAAGGGGCTGCCCGATCCGCTCGACGATCCGGGCACCGTCTGGCTCGACCGGCTCGGAGCGCTGGGCGTCGATGTCGCACAGGTCGACTATGTGCTGTGCACGCACATGCATTTCGATCATATCGGCTGGAACACGCGACTGGTCGACGGGCGGTGGGTGCCGACTTTTCCCAATGCGCGCTACATCTTCCACAAGGGCGAATATGCCTATTGGCTGGCCGAATATGAGGCGGCGGGCCAGCCGGAAAGCGGCCTCGACGCGACCTTCGGCCTCAACTGCCTGCCGGTGGTCGAGGCCGGTCAGGCGCTGCTCGTCGAGGATGACTTCGCGATCGGCGACGAAGTGCGCCTGCTGCCCACGCCAGGCCATACCCCGCATCATTGCTGCGTCGAGATACGCTCGCGCGGCGAACGCGCGGTGCTGGTCGGCGACCTGATGCATCACGAATTGCAGATCCGCCGACCGGACTGGTCCACGCGCTTCTGCTGGGATCCGGCGGTGGCGGCGCAATCGCGCCGCGCGCAGCTTGAGGCGCTTGCCGAGAGCGGATCGTGGATGCTGCCATCGCATTTCCCAGCGCCCACGGTCGGACGCATCCGCGATGCCGCCAGCGACGGGCTGCGGCTCGAATTGCGGAAAGACTAACGGAAAATCCTATTCCCCTGACGGGACGCAAGGCATGGCCGGGCCGGGCGGAGGGTCACCCGGCCGGTCGCACTCAGTTCATCAGGAGGCGCATAAGCTCGTTCTGGCTGGAGATATCGAGGCGCGCATAGGACCGCTTGCGGTGCGTCAGCACGGTATTGACACTGATGCCAAGTTCCAGCGCGATGCCCTCAGAACTCAGGCCCTTGGCGATCAGCGCGCAGACCTGGATCTCCCGACGCGGCAGACCCCGGTTGAGCAGGCGCAGGCGCCGCTCGAAGAAGTCCGACACGTCACTGCCCAGTACATTGCTGGGCGCCGCCAGTGAATCATGTTTACTGAGCAGCGAAGTCACCAGGTCGGAGGCTTCGAAGATGTGCGCCATCTCCTCGGGCGAGAACAGGCCTGCGCCGGGCGTCTTGTAGAAGTTGACCCGGTAGACCGCATCGCCGACCGAGCGCATAAGCGAAATGCGCTGCTGGAGGCCGACATTGACATAGCAGTCGCGCCGGTAGCTGCCGTCGTCAATCTCGTCACAGCTGAAGCTGACCACATAGCGCTTACCATCCCGCGCAAGATCGGTGCGGACATGGTTGGCCGGATCGAGATTCCAATATTGCTGGATATATTTGGCAGCCACGGCCTGGGCGATCGGCAAATTGCCGGTGTTGATCGCCAGCACCGCGCGTGGCGTGCTGGTCGGCGTGAAATGAAAGGCCGTGAGATGCTCGCACTGGGCGGCATCCCTTGCGGCCTGAAACATCGACTTCTCGAACTCCGGTGTTCCGCAAACCTCGATCAGTCGACTCATATGATTACGGAAGGGACCATAGGCCGTGTCCCGGAAATCCGTCAGCGAATGAACCTGCATGGCCATCTCCTAGTCTCCCCGTCGCGCGTGTTCGCGTCGTCAGCTTTGTTTAATTTTCCGGGCCTTGTGCGCATCAGTAGAATGCAATCGGGTGCAATTGGCAAGTGGCCCTCCGCGGCCGGAAAGTCGGTCACACAGCGATGCGACAGACACTGACAGCCACCCGGCGCGATAGGTTGCCCTTGTCTAACAGGAAGAAATCCTGCGCCTAGCCAGCTCCAATCAATCAGGGATCCGTCGATGCTTTGCAAGAAACTTCATCATGCCGCGTTTCGATGCAAAAATGCTCGGGAAACAGTTGACTTTTATACTCAAGTTCTCGGCCTCAAGTTTTCTCACGCAATGGGTGAGGATACTGTTCCCTCTACTGGAAAATACGACCCGCACATCCACATATTCTTTGAAATGGAGGATGGAAGTTCGATCGCATTTTTCGAGGTTCCGGGTGCTCCCGGCAATATCAAAGATATGGAAACCCCCGACTGGATTCAGCACTTCGCATTTGAAGTCGAGTCAGTCGACGTTCTGATGAAAGCAAAGGAGGAAATGATTGCCAGGGGGATGAAAGTCGTGGGCCCAACGAACCATGACGACTTTATCATGTCGATATATTTCTTCGATCCATCGGGGCATCGACTTGAATTGACTACAAGAACCTGCCCGCCTGAGCGCCACAAGGACTTTGAGAACGAAGCGCCCGAAGTGCTCGCTCTTTGGGAAAAGACGGGAGACTGGTCGCAGCGGTCCGAGATTTTTGGCGGCGAGAGCGGTTACAAGCGCTGAGTCCTCGTCCGCATGTGGCACACATTTAATCGGCGAATGGCCAAAATTCACTTTTCAACTGTTTTCCAGGGAAATTTCTAATGGCGCAAAAGGTCGGGTTCATCGGCATTGGGTTCATGGGGTCGCCAATGGCGGCCAATCTCGTGCGCGGGGGATTCGATGTGATTCCCTGGGATACGCAGTCAGAGGCGCTCGACGCGTTCGCGCAGGAGCATGGTCTGACGCGGCCGGATTCGATCGCCGATCTGGCGCGCGCATCGGTGATCGTGACCATGCTGCCGACCGGCGCGATCGTGCGCGACGCGCTGACATCAGGCGGCGAGAACTCACTCGCGGCCAAGCTCGCCCCCGGCACCGTCGTTATCGACATGAGCTCCTCTGAGCCGGTCGGCACCCAGGAACTGGCCGCACAGCTCGCCGATCGCGGCGTGGTCCTGATCGATGCGCCGGTTTCCGGCGGTGTCGCGCGCGCCATCGAAGGCACGCTGGCGATCATGATCGGCAGTGACGACGATGACGCCGTGGCGCGGGTTGAGCCAGTGCTCAAGTCGATGGGCCAGCGCCTGTTCCGCACCGGCGGCTCGGGCTCGGGGCATGCCACCAAGGCGCTCAATAATCTGATCTCGGCGACCAATTTCACCGTGGCCTCCGAGGCGATGCTCATCGGTCGGCGCTTCGGGCTCGATTCCGACACGCTGATTGATGTGATCAACAACAGTACCGGTCGCAGCTTCGCGACCGAAATTCCGATCAAGGAACATGCGCTGACCGGCAAGTTCGGCACCGGTTTCGCGCTGGGGCTGATGGCGAAGGACGTGCAGATCGCCTGGCAACTCGCCGAAGCGCTCGGCATGGAAGCGCCGGTCGGCAAGCGGGTGCACACGCGCCTGATGGAAGCGGCCGAGCGGATCGGTCCGGCGGCCGATCACACCCGCGCCTTCGCAGCCTGGGAGCAGGACTGAGCGTGTCCACCGCACAAGTGGCGGGTGAGAGGCTAGACCAGGAACCGGGACTGCAGGCCTCACTGGCGACCTATCGCCAGATCATGTGGCGGATCGTTCCGATCTTCACGATATTGTGGATCTGCGCCTGGCTCGACCGGACGAACATCAGCTTCGCCAAGCTGCACATGGCCGACGATCTCGGCCTGAGCGATGCCGCCTATGGCTTTGGTGCCGGCGTGTTTTTCCTCGGCTATCTGATCTTCGAGGTGCCGTGCAATCTGCTGCTGATGCGGATCGGCGCGCGCAAAACGCTGACCCGCATTGCGCTCGGCTGGGGGATCATCTCGATCCTGATGATGTTCACCCAGTCGGCATCGATGTTCTACGTGCTGCGGTTTCTGCTCGGCGCCTGCGAGGCAGGCATGTATCCGGGCGGACTGCTCTATTTCTCGCTCAGCCTGCCCGCCTCGCACCGCGGCAAGGCGATCGCGATCTTTACCGCCGGCGGCGCCATCTCGGGTGTGATCGGCGCGCCGCTGGCCGGTGTGCTGCTCACGCGCTTCGATGGACTCGCAGGAATTGCCGGCTGGCAGTGGCTGTTCCTGGTGGAAGGCGCGCTGTCGATCATCGTCGGCGTGATATTCTGGTTCGTGGTCTCGGACGACATCCGCAAGGCGCCCTGGCTGTCACCGGAGCAGCAACGTGCGGTCACCGAGGATCTCGCCCGGGAGGAAGCGGCCAGCGGCCAGCGCCATGAATTCATCGGCCAGGCGCTGCGCCAGCCCATGCTCTGGCTGTTCTGCTTTCTCTACATCTGCAATTCCACCGGCTACACCGCCATCGCCTTCTGGGGTCCCTCGCTCATGGCCGAGGCCGGTGTTGGCGATGCCGAGACGATCGGGTGGATTGTCTCGGCGATCTCAATGGCCGCGGCGATCTTCATGTATCTTGCCGGGCTGAGTTCGGGCCGCACCGGCGACGCCAAATTCCATTTGGCCGGCATTCTTCTGGTCTGCGCCCTCGGCATGGCCGCGCTCAGTTTCAGCCTCGGCAGCGCCGGCGGCGTGGTCGGCGCCATCGCGGTCAGTTCCATGGCAGCGTCCGCCGCCGTAGTGGTGTTCTGGAATATGCCCGGACGTTTCTTCGCCGGCAATGCGGTTGCCGTCGCCATCGCGCTGATCAGCAGCGTCGCCAATGTCGGCGCCTTCCTGGCTCCGACCCTGCTCGGCGCCGTCAAGGAAAGCACTGGATCGGTCGCGCCCTCGCTTTGGGGCGTGGCGATCGTGTATCTGCTGGCGTCACTCGCCACGCTCGTCTTCATCAGACAGGAGCGCCGCGCGCGCCCGAAGACAGTCATCTAAGGAGATTTACATGAAGGTTCGTGCTGCTGTCGCCAGGGTGCTGAAGCAGGAAGGCGTCGAGTGCCTGTTCGGCTATCCCCGCAACCCCGTAATCGAATCCGCGGCGGAAGCCGATATCCGCACCATCATCGTCCGCCAGGAGCGCACCGGCGTGCATATGGCCGACGCGCTCAGCCGCGTGACCTGCGGTGACAAGGTCGGCGTCTTCGCCATGCAGCATGGGCCGGGGACGGAAAATGCCTTTGGCGGCGTTGCCCAGGCCTTTGCCGATTCGGTGCCGCTGGTCGTGCTGCCAGCCGGCTACAGCCGCGACGTCGGCAATATCTTCCCCAATTTCAGTGCGCTGCAAAATTTCGACAAGGTGACCAAATGGCTCGAACAGCCGACCCTGGGCCGCGTCGTCCCCGATGCGCTGCGCCGCGCCTTCACCCAGGCCAAGAATGGACGGCCCGGCCCGACGATGGTCGAGTTGCCCACCGACCTGCTCGACGAGGACATGCCGGACTTTGCCGATCACCGCCCCACGCGGCGGCTGCGTTCATCGCCGGACGCGACGGCGGTGTCCGAAGTGGCCGAGGCGCTGGTCGCGGCCCGCGTGCCGGTCATCTATGCTGGGCAGGGCATCCACTATGCCAAGGCATGGCCGCAGCTCAAGGCACTGGCCGAGATGCTCGAAGCGCCGGTCTGCACCAGCCTCGCCGGCAAGAGCGCTTTCCCGGAAAATCATCCGCTCGCCCTCGGCTCGGGCGGCGTCACCTATTCCAAGCAGCTCGCCCATTTCCTCGCCAAGGCGGATGTGATCTTCGGCATCGGCTGCAGCTTCACCTCGACCGGCTTCGGCATCGCCATGCCGGCAGGCAAGAGCTACATTCACGCGACACTCGATCCCATTGATATCGACAAGGATTTACGCTCGGACCTGTCGCTGGTCGGCGATGCCGCCCTGACGCTCGACATGCTATGCGCGGAGGTCGCCGATCGCCTCAAGGCTGCCGGCCGCGCGCCCACGGGCGAGACCGCCAAGGAACTCGCCCGCGTCAAGCAGGAGTGGCTCGCCGAATGGGCCGGCGCTCTCAATTCGGAGTCCAGGCCGCTCTCGCCCTATCGGGTCGTCCGCGATCTCATGAACACGCTCGATCCCGCCCGCTGCATCGTCACCCATGATGCGGGCAGCCCGCGAAACCAGATCGTGCCCTTCTGGGAATCGCCTGAGCCGATGACCTATATCGGCTGGGGCAAGAGCACGCAGCTCGGCTACGGGTTGGGGCTGGCTATGGGCGCCAAGCTCGCCCGTCCGGACATGATGTGCGTCAATGTGTGGGGCGATGCCGCGATCGGCTTCACCGGCATGGACCTGGAAACCGCAGCGCGCGAGGGATTGCCGATCCTCTCGATCCTGTTCAACAATTCGACCATGGCGATCGAGCATCGCTGGATGCCCGCGGCAACCGAAAAATATCGTTCCACCGATGTGAGCGGGGACTATACCATGTTCGCCAGGTCCATGGGATGCTGGGCGGAACGCGTCGAGGAACCGGGGCAGATCGTGCCCGCGATCCAGCGCGCGGTCCGAGCGATCGAGGAGGGGAAGCCGGCCTTGCTGGAATTCATCACCGAATATTCGAGTCCAGCCTCGATGTATCGTTGAGGCAGGGGTGAGCCGGCCGGTCACCATTTCCGATCTGCGCGCGCGCGCAGGTCGGCGGCTGCCGCGCTTTGTCCATGGCTTCCTGGAGGGCGGTGCCGGGGAGGAGAACGGGCTGCGCCGCAACCAGAGCCGGCTCGACGATGTGCAGTTGTTGCCGCGCTATCTGATCAACATCGAGGAACGGTCCACCAGAACCACCCTGTTCGGCCGCGAATGGACGGCACCGATCGGCGCGGCGCCTATCGGCATGGCCAATCTGATCTGGCCCGACGCCGACCGCGCGATCGCACGGGCGGCAGGCGTCCTCGGCATGCCCGCCTCGATCTCCACCGCCGCTTCCACCTCGCTGGAGGATTTCAGCACGGTCGCCGGGGACAATGGCTGGTTCATGCTCTATCCTGGCCGGGCCGAGCCGGTCGTCGCCGATCTCGTCGATCGCGCCGAGGCCGCCGGCTATGATGTGCTGGTGGTGACGGTCGACATTCCGCTCGCCTCGATACGGCCGCGCGAGCGCCGAGGCGGCTTCGTCGCGCCGATGCGGATCACCCCGCGCGTCGCGCTGGACGCGATCGCCCATCCGGCATGGTCGCTGTCAATGCTGCGCCATGGCGTCCCGCAATTCGCCAACATGGCGCGTTATACAGGCGCGAAATCGGACACCAATGCGCAGGCCGCCTATCTCGGCCGTCTGACAACCGGCCGTTTCGACTGGGAACGGCTTGAGGCACTGCGTGCGCGCTGGCCGCACCGCATGGTGGTCAAGGGCATTCTCTCGCCCGACGATGCGCTGCGCGCCCAGGCGATGGGCTGCGACGGCATCGTCGTTTCCAATCATGGCGGACGCCAGATGGACAGCGCGCCCGCAACGATCGACATGCTGCCGCTGATCCGCGCGGCGGTCGGGCCGGACTATCCGCTGCTGTTCGACAGCGGCGTCCGCTCGGGCGAGCATATCGTGAAGGCGCTGGCGCTCGGTGCGGACTTCGTGCTGTGCGGGCGCGCCGTGCTCTATGGGCTGGCCGCGCTCGGCCCTGCCGGCGCGGCGTTTGCGCTCGACTTGCTGCGCACCGAGACCGACATCGCGCTCGGCCAGCTCGGCTTCCGCTCGATCGCCGAACTCAAAGCCTCGCCGCCGCTCTTCTCGCCGGCCTAGGGGCGACCGCCCTATTGCGCCAGCGCCGGCGCAACCACTGCGCGCACCTCGCCGAAACCGATCGGGACGTAGCCCTCGGCCTCGCAACGCCCGCGGATAATGACCTCGTCGCCATCCTCCAGGAAGGTGCGCGTCTCGGCGCCCGGCAATGCCAGCGGTTCCTTGCCGCCGCGATTGCGCTCGATCAGGCTCCCCTCGCCGCCTGCGAAAGGTGAGGAAATGGTGCCGCTGCCGAACATGTCGCCCGGCGACAGATTGCAGCCATTGGAGCTGTGGTGCGCGACCATCTGCGCCGGCGTCCAGTAGAGGTCGACGGTACGCGGCGTGCCCATCACCGCCGGCGGCAGGCCGGCAGCACGCATCGTCGGAGTGAGCAGCAACACCTCAAGACGCAGGTCGAGCGCGCCGGCGCTGCGGTCGGCCGCATCGTCGAGATGCGGGAGCAGCGCCGGATCGCCCGCACCGCGCGCTGCGGGAGCGCAGCGGAACGGCGCAAGCGCCTCGCTGGTAACGATCCAGGGGCTGACATGGCTCGCGAAGCTCTTGGCCAGGAAGGGGCCGAGCGGCTGATATTCCCAGCGCTGGATGTCGCGCGCCGACCAGTCGTTGAGCAGGCCGAAGCCGACAATATGCTCGGCCGCCGCGCCGATCGGGATCGGCTGGCCCTGCGCATTGCCCTCTCCTATCCAGATCGCCATCTCCACCTCATAGTCGAGCTGCGTGCTCGCCTCGAAGCGCGGCGTCTCCTCATCGGGCAACCGGCGCTGGCCACGCGGGCGAATGACGTCGCCGCCGGACACCCGAATCGAGGACGCCCGGCCGTGATAGCCAACGGGCAGATATTTGTAGTTCGGCATCAGCGGATTTTCGGGACGCATCAACTCGCCCACGGTCGTGGCGTGATGAATGCCAGCATAGAAATCCGTATAGTCGCCGATCCGCGCGGGCAGGTGGAACGTGCACGCTGCGCTGGCATGGAGCGCCCGCTCGATCGCGGCATGGGGACCGGTGTCCGCATCGAGCAGCTCGACGAGCAGCACCCGCAGCGTGCGGCGCATGCCGGCTGGCAGGGCCATGAGCGCGTTGAGCGTCTCCGATTGCAGGGCCGCCCGCAGCGCCGGCGCCAGATCGGATCGGCCGGCCAGACTGCTTAGATCGAGAATGGAGTCGCCAATCGCGACGCCGGGCCGCGACACCTGATCGCCAGGCGGCGAAAACCTGCCCAAAGGCAGGTTCTGGATCGGAAAATCGGCATGACCATTGGCCGAGTCGACCCAGCTGCGGCGCTGGGCATCGTGGGTTGAGTCGATCATGCGCGGACTCCCTGTTCGGCTTGGCGTTGGTCATGCGCGCGGCATCAAGCCGAAGGCACCCGGCGCCCCATATTGCGCACCGGGGCACGGGCGTCATGTCACCATGCAAGGGGAATGGCCTGCGACGCCGAATGCGTTGAAGCAGGGCGGAAGGGAGAGTCTTCTTGCGCTGGATGTTGACCTGCATTTCCGTCGTCTCACTGGCCATGACCGCAGGCTGCCACAGCGCAACCAGCAACGGCGATGCCGCAGCCGCCGACTGGTCCGGCCACGGCAAAGGCCCGGACGAGAAGCGCTTCAGCCCGCTCGATGGGATCGACGACGGCAATGTGGGCGGTCTCCGGCTCGCCTGGTCCTACGATCTGGATACCAGTCGCGGGCAGGAGGCGACGCCGATCGTCGTCGATGGCAAGATGTTCGTCTCCACCGCGTGGAGCAAGGTCAAGGCGTTCGACGCCGCGACCGGCAAGCTACTCTGGGACTATGACCCGGAAGTGCCCGGCGCCTGGGCTGTCAATGGCTGCTGCGACGTGGTCAATCGCGGCGTCGCCTATTCGGACGGCAAAGTGTTCGTCGGCACGTTCGACGGCCGGCTGGTCGCAATCGATGCCGAGACCGGCAAGGCCCTCTGGGACGTCAACACGATCGACCGGACCAAGCCCTATACGATCACCGGCGCACCGCGCGTCGTGAAAGGCAAGGTACTGATCGGCAACGGCGGGGCTGAGTTCGGGGTGCGCGGCTATGTGAGTGCCTATGACGAAGCGACCGGCAAGCTCGCCTGGCGCTTCTACACAGTGCCGGGCGATCCCTCCGAGCCGGACGGCGCGGTGTCCGATGCGGTGCTCAGGGACAAGGCAGTGCCCACATGGACCGGCGAATGGTGGAAGCTGGGCGGCGGCGGCACCGTCTGGGACGCCATCGCCTATGATCCCGATCTCGACCTGCTCTATATCGGCGTCGGCAATGGCGCGCCGTGGAACCAGAAGTTCCGCAGCCCCGGCGGCGGCGACAATCTGTTCCTCGCCTCGGTGGTCGCGCTACGGCCCGATAGCGGCGAATATGTCTGGCATTATCAAGAAACGCCGGGCGACAGCTGGGACTATACCTCGACCCAGCAGATGATCCTCGCCGACCTCGAGATCGAAGGCAAGCCGCGCAAGGTGCTGCTCCACGCACCCAAGAACGGTTTCTTCTACGTGCTCGATCGCGGGACCGGCGAACTGTTGTCGGCCAAACCGTTCATTTCTGGCGTCAATTGGGCGACCCATATCGACATGAAGACCGGGCGGCCGGTGGAGACGCCCGAAGCGCGCTATTACGAGACCGGCAAGATGTTCTTCGCCATGCCCGGCGCGATGGGCGCGCACAGCTGGCACCCCATGTCGTTCAGTCCGAAGACCGGGCTGGTCTATATCCCTGTCCAGGAAGTCGGCCTGCCCTATGCGCCGCTCGACGGTGACGGGTTCGAGAACCAGCCGATGCGCACCAATGAAGCCGTCGACTGGCTTGCGCTCTCCGGCCCGACGCCCACACCCGAGCAACGCGCGGAGGCCGCCAAGGGCCTCAAGGGGCGGCTGCTGGCCTGGGATCCGGTCGCGCAGAAGCCAGCATGGAGCGTCGAATATCAGGGGCCCGCCAATGGCGGCACGCTGGCGACGGCGGGCAATCTCGTCTTTCAGGGAACGGCGGCTGGCCAGTTCGTCGCTTATAGCGCGGACAAGGGCAAGCAACTCTGGACGTTCGACGCGCAAGGGCCGATCATCGCCGGACCGGTCAGCTTCAGCGTCGATGGCAAGCAATATGTCGCCGTGCTTTCCGGCTGGGGTGGCAATTATCCGCTGGTGATGGGCTATCAGGCCGCCAGGTCGGGCCGGGCGCTGAACGTCAGCCGCGTTCTCGTGTTCAGCCTCGACGGCAAGGCGCACCTGCCGCCACCTCCGCCCGAAGCGTCCGCCGACATTCCGCTCGAACAGACCGCAGCGCCCTCCCCCGCCTGGGCGCTGCGCGGTCGGCAACTTTACGATACCTATTGCAGCCGCTGTCATGGCGGCGCGGCGGTCGGTGGCGGTGTGATCGCGGACCTGCGGCACTCAGCGGTGATCGAGACGGATACGTTCCGGCACATCCTGCTGGACGGGCTGCTGGAGCCGCGCGGCATGGTCTCGTTCCGCTCCGTGCTGACCGACGCCGATGTCGAGGCGCTGCGCGCCTACATCGTGCAGCGCAAGCAGGAAACGATTGCCGAGCGCGACGGGATCGCCGCGCGTCGGGACGGAAAGCCAGCGTCATGAGGACCGGCCGCGAGTCACTTGAACGAGGGACTGCGCGCAGCGGCGCGCTCCTCGAAGATCGGATGAAACACAGGAGGTGAATCATGTCGGACCAAACGGCTTACAAGCCAGGCGATCTTGAAGGCACCGGCTACGGCCGGGGACAACAAAGCTATAACGAACTGCTTGCGCAGGTCGGCCCTGGTACGCCCTGCGGAGAATATATGCGCCGCTTCTGGCAGCCGGTGCTGGCTTCCGAGCATGTCACCAACCGGCCGCAGGAAGTGCGCATCCTGGGTGAGGATCTGATCATATTTCGCGACCGGACGGGGCGACCTGGCCTGCTCTATCCGCGCTGCATGCATCGCGGCACCAGCCTGTTCTGGGGCAAGACCGAGGAACGCGGCATCCGCTGCTGCTATCATGGCTGGTTGTTCGATGTCGAAGGGCGCTGCCTCGAACAGCCTTGCGAACCCAATATGGGCTCGGCGAGCCGAGGTTCGGTTCGCCAGCCCTGGTATCCGGTGCAGGAGCGATATGGCGTGCTGTGGACCTATATGGGTCCGCCCGACAAGATGCCGATCCTGCCGCGCTATGACGTGCTCGAGAATCTGCGCGAGGATGAGGAATATTGCATCCACGATGACAGCTGGGGCACGCACAACGACACCACCATGCCGGTCGTCCCGTACAGCTGGCTGCACATGAACGACAATATCCTCGACCCCACGCACGTCCAGATCCTGCACACGACCTTCTCGATCGTGCAGTTCCAGCCCGAGTTCGCGATCGCGCCGGAGTACAAGTTCGAATATTATGATGAAGGCGTGCTGGCCAAGAACATTCGCATTCTCGACAATGGCGACAAGCTGGAAGGCGTGACGGTCGCGCGGCTGCCCAATATCATGAGCGTGCCCAATGTCGTTCTGCTGGCACCGGGCCAGGCGACCAGCATGGGCTTTGTCGTACCGGTCGACGATACCCATTGCCGGATCGTCTACATCATCCGCTCCAGTGACGCGGATCCCGACCCGATGCGCGAGCCGGCACGGTTCCAGGGCAAGCGCTGGTCCGAGAAGACCGTTGAGGAGCGGCAGGACGTTCCTGGCGACTATGAGGCCCAGGCGGGTCAGGGTCCGATTTCGCTGCATTCCGAAGAGCATCTGGCGACCGGGGACATCGGCATCGCCATGCTGCGGCGCATGCTGGAGCGTGAAATCCGCAAGGTGCAGTCCGGCGAAGATCCGATCGGCGTCATTTTCGATCCCGAGGACGAACTGGTGCACCTGCCGGCGGGACGCTGGCGCCGCGTCCAGGCGCCGGAACCGGCCTGAGCGGCGGCAGCGGACAGGGGCTCGAACACCCGATGGTCGATTCAAAAGGCGGCGGACCGCTCGAAGGCACGGCTTATGGCCGGCCAAAGCAAACCTACAACGCGCTGCTCGCCGAGGTGGGGCCCGGCACGCCGTGCGGGGAATATATGCGGCGTTTCTGGCAGCCGGTGCTCGCATCCCGCAATGTGACGCACCGGCCGCAGGAAGTGCGCATCCTGGGCGAGGATCTGATCATATTTCGCGACCGGACCGGACGGCCCGGCCTGCTCTACCCGCGCTGCATGCATCGCGGCACCAGCCTGTTCTGGGGCAAGACCGAGGAACGCGGCATCCGCTGCTGCTATCATGGCTGGCTGTTCGATGTCGAGGGGCGCTGCCTCGAACAGCCCTGCGAACCCAATATGGGATCGGCCGGCCGCGACAAGGTTCGCCAGCCCTGGTATCCGGTGCAGGAGCGCTACGGGCTTGTCTGGACCTATATGGGTCCGCCCGACAGGATGCCGATCCTGCCGCGCTACGACATCATGGAGAATCTGCGCGAGGACGAGGAATATTGCGTCCATGACAATAGCTGGGGCAGCCACAACGATACCACCATGCCGGTCGTCCCGTACAGCTGGCTGCACATGAACGATAATATCGTCGACCCCAGCCATGTCGAAATTCTCCACACGACCTTCTCGATCGTGCAGTTCCAGGAACAGTTCGCGATTCCCGCGGAAACCAGCTTCGAATATTTCGGGAACGGCGTGAAGACCGTGTTCGAGCGCAAGCTGCCCGACGGGCGATGCAGCTACGGTTCCTCGGTGGCCATGTTGCCCAACATCATGAGCGTGCCCAATGTTGTGAAGTTCAATCCCGGCAAGGCGACCAGCATGGGCTGGGTGGTGCCGGTTGATGACACCCATTGCCGCATCATTCACTCGATCCGCGCGAGTGAGACCGATCCCGATCCGATGCGTGAGCCGGCGCGGTTTCGGGGCAAGCGCTGGTCCGAAATGACGATCGAGGACCGACAGGACACGCCCGGCGACTTCGAGGCGCAGGCCGGCCAGGGGCCCATCTCGCTGCACTCCGAGGAGCATCTGGTCACCGCGGACATCGGCGTCACCATGTTGCGGCGCATGCTCGAGCGGGAAATCCGCAAGGTGCAGGCTGGCGAGGATCCGACAGGAGTCATTTTCGATCCTGCGGACGAGTGGGTCGAAATTCCGTCCGGCGCTTATGTCAGCTAGCGATGGCATGCGTGGTGAAGGTGGCGGGCAGGACTTTTGCGGCGATGATCCGGCAGTGGCGGACATGACCGGGGACGCGCTTGCCGGACATGAGCTGATATTGCGCCTGCATGCGGTTTCCTATGCCGCGCCAGACATCCGCCTGTTCGAATTCCGCGCCGAGGATGGCGCACCGCTGCCCGCCTTCGCGCCGGGCGCGCACATCGACATCCATCTGCCCGGCAACATGGTGCGGCAATATTCTCTGGCCTGCCCCGCTGGCGACGGCCTGGCCTATCGGGTCGGGATCAAGCGGGAGAATGGCGGCCGGGGCGGCTCGCGCTATCTCTTCGACCAGGCGCGGGTCGGCGATCTGTTCCGGATCGGTGGACCGCGCAATCACTTCCCGCTCGAACGCACAAAGGCGCACAGCATCCTGATCGCAGGCGGCATCGGCGTGACGCCCATCCGCTGCATGGCCGAGCAACTCGCTGCGCAGGGGCTGCCCTTCGAGCTCCACTATGCCGTGGCGACGCGGGCATCGACGGCGTTCCTCTCGGCGTTGCAGGGCTTTGCACCGTCGCTGCATCTGCACGTCGATGACGAGCGAGGCGCCGTCCTGGACATCCCCGCCATCGTCGCGACGGCGCCGTCGGACAGCCATTTCTACTGCTGCGGCCCGGCGCCGATGCTCGATGCATTCGTGAAGGCGACCGCGCATCTTGCCCCTGAGCGGGTTCATCTCGAATATTTCAGCGCCCCTGCACTAGCGCCGGCCGAGGGCGGCTTCACTGTCGTTCTCGCCCGCTCCGGCAAGGAATTCTACGTCGCGCAGGACCAGACTATTCTCCAGACCCTGCGCGAGGCGGGCATGACAACCACCTCATCCTGCGAACAGGGCGTGTGCGGTGCCTGCGAGACACGCGTGATCGAGGGTGAGCCCGATCATCGCGATATGCTGCTCACCGCCGAGGAGCGTGCAGCCAACGAGACAATGATGATCTGTTGCTCGGGCTCGCGCACCGCTCGGCTGGTGCTCGACCTGTGACGAAGCAAAAAAGGAGAGTGTGATGAGCCAGGGCGTCCTGATCCTGATCGAAGTGATTGCCGTCCATGATGGCCCCGGTATGGGCCGCTATGTCGCCGCCGCGACCGAGCAGATGATCGCGCGCGGCGCCAGGCCGCTCGGTAAGGGCTTCGAAGTGCTGGAAGGTGAGCCGCAGGGCGTGCTGCGCACGGTGCTCAAATGGCCATCGGTCAGCGCCTATCGCGAGTGGCAGCGCTCCGAAGAGTATCAGGAGCTCCACGCGCTGCGCCTCAAGTCCGCGCAGCTCAACATCATCGCGATCCCGCTCGACGCGGATTGAGCGCAGGGAGACGGCCATGACCAGCATGCAGAATGATCTCTCCACCCTCCCCGCCGAGGTGCAGGAGTTGCTGGCGCGCAAGCCGGCCCATTTCATCGGTGGCGCGTGGGTCAGGGCGGCGGAGGCGCTTCCGGTCTTCGAGCCCTCATCGGGCGGGCAAATCGCCGAGATCGGGCGCGGCGGCGCGAGCGAGATCGATGCCGCGGTCTGCGCGGCGCATGCCACGCTGCGTGCTCCTGCATGGGGCCAGATCGGTCCGGTGGAGCGCGAACGCCTGCTGCACCGGCTGGCGGACCTGATCGAGCAGCGCGCCAGCCTGATCGCGACCCTCGAGACGCTCGACAATGGCATGCCGCTGTGGTTCTCGACTGGTCTCGATGTGATGGGCTCGGCCGGCGTATATCGCTATTTCGCCGGCTGGCCGACCAAGCTTACCGGCGACACGATGGAGGTCTCGCCCCCACCGGGCATGGGCGAGTTCTTCGGCTTCACGCGGCGCGAGCCGGTCGGCGTTGTCGCCGCGATCGTGCCGTGGAACGTACCGTTCATGATGGCGGCCTGGAAGCTGGCGCCTGCTCTGGCGGCGGGCTGCACGCTGGTGCTCAAGCCGGCCGAGGATGCCTCGCTCTCGGCTTTGCTGCTCGCCGATCTCGTCAAGGAAGCCGGCTTTCCCGATGGCGTTATCAATATCGTGACCGGCACGGGGACGGAGGCTGGCGAGGCACTGGTGCGTCATGCCCTCGTCGACAAGATCTCCTTCACCGGCTCGACCGTGACCGGCCGCCGGATCGCAGCCATCGCCGCCGAGCAATCCAAACGCGTGACGCTGGAGCTGGGCGGCAAGTCGCCCACCATCATCTTCGACGATGCCGATCTCGACCAGGCCGTGCCGGGCGCGGCCGACGCCATCTTCTTCAATTCCGGCCAGGTCTGCGTCGCCGGCTCCCGGCTCTATGTGCAGAGCGGCGTCCATGACGCCGTGATTGAGCGGCTGCGCGATCATATGGCGCAGCTGGTGGTCGGTCCCGGCCTGCGGGAAGGAAGCTTTCTCGGACCGCTGGTCAGCGCCCATCACCGCGACCGCGTCATGGGCCATATCGAAGCCGCCCGCACCGAGGGTAGCGCCCTGTTCCAGTGCTCGCTCGGCGAGACGGGAGGCGGCTATTATGTGCCGCCCACACTGGTCACCGGCGCCCGGCATGAGGATCGAATCACCCAGGAGGAAGTGTTCGGCCCGGTACTCAGCGCCTATCGCTTCAACGATCTGGACGACGTCGTCGACGCCGCCAATGGGACCGACTATGGACTGGCCGCCAGCGTCTGGACACGCGATCTCGGCCGCGCCCTGACGGTGACCGAGCAGCTCGAATGCGGCAAGGTCGCGATCAACAATGGCGGGTTTCCCTATCCGGCACTGCCCGAAGGCGGCTACAAGGCGTCCGGCTACGGCCGCGATCTCGGCCGCGAGGCTGTCGAGCAGCACCTCAACACCAAGACGGTTCTGGTCAAGGTCCGCTAGAGCCAGCGGCGGACGCCTATGCGGCGGGGCCACGTGCGCAGCCGGTCAGGCGACTGGCCGCTCGCGCAGGGTGACACGCCGCATGTCGCGCCGATAGTCCTCCGAGACCAGTTCGGTGGCGCGGTGCATGGTGCTCAGATTGTCCCAGATGACCAGATCGCCGGGTTGCCAGGCGTGGCGATAGACGAATTCCGGCTGGGTCGCTCGCTCGATAAGCTCGCGGATGAGCGCCAGCCCTTCGGTCTCGTCCATCCCGACGATGCGCGCGGCGTGCGAGGCGATGTAGAGCGAAGGCTGGCCTTCGTGAACATGCACAAGCGGGTGCCGGACCGCCGGCTGCGACGCCAGCTCCTCTTGGGTCGGCTCGGGAAAGCCGGCCAGCACCCGCGAGTGCCAGATGCTGTGTTCGGCGACGAGGCCGGCGATGCGGTCGCGCATCTCCTGCGACAGGGCACGATAGGCTGCGCGCATATCCGCGAACTCGGTGTCGCCGCCCTCGGGCGGGACCTCGTGGGCGGCCAGGATGGAGAAAGTCGCGCGATTGGCGACGAAGGAATAGTCGGTATGCCACAGCCGGTCGCCGCGCTTGAACAGGGCACGGCGGCTGTCAGCCGGAAGAACGCTGCCGTCCGGCGCCAGATTGCTGACATCGGTGATCTCGGGATAGGGAATCCGCGGTGGCGGTCCGCCGGTAATCGTCGTCATCGCCCGTCCGATATGGCCGAAATGGCGGGCGAAGGCGATGTGCGCCTCATTGCTTGGCGGCCTGGCATTGCGGATCACCACGACACCGGCCCGCGCGAAGGATGCGCGCAGCAACATCTCATCGTCCCCGGACAGCGGAGCTTCAAGGTCGAGACCGCGGATTTCTTCCACGAAGCCGTCGCGGATCGGGCGAATTTCGGCTCCTGACGCTGATACGGTCGATTTGATCATGATCGTCCCTTTGCGTTTGGTTCCTGGGCCAGTGCACGTGCCGTGTCACGGCCGATGTGCCGTGCGGCCATGAAGAAGCAGAACCCCGCGATCACCGCGCATAGAATTACGACGCCGAGCGAATAGCGCACCGCGAGAGGGCCGTAGCCGACGGACAGCCAGTCGTTGATGCCGCCGATCAGCACGGGGCCGACGAACTGACCGAGCAAGGTGGAGCAGAGCAGGCTGAAGGAGATGGCGACCGAGCGCATGCCCGGACGAGCCACCGAGAGCAGGCCTGCAATGACGGGCGGCTGGTACATGACGGCGAACAGCGCGGCGATGCTCAGGCCGGTCAGCCAGAGCCACTGGTCATCGGCGAACACGAACAGCGCCTCGGCCGGCGCCAGCAGCAGGCAGGCCAGCGCCGGCGTCCAGCCACGCCAGCGCTCATCGCGCCGGCCCAGCCAGTTCGCCACGATCCCACCCGTCAGGATGCCGGCCGCCGCGATCCCGCCGCGCACCGGCCCCAGATAGAAGCCGACCTCGGAATAGGTCATCCCATGCACGCGAACGAGGAAGGTCGCCGTCCACGCGCCGGTGCCATAGAGATAGGCTCCCATGAACGAGGCGCCGACGACGAAATAGACATAGGCGCGCGAACCGAGCAGGAACCGAATCGCGTCCCGGATCGTCACCGCCTGCTGCGGCTCGGCCGCGCCCTGGGCGTCGGTGCCTGATGCGGTGCCCTGCCGGGCCTCGCGCACCGTCAGCCCGAACAGCACCGCCAGCACCATGCCGGCCACGCCCGCGACCAGGAAGACGGGCCTCCAGCCATAGTCGTCGGCGATCCACCCGGCGATCGGCGTATAGACGATCGCGGCGAGCGAACTCGACAGCGTGAAGATGGCGATGGCGAGCGGCAACCGCTCGCGCGAGAAGATTTCCGACAGCATCGAGTTGGCCGGCGCAACGCCTGCCGATTCCCCTACGCCCATGAGCAGACGGCACAGGATGAGCTGCCACAACAGCGCTGAAAAGCCGGTGAGCGCTGTCATCAGGCTCCAGAAGAAGAAGCCGATCATCAGCACGTTGCGGCGGCTCCAGCGGTCCGCCAGCGCGGCGACGGGAATACCGACCACAGCATAGACGAGGGTGAGACTGGAGACGAAACCGAGCACGGTGTCGCTCAGGCCGAGCTCCGCCTTGACCAGCGGCAGCACCAGCGACAGCACCGACCGGTCGAAATGATTGAACGAGCCGATCACCGTCAGGAAGCCGAGCACATAGATGGAACGCGTGCTCCATCCGCCCGCCACGACCGGCGAGGAAGACAGGGTGGCGTTCGGGGCCATGGGCCAGGCGCGCATCGAAAAGGCTCCCCAGAGCGACGCAATGATGTCGAGAGACGTCCTTGGACCGGAGTTGGGCTTCAGCGAGTTCACCATGGCGTGGGACAAGATGCCAACGCCTTGCTTCGGATCGTCGACGCTTCCGAAAAATAGAGTTAAAGAATCAATAAGATATGTGGATCGACATCGTCTCTGGGCTCAGCTGGCCACGCAACTCCGCAGCGTTCGCCGGGAGTCACCCGTCGATGTGATACCATCGCGGCGGCATTCAGGTGAGGCCTGATAGTATATCGACGAACGTTTTCAAGGGGGGATAATGAACTGTCCCGGCAACGGGGAAGTGTTGCACCCGCGTTGCCGAGTAATACGATAACAAATATCGATCAAAAACAATATAATTAGAATTCTAATCCTTGTCGTAGCAAGGTGATCAAAGAGATCAAGATCGATTCTTTTGGGAGGGATGATATGCTGCCTGCTAAGGTAAAGTCGCGTTTTCTGAATACTGCCGGTAAAGGGATCATGACAGCCCTGCTCTTCGCCGGAGCGCATGCCGCATCCGCGCAAGGCGGCGCGGACAATGCGCCGGCCGACGAGCCTGTCGCCGGCGATGGCGACATCGTCGTGACCGCCCAGTTTCGAGCGCAGAATCTGCAGAACACGCCGCTGGCGATCACCGCGATGAACAGCGAAATGCTCGAGGCCCGCGGCCAGCGCAGCATCGATGATGTCGCGGCGCAGGCCCCCAACGTCTCGCTGGCGCCCCTGCCCTCTGCGCTTGGCCCGTCGCTCGGCGCATCCATCCGCGGCGTCGGCCAGTTCGATTACAGCGCGGCGCTGGAGCCAGGCGTCGGCATGTATGTCGACGACGTCTACTACTCCACTCTGACCGGCTCAATCTTCGACCTGCTCGACGTCGACCGGGTCGAAATCCTGCGTGGACCACAGGGCACGCTGGCCGGCAAGAACTCGCTGGGCGGCGCCATCAAGCTCTACACCAAGAGGCCAGATGGCAGCGGCGGCGGTTTCGTCGAGGTCACCACCGGCAGCTACAGTCGCATCGACGCGCGCGCGGCAGCCGATTTCACCCTTGTGCCAGATCGCCTCTTCGCCCGCGTCGCGGCCGTCACGCGGCATCGCGACGGCTATATCACCAACTATGATTTCGCCTGCAGGAACCCGACACTGGTGACGGACTCCTTCCCGCGCGCCAATGTGGGGGCAGATTGCAAGATCGGCACCAGCGGCGGCCAGTCCATGTCGGCCGGGCGCCTGTCCCTGCGCTGGATTCCCAGCGACACGGTCGAAGTGAACATCGTGGGCGACATCACCCATGACACATCGGAAGTGCAGGCCTCGACGATGATCTATGCCGACGACCGCCTTAACAAGACGCTCGAAGGTGTGCTCTACGATGGCAAGTTCGTCCCTGACGATCCCTATGCGGCCTACTCGACCTTCACCAACCCGACCAGCCCGTTCGGCCCCTATGCCATCCCACCGATCAATCACTTTTTCGGCAAGGGCGTCTCGGGAACCATCGATTGGGACCTCGGCGAAAATCTGACGCTCAAGTCGATCTCCGCCTATCGCACCTACAAAGCCCAGTTTGCCGAGGATGGCGATCTCTCGCCCTTCGGCCTCCAGCAGACGCTGAACACCATCGAGCATAAATCCTTCATGCAGGAGCTGCGGCTCAGCGGGTCATTCGCCGATGCGGTCGAGTGGACCATCGGGGGCTTCTATTTCGATCAGACCAACTGGAATTCCGGCCGGATCGATCTCGGCTATAGCGACTTCGAGTTCCTGACCGACGACGAGGTGCCCTCCACCACCAAGGCCGCTTTCGCGCATGTGGCCTGGGAAGTGGTGCCCAACCTGACACTGACCGGCGGCCTTCGCTACACCGACGAGGAGAAGAGCTACACCTTCTTCCGCAGCAAGCCGAACTTTGAGCCCGATGCGCGCAACGCCTCGATCGACGGGCTGGTCGGCAACTATTCCGGCGATCGTTTGGATTACCGCGCGAACATCGCCTACCAATGGACCCCGGACATCATGACGTATGTCCAGTACGCAACGGGCTTCAAGGGCGGCGGCATCAATCCGCGCCCCTTCTTCCCCGACCAGGTCCAGCCCTTCGGCCCGGAAACGCTGAACGCCTATGAATTCGGCTTCAAGACGCGTTTTCTCGATCGTCGCATCCGGCTCAACGGCGCCTATTTCTACAATGATTACACGGGCGTCCAGTTGACCTTGCAGTCCTGCCCGGAATTCTCGCCGTCGCCGACGGCGCCCTGCGCCAAGCCGTCCAATGCCGGCGACGCGCGTGTTCAGGGCGTCGAGGTGGAGACCACGATCACGCCGGTTGACGGCTTCCTGATCGATGCCTCGGTCAGCTATATCGACTTCCAGTACACCGCGATCGCGCCGGGCGTCTCGGGCGTGACGCTCGACTCGGTCGCGCCGTTCACACCAAAGTGGAAATGGAATGTCGGCGTGCAGTACGAGATTCCGGTGGATGGTTTCGGCAGCCTCACCCCGCGTGTCGACATCGCCGGCCAGGCCTCCCAATATGCGTCGGCGATCAATCGTCCGGCAAACCTCATCGCCGCCTACACACTGGTCAACGCCGGCCTGACGTGGCGTTCGGAGGATGGCGACTGGGAGACTGCTCTGCAGGTCACCAACCTGACCGACAAGCTCTACTATCAGTTCATCTTCGATACCTCCAACCGCGGCAACCTGCCCGCAATGCCGGGTATGCCACGGCGCTGGTCGGTTACGGTGAAGCGCCACTTCTGATTGGCTCGATCGTTTGATGATCGAGCAGGTGCGGTGGCCTGGGGGCCACCGCACTTTTTTTTGCGGAGAGCGACATGAAATGGGTCCTGGCTTCACTCCTGGCCTGTCTGGCCGCTGCGGGCGCGCAGGCAAGCGGGGTTGGCGCGGCCGGCGCTCCAGCGGCCCCCGTCCAACGGACGGCGCTGCCTGGCCCGCTCGACCCTGACAATTTCCTCGCTCGCATCACGCGCGGCGAACTGCCCGCAGCGCGCCTGTATGAAGATGAGAGGGTCATCGCTGTCCTGGCCGACCGACCTTCGGCGCGCGGTCATTTCATGGTCTGGCTCAAGCAATCGGATGCGCGCGATCTGCTCGAAATCTCATCTGCCGACCTCTCGCATGTGATGAGCATCGTCCAGCGGATCGCCCGCGCCGAAGTGGCGGTGCTGGGCGCGCAGGGCATCACCTTGCGCCAGAACAACGGCGTGGCTTCCAACATCCACCAGTTTCACGTTCATGTCATTCCGCGCTGGGCTGGCGACCGGCTTCCGGACTCCCCGCCCCCGCCGGTGGATTTCGCCGGGCTCAGCGAGCTCGCGGCTCGCATCCGCGCCGCGATGGCTGCGCACCCCTCCAATAATTGATTGAAATACTGATATTTCCTTCCTCGTCACACGTCGGGGGGACAGACACTCACGAGCGCCCACCCCTAGCCAGACAGGGAGGGACGACCCGGCCGAGGCCCCCTGGCCCGCGCAGGCGAACACGGTGGCATCGGGCAGAGGGAGAGAGAAGCGTGACGCCGATCCATGACAGGCACATCGATGCTCCGGCGGCCTGGCGGGTCGGCGATCTGGGCGGAAAGCAGGGGCTGATCCGTCCGCTCAGCGCTGCCGAGCTTACCGCGATCGATGCGCATGTTGGGGCCACGCGCCATCTCGCTACCACCGACATCGCGCGGGAAGATTTCGACGATCCGTTGATCCGCACGCTCATGGCCGAAGTGCGCACCGCCTTGCTCGAAGGACGCGGCGCCATCGTGCTGCGGGGCTTCGATCTCGAACGCCACGACCAGGACGCTTTCGAGCGCGCCTATTGGGGTCTTGGCACGCATCTCGGCCGGGCATCGTCGCAGAGCAAGCATCTCGACCGGCTGGGCTATGTCGAAGTGGCGCACAGCGATACGCCGCGCGGCTATCGCAGTGACCGCGAATTGCTGCCCCACACCGATTTCCACGAAGTGATGTCGCTGGCCAGCGTGCGCAAGGCGCAAAGCGGCGGCATCAGTGGCCTCACCAGTGGTCTCAGCATCCACAATGTGATCCGCGACGAGCGGCCGGACCTGCTCGCGCCGCTTTATACGGGCTTCAACTATGCGCTGGTCGAGGGCGAGGTCGAACTGCCCGACCATGTCTCCGACCACAAGGTGCCGGTGTTCAGCCAGGTCGATGGCTGCGTTTCGGTGATGCACAATGTCTTCTTCATTCGCACTGCCGCGCGCCGCCTGGGTGTTCCCGTCCCCGATGCGCTTGAGGAAGCGCTGGCGTTTTTCAAAGAGGTGTCGCTGCGCGAGGACCTGCTGCTGCGTTTCATGCTGGAGCCGGGCGAGATGATGTTCTGGCACAATTTCACGCAGCTCCATTCCAAGACGGAGTTCAGCGATACGCCGCAGCACCGGCGGCTACTGCTGAGGCTGCTGCTCAATATCGAGGACGGCCGGCCGGTTGTCCCAGAACTGGCCGCGCGCGTGACGCAGGTCGATTTCGACCGCGCGATGGAGACGGCCAGTTGATACACAGGAACGGAGGCTGCCTTCAGGGCAGCGCGAACGTGACACCGCCGCACGAGACGGCGCGTCATATGACTTGTGAGCGGGAGGCAGAACGCCGGTGAAGCGGCTTTGGAACTATGAGAACGGGCTGCTGCTGATGCTCAGCATGACCAATGCGGTCGTGCTGTTCGATCGCTTTTCGATCAATTATCTGGCGCCCTATATCGTCGAGGAATTCGACCTGACCCATGCCCAGTTCGGCATGTTGTCCTCGGTTGTGTCGCTGGCGATTGCGCCGTCCGGTCTAATCCTCGCGCGCCTCGCCGAGAAATCGGGCCAGCGCAAATGGATGCTGGTGATCTGTCTGATCGTCTTCTCGCTGCTTTCGGGCGCCGCCGCTTTCGCATCGAGCTTCCTGTTTCTGCTGGTCGTTCGGTTCATGCTCGGCGTCCCGGATGCGCCGATCCCGCCGGTCGCCCAGTCGGTCATCGCGGTCGAATCTTCCGAGCATCGCCGTGGTCTCAATATGGCGATCATGCAGAAATTCAGCTCGGCGATCGTGGGCATCGGACTCGGCGCGATCGTGTTCACACAGATCGCGGAAGCCTTCGGATGGCGCGTGGCGATGCTCGCGTCCTGCCTGCCCGGCATCGCGCTGGCCATCTGCATCGCCTTCTTCATGCGGCCGGTGCGCGAAGGGGTGAAAATCCGATCCGCGCTCGCCGACCATGAACGCGGCGGGACAGGCGGACTATTCTCGGTGCTCAAGTCGCGCAATGCTGCCTTGTGCGTCGTCATTTGCGGCCTCTACTCGGCCTGGATCTTCGTCCTGAGCGCGTTCATGCCGCTCTATCTGGTTCAGGAACGCGGCATGGATCCTGGATCGATGGGCATGATTGTAGGAGCGACCGGCTTCGCGCAGGCCATTGCCGGCATTGCAATCGCCGCCACGTCGGATCGCATCGGGCGCAAGATGTGCATGGCCCTGATGCTGTTCCTGAGCGCCGCCGCGCCGCTCTCGGTCATGTTCGTGCAGGGCTCGCCGCTGGTGCTGGGCATGTGCCTGTTCATCGCCTTCATGGGCGCCGGCGCGACGCCGCTGATCAGCGTGATTGCCGCGGAAAGCGTCTCGGAGAAGTTCGTGGCCTCGGTGATCGCGCTCAACATCGCCGCCGGCGAAATTTTCGGCGGGATCATCGCGCCAACTGCCGCCGGCCATGCTGCCGACATATTGGGACCCACAGCACCATTCTGGATCTGCGCTTCGATCGCCGTGATCTGCGGCATGCTGGCGCTGTTCCTCAAGGAGACGTCGCTGCGCCGTCCCCCCGTTTCCGCGCCGGCCGATCTGCAGGCCCCGGCACCAACTGCCTGAGAAAGAGGACAAGATGACGAAGCTTGCAACGATGCGGCCTCCCGAGAACGAGGTTCCACTGTTCCCGATCCCGGAACCCGATCTGACGCCCGAAGAGGCGATCGACCGCGCGCGCGCCATGCTGCCCCAGCTTCTCGAGCGGCAGGCGGAAACGGAAGCGCTGACCTACTATCCGGAAGCGACGCATCAGGAGTTCCTCAAGAACGGCCTTTATCGCGTCATGCAACCGCGCCGCTATGGCGGTTACGAGTTCGATCCGGCGACCTTCTTCAAGATCGTGATCGAACTGGCCCGTGGCTGCACGTCGAGCGCCTGGTGCTATTGTCTGTGCTCGGCGCATGTCCTGCAGATGACCGGCCTCTTCGACGACCCGGCACTGACCGAGATTATCGGCCCCGACGGCGAGTTTCGCGCCGCCTGCTTCGGCTTCCACACCGGTACCATTCGCAAGGTCGAGGGCGGCTATCGCGTGACCGGCGTCTGGCCCTATGCGTCAGGTTCGCCCTATTCGACCCACTATATCGGCCACACCTATCTGCCGCCGGAAAAGGAAGGCGACGCCAGGGGACCGGAAGTCACGTTCGTCATCCCGCGCTCGGAATGGGAGCTATGCAACGACTGGGGCGACGTTCTGGGCCTCAAGGGAAGCGGATCGCACAGTGTGCGCATCGAGGACGGCTTTGTACCGGAAAGCCATGTGACCCGCGGCAATCTGATGATGGGACGCGCGCAAGGGCCTATGCGGGTCAATCCCAATCCCATGTATGTCGGCCGGCAGGGCGGCATCACCAGCGGCGAGCTCTCCGCGCTGGCCACCGGCGCCGCCTGGGGGGCGCTCGACGAATATGGCAAGATCATCTCCACGCGCAAGGCGGTCCTCCAGCCGAATTCGCTGCGCGTCGACCTGCCCGACTATCAGCGCTATTATGGCCGCGCGACGGCGCTGATCGGATCGGCCGAGGCGATCATCATCCGCATGGCCGAGGAATATATGGAAATCGCCCAGCGCAGCGCGCGCGACGGGGTGGACTTCCCGCGCCAGGACGACATGCGGCTGGCGCTCATTGCCAAGGAAGCCGGTCGCCTCGCCTGGACGGCGATGCAGGAGTTCATCTTCCGCACCGGCGGATCGCAGGCTGCCAAGGATGGCCAGCGTCTCCAGCGCTATTTTCGCGACATGGCGACGTTCTGGTCGCACACGGCGCCCTCGTCGGACGACTTCTTCGCGCAACAATATACCCGTGCCGTGTTCGGCCTGGAGCTGGCGGATTCGCCCACGGTCCCGAGATGAACGAGGAACTTTCGAACACTGAGGCCGGGGCCGGAACGGATCGGCGCGCGCTGCTGCGGGCGGGACTCGCCGTGCCGTTGCTTGCTCTGGGTGGCGTCGCGGCGGCGCAGGCGCCCTCCAGCGCCGGCAAGCTGCCGCCCGAAAAGATGCCCTACAAGCGGATCGCCACCGAGGAGGCCTGGATCGCGCCGGAAGTGGTCGCGGAATATCGCAAGGTGCTCCAGGCCGGAGAGAGCGAGGAGCTGGTCCCGCAATGGGGTACGCTCAAGGATTCGCAGAGCAATCCGCTGCTGGATATGCTGCTCGATATCGGGGACCGCCGCATCGCGGACATGGACGCGACCGGCATTGACATGCAGGTGCTTTCGCTGACCGCACCGGGCGTGCAGGTGTTCAGGCCCGATGTCGCGGTCGGGCTCGCAGCGGTAAGCAACGACCGGCTGGCGGAGGCGGTCCGCGCAAACCCCACGCGATTTGCCGGTCTGGCCGCAGTTGCACCGCAAGCTCCGGCCGAAGCGGCGAAGGAGCTGGAACGCGGGGTGCATTCCCTCGGCCTCAAAGGCGCGATCATCAACTCGCACACGCATGGGGAATATCTCGACGATTCCAAATTCTGGCCGATTTTCGAAGCCGCCGAAGCGCTCGACGTGCCGATCTATCTCCATCCTCAGATCCCTTCGCCCGGCATGCTCCAGCCCTATCTGGCGCGCGGCTTCGAAAAGGCGATCATGGGCTATGGCCATGAAGTCTCGCTGCATGTGCTCGCAATCATCGCCAGCGGGGCGTTCGATCGCTTTCCCAGGCTCAAGCTGGTCATCGGCCACGGCGGCGAAGGCCTGCCCTACATGCTCTATCGCATCGACTATATGTGGAAATATACGCCGGGTGCGAAGCCTGGGCGGATCAAGCTGCTGCCCAGCGACTATATGCGCCGCAATATCTTCATCACGACCAGCGGCATGCCCTCGGCGCCCGCGCTCAAGCTGGCGCGCGAGGTGCTTGGAATGGACCGCATCCTCTACGCGATGGACTATCCCTATGGCTACGATGTGGAGGAAGTGCGGCTGACCGACGCCTTGCCCTTCGAGCCGGCCGAGATCGCCGCGCTCTACCAGCATAATCCCGCCCGCGTGTTCAAGCTGCCGGTCTGAACCGCGCACGCGCCGTCATGGCCTGACATCTTCTCATATCGCGAGGTTCCGATGACTCCATTCAAGATGCTGCTGCTGCCGCCTTATGCCAACAAGCAGGCGCCCGAGCGCTATGTCGATGAACGCTGGCCGGACATGATCCGCGCCGTCGTGCCCGGGGCCACGGTCGAGATCTACGAAAACCATGATGACGTCGGCGATGCCATCGTCGATGCCGATGCCGTCTATGGCGCAGTGCCGCCGGACATGTTTGCGCGCGCGCGCAAGCTGCGCTGGCTGGCGGCACCGGGGGCCGGGCTCGGCCCGGACTGGTATCATCCCGCGCTGGTCGAGAGCGACGTGGTCGTCACGAACATCCGGGGCATCTACAATGAGCATCTTTCCGCCCACATCATGGCGATGCTGCTCTATTTCGCGCGCCGGTTCGATCATTATGGTGCGCTGCAGCGGCGCGGCGAATGGAAGCAGGACCGCAACATGGTGGAACTGGTCGGCGCCGTCGCGCTGATCCTGGGCGTCGGCGGGTCGGGCGCGGAGACGGCCAAGCTGTGCGCCGCGCTTGGCATGCATGTGATTGGTGTCGATCCCCGCGTCCAGGACGCGCCCGAGGGCATGGCCGAGATCCTGACGCCGGACCACCTCGACGCGCGGCTGGCCGACGCCGATTTCGTCATCGTGACGGCGCCGGAAACGCCTGCCACGCGCGGCATGTTCAACGCCGACCTCTTCGCCCGCATGAAGCGGGGCGCCTATTTCATCAATGTCGGGCGCGGCGGCATTGTCGTCACCGACGATCTGGTCGCCGCGCTGGAAAGCGGACAAGTCGGCGGCGCCGGGCTCGATGTCATCATTCCCGAGCCGTTGCCGGCCGATCATCCGCTCTGGTCCATGGGCAATGTCCTGCTCACACCGCATGTCGCCGTGTTCGGCGCGCCCAATCAGCAGCGGCGCGAAGAGATTTTGATCGAGAATTGCCGGCGCTTCGGTGCCGGGGAACCGTTGCTCAACCTGGTGGACAAGCGCAACTGGTTCTGACGCCGCCTTGCCGGCGCCCGAAAACGGCGCGTCACAGGAGGCGGACTGGCTAGCCAAGGAGAGTGGAATGGCGGAGGAGCAACAGGCAATCGCGGCAGTCGACCCCTATGCGGGGCCGATCGTGTCGCGCGGATCGAGCCTGGGACGTAAGTTCCGGGCCCTGGTCATCGACGGCGCCAGTTCGGCAGTCGAGGAACTGTCCGTCACCGACCTGCCGGATAATGATGTGGTTGTGCGCACCCAGGCCGTGCATGTCTCCTATACCATGGCCAACTGGGCGCGCCGGGGGCTGGGACTGAGATCGCACCCGGGCGTCGTCGAGTGGCCGCTGATCCCGCCTTATGTGCTCGGTCATTATTCGGTCGGCATCGTCGAATCGGTCGGAAGCCAGGTGCGCCGCACACAGCCGGGCGACCGCGTGATTGTCGCCGGCACCCCGGTCTGCGGGGTCTGCTATGCCTGCAATCAGGGCCGACAGGACCGCTGTCAGTTCATGACCCTCCAGCCGCATGCGATCGCCGCGCGCGCGGACGGCACGCCGGTCTCGAACGGCCTCGCCATTGGTGGTATGGCCGAGCTAACGATCGCGGCCGAGGAATTCGTGATCCCGATCTTCAGCGACCTTCCCTCCATCGAGCTGGCGATGATCGCCGGCACGCCCGGCATGGGCCTGGGCGCCGCGCTTACCATGGCGCCTGTCGAACCCGGCTCCAATGTCGCAATCTTCGGCTGTGGTCCGCTCGGCCTGGGTGCGGTGCAGGGCGCGCGCATGCGCGGCGCCTCGCAGATCATCGCTATCGAGCCGATACGCGCGCGACGCGAGGCTGCGCTCGCCATGGGCGCCACCGTCGCGCTCGATCCCAATGACGAGGAAGACGTTGTCGATCGCATTCGCAGCCTGTGCGAGAGCCCGAACCGGCGCTATTACGCCGGCGGCCGCGCCGCCGTCGACATGCCGGCCTTTCGCGGTGCCGACTTCACCATCGAGGCCGTCGGCGGCGATCTCTTCCCGCCTCAGGCGGAGGAAGGCCCCGACCCCACCGGCATCCAGGTCATCCGCCAGGCGCTGGAAGCGACCTGCGCCACCGGCGATGTCAGCTATACCGGCATCGCCCAGCGCGGCGAGGTGTCCTTCGTGCCCTGGCACATCACCAATTCGAGCCGCACCTTGCGCGGGCTTCAGATGGGCGGCATTGCCGCGCTCAGGGACTATCCTCGCTATGTCGCGCTGGCCGAGAAAGGGCTGATCGACCTGAGCGCCATGGCCACCCATGTCTGCCGGCTGGACGATTTCCGCGAGGCGTTCGAGCATGTCGCCTATCGCACGACGCTGGCATCGGTCATCACCTTCGAATGAAGACGGAGAAGATCAGGGCCGTTTGAGCCGGATTACGTTGGAAGCGGCGAACGCAGCGATTGCTGGAGCCTCTGCCAGGGGCAGGAAGCTGGACCTCAAGCCGCTGAGCGCCGTGCTGGTGGATGAACATATCATCATCCGGATCTCGGCTGCTGACCGGAAGAGCATCGTCATTCAGTTCCACCCAGTCGGCGATTGCACTGAAATCGTGTAGAATCTGATTTCGACGCTCGATGGTCAGATATCTGTCGAATTTCGGACGCCAAAGACGGGAACGAAATTCCTCGAAAGTGGCCTCGGCGAAGATCAGCCGGGCATGGGCGATCACCCAGAGCGTCACCCTTGCGGGGGTCGAATCTGCTGAAAGCGCGGCGCTGATGAGGACATTCGTATCGATAACGAACCTGTCACCCTTCATCGGACAGCAGACGCTCCAGTTCGCTATCGGTAAGGCCCTTCTTCGCGGCCTCGTTGGCGGTTTCGCGTAGCGTGCTGGCGAGCCTGTCCGCGTAGAACGCCCGCATGGCTGCATAGTCTTCCGGGGAAACCATCACACCCACAACCCGATTGCGGCGGGTTACGCGCACCGGCTCGCGCTGTACGCGGTCGATAAGTTCGCCGAAGCGGGTCTTGGCTTCGTTGGCGGTGATGGTCTGCATAGCTGCCTCCATTCGACCGAATTGATCGAATCGTTCGATTCACTATCTAAGAAGGAGAAGCCTGTCTTTCAAGCGGTCTGTGCGCCGGCGCTTGCGCGCGCGCCGTGCATGACGGCGCTACCAGCAGTCCGAAAAATCGGGAGCCAGCTGATAGGCGCTGTCCCTACCCGCGACGGCAATATGTCGATGTCAGAAGAGGGCATGATCACACTCCATCGCTATGGATAGATGACGCCAAAAACGCCATCCGTTCCGCATCGCTGGCGAGGGTGACGAAACGGTCTTCAGGGCGAAGATAGACGACGACATACCGCCCGCGCTCGCATACGCGATCATCGATCTGCACCAAACCCATATAGCCAAAGATTTTTGAGAGGGCCTTGCCCTGCCGGTATTAAAATCGACCGCTACCAACATTAACCAGACTTTAGGATCGCCGAAATCTCCCTGTCGCGCGGGGGAAGATGGTCTACATCTCGTGACAGCGCTGAATATCCGGCGTCCGGCCGGCAGCGGAGGAAGCCATGTTCGTCGCGGTTTACTGGTGGCGCGTCCATCCCGGCAAGGAGGAGCAATTCCGCAGGGCATGGCGGCGCGGCACCGATCTGATCCGGCAGCGTTATGGCAGCTATGGCTCCCGCCTGCACCGCGATACCGACGGTCGCTTCGTCGGCTATGCCGAGTGGCCCGACGAGGCGACCTGGCGGGCTGCCTTCGATCGGAAGATGGCCTATGACGAGCCGGAGACCCGCGCCGCTTTCCTGGATGCGGTGGCCGAAGTGCCGGTGGATGTCGACCCGATCTTCACCATGACCGTCACGGACGATCTGCTGGTGCGTAGCAAGCCGGAGGCCGCCCTGCCCCGGCTCGACGGCAGGGTCGCGCTGGTGACGGGTTCGAGCCGGGGGCTGGGATGGGAAATCGCGCAGGGTCTTGCCCGCTCCGGCGCGCGGGTGCTGCTCCATGGACGCGACCGGGAACGGCTGGATCGCGCGGTCGCCACACTGAGCGAGGCCGGTCTGGCCGCCGAGAGCTTCGTCGCCGACCTCATGGACGAGGACGCCCTGCGCGACGGGTTCGCCGGCCTGATCGACCGCCATGGCCGCCTCGACATTCTGGTCAACAATGCCGGCGGACGCGATCGCCAGCCGATCGCGGCGCTCGACCGGGCGGCCGTCCGCGATCTGCTCGAGATCAATCTGGTCGCGCCGCTCGATCTCGTCAGGCTGGCAGCGCCGCACATGGCCGCGGGCGGACGCATCATCAACATCACGTCGATCGCCGGGCCGATCGCCCGCGCCGGAGACGCCGGTTATACCGCGGCCAAGGGTGGCCTGGCGGCGCTGACCCGCGCGCTGGCGGCTGAACTGGGGCCGCAGGGCATCACCGTCAACGCCGTCGCGCCGGGCTATTTCGCGACGCAGGTCAACCAGTCCATGGTCGATGATCCCGGCACCGCCGCCTATCTCGCCCGGCGCACGTCGCTTGGCCGCTGGGGCGAGCCGGCCGAGATCGTCGGCGCCGTGACGTTCCTCGCCTCCCCGGCGTCATCCTATGTCACGGGGCAGGTCATCGCGGTCGATGGCGGCTATCTTGCGCATTTCTGACACGGATCGGCAAAGACCCCGATCCCGCCGCCGGCGTGGGCGAAGCGAGCGCAGCCTCCCACAGGCTGCGCTCGCACCGACCTCGCTCAGAAGCGATAGGTCGCCCCGATCGTGACATTGCGCGGCTTGCCGTAGCGATATTGGCTGTAGAAGCCGATCTGGCTGTAATAGGTCTCGTCGAAGAGATTCTCGACATTGGCCTGGATCTGCAGATTGTCGTTCACTTCGTAGCGCGCCATCAGGCTCACCAGCGTGTAGCCGTCCTGCTGGAAGCGGAACGGCGCGAGCGTGACCGGGTTCACCCCGTCCGAAAATGCCTTGCTGCGATAGTTCACGCCACCGCCGATGACGAGGCTGTCCAGCGCGCCGGGCAGGCGATAGGTCGTGAACAGCTTCAGAAGTTTGCGCGGCTGATCGGTGTTGACCAGCGTGCCGTCGGCATCCTTGGCCTTGAACTGGCTGTAGCCGAAATTGAGGTTCCAGCCTTTGACCGGCTCGCCGGTTATCTCGATTTCGACGCCCTCGCTGGTGGTTCCCTCGGCGGCGAAATAGGTCTGCTGGGGCAGGCCGCCGCCCGGCGGCGTGACCATGATGTCCGGCTGCGCCAGATTATCCTGCTCGATGCGGAACAGCGCGATGGAGGTCTGCAGCGCCTCGTTGAAGAACGCGCTCTTCAGGCCGATCTCGAAGGACCGGCCGTCCAGTGGCGGAAGCGCGACGAGATTGCGGTCCAGCGCGCTTTGCGGCTGGAATATCTTGGTGAAGCTCGCATAGAGCCGATGCTGCGGCGTGAGATCATAGAGCGCGCCGACATAGGGGATGAACACATTGTCATCGCCATAGTCGCTGATCACGTCGAAGTTGAAACCCGTCTGCTTCCAGCTCGCCAGGCGGCCGCCGCCGATCAGCTTGAATGCGTCGGTCAGATTGAGGCGCAGCGCGCCATAAAAACCGGTCTGCGTGATCTTCTCCTGAACCGCGAGGAAGCCATCAGCCGAGAAGCCCGGATAGGGGAAGGCAGCGCCGTCCCAATTGACGAAATCAAGGTCCGAGGGGAAGGCCTGCGCCGCGTAGGTCGTGTCGTCGCGCTTCTGGATGCTGCGGAGCGCGCCCAGCACCAGTTCATGATCGCGGCCGAACAGGCTGAGCCTGCCCTTGAGCTGGGCGTCGAAGCTGTCCTGGATGCTCTTGCCCCGGTCCTTGTAGGGATAGCTGAACTGGATCTCGCCGGTCGTCGCATCGACAAGGCCGGAAAGATAGAGCAGCTGGGCCGACTGGGCGTTCTTCAGCCGGTTATAATTGGCCAGGATGCTCCAGCCATTGCCGAAATCATGGTTGATCGTGGCGAAGATGTTCTGGTTGGTGGTGTTCCAGTAGGTCCAGTCCGCGGATGCCGTCTTGGAGCGGGGCCACACCGCAAAGCTGCCATCGCTGTAGAAGGAAGGCAGCGCGCCCCAGGCCGGCGCATTCGGCCTGCCTTCCTGATGGCTGATGCCGGCGCGCAGCAGCGTGTGATCGGTGATGTCGGCGTCGATCACGCCGTAAAGCACGAACTTCTGGTTCTTGTAGAGGTCGATATAGCTTTCGCCCTCCTCATAACGGCCGACGGCGCGGACCCGCACGCGGCCATCGGAGGTCAGGGCGCCGCCGACATCGCCCGAAACGCGCCATGTGTTCCAGCTTCCGTAGCTGGCGTTGACATAGCCGGTCCAGTCGCGGCTGTCGGCATGCTTGCGGACCAGATTGACCGAAGCGGAGGGATCGCCCGCGCCGCTCAGCAGGCCGGTCGCGCCCCGCACGATCTCCACGCGATCATAGATGGACACATCGGCGATGGTCTCGCCCGCCCCACCGGCGAGTGTCCATGCGGTGGGCACGCCATCGACCTGATAATTCCTGATCTCGAAACCACGCGCGTAGAATTCGTTGCGGACATCGTCGACTTCATTGACCGCCACGCCCACGCCATTGGTGATGACGTCCGCGACGGTCGCCAGATTCCGGTCGAGGATGCGCTGCGCGGTGACGACGCTCACCGATTGCGGCGTCTCGCGCAAGGTGAGGCCAAGGCCCGTGGCGGTATCGATACGCTCGTCCAGCGTATATTTGCCCGTGACGATGATATCGGTTTCATCCGAAAAGCCCTGGTCCGGCGCGCCGTTGGGCTCCTGCGCCCGAGCAGCCCCCGCCAGGGACAAGGCGCTGCATCCAAGCATGAGAATAGTCGCGGATTTCATTATGTTTTTCCCCTGGCCAGCGGGTCATCCTGCGCGCCTCATGTCGCCTCCGATCGTTACGATCCGGATCGGCGATCTCCTGGATGAGACGCGGCAAGGCCCGCGAAATCGAAGTGACGAATTCCACTAGAACGATCGAGAATGATTCGCAATAGCATCCATCGCAGGCGCCCTGGCGACATGTTTGCGGCATATCGTCCGTTCCGCCGCGCCGCGGCCAGCGATCGATGTGATGAAGAATGCGCGGAAAACCGGCGGACCGGTCCGCCATCCCTGCGCCGCAGGACCGGGCCTGTCGGCCCGGCATCGTTATTTTATCCGGCCGGATGCAACTATCTGCCTTATCGCAGTTGATTACGCTTTCGTGACAGCCGATAAGCGACCATGCCTACACCCCCACAATCCCGCGATCTCGAACCCGTCCAGCGCATCCAGCGGAATCTTCTCGCCGTCCCGGAGCGTCGGCTGCTGACCTGGCTGTGCGGCGTGATGCCGCGCTGGGTGACGCCCGATCGGCTGACGTCGGCCGGCGTTGCCGGTGCGGGGATGACGTTCGTCGGCTATGCCGCCAGCAGCTTCGGCGTGGCGTGGCTCTGGCTCGCCATTGCCGGCTATGTGCTGCAATGGTTCGGCGATTCCATGGACGGCAGCCTCGCCCGCTTCCGGCGGATCGAGCGCCCCTCCTACGGCTATTTCATCGATCATAGCTGCGATGGCGCGGTGACGCTGCTCATCCTGGGCGGCATGGGCTTCTCGCCCTTCGTGCGCGTGGACGTCGCGATGTTCGCGGTGGTGGGCTATCTGCTGCTGTCCATCCACGCCTATCTCGCCGCGCGGGTCATGGGCGAGTTCAAGCTTTCCTACGGCGTGGCCGGGCCCACCGAACTGCGCTTCCTGCTGATCGGCATGACCCTCGCGATGATGCTGTCCGATCCTGTACACCGGCCGGCCTTCTCCGGCTTCGATCTGATCGTCGGCTGCGTGGGCGCGGCTTTCGTGGTGCTGTTCGTCGGCCAGACGCTCATCGCCGGGCGCCGGCTCGCCCGCGCAGACGAAGCGCCCCGGCCCTGACGAACCCGGCCGCGCGCCGCTCTCAGACCGCGCGGCGCAGATCGATGCCCGCTCGCTCGGAGCGCGCCGGCTGATCGGGCCACATGCCGCGTGTATCATAGACGGCCTTGTCGGCGCGCTCATCCAGCGGGACGGACTTGAAGACATCGTGATCGACCAGAACGACGAACACCGCGCATTGCTCGATGGCGTCGTCGATGTCGATGAGCGTCGCGCCCGTGCCCGCGAAGGTCATCGGGACGCCGGCCGCATAGGGCTCCACCAGCTTGATCCGCGCACCGTAGCGCTTGGCCAGGCGATGGGCCACTTCCAGCGCCGGACTCTCGCGGAAATCGTCGATGTTCGGCTTGAAGGCCAAGCCCAGGCAAGCGATCTGCGCGCCGGGATGCTCGTCGATCAGCCGGCTCGCGGCCTCGACGACATGGTCCGTCTTGGCCAGATTGACCTCGCGCGCGGTGCGGATGATGCGGCTGTTCACCGGATCGCCATGCACGATGAACCAGGGGTCCACCGCGATGCAGTGTCCGCCCACCCCCGGTCCGGGTTGCAGGATGTTCACGCGCGGATGGCGATTGGCGAGGCGGATGACTTCCCACACGTCGATGCCCATGCCGTCCGCGATAACGCTCAGTTCGTTGGCGAAGGCGATGTTCACGTCGCGATAGCTGTTCTCGACCAGCTTCACCATTTCCGCCGCCCGCGCGCTGGTGGTGATGCACTCGCCGCGCACGAACCTGCGATAGAAGCTCAGCGCCTTGCGGGCGCAGCGCGGCGTGATGCCGCCGATGCAGCGGTCATTATTGACCAGCTCGATGAGGATGCGGCCCGGCAGCACGCGCTCCGGGCAATAGGCGATGGAGATGTCCGCGCCGTTGCCGGGCGCGCCGGGCATGCGCAGGTCCGGCCGCAGCCGGGCGAGTTCATCGCGCACCGCCTCGGTCGTGCCCACGGGGGACGTGCTTTCGAGGATCACGACATTGCCGGCGGCGAGCACCGGCGCGATGGTCCGCGCGGCGGCGAGGATATAGGAGATATCCGGCGCATGATCCTCGCTGACCGGGGTCGGCACGGCGATGACGAACACGTCCGACGGCTCCACCGCCAGCGACGCGCGCAGCGATCCGCGCGCGACGACGCCCTGCACGAGCCCGTCGAGATCGACCTCCTCGATATGCACCTTGCCGCTGTTCACGGTGTCCACGACATGGGCCGAGACGTCGATGCCCAGCACCTTCATGCCCGAGCGCGCGATCAGCGCGGCGGTCGGCAGGCCGATATAGCCCAGGCCGATGACGGCGACGGTCTGGTTATGCTCAATGGGCATCGGCTATGATCCTCGCGATCCGGGCGGCGGCCTGGCCGTCGCCAAAGGGATTATGCGCGCGGGCCATCGCGCCATAGGCGGCCTTATTGTCCAGAAGCGTGAAGATTTCAGCAACGATCCGCGCGCGGTCCGTGCCGACGAGCCGCGCCGTGCCGGCAGTGACGCCCTCCGGCCGCTCGGTCGTCTCGCGCATGACCAGCACCGGCTTGCCGAGCGAGGGCGCCTCCTCCTGCACCCCGCCGCTGTCCGTCAGCACGATCTCGCAGGCGTCCAGCAGGCCGACGAAATTGGGATAGTCGAGCGGCTCGATCATCGCGACATTGGCCAGATCGGCCAGCGCGGCGTCCATCACGCCGCGCACATTGGGGTTGGGATGGACAGGGAAGATCACCGCCACATCCTCGCGCGCCGCCACATCGCGGATCGCGCCGGCGATATTGGCCATGCCATCGCCGAAATTCTCGCGGCGGTGGCTGGTGACGGCAATGATGCGCCTGCCCCCGAGATGCGCGACGATCGGCGCGATGTCGGCGGCCAGCGCGGGTGTATCGCGAATGCGGGCCTGTGTCGCCAGCAGCGCGTCGATGACCGTGTTGCCGGTCACATGGATGCTCGCGGCTGCCCGGTTCTCCGCGCGCAGGGCCGTTGCGGCGGCCTGCGTGGGCGCAAAGTTCAGGTCCGCGATGCAGGCCACGACCCGGCGGTTCACTTCCTCCGGCCAGGGATGATGGATGTCGCCCGAGCGCAGCCCCGCCTCCACATGCCCCACCGGGATCTTGCGATAATAGGCCGCGAGGCTCGCCACCATGGTCGTCAGCGTGTCGCCATGCACCAGCACGCGGTCCGGCTTCTCGCGATCGAACGCCTCGCCCAGCGCGACGATCAGCCGGGCGGTGAGGCCGTCCAGCGTCTGGTCGGGCTGCATGATGTCGAGATCGATGTCCGGCAGGATGCCGGCAAGCTCCAGCACCTGATCCAGCAGGGCGCGATGCTGCGCGGTCACGCATATGCGCGTCTCGATGCCCGGCGTCGCCTGCAAGGCGTGCACCACCGGAAACATCTTGATGGCTTCAGGCCGCGTCCCGAAGACGACAATGACTTTTCGACGGGTCACGCGCGCTCATATCCCCCAGGCAATGCTCGGCGCATCGGTAGTGGCGGATTGTGAAAGCCGGGTAAAGCGCGACGGCCTTCACTCGCCGATGCGACGCGCCGGCAATCTCGCCTTGTCGATCCGGGCCGCCACGCCCACGCTGCGTCCGGCCAGATTGGGCACGGTGAAGCGCGCTTCGGCACCCATGATCTGCGCCGTCTCGGAGAGCGTGAGGCCATAATCCTGCTGCAGCCAGCCAATCAGGCCCGTGCTCGCCGCCTTGAGCGCCTCGTCGAGCGATCCCGCCTGCCCCAGCGCCATCAGTTCGGTGGGCGATTCCACGCGCGGCAGCGGAAGCGCCCGGCCCTTGATGAGCTCGACGCGGAATTCCACGTCCATGGAGGTCTCCAGCGCATATTGGCTTGTCTCGCCATCGCCTTGCCGGGCATGGGCGTCGCCCAGATAGAGCAGGCCGCCGGGCTGCTGGACGGCCAGATAGACGCTGTTTCCCTCGACCAGCTCGGGGAAATCCATGTTGCCGCCCGAGCGGCCGGTGTCCCCGGTGGAAAGCGGCGCCGATCCGAAGCCTCCGGCCAGCGCCATGCCGCCCAGCATCGGACGGACCGGCACGCGATAATCCTTCAGCGCGCCCGTGGCGCCCTCCGGCCAGGCCAGGCCATTGGCCCGGTCCAGATGCCAGCGCACCGGCTTCCCGAGATCGCCAGCCTGCGGGACCAGCCCGGCGCCGAGCGCGCGGCCGACGATGCTGTCGAGACTGTCCGCCCAGTCGCGGTTGAGCCGCAGCTTGAGGATATGGACGACGATCGTGTCGCCCGGCGCGGCGCCCGCGATGAAGAACGGGCCGGTCTGCGGATTGCCGAACAGCGCGCGCGTCACGCCATGCTCGTCGCCCCCGCCCGAATCGATCGTGCGCGTGCGCACCGTATCGCCGGGCCAGATGGTCAGCACGGGCGGACGATCGGCCGAAAAGCTGTTGGAGAAATCATCTGGCGCGAAGTCGATCACGCGCGACGGACCGGCCGGCCGATCCGCACGCGACGCGCGGTGAAGCTGTGTCGCGCCCGTGCGCTGGCGACATTGGGGTCGGGATAGTCGGCTGTGCCGGTCAACCATCCATCGGCCAGCGCGCCGTCGAAGGCATAGCGCGCCGCCCGCTTGTCGACGATGTCGAAACGGAGATGCGCGCCGCTCATCTCGCCGTGGATCGCATCGCCGTCCCAATCGCCGGTGAGCCCTTCGTCCCCGCTTTGCAGGTTGAGCGTGGAATGTTCGAGATTGCCCCAGCGATCGGTGGCGACGATCCATTGCCCGTCGACCGGCGCGCCTGCCCGGACCATGCCTGTCATGAGGATCGACAGCGCAATCGCCGCTGCCCAGGTTCCGTGCCGCTTCATCGCCTTGCCTCCCATCGGCTATCGACTACGATTGTAGTCAATACGTCGCGCAAGGCAAGTCGATCGCGCGCCCTCAGCCAGCCACCAACGCCGCGTCGCGCAGGCCGCGCCAGACGCGGGCCGCCTGCACGCTCTCCTTGACGTCATGCACGCGAACGATCTGCGCGCCCAGCTCGATGGCCTTCTGCGCCAGCGCGATCGACCCGCCGAGCCGCTCGGCCACCGGGGCGCCATCGGTCAGCGCGCCGACCATGCGCTTGCGGCTCGCGCCGAACAGGATCGGCACGCCCAGACCGTGGAACAGCGCGAGCTGGTTCACGATGCGGGTATCGTCCTGCAACGCCTTGCCGAAGCCGATGCCCGGATCGATGATGATCTTCGACCGCGCGACGCCCGCCGCGAGGCACGTCGCGATCCGCGCTTCCAGCCAGTCGAACACGGCCAGATCGATCGTCGGGCCGCCGACCGCGCCGGCCTTGTAGCGCACCGCGCCGCCATGCGGGTCCTCGCCGGCCGAGGGCGTGTGCATGAGCACGACCGGACAGCCTGCCGCCGCGACCACCTCCAGCGCGCGGGGATCGTGCGTCAGGCCCGTCACGTCATTGACGATGCTGGCCCCGGCCGCGAGCGCGGCTTCCATGACGGCGGCCTTGCGCGTGTCGATCGAGACGATGATGCCGCTGCGCGCGAGCCGTTCGATCACGGGCACAACGCGGGCGATCTCGTCGCCTTCCCACACCGCTGCCGCGCCCGGACGCGTGGACTCGCCGCCCACGTCCACGATCGCCGCGCCCGCCAGCTGCATCGCGAAGCCCGCATCGGCCGCCCGCTCCGGATCGTCGACATGCTTGCCGCCGTCCGAGAAGCTGTCCGGCGTCATGTTGAGGATGCCCATGATCTGGGGCGTATCGAAGCGCAGGACGCGCTCGCCGAGCTGGAGCGCCGCGCGATCCGCCACGAGGCCAGCCATCAGCGCCCTCGCCCGCTCGGCCAGCGCATCGGGCAGGCGCGCGCACCAGTCCGCAAAGGCGGGCAGCTGCACCTGCGCCTTACCGCGCGCGCCGTCCGCCGCGATCCACAGCGCCTCGACGCCCTGGAACCAGATCAGCCCGCCCGCAAGGCGCCGGAACCGGTCCTCCTCCAGGCCGACCGGCGTATCGATGAACCAGATGGGGCGAAGGTAAAGGCGGGCGCCGGCGGGTGGTGTCTGGGGATGATCGCTCATGGGCCATGCTCCTAGAGCATCGCGCCAAAAAGTGGGAACCGGTTTTTGGCGACAGGCGAGGCGGCCACAAATGAACAGAGCAAGACCGGTGGCCGGGAAACCATGCTTCTATGGGCAAGGAGCCCGGAGCGCTGTGGGAGGTGCGCTCCGGGCCCCGGCGACGGACTCAGGGTTCCGTCGCAAGCAGGTAGAGCTGGCGCAGCGCATCGATGGGCTTGACCGTGCCTTCATGCTCGATCTGCCAGAAAGTCCAGCCATTGCAGCTTGGCGCGCCCTGCAGCGTGGCGCCGAGCTTGTGGATCGAGCCGATCTGATCGCCGCACTCCAGGCTGCCGTCGGCACGGACATGGGCCGTCCAGCGCGCCTTGGGATCGCGCAGCACCGTGCCGGGGGCGATCATGCCGGTCTCCACCAGCGTGCCGAACGCGACGCGGGGCTGGCTGCGCGGCGACTGCATGACGGTGAGCGCGCTTTCGTCGAGCGGGAGCGCTGCAGCAATGCGCTCCCGCGCGACCTCGCAATAGCTGTCCTCGCGCTCGATGCCGATCCAGCGGCGGCCGAGGCGGCGGGCCACGGCGCCGGTCGTGCCGGTGCCGAAGAAGGGATCGAGCACCACGTCGCCCGGCCTGGTGCAGGCGAGCAGCACGCGGTAGAGCAGCGCTTCGGGCTTCTGGGTCGGATGCGCCTTGTGCCCGTTGCGCTTGAGCCGCTCGCCGCCCGCGCAGATCGGCAGCACCCAGTCGGAGCGCATCTGCAACTCATCGTTGAGCGTCTTCATCGCGCGATAGTTGAACGTATATTTCGCTTTCTCACCCTGGCTCGCCCAGATCAGCGTCTCATGCGCATTGGTGAAGCGCGTGCCCTTGAAATTGGGCATCGGGTTCGCCTTGCGCCAGACGATGTCGTTGAGGATCCAGAAGCCCTGGTCCTGCATCAGCGCACCGACGCGGAAGATGTTGTGATAGCTGCCGATGACCCAGATGGTGCCATCCGGCTTCAGGATGCGGCGCGCCTCGGCCATCCATTCACGGCAGAAGGCGTCATAGGCGCCATAGCTGTCGAAATGGTCCCAGGCATCGTCGACAGCATCCACCCGGCCGCCCTCGGGCCGGAACAGGTCGCCCCCGAGCTGGAGATTATAAGGCGGATCGGCGAAGATCATGTCGACGCTGGCATCGGGCAGCGTGCGCATGATGGCGATGCAATCCCCCTGCAGCAGCGTGTCGAGCGGAAGCACGGGCGCGAGCCGCTGTTTCAGCGCGGCTTTCCCCGGCGCAGGCCGCGTCGCGACCCGTTGGATAACACCCATCTTGTTCAGTCCCCTCTATGTCGGGACCGGGTGTGAGTCCCCGCGACTCGCCCGTCAAGCTCGGTCATGCCTGCGCATGGACGACGAGGGATCGCGCCGGAACGGAACGAAACGAGTCCGCCACGAGGGATGGAGTTCCTCGATTCGTGAAGGACTCAACATCTTGTGGTGTTGCCGCAAAGACTCAGGCCGGCGCGCCGATCGATGATTTTTTCGATCAGCCGGCGCGCGGCCCGATCCGACCCGTCAGAGCTGCTGGACGAACAACCACACGCCGATCACCGCGAACAGCAGCGCGGCCACGATCCGCACCGCCTTGAGCGGCACGCGCTTGATGAGTTCATGGCCCAGCAGCACGGCCGGCACATTGGCGATCATCATGCCGATCGTCGTGCCCAGCGTCACCAGTTCCACCTGCTGGAAACGCGCGCCGAGCGCCACCGTGGCGATCTGCGTCTTGTCGCCCATCTCGACGAGGAAGAAGGCGATCACGGTGGTGACGAAGGCGCCGAACCGCGCGGGCTTGTCGTCCAGATCGTCCACCTTGTCCGGGATGAGCGTCCAGGCGGCCATGGCGAGGAACGAGACGGCGATGAGGATGCGGAACCAGCTGTTCTGGAAGATCGAGGCCACGCTCGCGCCCAGCAGCGCGGCGCAGAAATGGTTGGCGAGCGTCGCGACCAATATGCCGAAGATGATCGGCACCGGCTTGCGGAAGCGCGTGGCGAGCAGGATGGCGAGCAGCTGTGTCTTGTCGCCGATCTCGGCGAGCGCGACCACGGCGGTCGAGGTGAGCAAGGCTTCCATGATTATCCCCGGGCCAGGCAGCAGACGAACCGATGACATCGCACCCCCCGCCCAGCCCGAGCGGAAGTGCCATGCCATTGGTCTCGCCTGGATCTTCCGATCCCCCATGCGCCACGGCCTCTCGACCGAGTATGTTGACGCGTGGCCCGCCGGTGCGGGTGGCTACTCCCCAAGTGACAGTGGTGCGCTAGGGCAAGGATGAAGCGCCGTCAAACCGGAATATAAGGATCGGGCCGCCATCTGGTCGTCAGCCGTCCTGCGGCGCAGGGGAGCGGAACCGGGCGATGGCCATCGCGTCGTCGAAACTGCGATCCGTGGCGGTGAGCGACAGGGCAATGTCGCCGCCGGAGAGGGCGCGATTGGCCCCGGCCGCCCAGGCGAGAATGCCCCGGCCGGGAAACAGGGCCGGATCGCGCAGATGCAGAATGATGGATCGTTGCTTGTTGTAGCTCCACACGGTCACATCGCTGATGTCCGACCAGGGGATCGTGTCGCCCGACCAACGGGTCCAGCGGATGCCTGCCGACCCGATCCGCAAGACCTCGCCGGCGCTGAACAGCTTCCTCGCCCAGGAAATGCCGCAGAAGCCGAAGAATAATATGCTGATCCAGCCAATCGCCTCAACCATGGAAGCGAAACGCGGCGGGACACCGGAGGAGCGCCGAATGCGCCGACCATCCATAGCCCGGCCGCCACGAAAACGGCCGAGCCGAGAACCAGCAGCGCGATCCGCCCGCGCGACGCATTTGCCACGAAATCCTGCATTGCATTCCCCCCTTTTGTCGCAGCCGGCAGCGCCCCCTACATCAGCACCAGTTGCGCGACCGGCGCGAAGCTGCGGCGGTGGAGCGGAGTCGGGCCATGTTCGCGCAGCGCGGCGAGATGATCGGGCGTGCCATAGCCCTTGTTGCGCTCCCAGCCATAATGGGGATGGGCCCGCGCCGCCTCGCGCATCAGCGCGTCGCGATGTTCCTTGGCGATGATCGAGGCGGCCGAGATGCAGGGCTCGATGGCGTCGCCGCCCACGATGGGCCGGGCCGGCCAGCGCCATTCCGGGCGGCGGCCATGCGGGGTCAGATTGCCGTCGACCAGCACCTCGCGCGGATCGCAGCCGATCCGGGCGCACAGGGCCTCCACGGCGAGCGTCATCGCCAGCATGGTCGCGCCGAAGATATTGAGCCGGTCGATTTCGCCGACATCCACCACGCCGACCGCCCAGTCGCAGCGCCGCTTGATCGTCGCCTCCAGCACGGCGCGGCGCTCGGCGGAGAGCTTCTTGCTGTCGTCCAGACCGGCCGGGCGCGGCTTGCACAGGATCACCGCGGCGGCGACCACCGGCCCCGCCAGCGGTCCGCGCCCGGCCTCGTCCACGCCCGCGATCATGGCGTCACGCGCCAGGGCGGATAGCGGCGGTTCTCGCCGGCTTCATACAGGCACACGCGATTGCCGGCGGGGTCGACCAGCCAGGCCTCCCGCCAGCCCCAGCTCTGCGCGACCGGCTCGCTGTCGAAGGCAAGGCCCGCCGACTGGAGCGCGGCGACGCGGGCATCGAGATCGTCGCATTCGAAATAGACGGCCGCGCTCTCGCCATGGATGGAGAGCGTCGCGCCGCCGGGGGTCTCGAAGCGCGCATAGCCCTTCTCCGGGCTGTCGACGATCAGGGTGAGGCCCAGATCCTCATAGAAATCGCGCGAGGCGGCATAGTCGACCAGCGGCACGCTCGCCTGATTGAAGCGCATGCCCGGCGCCAGATCGAGGCGCACCGTGCCCTGCCCCATCGGGCCATGGCCGCCGCCCAGTTCCGGCGCGCCGCGCAGGGCAAGCCGCACGAACAGGCGCGCGCGCGCGACCGCGTCCGGCAGGTCCAGCCCTTGCCCCAGCCCCATGGCGATGGCGCTGGCCAGCGTGCAGCCGGTGCCGTGCGTATCCTCGGTGTGGATGCGCGATCCTTCCCAGCGGGCGATCTCGCCCTCGGGCCCGACGAGCCGGTCGGTGATCGTCTCGCCGGGCGCATGGCCGCCCTTGACCAGCAGCATCTCGCCGCGCGCGGTGAGCGCGGCCTCCCCGCCCAGCGCCTCCAGCTCGGGCAGGTTGGGCGTGGTGACGAATGCCCAGCCCATCAGCTCGTGCAGGCTCTCGATCGTGGCATCGTCCGCCAGCACGCCGCCGCTGCTCGCGATCATCACCGGATCGAGCACCACAGGCGCGGCGATGCTTTCCAGCCGCTCGGCCACGGCCAGCGCGGTCTGCGCGGAGCCGATCATGCCGATCTTGATCGCATCCACGCCGATGTCGTTCACCGCGCTGTCGATCTGCGCCAGCACCATGTCGGTCGGCACCGGATGGACGGCCTGCACGCCGAGCGTGTTCTGCGCGGTGATGGCCGTGATCGCGGTCATGGCATGGCCGCCGAGCATGGTGACGGTCTTGATGTCCGCCTGGATGCCGGCGCCGCCGCCACTGTCCGAGCCGGCGATGATGAGGATGCGGGGAATGGTCATGCGCTGCTTCTGCCGCCGATGGAGCGCGGTGTCGAGGTTCGTCGAACGATCCGGTCGATCAATGCGTCGCCGCGTCGCCGGGCCCCTTGAACAGGCGCGCGGTGGACGCGGGGCGGCTCGCCAATGCCTTGCCGACGCGCGTCGGCCGGTCGAGCAGTTCGCCGCCGCAATTGGGGCAGCGGTCGTCCAGCGCCTCGGCGCATTCCGCACAGAATGTGCATTCGAACGAGCAGATGAAGGCGCCGCCCGCATCGGCCGGCAGATCGGCGCCGCAGCGCTCGCAATCGGGACGCATCTCAAGCATGGGCCAGCCTCCGTTCAGACAGTCTCGGCCGCCGCGCTGGCGACCGCATCGCAGATCCGCTCGACCACGCGGCGCACCTGCTCGCTGTCGTCGCCTTCGGCCATGACGCGGATGACGGGCTCGGTGCCCGACGGGCGGATCACCAGCCGGCCGCTGCCATCCAGCTCGCGCTCGGCCTCGCCGATCACCGCCTTGACGCTCTCCGCCTCCAGCGGCTTGCCGCCGGCGAAGCGGACATTCCTGAGCAACTGGGGCACCGGCTCGAACTGGCGCAGCACCTCGCTTGCCGGCTTGCCGCTCTGGACGAGCGCGGCAAGCACCTGCAGCGCCGCGACGGTGCCATCCCCGGTCGTGGCATAGTCGGAGAGGATCATGTGGCCGGACTGCTCGCCGCCGACATTGTAATCGCCCGCGCGCATCGCCTCGAGCACATAGCGGTCGCCCACCTTGGTGCGGACGAGATCGATGCCGTGCCCGTTCAGCATCCGCTCCAGCCCGAGGTTGGACATGACCGTGGCGACCACGCCGCCGCCACGCAAATTGCCCTGCCGGGCCCAGCTAGTCCCGATGAGCGCCATGATCTGGTCGCCATCCACGATCGCGCCGGTCTCGTCGACCACGATCAGCCGGTCCGCATCGCCGTCCAGCGCGATGCCGATGTCCGCGCCGGCCGCGACCACGGTCTCCTGCAGCAGCATCGGCGCGGTCGAGCCGCAGCCTTCGTTGATGTTGGTGCCGTTGGGCGTGACGCCCACCGTTATCAACTCCGCGCCCAGCTCCCAGAAGGTGGAAGGCGCGGTGTTGTAGGCCGCGCCATTGGCGCAATCGAGCGCGACCTTGAGGCCGTCCAGGCGCAGATGCGACGGAAAGGTGGACTTGACGAAGTGGATATAGCGGCCGCGCCCATCCTCCACGCGGCGCGCGCGGCCGATATTCTCGGCATCGGCCAGCGGAACGTCGCCGCTCTCGATCAGCGCCTCGATCTTCATCTCGTCCGTGTCGGAAAGCTTGTAGCCGTCCGGACCGAACAGCTTGATGCCATTGTCGAAATAGGGATTGTGACTGGCCGAGATCATGACGCCGAGATCGGCGCGCATGGATTCGGCCAGCATCGCCACGGCCGGCGTGGGGATGGGCCCGAACTGGACGACATCCATGCCCACGCTGGTGAAGCCGGCGACCAGCGCATTCTCGATCATATAGCCCGACAGGCGCGTATCCTTGCCGATCACCACGCGGTGGCGATGATCGCCGCGCAGGAAATGGCGACCGGCCGCCATGCCGACGCGCATCGCCATCTCCGCGGTCATCGGCGCCTTGTTCGTGCGCCCCCTGATGCCGTCGGTGCCGAAGAAGCGTCTGCTCATCATGTCCTGCCTTCGCCCCGCGCCGGCGGGATTACGGGGATGTGCCCCACGGGTCTATACCCGGCATCCCACTTGAGGATGCCGCCGTGCGCGACCTTCTAGAGAAAAAGACCGTGGCTCGACAAGGGTGCGGCGGGCGACGCGCGAAACACGCCGCCCGGGCCGGTTCAGGTGACGCCGTGCATCCAGCGCTTGATGAGCGGCGCAAGCACGAACAGCACCGCGCCCACCGCGATGGAGACGAGGCCGATCGTCCAGAACACGCCGACATAGGTCTCCAGGCTCACCTTGAGGTTGGTGACCTGACCGCCGACCGTCTCCACGCTGGCGAACTGCGCCACCACGCCCGCCACATATTGCGCGACCGAGATGGAGAGGAACCAGACGCCCATCATCATGCCCACAATGCGCGCGATGGAGAGCTTGGTTATCATCGAAAGGCCGACCGGCGAGATGCACAGCTCCGCGGCCGAGTGGATGAAATAGAGGCCTGCCAGCCACCAGATCGTCACCTTGAAGTCCGATCCGGCGAACTGCGAACCCCAGACGAGCAGCAGGAAGCCGACGCCCACGCCCATCAGCGCGATGGAGAATTTGACCGGAATGCCCGGCTCCAGGCCGCGCCGCGCCAGCTTGCCCCACATGATGGAGAAGAGCGGCGCGAGCACGACGATGAAGAAGGCGTTGAAGAACTGCGTCTGGCCGGCACTGATCGAGAACAGGCCGAACACCGAGAGATCGGTGTTGCGATCCGCGAACAGGGTCAGCGAGGAGCCGGCCTGCTCGAACAGCGTCCAGAACACGACGTTGAAGGTGATGAGCACCATCGCCGCGACCATCATCTGGAACTCGACCCGCGACCCCGCGCGCCAGGACCAGATCAGGATCGCCGGCACGCCGATGAGGAAGGTGCCGAACAGCATCTTGCCCATGATCGGAAGGCCCGCCAGATAGCCCAGAATGCCGGAATCGCCCTGCGGAGGCGGCGTGTTCATGAGGTTGGTGAACAGCAGCCAGGCGAGCGGAATGGCGAGCAGCGCGCCGCCATAGACCATGAGGTTGCGCGACGACGGCACGCCGATGGGCGGCTCGCCATAGCCGCCCAGCTTGCCCTTGTCGAACTGGATCAGGCAGAAGCTGATGAGCATGCCGATCGCCGCGAGCAGGAAGCCGGCCCACCAGCCCACCGTCACCGCCAGCAGCGGGCAGAGGATCTGCGAGAAGAGCGAGCCCAGGTTGATGCCCATGTAGAAGATGGTGAAGCCGGCGTCCCGGCGTCGATCGCCCTGCTCGTAGAGCTCGCCGACGATCGTGGAGATATTGGGCTTGAAGAAACCGTTGCCCACCGTGACCAGCGAGAGACCGACCAGCAGCAATGCCGTGTAGAACGGATTGCGATCCGCGCCGGACGCGAAGCCGCCGGCCGCGATCTTGCGGGCTTCCGTGCCATCCGCGCCGATCAGCGATACGGACTTGTCGTCATTGCCCTTGATGCGCAGTTCCTGGCCCCCATCGACGACATATTGCGTCTTGGCGCCGTCCGCAGCGTCCTTCACCACCACTTCGAGGCGCTGGCCGTCGATCATCGCATAGGGCTGCGCGGTGGGACCACCGAAGCACAGGATCAGATAGCCCGCGCTCATCATCAGCGCGCCGAACTTGACCGATCGCTTGGCGCCCAGGATGCGGTCGGCGAGCAGGCCGCCGATCAGCGGCGTCAGATAGACCAGCGCGGTGAAGCCGCCATAGAGGCCGTTGGTGGTCTGGTCCGAGAAGAAGAAATGGTTGACCAGATACAAAGTGAGCAGCGCCCGCATGCCATAATAGCCGAACCGCTCCCACATCTCGGTGGTGAACAGGCGGGCGAGCTGGCGCGGATGGCCGAACCATTGCTCGACATGCACGGCGTCGGCAGGCGGCGTGCCCGGCTCGATCGACGCGTCTTCCATATGATTGGACATTCTTGTTCCGATCCCTTGCGATACGGCGCCTCTCGCGGGCGCGCGCATATGAATGGGACGAACCTAGAGAGAATCGGCGCGCTGTGAAGCGCGTTTTTCACGACGGATCGTGCGAATCGTTCGCAAACACTTGGCGGCGCGCTCCGATTTGGCTAGCGGGTTGCCATGCTCAACGATCGCTCCTCGCTTCTCGCCCATCTCTCCACCCGCCGCTCGGGCAAGCCGCGCGACCTCGTCGCGCCGGGGCCGGACCGCGACCAGCTGGCCGAGATGGTCGCGATTGCGGCGCGCTCGCCCGATCATGGCAAGCTCGCGCCGTGGCGCTTCGTGATCGTGCCGGACGAGAAGCGCGCGGCATTGGCGGCCCTGCTGGCCGATGCCTATCGGGCGGAAAAGCCCGAGGCCGGGCGGCTGGAGATCGAGGCCATGCACCAGTTCGCGCTGCAGGCGCCGGCGCTGGTCGTGGTGATGTCCACGCCCCGGGCCAGCAAGATCCCGCTCTGGGAGCAGGAGCTTTCCGCCGGTGCGGCGACCATGAACCTTCTCCATGCGGCCCATGCGCTGGGCTTTGCCGGCGGCTGGCTCACCGGCTGGCCGGCCTATAACGAGACGGTGCGCGATGCCTTTGGCGGACCGGACGAGAAGATCGCCGGCTTCGTCTTCATCGGCACGCCCGGTCGCGATCTGGACGAACGGCCACGGCCCGAACTGGACGACATCCTCTCGGTCTGGCCGGGTATGTGACGAATCCTTGACCGCTTGGCTGTGTTATGTCACTGATGCAGCATGATCGATGAAAACCGGCCGGTCTATCTTCGCCTGCGCGACATCATTGCCGCGGCGATCCTCGAGGGGCGCTATGGAGATGGCGACATGCTGCCCTCCGTGCGCGCCTTCGCGGCGCAGCAGGGTGCCAATCCGCTGACCGTGGCCAAGGCTTATCAGAGCTTCCAGGATGATGGCCTCGTGCTGGTGAAGCGCGGTGTCGGCATGTTCGTCGCCGCCGGCGCCTCGCGCAAGCTGCGCGCCATGGAGCGGGAGCGTTTCTTCTCCTCGGTCTGGCCGCCCGTGGTCGAGCAGATGCATCGCATCGGCATCACCATGGACGAGCTGTCGGACACGGCCGAGGCCTGAGGCCGCGCTCATCTCTGAAGGGGCGAGCGCCACGGCGGCCCGCACGGCATCGACTATCCCTGCAGATTATAGGTCTTCATCAGATCGTAGAGCGTCGGGCGGCTGACGCCCAGCATGCGCGCGGCGCTGGAGATGTTGCCGTCCGCGCGGGCCATGGCGCGGCGGATCGCCTGCTGATCGGCCTGCTCGCGGGCCGCGCGCAGGTTGATGGTGCCGTCCGCATCCTCCACCTGCGGGCCGATGTCGAGATCGGCGGCGCTGACCAGCTTGCCATCGGCGAGGATGACGGCGCGCTTCACCCGGTTCTCCAGCTCGCGCACATTGCCCGGCCATGACCATGCGTCGATCGCGGCCAGGCCATCGGCGGCGAAGCCTTTCACCTGCGGATTGAGATCGCGCGCGTAGCGGACGATGAAATGGCGCGCCAGCAGCACCGCATCGCCCGGCCGCTCGGCCAGCGTGGGGATGCGCACGACGATCTCGGCGAGGCGATAATAGAGATCCTCGCGGAAGCGGCCCTCGCCGATCATCGCCGGCAGATCCTGATGGGTGGCGCACACGATGCGCGTATCCACCGGGATCGGCTGGCGGCCGCCGACACGCTCCACCACCCGCTCCTGCAGGAAACGCAGCAGCTTCACCTGCAGCGCGAGCGGAATATCGCCCACTTCGTCCAGGAACAACGTGCCACCCTCGGCCAGCTCGATCTTGCCGGGCGTCGTCTTGACCGCGCCGGTGAAGGCGCCGCGCTCATGGCCGAACAGCTCGCTTTCCAGCAGCGTCTCGGGAATGGCCGCGCAATTGATCGCCACGAACGGACCATCCGCCCGGTCGCTCGCCTCGTGCAGGCCACGCGCGAGCAGTTCCTTGCCGGTGCCGCTGGCGCCGAGCAGGAGCACGGTGACGCCGGTGTTGGCGACACGCTCGATCATGCGCGCGACCTTGAGCATCTCCGGCGCGCCGGTGATGAGGCGGCCGAGCACGCGGCCCGCCGCCGGCGCAACCTCCGCAAGGTGCCGATTCTCCTCCTCCAGCGCATGCACATGGAAGGCCCGCGCGACGATATGGCGCAGCGAATCGAGGTCGATCGGCTTCTGGTAGAAATCCCAGGCACCCTGCGCGATGGCGCTGCGCGCGCTCTCCCGATCGCCATGGCCGGACGCGACGATCACCTTGGTCGCGGGGCGCAGCGCCAGGATATGGTCGAGCACGGCCATGCCCTCGCTGATCCCGTCCGGATCGGGTGGCAGGCCAAGGTCGAGCGTCACGACCGGCGGCTGCTCGGTGCGCAGGATTTCCAGCGCCTCGGCGCGGTCCCCGGCGATGAAGAGCTGATAATCGTCATAGGACCAGCGCAATTGCCGCTGCAGCCCCGTATCATCCTCGACGATCAGCAATCTGGGACGGCTATCGGCCATCAGCCGGCTCTCCGTGTGGACATGAGGGGTGCGTCGGGCGCGGATTCGCCCAGTCTATCGGCAAATGGCAACCGGATCGTAAAATGCGTGCCCGCGCCCGGCGCGCTCTCGACATCGAGCTGGCCGCCCATCGCCTGCACGAGCAGGCGCGCCTCGTGCGCGCCGAGGCCGAAGCCGTTGCTCTTGGTCGAGCTGAACGGGCGGAACAGCTCGGTGCGCAGGAAGTCCGCGCTCATGCCCTGCCCTGCGTCGATGACATGGACCAGAGCCTCGTCACCATCCTGATCGAGCCGCACGCACACCGGGGTGCCGCGCGGCGAGGCCTCCAGCGCATTGCGCACGAGATGGCCGAGCGCCCGGGTGAGCGCATCCGCATCGGCCCGCACGGCGCGCGCGACATCGCCCTCCAGCGCGACCGTGCCCAGGCCCGCGCTCCAGTGCGGCAGGAGCGGCCGGATCGTCGCGCCCAGCATGATCCCGCGCGTCGCCGCCCGCCGCGCCGCATCCGGCCGGCCGAGGCGCTGGAGCAGCTCGTTCATCCGCGCGGCCGTCTCCTTGAGCGTGAGCACCATATCCTCGCGGAAAGCGGGATTGGCGGCGTGGCGCTCGGCATTGCTGGCCAGCAGCAGCATCTGGCTGACCAGATTCTTGAGATCGTGCAGGATGAAGGCAAAGCGGCGATTGAAATCGTCGAAACGCTGCGCCTCGGCCAGCGCGGCGTGACCGCGCGCCTCGGCGATGCGGGCAGCCGCCTCCCCGCAGATGACGCGCAGCAGGTCCAGATCCTCCCAGTCGAGCCGCCGATGGCCCGGCGGCGCGGCAAGCAGGATCGCGCCGACCAGCGCATCGCGATGGAGCAAGGGCGCGATCGCCCAGGCATGGGGGCTGTGCTGCATCCAGGCCGGCAGCAGGGCGCCATAGTCGCTCCAGTCGGCGGCGATGTCGATCATCCAGCCCGTCTCGCGCAGGCGCGCGGCCAGCGCGGGGTCGAGCCGCTCGGGCGCCGCCACGCCCGCCGGCCATTCCCAGTCCCGCGCCCTGACAAGGCCCTGCTCGTCATCGCTCAGGAACAGGATGGCGGCCGGCGCATCCATCGTCTGGGCCAGCGCCCGCGTGACGCGCGCGTCGAGCGACGCGTCGCCTTCATGCGTCTCGGCGACGGCAGCGGCGAAGCGCAGCCACAGCGCCCGATAATCATAGCGATGCGCGAAAAGATGCTTGCTGACCTCCACCCGCAGCCAGGCGCGCAGCTGGGCGGAGGGCAGCAGCGCCAGCACCGCCACCGCCAACCCGAACAGGATCGAGAATTGCACGACCCGCCCGAACGGGTCCATCACCGCGCTCGGGAAGCTGGTGAGCACGACCACCACCAGCATGTAGAGCGCGACGATGCCAAGCGAGACCAGGCGCACCATCACCGTGCGCGAGAGCGCCATGGGCCGCGTGCCGTCCGTGCGCAGGCCGATGGTGAGCATGATCGCGAGCAGCGCCGTCACCGCCCCGCGCATCGGCGCCATCGACACGATCTGCCCGCCGCTGAACCAGAGCAGGACATAATGGTTGAAATCGAACGCCCACATGAAGGCGAGCGCCGCGCCGATCCAGGCCTCGCGCCGCGTGGCCTCGGGATGATCGCGGCGCGTGGAGAGGCTGTGCAGCAGCACGAGCGCGCCGAGCGAGAACAGGCAGCGCAGCGCCCAGCTCAGCTGCAGCACGGGCAGCATCCCGTCATTGACCGCCGATCCCTCGCCGATCAGCAGATCGCAGCCCAGTTGCGCGACGAGCACCGTCGCCAGCGCGAAGACGATGAACAGCCGGCCGCCATGGCCCTGCCCCGCCGCCATCGCGCGGCGCAGCGCATAAGCGAGGGCGGCGAGCCAGACCCCGTTGCGGACGGTCTCCGACACGCCATCGGCCAGCGGCCCCAGGTTGAGCACGCCGGCAAAGGCATGGCGCAGCGACCAGAGCGCGGTGATGGCGAGCGCGACGACGAGCAACTGACCGTCCCGCGAGCGCCCCGCCCGGCGCGAGGTGAGGATCGCCAGACTGGCGAGCAGCATCGCGCCGACGGCGTAACCCGCAAAGCCGGCGATCGTCCAGAGGCTGGTCATGGCGGGCCTATCGGGCGCCCTCGGGCCACAGGATCACGCGGATCGTCTGGAGGATGATGAGCAGATCCAGGAAAGGCGAGTAGTTCTTGGCGTAGTAGAGGTCATATTCCAGCTTGTTGCGGGCATCCTCCAGCGAGGCGCCATAGGGATAGTTGATCTGCGCCCAGCCCGTGATGCCGGGCTTCACCATGTGGCGCTCGCCATAATAGCGCAGCTGCTGCTCCAGATCCTCGACGAACTGGCGGCGCTCGGGCCGGGGCCCCACGAAGCTCATGTCGCCTTTCAGCACATTCCAGGCCTGGGGAAGCTCGTCGATGCGCAGCTTGCGCAGGATGCGGCCGGTGCGGGTGATGCGCGGATCGTCCTTCTCCGCCCACACCGCCTTGCCGGCCACCTCGGCATCCTGGCGCATGGTGCGCAGCTTCACGATGTAGAATTCCTCGCCATAAAGGCCCACGCGCAACTGCTTGTAGAAGGCCGATCCCCGGCTATCGACCAGCACGAGCAGCGCGCCGAACACCACCAGCGGCGCCGTGAGCAGCAGCAGCAGGGCGCTGGCGAGCACGTCGAACAACCGCTTGGCGATGGCGGAGAGGCGCTGGCCGGACGAGAAACCGTCCGAGAAGATGAGCCAGCTCGGGTTCACCGTATCGAGGTCGACGCGACCGGTCTCGCGCTCCAGGAAGGTCGAGAGGTCGTTCACATGGACTCCGGTCGTCTTGATGCGCAGCAGGTCCGACATCGGCACCGAATTGCGCCGTTCCTCGAGCGCCAGGATGACTTCGCTCGCGGCCAGGCGCACCACGAAGTCGGAGAGATTGTAGATGGCGTTACGGTTGATCGATTCCTGGATCACCTGCTCGCCGTCGTTCATCGCGATATAGCCCACCACGATGAAGCCGGATCCCGGCCGGCGCTCCAGATGGCGGATGCGGTCCGCGCGCTTGCCCGCACCCAGCACGACGAGCCGGCGCTTGAACGCCTCGCCGCCCAGCATCGAGCCGAGCAGGACGCGCAGCACGATGAGGAAGGCGAAGGAAAGCAGCATCGCGTAGAGCGAATTGGAGCGCCAGAGCGTCAGATCGGGCGTCGCGAAATGCATCACCGAGAGGAAGATCACGCCCAGCGAAATGGCGACCAGCAGGCGCGCCGTGGCGAACCGGATGGAGGTGAGCGCCTCGGCGCCATACACGCCCACGGCGATCATGGCGGTCTGGAGGGCGATGGCGAAGCTGAGCAATGGCCCGATACGCGTGTAGATTTCCGAGATATGCATCTCGATCTGGTGCGCGCGCAGCACCCATCCCGTTTCGGCCGCCGCGACGAGCAGCACGAAATCGAAGAAGCCGAGCATGAGAACGGCATGCGGAATATAATGTTTGAACAGCCGGATCATGACCGATCACACCCCCTGCGGCGTTTGCCGCTTGCCCTGGCCGCCCTTTACACCAACTGTCAGCTTTTCCGACAGTGGAGATGCGATACAGGGCCAATCGCAAAGATATGCTGAACATCGCCACCATTGTCCCACAGCGGTGGAAAATGCGCGCCAGCAAGGACAGGCGCCTGTTTACCGGTTGAAAAGACTGATCGCCTAGGCTGCGCCCCGGCCAGTTCGGGCAGGGTCCATTCCGGGCCTCATGCGGGCCAGGTGGAGCAGCTCTTGAGTTTTCGGCTCTATGTGATGATAGCGGTCGCGATCCTGTTCGCCGCGCCGCTTGCCGTCCACTTCGCCAGCACCGTCACGCCGGGACACCATGCGGACGCCGCCGCGCCCACGCCGGACGCTCCGCCGGCACCGGACGATGCCTCGCCGCGGATGCCACCGCCGCCCGCCACGCCGCAACAGGCGCCTGTGGCCGACGTACTGGCCGACGCGGCGCCCACACTCGATCCGCAGGGCATCGCGCCCAACGCCGTGCCCGATCCGGCGGCAGGTTACGGGCAGCCAGGCACGCCCGCCCCGGTCTTCACCGCGTCACCGCGATCCGCGAATGACGGCGCGGCCACACCCCTCGTCGTCATCGATCCGCCGCCACCGCCGCCGCGCGACGTCGTGCCCGCTTCCGCGCGCTTCTGAAACGCCCAGGCAGCCGGTCGGACATCATCCGTGCCCCGGGATCGCGGTCTCATATCGAGCGCGCCGCGGAGACGCCGGCATCGGTGCGACCGTGTTTCAGCTCCTGGGCAACAGGTCGAGTGCGGAAATCGTCAGCGCGCGCGCCGCCGTGCCGATCACCGCTTCGGGATCGGGCGCCCAGAGCGGGCTGTGGAGGGACGGCAGACTGACCTCGCCCGCCTGCGCCTGCGCGACCTTCGCCGGATCGACCCCGCCGACCCAGAAGATGAAGCTCTGGATGGACTTGTCCGCCCGATAATATTGGCTGAAATCCTCGCCCGCCATCACCGGCGGCACGACGCGGACGCGATCTGCGCCGAAATGGCTGGCGAACAGGCCGGAGAGTCGTCCGGTCAGCTCCGGCGTGTTGAACGTCGCCGGCGTATAGCTCGGCTCGACATGCATCACCGGCATGCGATCCTCCGCCATGCCCGCCGCGATCGCCTCGCCCCGCGCGATGCGGGCGATGCCGTCGAGCAAGGCCTGGCGGGATTCGTCCGAATAGCTGCGCACCGTGATGAGCAGCCTGGCCTCATCCGGGATGATATTATGCTTGGCGCCGGCGACGAAGCTGCCGACCGTCACCACCGCCGGGTCCTGCGGATCGCGCTCGCGGCTGATGAGGGTCTGCAGGCTGGTGACGATGCGGCTCGCCAGCACGATGGGGTCGCGTGTCATGTGCGGATAGGCGCCATGCCCGCCCGCGCCGCGCACGGTGAGGTCCACGCTGTCGACATTGGCGAGCGCCCAGGCGGTCGGGTAGCCGATCGTGCCGGCGGGCAGCTCCGCCGAATCGTGGAACGCGATCACATAATCCGGTTTGGGAAAACGCGTGAACAGCCCGTCGTCCAGCATCGCCTTGGCGCCCAGGCCGATCTCCTCGGCGGGCTGGAGGATCATGACCAGCGTGCCGGACCAGCGATCCTTCATCCCGGCGAGCGCCTGCGCCGCGCCCAGCCAGGCGGACATATGGGTATCATGCCCGCAGGCATGCATCACATGGCTCTCTATGCCATCGCGGGTGGTGGCGGTGACTGTCGAGGCGAACGGCAGGCCCGTGCGCTCCTCGACCGGCAGGCCGTCCATGTCCGCGCGAATCATCAGCACCGGACCGGGGCCGTTCTCCAGCACCGCGACGACGCCGGTCTGGCCGACCCGCTCGGTGACGGTGAAGCCGAGCCGGCGCGCGCGCCCGGCCAGCGTCGAGGCGGTCCGCACTTCCTGGAAGGAGAGTTCGGGATGGGCATGGAGATCGCGATAGAGTTCCAGCAGGCCCGGCATCTCCGACTGGATGCGGGCCTCGACGGCGGCCGCGCCAGCTTCATCGGCATGGGCATCGGCTTGGGCACCAGAAGGCGTCATCAGGCTCATCGTCACTCCTCCGGCCAGGCATGCGAGCCTGCGCCCCCAGGTCCTTCTCACATCAAGTCTCCCCGTTTACCGGCGAGCATAGACATTTTCCGCCCTTGCGAAAGAGCCGGGCGGAAGGACCGGCGAAGGGCCGGAGTCTGTCCGTCCGGGATGGAGCCATGTCGTGATCCCGCCGGCGCAGGGACATGCCTCCATTTCATCGGGACAAATTCTATTCGGCGGCTTCGGACTGTTCGAGAGGGTCGGACGGGCCGGGTTCGCCGCTCGCCTCGGGCAGGCGCGCCAGCGCCTCGACCGGCTCGATCGCCTCGATCTCGCGCGATCCGGTCTCCACGCTCAGCTCGCGGAACTTGCGCCCCGTCACCAGCACGCGATTCTCGAAGCTGGAGACGAATTTGTTATAATGGCTGACCGATCCGTTGAGGCTCTTGCCAAGCCCGGCCAGATGCCCCGCCGCGACCGCGAGCCGCTCATACATCTCCTTGCCGAGCAGGCCGATCTGCTGGGCCTGCTCGGCCAGCTTCTCCTGCCGCCACACGCTCGCCACGGTGCGGGTGATCGCGATGAGATTGGTCGGCGTGGCGAGCAGCACGCGCCGCTCGAACGCCCATTCCCACAGGCCCGCATCCTGCTCCAGCGCGGCGGAGAGGAAATGCTCGCCGGGGATGAACATGACGACATAATCCGCCGCCTTGCCGAACCGCGTCCAATAATCCTTGGCGCCAAGCTGCTGGGCATGGGTGCGCAGCGAGCCGGCATGGGCGCGCAGATGCGCGGTGCGGCTCTGGTCGTCCGGCGCCTCGCTGGCATCCTGATAGGCATTGAGCGAGCATTTGGCGTCGATGATGAGTTCGCGCCCGCCCGGCAATCGCACGATCACGTCCGGCCGCAGCCGGCCATCCTCGGTATCGACCGAGACCTCGCGCATATAGTCGACATGCTCGCTCAGCCCCGCCTGCTCCAGCAGGTTGTAGAGCGATTGCTCGCCCCAGCGCCCGCGCGCCTTGGGGCTGGAGCGCAGCGCATTGACGAGCCGCGCGGTCTCGTCGCGCACCTGCCCCTGCCCGGTGCGGACCAGATCGACCGCCTCGCGCAACGCGGCATAGCTGTCCACCCGCTCCTTCTCGACGCGACCCAGCCCTTCCTCATAGCGTTTGAGCGTCGTGTCGATGGGCTGGAGCAGCGCCTTGAGGCTGGCCTCGCTCTTCTCATGCGCCTGATGGAAGCGCTGGTCGGCGCGCTCCACAAGCGCGCGCTGGGCCTCGTTGAGCAGCTTGCCCGCCGTCTCGCTGAACTGGGCGGAGAGCTGCTCGCGCGCTTCGTTCAGCGCCTTGATCTGCGCGGTGAACGCCTCCGTCCGCGCGGCCTGGTCGGCGCGCAGGGCGGCGAGATCCTGCTCGGCCCGGTCGAGCGCGTCATCGGTCGTCTCCAGCTTGGCGCGCAACGCATCGGCCTGCCCGGCGCGTTCGACGGCGACGGCGAGATCACGCATGGCCGCGTTGCGCATCTCCTCCACCCGGCCCAGCCGCTCCGCCAGATCGCGCCGGTCCGCTTCCACAGGCGCGGCCATCCGCGCGCGCGCGATCCAGCCGAGGACGAGGCCGACGAGCAGGGCGGCAAGACTGGCGAGCAGCGGAACGAGCGACACGGACGACCTCGGCAATGTGGAACGAAATGAGAACCTATCGCCTTGCCCGGCCCGGCGCAAGCGTCAGAACGCAGCCGCCCCTCCGATCGCTGATCGCCGCGCAATCCACGCTGTCGATCGGCATGGCGCCTATGCCTGCCGTGCCAGCCCCGGCGGATCAGAAATCCCGCCGGTCCGGCGCCGACAAGCCGTCTTGCACATATGTTCACTTTATGTTCTTATTCCGCCATGTCCGCGATCAAGGGCCGTGGCGCCCCGTCCAACAGCGAGTCGACCCGCTATGCGCTGCCGCAGCGCGAGGCCGATGGCGACTGGCTGGATGCCCTGCGCATGGAAGACCCGCTCCCCCCGCTGCGCACGAGCGTGACGGAAGAGAAGGCCCGCACCATCATCACGCGCAACCAGTCCCCGGATATCGGCTTCGATCAGTCGATCAATGCCTATCGGGGCTGCGAGCATGGCTGCATCTATTGTTTCGCGCGGCCGACCCATGCCTGGCTGGACCTCTCGCCGGGCCTCGATTTCGAGAGCCGGCTGTTCGTGAAGCCGGATGCGGCGGCGCTGCTGCGCAAGGAACTCGCCCGGCCGCGCTATGAAGTGAAGACCATCGCGCTGGGCACGAACACCGATCCCTATCAGCCGATCGAGGCGCGCTACCGCGTGACCCGCGCGATCATTGCGGTGCTGGCCGAATGCCACCATCCATTGATGATCACCACCAAGTCCGACCGGGTGACGCGCGACATCGATCTGCTGGCGCCGATGGCCGCGGAAGGGCTGGTCGCGGTGGGCCTGTCGGTGACGAGCCTGGATGGCGCGCTCTCCCGCAAGCTGGAGCCGCGCGCGCCGCATCCGGCCAGGCGCCTTGCCGCGATCCGCGCGCTCAGCGCGGCGGGCATACCCGTCAATGCCTGCATCTCGCCGATCATCCCGGCGATCAACGAGCATGAGATCGAGGCGCTGGTCGATGCGGTGGTGGCGGCCGGGGCGCGATCCGTCTCCAGCATCCCGGTGCGCCTGCCCCATGAAGTCGCACCGCTGTTCCGCGCCTGGCTGGCCGAGCATTTCCCGGATCGGGCCGGCAAGGTGATGAGCATCCTGCAATCCATCCGGGGCGGCCGCGACAATGACCCGGAATATGGCAGCCGGATGCGCGGCCAGGGGCCCTACGCCGCGCTCATCCGCACGCGTTTCGACAGGGCCCGGCGGCGGCATGGCCTTGCCAACGGGCGGATCAGCTTGCGGAAGGACCTGTTCGTGCCGCCGAGCGATCAGGGGCGGTTGTTCTGAGCGAGAGAGGTGTTGGAGGACGCGCGATCATAACGAGGGAGGGAAGGCATCCCGTCCGACTATCACCCAAAGCAGGTGCGGAAAGTCGATCGGGCGATCAGGCGCGTCCGCATGCTTCACGGAAGGGGTGGCGATCCGGTGCGCGGTCAGCGGCGCGATGCCACGCCGATCAGCCAGCCCTCACCATCGCGCACGCCGGAGGGATTGCGCGCGCTTCCCGGTGAGCCCTCGCCCCGCGCGCGCTGCCTTCGCGCTCAGGCCACCACGCGCAATTGCGGACCCATCGGGCTCATGGTCACGGCACCGACGCCCGCGATCGTCTCGACCCGTTCGGACAGTTCGCCGTCGATCTGGAAGTCGCTGCCCAGGCGGACGAGGGCCGGGCCTTGATCGGTCCGCGCCTCGATCAGCACTTCCGAGCGGCCGCCCCGGCATTGCGCCAGCATCGCGGCAAGCGGCCCCATCGCGTCGGGATCGTCCACTGGGATCGTCAGGCGCAGGCGCGCCACGCTCGCCACCCGCGAGAAGGGCGTGACCCCGCGCACCGTCACGCGCGGCGTCTCCTCGCCGGGCTGGCGATCCAGCTCGACGGTGAGCAGCGCGCACTCATTTTCCTCATGGAGGCGGGCGAGGAGCTTGCAGCCATCCTCGTCGAAGCAACTCGACTGGAACTGGCCGCTGCTGTCCGAGAAGGTCGCCGCCACATAGCGCCCGCCCTTGCGCGTCTCGCGCCAGCGAATGTCCTCCACAAGGCCAGCCATGGTCGCGCTGGTCCGATCGCCCGAGCCGAGCCCGTCCGCGCTGCCGCACAATTCCGCATAGGTGCGCACGCCGCGCTCCCGGCTGATCTGGCGATAGCGGTCGACCGGATGGGCCGAGAAATAGAAGCCGAACGCCTCCTTCTCCTGCGCCATGCGCTCGGTTTGCGACCAGCTCACATCGGTCGGCAGCGGCACGGCGGCATGGACGGCATCGGCGCCGCCGAACAGGCCGCCCTGCCCGCTCGCGCGCTGCTCGGCGGCGCTGGCCGCGACGGCCAGCAGCGCCTCGGCCGCCGCATGGACGACCGCGCGATCCAGCCCCAGCGAATCGAACGCCCCGGCCGCGGCGAGACTCTCCAGCTGGCGCCGGTTGAGCAGGCGCGGCTCGATGCGCTCGGCCAGATCGTCCAGATCGACGAACGCGCCGCCGCGCCGCCGCTCCTCGACCAGCGTCTCCATCGCCTTCTCGCCCACGCCCTTGAGGCCGCCGAGCGCATAGCGCACCGCCTGCCGCGCCGGATCGGCCGGATCGGGCTCCACGGAGAAATCCGCCTCGCTCACATTGATGTCCGGCGCCAGGCAGGTGAGGCCCATGCGGCGCATATCGTCCACGAACACCGTCAGCTTGTCGGTCTGATGGATGTCGAAGGCCATGGAGCCGGCATAGAATTCGGCGGGGTGATGCGCCTTGAGCCACGCCGTCTGATAGGCGAGCAGCGCATAGGCGGCCGCATGGCTCTTGTTGAACCCGTAGCCCGCGAACTTGTCGATCAGGTCGAACAGCTCATTGGCCTTCTTCCTGTCGATATTGTTGGTCTTGCAGCCTTCCACGAAGGTGGCGCGCTGGGCGTCCATCTCCGCCTTGATCTTCTTGCCCATCGCGCGGCGCAGCAGGTCGGCGCCGCCGAGCGAATAGCCCGCGAGGATCTGCGCGGCCTGCATCACCTGCTCCTGATAGACGAAGATCCCGTAGGTCTCGTTCAGGATCGGCTCGAGCAGCGGGTGCGGATATTCGATCGGCTCCTCGCCATTCTTGCGGCGGCCGAACAGCGGGATATTGTCCATCGGGCCGGGGCGATAGAGCGAGACGAGCGCGATGATGTCGCCGAAGTTGGTCGGCTTCACCGCCGCCAGCGTCTTGCGCATGCCCTCCGATTCCAGCTGGAACACGCCGACCGTGTCGCCGCGCTTGAGGAGATCGTAGACGCCCTGATCGTCCCAGCTCAGCGCGTCCAGATCCACGATCACGCCGCGCCGGGCGAGCAATTGCACCGCGCGCTGGAGGACGGACAGCGTCTTGAGGCCGAGAAAGTCGAACTTCACCAGCCCCGCACCCTCGACATATTTCATGTCGAACTGGGTGACGGGCATGTCGGACTTGGGATCGCGATAGAGCGGCACGAGCTGCGAGAGCGGCCGGTCGCCGATCACCACGCCGGCGGCGTGGGTGGAGCTGTTGCGCGGCAGGCCCTCCAGCATCATCGCCTGATCGACGAGGCGCTTGATCTGCCCGTCCGCCTTATATTCCGCCACGAACTCGGCCGAGCCGTTCATCGTGCGCTCGAGCGTCCAGGGGTCGGTCGGATGGTTCGGCACCAGCTTGGCGAGCCGATCGACCTGATTATAACCCATCTGGAGTACGCGGCCGGTATCCTTGAGCGCCGCGCGCGCCTTCAGCGTGCCGAAGGTGATGATCTGGGCGACATGGTCCGCGCCATATTTCTGCTGCACATAGCGGATCACCTCGCCGCGCCGGGTTTCGCAGAAGTCGATGTCGAAGTCCGGCATCGAGACGCGCTCGGGGTTGAGGAAGCGCTCGAACAGCAGGCCCAGATTGAGCGGATCGAGATCCGTGATGGTGAGCGCCCAGGCGACCACCGAGCCCGCGCCCGATCCGCGCCCCGGCCCCACCGGGATATCATGCGTCTTGGCCCATTTGATGAAATCGGCCACGATCAGGAAATAGCCGGGGAAACCCATCTGGATGATGATGTCGAGCTCGAAGGCCAGTCGCTCGCGATAGGCCAGGCGCTCGGCCTCGGGCAGCGCAACCTTGTCGAGCCGCGCTTCCAGTCCGTCGGCGGCGTCCGTGCGCAGTTGCGCTTCCTCACCCGCGCGATCGCCCGCGAGGCTGGGCAGGATCGGCTTGCGCCGGGGCGCCATCACCGCGCAGCGCTGCGCGACGACCAGCGTGTTCGCCATCGCCTCGGGCAGGTCCTCGAACAGCGCGGCCATCTGGTCGGCCGGCTTCATCCAGCTTTCCGGCGAACTTTTCGGCCGCTCGTTGCTCTCCACATAGCTGCCGTTGGCGATGCACAGCAGCACGTCATGCGCGCCATGGAAGGCCCGGTCGGCATAGCAGGCCGGGTTGGTGGCGACGATCGGCAGGCCGCGATCATAGGCCAGGTCCAGCAGCGCGGTTTCGGCCCGGTCCATCACCGGATCGCCGACGCGGGCCAGCTCGATATACAGCCGATCGCCGAAGATCGCCTGCAGCCGGTCGAGCCAGGCGGCCGCGGCGTCGGGCTGGTCCTCGGCGACGAGCCGGGCAAGCGCGCCCTCCCCCGCTCCGGTCAGGCAGATGAGGCCGTCCGCATGCGCCGCCAGCACCGCGATATCGACATGCGCATCATGCTCGATCGGCCGGTCGACATGCGCGGCCGAGACGAGCGCGCAGAGATTGTCATAGCCCGCCTCGTCCTGCGCGAGCAGCACCAGCCAGTCGATCGCCAGCGGCGCGCCATCGGGCCGGCCGGGCCGGGCCACCGCGAGCGTCGTGCCGATGATCGGCTGCACCCCCGCCTTGGTCGCCGCGTCGGAATAGGCCATCGCCGCATAAAGACCGTTGCGATCGGTCAGCGCGGCGGCCGGGAAGCCCAGTTCCTTCGCACGCGCGGCGAGTTGCTTGGGCGCGATGGCGCCTTCAAGCAGCGTGTAGGCGGAAAGATTGCGAAGCGGGACATAGGACGCGTGCGGCATGACAGCATCCTTATGGTGCCACAGGGCCGCCTTCCGCAAGCCGCACGGGCCGCCGCGGCGGAGTTCTCCACAGGCTTTTGCCGCCGGAAGACCGGATTCGCAGATACTTGCCAGAGAGATCGATGTATGATCCTGATAGCACACCGCCGCGACCGGAAGGAAAACAGGTGACAGTCGAAACACCGCAAAGCCCTGTCGGCGACATTGCGAGCCGCGCCAAGGCCATCCTCACGAGCCCGAAGACGCAATGGCCGGTGATCGCGGGCGAGACCATATCGAGCGGTGACATTTTCACCCGCTACGCCATGCCGCTGGCCGCGATCGGTCCGGTGGCCGGGCTGATCGGCAGTCTCGTCATGGGGCATGGCGCGTTCGGCATCACCTATCGCCCGTCCTTCATGGCGGCGCTGTCCATGGCCGTCACCCGCTTCATCCTGTCGCTGGCGATGCTGTTCGTCATGACCTTCATCGCCAACCGGCTCGCGCCCCGCTTCGGCGGCGAGGGAAGCACGCGCCGGGCGTTCAAGCTGGTCGCCCATGCGATGACGGCGGCGTGGATCGCGGGCATCTTCATGCTGATCCCGGCGCTCGCCCCGCTCGGCATCGTGGGCCTCTATTCGGTCTATCTCTTCCATGTCGGCGCCGGGCCGCTGATGAAGATCCCGGCCGATCAGGCGATGAACTATACGGCGGTGAACATCATTTGCGGCGTGGTGCTCGCCCTCGTCATCGGCTCGGTCTCCGCGCATGTCGGCGGCCTGTTCCGCGTGCCGGCCGATCGCGGCGGCATCACCATCTCGTCCGACGGGGATGGCGACACCGGCGGCGTGACGATCGACATTCCCGGCGTCGGCAGGATCGACACCGGCGACACGAGACGCGCGGCGCAGGAGATCGCCGCCGCGGCGAACGGCGCGGCCGGCGGGGCGGCCGCGCCATCGGCCCTGCAGGCGCTCCTGCCCGAGACGATCGGCGGCTATCGGCGCACCGGCGTCTCCAGCGCGCGCGCCGGCCCCGGCAGTCAGGCCGAGGGCATCTATGAGGGCAGCGACCGGCGCTTCACGCTGAAAGTCAGCGACATCGCCATCGTCGGCGCGCTGAGCGGCTTCGGCGCGGCCATGGGCATCGAATCCAACCGCGACGAAGGCTCCCTCCATGAGCGGACGAGCACGCAAGGCGGCAACCTCGTCGTCGAGAAGTGGGACAGCGACAGCAAGGACGGCCGCTACATGACGGTGGTGGACAAGCGCTTCCTCATCGAAGCCGAGGGGGAAGCCGCGAGCCTGGACGAACTCAAGGCCGCCACCGCGACGATCGACCGGGCCAAGCTCGGAGCGCTGGCACGGCGTTGAGGCATGGATGGCCGGTTCTGCGGCTGTCCCCTCATCCTCAAGGCGTGCCCATCCGGTGCTGCCCGCCGCACTTGCGCTCGTGCGAAGGCCCGAGCCCAAGGCCCGGTAGCCGTGCCCGGCGTTTGTCCGTTTCAGACAGGGCTGCATTGTGCTCCTGCGCAGGCGGGAGAACATGCTTCTATCCGGGTGGGCCATGCTCCCATTGAAGCATAGCGCCCTGATCGAAGCCAGGCAGCCTCCCGGATCGACCGCCGCGCGCGGTCTGCAGGCCCTTGTCGCCTACCAGGCCAGTTCTTCCCCGTCATAAGCGTAGAAGCGGCCGGTACTTCCCGTGCCGAGGCCTTCCAGCACGGCGCGGATGCCGCCCGCGCTGGTCGCCACGTCGATATCCGCATTCGGCCCGCCCATGTCGGTGCGCACCCAGCCCGGATGGAGCATGGTGACGGCGATGCCCTCGTCCGCAAGATCGCTCGCCAGGCACTGGAACACCTTGTTCACGGCCGATTTCGATGCGCGATAGGCGACGTGGCCGGACTGCGGCGAGGCGAGCGCGCCCATCTTGCTGGAGACCACGGCCACCTTGGCGGCATCCGCCTTGCGCAGATTGGGGAGCAGGGCCTGGGTCACGCGCAGCGGGCCCAGCACATTGGCATCGAGCACCTGCGCGAAGCCGGCAATGTCCATGTCCCGGCTGTCCTGCCGGGCCGGGCCGGAAATGCCGGCATTGTTGATGAGCAGGTCGATCGGCTTGCCGTCCAGCGCCGCCGCGAACCTGGCGACCGAAGCGTCGTCCGTCACGTCCAGCATCATGGAGGTGCCGAACGGCGGATCGGCCTTGTCGACCCCGCGCATCGCGCGGATGACGTCATGGCCAGCATCGGCATATTGCCGTGCAAGCTCGAGCCCGATGCCGCGATTGGCCCCCGTAATCACGATGGTCGCCATGATAGTGCCTCCTGTCCTTGCCGGCGCGTTGCCTCCATGTGGAGCGCGCGCCGGGCTGCTTCAATCCAGCCGGCCGTCATGCAACCGCACGATCCGGTCCATCCGCGCGGCGAGCCGCTCATTATGGGTCGCGATCACCGCGGCGGAGCCTTGCTCGCGCACCAGACGGATGAATTCGTCCAGCACGATGTCGGCGGTGCGCTCGTCGAGATTGCCGGTGGGCTCGTCCGCCAGCACCAGCGCCGGCCGGTTGGCGAGAGCACGGGCGACCGCCACGCGCTGCTGCTCGCCGCCGGAAAGCTGGCTCGGCTTGTGGTCCAGCCGATGCGCCAGGCCCAGGCTGCCGAGCAGGCTATGCGCACGCTCGCGCGCGTCCGCGACGCTCTGTCCCAGGATCAGCTGGGGCAGCTCGACATTCTCGAGCGCGCTGAAATCCGGCAGCAGATGGTGGAACTGGTAGACGAAGCCGAGCCGCTCCCGGCGCAGGCGCGTGCGGCCGTCATTGCCCTCGGCCGCCACCTCGATCCCGCACAGCCGGATCGATCCGCCATAGCCGCCTTCGAGCAGGCCGACCGCCTGCAGCATGGTCGACTTGCCCGAGCCGGAGGGGCCGAGCAGGGCCACGATCTCGCCGGCATGCACCGCCAGGTCGACGCCGCGCAACACGTCTATCTTCGCCTCGCCCTGCGTGAAGCTGCGCGAGAGCGCGCTGACGGAGAGAACCTCACTCATAGCGCAGCACCTGCACGGGATCGGTATTGGCGGCCTTGAAGGCGGGATAGAGCGTGGCGAGGAAGCTGAACCCCACCGCCATGACGCAGATGGCCACGATCTCCACCGGATCGGGCTTGGAGGGCAATGTCGTGAGGAAGCGGATCGACGGGTCCCAGATCTGCTGGCCGGTCATATATTGCACACCGTCGAGAATACCTTGCCGGAAATAGAGGATGACCGCGCCCAGCGCGAGGCCGGCCAGCGTGCCCAGGCTGCCGATCGCCAGGCCCACCGTCACGAAGATGCGCAACAGACTGCTGCGCGTCGCGCCCATGGTGCGCAGGATCGCGATGTCGCGCGTCTTGGCCCGCACCAGCATGATGAGCGAGGAGAGGATGTTGAACACCGCCACGAGGATGATGAGCGAGAGGATGACGAAGGAGACCACCCGGTCCACCTGCAATGCCTCGAACAGGCTCGCATTCATCTGCCGCCAGTCGATGATGAGCGCGCGGCCCTGCACCGCCTTGGCGAGCGGTGCCAATATCTGCCCGACCCGGTCCGGATCGTCCGTCTGCAGCTCAACCATGGCGACCTTGTCGCCGAGCAGCAGCAGCGTCTGCGCGTCCTTCATCGGCATGATGACGAAGGCCTTGTCATAATCATAGATGCCGATCTCGAAGACGGCGCCGATCTCATAGGGCAACTGGCGCGGCACCGTGCCGAAGGGCGTCGAGCGGCCGGCGGGATTGATGATGCTGATCGTCTGCCCCACGCTGACGCCGAGATTCTCGGCAAGGCGCGAGCCGATGGCCACCTTGCCGCTGCCGGTGCGCACCGCGTCCAGCGAGCCGGCGACGACCTTGGTGCGCAGCGAGGGATTGGTCCGGATGTCCTCCTGCGTCATGCCGCGGATGAGCGCCGCCTCGACCCGGCCCTGGGATGTCGCCAGCAGCGGCTGTTCGATGAGCGGCGTGGCGCTGGTCACGCCCGGCGTGGCGCGTGCCTGCCGGGCGATGGATTCCCAATCGTCGAGTCGCCCGCCATAGCCCTGCACCACGGCATGGCCGTTGAGGCCCACGATCTTGTCGAACAGTTCTGCGCGGAAGCCGTTCATCACGCTCATGACCACGATCAGCGCCGCCACGCCGAGCATGACGGCGACGAGGCTGATCGCCGCGACGAGGAAGATGAAGCCTTCCCCCTTGCCCGGCAGCAGGTAGCGCCGGGCGATCATGCGTTCATAGGTCGAAAGGATCATGAGGCCGCAGCAATCCTGGTGGCGGGAGACCCGCGCACGTCTATGGCGCGCGCCGGCCCGAGGCAAGCGCCGTATCGTCCGTCATCATGGCAAGGCAGCGTCGGCATCTGTTGCGGATTTGGCACAGATGGAAAAGCAATTGCGCGGCGGCCTCAGTTGGATCGTGACAGCGCCGCACCGCTGACATAGTTTCACCAGCGGAACACAGGCTTTTCATAGCAGGCCGTGGTTCAGGGATGTTGCCATCCCGCCTTCAAGCTTGAGGGGGCCGCGAAGGCGCGCGGACGGCGACACCAAAGGGGGAGACGATTATTTCGTCCACGGGCGCCCGGATCGGAAACGGTCTGGGCGCTTAGTCTTTCGGGACTGTCCCGGCCCCGCTTTCCGCACCCGGCACCATTCCGAATATTCGAAAAACGAAAGCCGGGCCCCGCTGCGCGCGGAACCCGGCTCCCGGTCGATCACATGGCGGAGCGCCCCGGTCAAGGGGCGCCCCGCCTGCCCCACCATCAGGCGAAGGCGATACTCGTCCGGCGGCGCATCCGCGCGCCGACGAGGCCGAAGCCGGCGATCATCATCGCCCAGGTCGTCGGCTCGGGCACGCCCGTGGGCGGATCGGGCGGCAGGTCGATATTGGTGATGCCCGCATAGACAACCTGCGCCTGCGAATAATTGTAGAAGCCGAAGCGACCGTCCGAGAAGCTGCCGTCGATGTTGAACTGCAGCACCTCGTCCACCCACACCTTCACGTTCGTCGCCGTGTAGGCGATGTCGAAATCATAGGTGACGAAATCGACCCAGCCGGTCGAACCCAGCGTGGCGCCACGGGCAAGCTCGGTGACGCCGTCCGAACTCGCATGGCACCAGGCGCCCGCGCTGTTCGCCAGGCCCGAGGTGACGTGCGAGATGGCAAGCCCGGCATTGGCCGTGCAGCCGAACGATCCCTGGTTGAGCTGCTTCCAGTCGATCAGCAGAAAGTCCGTCACGTCGCCGGTCAACTCGCCCGGGTTGAAGCCGACGACGAAGCCCATAAAATCATCGTCACTGCTCGTGTTCACCCTGATGGTGCCGGAAAGCTGGTTTCCGAAGGCCTGATAATCGCTGTAGTAAATGGTCGGATTGCCGTTCACGGTCTGCGTGACGGAATTATTGTCGGACGCGAGCACCCAGTTGCCCGCGCCTTCCTGTGTCCAGGTCGACAGGTCGACGACGGTTTCGGCGGCCTGCGTCGGCGCGGCGAACGCGACCAGCGCGGTCGCGAGAAGGGCCGCGCATCCTTGCGCGCGCCCGAAGCGAGGTTGGTCCAGCATTGTCATTCTCCCACACATATCTGTCACATGGGAGCGCGGATCATCATGGCCCTCCCAGAGACTACAGCGCGCGATCATGGCTAATCGGATCAGCAATCCTATTCGGCCTGTCTTAAATCAGGACGTGCCGGTCGCGCGAGCCCATGACGCCGTTTTTCCGCTGGACAGGGCGCAACCGCCAAGCTTTCATAAGGCCTGTCCTTGGATACAGAAAACAAGTCTTGTCGGAACGGGGGCCGCACGACGATGGCGAGTGCACAAACGGACTGGTCTGGATTGTTCCAGAGCTGGCGGAACGGGGATGCGCGCGCGCGCGACAAGCTGATCGCCGTGCTGATGCCCGAGCTGCGGCAGATCGCCGCCGCCCGGCTGCGCGGTGAGACCAACAGCTCGCTCTCCACCGACGATCTCATCAACGACGCGATCGTCCGCTTCCTGCGCTTCGACAGCGTGAGCCTGGTGGATCGCGCGCATTTCATCGCCCTCTCCTCGCGCATCATGCGCAATGTGCTCACCGATCATGCCCGCGCCAAATCCGCCAACAAGCGCCAGCACCAGAAGATCGAGCTCAACACCCGCGTCGATGGCGGCCAGCGTCTTGACCTGGAATCGCTCAATTTCGCGCTTATCCGGTTGAGCGTGATCGACAAGGCGCTGATGGAGCTTGTGGAGATGCGATATTTCGGCGCGATGAGCATCGATGAAGTTGCGCTGGCCACCGGCCAGTCCGCCGCGACGGTGAAGCGACGCTGGCGCACCGCGCGGGCCTGGCTGGCCGATGCGATGGCGGACTCCATCGAGCATGGATGACATCGAGCGTGAGCGCCGGGCCCTGGACCTGTTCGACGCCTATGCCGATGTCGCGGAGGCCGATCGCGAAGACTGGATCAAGGCGCAAACCGCCGGCGACAACGCGCTGGAGCTGCGCCTGCGCTCGCTGCTCGCCGCCGAGCGGACGGCCAATATGCGCACCGGCGGGGCCTGGCTGCCGGACGATGACGATGACGATGATGCGCACACGATGCCGGCCCGCATCGGCGCCTATCGCATCAGCGGGCTCATCGGCCGTGGCGGCATGGGCAGCGTCTATCGCGGCGAGCGCGATATGGGCGATTTCGATCATGCCGTCGCCATCAAGGTCATCAAGCCGGGGCTGCTGAGCGACGCGCTGGCCGAGCGGTTCAAGCGCGAGCGGCAGACGCTCGCCCAGCTCGCCCACCCCCATATCGCGCAGCTCTACGATGGCGGCGAGACCGCCGACGGCGCGCCCTATATCGTCATGGAGCTGGTCGACGGCCGTTCGCTCAAGCGCTGGGTGGAGGAGGATGCCCCCGCCCGGGCCGTGCGGCTGGCCATGTTCGACGCGATCTGCCAGGCAGTCGGCTTCGCGCATCGCAACCTCGTCGTCCACCGCGACCTGACGCCCTCCAACGTGCTGGTGACGCGCGAAGGCGCGCCCAAGCTCATCGATTTCGGCATCGCCCGGACGCCGGACCCCGGCGCTGCCCCCGACGGCCCCCGGGCCTCATCGATCGGCAGCCTCAGCCTGACGCCGGGCTATGCCGCGCCCGAGCGGATGACCAGCGCCGCCGTCTCGACCGCGGCGGACATCTATTCGCTCGGCAAGCTGCTCGCCTGGCTCGTCCCCGCGCAGGATGGCGAATTCAAGGCGATCGTGGCACGTGCCACGGCGACCGATCCGGATGCCCGCTATGCCACGGCCGAGGCGCTGGCCGAGGATGTGATCGCCTGGCGGGACGGCATGCCGGTGAACGCGATGGAGGGCGGCCGGCGCTATGTCGCCGCCAAGTTCATCCGGCGCAATCGCGGCGGGCTGGCGCTGGCCACCCTGGCGCTGGTGCTGCTGGTGGGCGCGCTCGTCTATGCGCTGGTCGCCAATCATCGCGCCCAGATCGCGCGGGCGGAGGCCGAGGCGCGGTTCGACGATGTGCGCAGCCTGGCCGGCTACATGCTGTTCGATCTGAACCGGCAGCTCGCGCGCGTGCCCGGCAACACGGCCGCGCGCGCCGCGCTGGCGGGAGAAGCGCAGCGCTACCTCGCCTCGCTCGCCCGCAGGCCCGATGCGCCCGCCAATCTCCAGCTCGAGACCGCACGCGGCCTGATCCGCCTCGCCCAGATACAGGGCGTGCCGACCGAACCCAATCTGGGCGAGCGCGGCAAGGCCATCGCCAATCTGGACGCGGCGGACCGGCTGCTCGCCGCGCTGCCGGCGGACGATCCGCATGTCGCGACGTTCCGGGGGCTCTCCGCCGTCCACCGCAGCCTGATCCTGGCGCATGGCGAAGGCGATGAAGCCGGCGCCAAAGCCGCGCTTGCCGACGCCGCGCGCATATTGGCCACCGTAGCGGCGCCGGCGCGCGATCTCCCCTGGACGCAGGCGCTGAGCGCGCTGCGCATCGCCCAGCTCGACAATGCGGACCTCTCCGACCAGCGACCGTCCATCGCCGGCATCCTTGCGCAGGCCCGGCGCGACCGTGCTGCCTGGACGCCCGAACAGCGCGCGGATTTCGCCAATCGCGCGGATGCGGCCATGCTGGTCTATTTCGAGGGCCTGCTGCACGCCGATGACGACTATGCCAGGGCGCTCGATTTCCATCTGGAGGCGGAACGCCAGTTCGATGCGCTGCTGGCCGAGCGACATGACGATCCGCTGCTGCTCTATCGCGCGGCCTGGAACGGATCGGACGGGTTCGCCGCCGCATCGCGCGCGGGCAAGGAGGACGTGTCCGATCGCATGATCCGCAAGGCCGCCAGTGTGATCGATCGCCTCGCCCTGATCGACGATCAGGATGATTCCGTGCGCGCCCTGCAAGCCAATATCAAGGAAGCGCTCGCCCAGAATCTGCGCGATGCGGACCAGTTCGCGGCGGCGATCGCGGCCGGGCGGGACGTGGTCGCGCTGCGCAAGGCGGCCGCGACCCGCAAGCCGGACGGGCGGACGATCGGCAATCTGGGCTTCTCGCAGATGATCCTGGGCATCATCGCGCGCGATGCGGGCGATCGTGCGCTGGCCTGCGCGACCTGGGGCGATGCGCTCGCCAGCCTGAAGCGCGCCGACGCGACCGGGCAGATCGTCGGCTTCCACAAGGGGTTCATCCCCGGCATCGAGGCGCATGTGCAGGCCTGCGCGGCGGGCGGGGCGATCGATTTCCCGATGCGCTGAAGCACTCGCCCGATGCGCGGGGGCGGCGCGGCTTGCCGCCCCGGCGGTTTCGGCATAGGTTCGCCCTCAAGAACACAGGCACTGCCATGGACAAGGGCGGGCCCGAGAGGAGAGGCATCGCCATGATGCTCCAGTCGATCGACACCAGCAGTGTCGCCGTGCGCGATCGCCTGCCCTACTGGCATGCGCTTGCCGATCGCTTCATCGCCCCGCTGACCATCGAGGTGCCGGACGACCGGCCGTTCGAGGCGCGCATATATCATGCGGCGCTGCGCGATTGCGAGATCATCTCGCCCTGCTCCTCCCCCGCGCGCATCTATAATCAGCCCAGCGTCGATGTCGGCGCGCTCAACCTCCAGCTCCAGCATGTCGGCAGCAGCATCAACCACACCGGCGGTCGATCGAGTTTGCTCAACGAAGGCGATTTCCTGCTGTTCGATCCCTCGCAGCCGCTCGAGCTCACCTTCACCGAGCCCACCCAGACCATCGTGCTGCGCCTGCCGCTCGCCTATGTCGAGGCGCGCCTGCCGCGCCTGCGCCAGATGGTCGGCGTGCCCGTGCGCGGCGCCGGCGGCGCGGGCGCGCTCTTCTCCCGCTTCCTGCGCACGGCCTGGGCCCAGCTCGAAGCGCATGAGAATGACTGGGGCGATGCGATGGGCGAGGTCATCTGGCCGCTGCTCGATCTGGCCTACAGCGCCGTGGAGCCGGCCGAACCCGATCTCAACCGGCGCGACCTGCGCCGCCGCGCGGTGCTGGACCTGGTCGAGGCGCATCTGTGCGACGTGGAGCTGGACACGCGGCGGATCGCGCGGCGCGTGGGCGTGAGCAGCCGCTATGTCCAGCTGCTCTTCGCCGAGCTGGCGACGACGCCGAGCGCCTATATCCAGCGCCGGCGGCTGGAGCGCGCCGCCGCCCGGCTCAGCCAGCGCGGCGGCGATGTGACCATCACGCAAGTGGCCTTCGATGTGGGCTTCAACGATCTCAGCAGCTTCTGCCGCGCCTTTCGCCGCCGCTTCGGCATGAGCCCGAGCGACTATCGCATCGCGGGCGGGCGGCCGATGGTGAGCGATCTGCCCTGTTGAGGCGCGGGCCCGCCGGGCGGCTCAATGCTTGATGGTGCACAGCGCGCCGCCATCCACCGGCCAGGCCGCGCCGGTCACGAAGCTGGCTTCGTCCGAGAGGAGGAAGGAGACGACATGGCCGACCTCCGCCGGCTTCCCGCAGCGGTTGAACACCGCGACCCAGCCCAGCGTGTCGAGCCCCTTCTGGAGATCGCCGTCGAACATCTGCTCCAGCACCTCGTTGAGCAGCGGCGTCTCGATGACGCCCGGCTCCACGCAATTGACGCGAATGCCCCGCGGCCCGAGATCCGCGGCGGCGGTGCGGGTGAGGCCCACCACGCCATGCTTGGCGGCATTATAGGGCGAGCCCCCGGCCAGGCCGCGCTCGCTGCCGATCGAGGCGGTGTTGACCACCGCCCCGCTGCCCTGCGCGACCATCTGCGCGAGCACATGGCGCAGGCCCAGGAACACGCCGCGCAGATTGACCGACAGGATGCGGTCATATTCCGCGACCGGATATTCATGGATCGGCGTCACCAGCCCTTCGACCCCGGCATTGTTGAAGAAACCGTCGATCCGCCCGAACCGCGCCACCGTCGCATCGACATAGGCCTTCACGTCCGCCTCCTGGCTGCAATCGGCGCGGTGGATGGCGACATCGGCGCCGGTGGCGCGCAGCTGCGCCGCCCGCTCCTCCAGCGTGTCCGCAATGTCCACCAGCATCAGCCGCGCACCCTGCGCGGCAAGGATGCCGGCCGTGGCAAAGCCGATCGCGCCGGCCGCGCCGGTGACGATGATGACGCGATCCTTATGGTCGGGCATGGGACTATCCTTTGCGGAACGGGAGCGTGAGCAGGAACCAGACGAGGCGCGGGCTGAGCAGGCCGAGCGCGGCGCGGGCTTCCTGCGGGGTGAGGCGCGCGCTCATCGGCATGGTGCCGAACACCTTGCCCTTGAGGACGAGGTCATTGCCATCGCGCTCGATCCTGGCGACCTGCATGAGTTCGGTCTTGTCGGCGGAATAGATTTTCATCAGCGATGTCCCTGTGCGCCGCTCCGGTGTCCGCGGGCGTGACGATGGGCGGTGCGGGCCGGCTCCCTCATCCCACCCGCACCTTGTCGAAATCCACGCCGAGATCGTCCAGCATCACCTGCGCGGTCGCGCGGCCGGCGCCGAACACGCCGCCGCCCGGATGCTGGAACGGCCCGACCAGATAGAGCCGGTCCACCCCCGGCACGCGATATTGCCCGAGCTCAGGCGTCGGGCGATGCGCGCCGGACTGGTAGGTGGTCGTCGCGATACCATGCAGGTCGCCGCGCATGAAGCTGGGCGACGTGCGCTCCATGTCGACCGGCGAATCGACATGCGCGTCCAGCACCACGTCCATATTGTCGATGAAATCGCCCATGCGCGCGATCATCCGGTCCGCATAGGCGCGCTTGCTCTCGTCCCAGCCCGCGCCATCGGGCCGCTCATAAGGCACATAGTCCCAGGCGTGGAGCACGGCCTTGCCGGCCGGCGCGCGGCTCGCATCGAAGCTGGAGAGCGAGCCCAGGCCGATCAGCGGCGTGCGCATGAAGCCGCCATAGCGCAGATCGTCGAATGCCCGGCGCAGCGTCTCGTAGCTGTCCGGCATCAGCTCGATCATCACCGCGTCGACATCCGCCGCCTTGAAGCGGAGCGGCGCGTCCAGCGCGGCGTGGATGGTGATGCAGGCGGCATCGGTGATCTGGGTGCGCAGCGCATCATGGGCGGCCTGCGGCGCCATGGCCGGCACCATCCCGGGCAGCAGATGCGGATGGATGGCGCCGATGATGCCATCGCGCGCCATGTGGCGCGTGCCGTCGTCGAGCACCACGCCCGTGGCGCGCCCGCCCGCGGCCGTCACTTCGCGGACAGGCGCGTTGGCGATCACCGCCCCACCATGATCCTCGATGCAGCGGATGAGCGCGGCGGTGAGGCTACCCGAGCCGCCGCGCGCGACGCCGAAGCCGAACCGCTCCAGGAAGCCCAGGAACACATACATGCCGATGCCGGTCGCCTTCTCGTCCGGCGAGACGAGATTCTCGCCGGCGACCCGCGCGAAATGCATCCGCACCGCGTCGCTCTCGAACAGTTCGCACAGATGATCGTGGCTGGACATCTGCATCACGCGCCACAGTTCGCGGCCCTCATAGCTGGAATCCAGCATCGCATTGCCCGCGCCCACCGGCATGGGCGGCGTGTAGAGCGAGGCCTGGATCATCGGCAGCCATTGCGCGGCCTGCACGGAGACGCGGCGGAAGGCCTCGGCATCCCTGCGCGAGAATTGCGCGATGCTGGCGGCCGACATCTCGCTGTCCCGATGCAGCTTGAGCGTGCGGCCATCCTCGAACACCGACATCATCGGCACATCGGGGAAGATATAGTCGAGGCCGTAGCGGGACTTGAGGCCAAGCTCGTCATTCACCAGCATCGGATTGCCCTGGATGAAGATATGGCTCATCGAATGCTGGTCGTGGCGGAAGCCGGGCAGCGTCAGTTCGCGCGTGACGACCCCGCCGCCGAACCAGCCATTGCGCTCCAGCACCAGCACGGATTTGCCCGCCACGGCGGCATAGGCAGCCGCGACCAGACCATTATGGCCCGAGCCGATGGCGATGACGTCATAGTTGCTCATGCCGCACTCCCGTTTGCGCGATGTCGTGCCGGCTTCAGACGCATGCCGACACCACCAGATCGGACAGCTTCTGGAAACGCGCGATATTGGCGGCCTGCGTCATCACGCCGGCGGTGAGGCAAGCGAAGCTCACGTCCAGCGCCGGATCGACCCAGAACAGCGCGCTGCCCGCGCCATAATTGCCGAAGGTCTCCGGGCTGGTCAGCGTGCCGAGCTGGTGCGGCACGATGGCGGTGCCGCGCACGTTGAAGCCCAGCCCCATATAGGCCGGCGCCACATCCCAGCCCATGCGCAGATGCACGGCGCGGTAAAGCTCGTTGGGGAAGTCGCCGGTCCACACTTGCCGGGCCAGCGCCACCATGCGCGGGGAGAGGATGCGCACGCCCTCCAGTTCCCCGCCGCGCCGCAGCATCTCGGCGAAGCGCGAAAGATCGGGCACGGTGGACGCGCAGCCGACATGCGGGGCCTCCACGTCCGGGTCCTCGAACAGGGCATGGTCGCCCGGGATGGTGCGCGAGAGATGCCTGATCGGCACCGTGCCGCGCATGTCCGGCCGCACATGCCGCGCATTCAGGTCCGCGCGCAGGCCCATGCTGCTATCCTTCATGCCGAGCGGCTCGAACAGGTCCTCGCGCAGGATGTCGCGGAAGCGGCGGCCCTGCGGATCGGTGCGGCGCAGCGCCTCGCCCATCAGCACATGATTGGTGAGCGGCGAATAGTCGCACCGCGTGCCAGGCTCGACCGTGCCATGGACATGATCGACCACCGCCTGGAACAGCTCGTCCAGCCGATCGAGATACATGTCCGGCCTGGGCATCCACACACCCGGCATGCCGGCGGTGTGCGAGAGGAGATGGAAGAAGGTCGCCCGCTCGCGCGGGGCGCCGGAGAATTCGGGCAGGATCTCGCTCACCCGCGTGGTCAAGGCGAAGCGGCCTTCTTCGATCGCCCGCAGGATAAGGATGTTGGTGAAGGCCTTGCTGGTGGAGAAGATGGAGAAGACGCTGTCGTGCGCGAGCGGCCGGCTCTTCGCCCCGTCCGCGAAGCCGATCACCGCGTCGAACCCCAGCACGCCGCCGCGCATCACCCGCAGCACCGCGCCATGATAGGCGCCCGCCGCGACATCGGCCTCGATCACGGCCTTGAGACGGTCGAGCCGGTCCTGCCAGAAGCCGCTCATCGGGTCTTCCCTCCCGCGGGCGGGAAGGGCCTGCCCGGCATGATCTTCCCCATCATCCTCATCCCGCCGCTATGATGCCGCCGTCGATGGCCAGCATCGCCCCGTTGATGAAATCGGCCTCGTCGCCGAGCAGGAAGGCCACCGCCTTCGCCACATCGTCCGGCCGGCCGTTGCGGCGCAGGGGAATGCCCCTGGCGCGGCGCTCATATTCCTCGGCGCTGACGAAGCCCGCCGTCGCGGGCGTCGGCACGGAGCCGGGCGCGATCGCATTCACCCGAATGCCGCGCGGCCCCAGCTCGCCGGCCAGCACATTGGTGAGTGCCGCCACCGCGCCCTTGATCGCCGTATAGGCCCCCGTATTGGGCCGGCCGCGATAGGCCACGGGCGAGCTGTAGTTGATGATCCAGCCCCGCTCCGCCGCCGGATCGCGATGGGCGAGATAGGCCTGCACGCCCCAGAAGACCGATTTGAGCCCGCTGGCGATCATCCGGTCCAGCGTCTCCTCGGTCACCTGCTCGATCGGTTCGTAGACGAGATAGGAGGCATTGTTGATGAGCGTGTCGATCGGCCCATAGGCGCGCGCGAAGGCGGCGACTATGTCATGGAAGACCTGCCGCCGGCCCAGATCGCCGCCATAGGAGACCGCGTCGCCGCCCGCCGCGACGATCCGCTCCGCCACGCCCTGCGCGCTCGGCTCGTCGATGTCGCACACCGCCACGACCGCGCCCAGCCCGCCCAGATGAAGGGCGATCGCCTCGCCCAGCCCCCGCCCCGCCCCGGAGATCAGGACCCTGCGGCCCGCAAGCCCGCTCACAGGCCGAACAGCCGGGCGACATAGTGGCTGTCCATATATTCATGGAGCGAGCCGATCTTGCCGCCGTTCATGCGGAACACCCAGCTATAGCGGTTATGATAGGCCCGCCCGTCCTGCAACTTGCCGTCGCTATAGCTCTCCACCGCCACGAAATCGCCGTCCGAGAAGATGGTCTGGACATGTATCTTGGGATCGCCCGGCGCGAACATGCCGCGCACGGGCGCGAGAAATTCGTCGATGATGGCATTGCCCTGGTAGCGGCCGGCGCCGGGAATATCCTTCACCATCGGCTCCCAGACGGAATCCTCGTCCAGGAAGGGCCGCAGCCTCTCCAGATCGCCGCTGCTCAGCGCCGCGAAGAAATCGAGCGCGAGCTGCTCATTGGCGTTTCGGGCGGTCACGCTCATCGCGGCGCTCCTGTCTCTTCGATCGTGGGCACGGGGATGGCGGGCACATGGCCGCCCTGATAGAGCGCGACATTGCCGGTGCGGGACTTGAACTTCCAGCCCGCCGGCGTCTTCACGAACAGATCGTCGAAGCTGCCGATGAAGATGCCCTCCCCCTCGCGCGGCCATGGCCGGTCCGGATCGGGCGCGGACATCATCGTCACATAGGAACTGCCCGTCGCCTCGGTCGGCGAGAGCGGCGTGATGAGGATGTTGGTCATCACATGCCGGGTGAGGCGCGCCTTGCGATCCCGGAAGATGGCATGGACCTTGTCCCGGCCATAATAAGGATGCGCCGGGTCGAGCGGCCGGGCGAAGATGCAATCCTCCACGAACAGGTCGGCCAGCGCCTGATGATCCAGATCGTCATTATATTTGGCGAACTGGAGCACGAGCCGGGCGCAGGCGCGCTCGATCTCGGCTATCTCCGCCGGCGTCATGCCTTGCCGCTCTTCTTGCCGGACTTTGCCTTTTTCGGCCTCGCGGCGGCTTTCTCGCCATCGATCTCCGCGAACGCCTCATTGGCGAGGCGGAAACTGTCCACCGCCGCCGGCACCCCGCCATAGATGGCGACCTGCAGCAGCACTTCGCGGATTTCCTCGCGGCTCAGGCCGTTGTTGAGCGCCCCCCGGATATGCGCCTTGAGCTCGTGCGGCCGGTTGAGGATCGAGATCATGCCGAGATTGAGCAGGCTGCGATCGCGCTTCGAGAGCCCCTCCCGCCCCCAGACCTCGCCCCAGCAATATTGGGTGACGAGTTCCTGCAAGGGCTGGTTGAAGGCATTGGCGTTGGCCAGCGCGCGGTCGACATAAGCGTCGCCCAGCACCGCGCGGCGAATGGCCAGGCCCTTGTCGAACATATCCTTGTCCATCGGCAGATCCTTCAGATGACGGAGTAGAGCGCGTCGATCAGCCGCCGGGCGCGCGGCCCGTTGTCGCCGACCGAATGGAGCTTGTTGCAGGCATAGGAAAAGCCGATCCGCCTGTCGGGATCGCCAAAGCCGATCGATCCGCCGATGCCATGATGGCCGAAGCTGCGCGGATTGGGGCCCATATACACCGCCTCCGGCGTGTTGAGCAGCACGCCCAGCGCCTGATGATAGGGGCGCTCCTGCAGCAGCTCGGTCTGGTTATGCTGCTCGGCGATCATCCGCTCCATGCCTTCCAGGCTCATCAGCGTGACGGCATTGATCGACACCGGACTGACGAGCGCCCCATAGATGCGCGCCACGCCGCGGGCATTGCCATGACCGTTGCCGCTGGCGATCTCCACCTCGCGCCAGGCGGGCTTGTTGAGCGTCATGTGCCAGGGCTCATCCGGATTCTGGCGGAAAGCGAGCGGGCGGAGCGTCTCCCCGGTCCATTCCGCATTGTCCGGCATCGCCACATCCTTGGCGGCGAACAGGCGGGCATTCATGTTGGGCAGGATCTCGGCGACATGCGCCTGCTCCTGCGCGCTCATCCCGCCGATCCAATATTCGGCGCCGAGCGGCCCGGCGATCTCCTGCCGCACGAACGGCCCGACGGTGAGCCCGCACACCCGCCGCATCACTTCGCCCAGCAGGAAGCCCTGATTATGGACATGATAGGCCGCGCGCGTGCCCGGCTCCCAGAGCGGGGCCTGCACCTCCAGCGCCTTCACATAGGCTTCCCGGTCGAACATGCCGCCCGGATACATGGGATCGTTGGTGAGCACGGGAATGGCGGCGCGATGATCCAGCAGCCAGCGGACCCTGATATGCTCCTTGCCATTCTGTGCGAACTCCGGCCAGTAAGCCGTCACAGGCTGGTCCAGATCGATCATGCCGCGATCGACCAGCATGTTGAATGCGATGCCGGTGATGCCCTTGGCCACGCTCATCATGCACACGGTGCTGTGCGCGTCCCACGGGCGCGTCATCGCGCCGTCGCGCCACCCGCCCCACAGATCGACCACCGTCCGCCCGTCGATCACCACCGAGCAGGCCGCGCCCACTTCGTCCTCGACGCGGAAATTCTCGATGAAGGCGTCGCGCACCGGCTCGAACCCGTCGACAACGGAGCCCTCCAGCGTGAACCAATGGCCGCGTGCATGGATCGTCTCGCTGATTTCCACGCTGCTCTCCTCCTTCACGCGACGTTAGGCGGCCGCTCCGGCCCAGGCTTGGACCGCAGCGAACCTCGTTTGGCAGGGCGCGAAGCCGATCATGCCGGCCGATCCGGATCGAGCCCGGCATCGGCCTCCACCACCTTCGCCATGGCCGTGAAGTCCGCGTCCGCCCCCACCTGCGCCAGCGTCCGCGCGAGCAGATCGCGGACATGGCTGCCCAGCACCAGATCAACGCCCAGCGCCCCGGCCTCCTCGACGCAGAGCTTCATATCCTTGTGGCTGAGCGCGGCGGCGAAACCGAAATCGAAGGTGCGCGGCAGCACGGCGCGCGGCCATTTGTCCCGCGTGGCGCTGTTCACGCCGGTCGACTGGTTCAGCACCTCGATCATCCGGGCCGGGTCGAGCCCCGCCTTGATGCCCATGGTCATGCCCTCGGCCGTCACCGCGATGGCGACCGCGCCGAGCAGATTGTTGACCAGCTTCATCGTCTGGCCCGCGCCCGGCGTCTCCCCCATATAGAAGCTCTTGCCGAAATGGCCGAGCACCGCCTCGACCTGCGGCCATTGCGCGGCCGGCCCGCTCGCCATGAGCGACAGCGAGCCTTCGCGCGCGCCCTTGACGCCGCCCGAGACGGGGGCGTCGAAGGCCGCAATGCCATGGGGCGCCAGCCCCTCCGCGATCCGCCTGGCCATGGCCGGGCCGGAGGTCGAGAGATCGACGACGATCTTCACGGCCTTGCCCTGTGCGACGCCCTGCGCGCCCAGCAGCACCTCATGCACGATGTCCGGCATGGGCAGGCTGACGCATATGATCCCGGCGGCATCGGCCACGGCCCGCGCGCTTGCTGCCGCCTGCGCGCCGGCCTCCACCAGCGCCGCGACCGCGTCGGCCGAGACGTCATGGACGATCAGCGGCACGCCGGCGGCGCGCAGCCGCAGCGCCATGCCCGATCCCATGCGGCCAAGACCAATGAAGCCGATCATGCTCAAAGCAGGTCTCCGATCGATTGCAGCGGGGCCAGGTCGACACGCGCGACATCCGGCGCGGCCCCGGCGGGGAAGACCGTCAGCACCAGCGGATCATGGCCGGGAATGATATGGTCGAGATCGCCCGCGAGCGCGCGCAGGCGCCGGTGCGCGTCCAGATAGGCCGGCACGTCGACGACGATCGGGAACGGCGTCTCGCGCACCAGATTGGCATAGAGATGCGCCACGTCGGACGCGATCAGCACGGGCCCGCGCGCCGTGCTCACCTCCACCGCCTGCAGGCCCGCCGTATGGCCGGGCAGCAGGCGCAGCGTGATGCCGGGCGCGAAGGCGTCATCGCCATCATGGAAGACCACGCGGTCGCCGAACAGAAGGTGCACCATCTGCGCCACCGGCTCGGCATCGAAGGGCGCGCGCACCGCCTTGTGGGTCATGCCCCGCCCCGTCGCCGCCGCCATCTCCGCATCCTGGACGTGGAAGCGCGCGCGCGGAAAGTCATGCAGGCCCCCGGCATGGTCGTAGTGCAGGTGGGTGAGGATCACCGCCTCGATCGCGCCGGGGTCGATGCCGATGGCGCGCAGCCCCTCCGTCACCGGGCGGATCATCGTGCGGCCGCGCCGGGCCGCCGCCGCTGCGCCGAAACCGGTATCGACGAGCACCGGCGCCATGCCCTCCCGCTCGATCAGCCAGACATAATAATCGAGCGGCATCGGCGTGGCATGATCGTCCCCGCCCAGGAAATTCGCGGCGGCCATGCGCGCATGCCGGGCATAGCGGATCGCGTGGATGCGGTGGTGGGGCGCGCTCGTCATCGGCCGCCATGCGCCCGGAAATGCAGGCGGACGGGCACGCGCGCCGGGCCATGGCCGACGGTCGTCATCCAGGGCTCGATCGCGCCGGCCAGTTCGATCCGCTCCAGCGCCGGGACCAGCGCGCCGAACAGCGCATCGGCCTCCATATAAGCAAGTGTGCGGCCCACACAGGCGTGGACGCCATAGCCAAAACCAAGGCTATGCTTCAGATCTCGCCCGACTTTATAGCTGTCCGGCGCCTCCCAGAAGCGCGGATCGCGATTGGCCGCCCCGAACATGAGGCCGACCCGCGTGCCGGCGGGCACGGTCATATCGTCGATCGCCACATCGCGCGTGGTGATGCGCCCGGCCATGCGGGAGGGCGAGTCCCAGCGCAGGCTCTCGTCGAAGGCGTTGCGAACCAGTTTAGGATCGGCCTTTACCTTGCTGAATTCATCCGGAAATTCCGCCCATGCCCGGATCGCGTTGGCCATGGTGATATAGGTGGTGTCCGCGCCGGCGGAGAGGATCGTCTGGAGCAGCAGCTTGGCCTCGGCCAGCGTGATCGTCCCCGCGTCCGCCGCCTCGAAGAGCAACATGCCGAAACCGTCCGGATCGAGCGCCTCGCGCGCGCAGACCTCCTCCAGCCAGGCGATGACGGGCGCGAAATCCTCCACCATCGCTTCCCGGAACAGCGCATTTTCCGGGCCCATCGTGGCCCAGACCATGTTGGAGAAGCCGTGCATATGCGTGCGGTCGCCCGGCGGCAGGCCGAGCGCATCCGGGAAGACGGTGTAGACGAAGCGGCGGGTCACATCCTCCACCGCGTCGATCACGTCGCCGTCCCTCTCGCGCAGTTCCTCCACCAGCCTCTGCGCGCCGGCCGTGAAGATGGCGCGCATGGAGTCGAGCGTGCGGGGGGACAGGGCGTCGCCGATCACGCGGCGCACGCGGCTGTGCGCCGGCGGATCGTCGGTGAGCAGGATTTCAGGCCGCAGCGATTTGGGATCATGCCAGGGCCGCGAGGTGGAGGAGAAGCTTTTCCAGTCCATCAGGCCGGCCGCGACATGCTCATGCCGGCCGATCATCACCACGCCATCGGCGAGGCGCACGGCGGGAGCGAACTCGCGCAGCGCATCGTCCACCGGGCGGGCATCGCGCACCGCCTCATGGGTGAAGATGTCGGTCGGATAGTCGGGGATGTCGCGGCTCATCGGGCCTCCTCCAGCCCGACGCCGAAGAAGCGCGTCCCCTCGCCCTGCGTGCGGATCCAGCCCGCCGTGGGGTCCGCGAAATGCGCGCCGATCACCAGCACGCCGCTGTCCTTGTAGCGATCGACGAAATCCACGCGCGTCTGCTGCCCCATGGCGGTATCCATATCGAACCGTGCCGGGCGCGCCGGCAGCGCGGTCTGGATCGGATGATGCATCAGGTCGCCGGTGATGACGCCGCGCTCGCCGCGCGATTCGATGCAGAGATGGATATGGCCGGGCGAATGGCCATGGCTGGGCTCGGTGCACAGCTCCGCGCTCAGCCGGTGATGCGGCGCGATGAACTCGGCAAGGCCGCGCTCCACGATCGGATCGACCGAGTCCGCGAGATGGCGCACATCATGCAGCCCATGCTCGGCATGGCTGCGCATTTCCTGCCAGGCGTCATATTCGGTCCGGCCGAACAGATAGCGCGCCCTGGGGAAGGTCGGCGCCCATTGCGCGCCGTCCCAATGGGTGTTCCATCCGACATGATCGAAATGCAGATGCGTGCAGAGCACCACATCGATGTCCGCTGGCTGGAGGCCGAGCGAGCCGAGATCGGCGATGAAGCTGGTATCGAGATTGCGGAACACGTCATAGGCGCGATCCCGCCCGTTGCCGATGCAGGTATCCAGCATGACGTTCATCGTCGGCGTCTGCACGACGAAGCCCTGGAAGTTCATGATCTGCTCGCCCGCCGGCGTTGCATAATGGGGGTGCAGCCAGTCCATTGAGATGACCTCCTCCGGCTCGGCATCGGCGATGGTCATGTTGATATGATCGGTGAATTTCCACAGCTCGACGATACGGGTGACGGTCACGTCCCCGATCTTCCAGCTCCTCATATGTTCGACGGCCATCTCGCTCTCCCAAAAGGATTTTATGATTTTCGCGCAACGGACTCGGGTGGCAGATCGGCGGGGGGCAGCGGCGCCTTGCCGAGTATCTTGTCCGCCGCGCGCTCGCCCACCATCACCACCGGCGCGTTGGTGTTGCCGCCGACCAGCAGCGGAAAGACCGAGGCGTCCGCCACGCGCAGGCCCTCGATCCCGTGGACCTTGAGATCGGGATCGACCACGGCGTCGCGGTCCGTGCCCATCCGGCAGGTGCCGCAGGGATGATGGACGGTATAGCCGGCCGCGCGGATGAAGGCCCTGATGTCCGCATCGCTCCGTATGTCCGGCCCCGGCGCGACTTCCACGCCGCGATATTTCTCGAAGCTGGGGGCGGCGAAGGCCCGGCGCGCGATCTTCACGGCGCGCACGAGCGGCTCGATATCCGCCTCCATGGCGAGCAATTGCGGATCGATCAGCGGCGCATCGCGCACATCCGGCGAGGTCAGGCGCAGCGTGCCCCGGCTTTTGGGATAGAGCGCGACCGGGCTGATCGCATAGCCATGGCCGACGGGTAGCGGGATCTTCGTCGTCAGCCTCCTGGCGGGCTGGAACACGAACTGGACATCGGGCTTGGCGAGCGACGGGTCCGTGCGCAGGAATGCCACCGATTCAAAGACATTCCCGGCGAATGGGCCAGAGCGTGCGAAGATATACTGGAGGATGTTCCAGGCTCCGCGCGGCAATGCCTTCCAGCTGATGCCGTAGGAGGTCGCATCGTCCGTCTCCATATGCACCGGGCAGGCGACATGATCGTGATAATTGCCGCCGACACCGGGCAGTGCGTGGATGAGATCGATGCCGAGATCGCGCAGATGATCGGCCGGGCCGATGCCCGAGGCCAGCAATATCTGCGGCGACTGCACCGCGCCGGCGCACAGAACGACCTCCGCCCGCGCGGCGACCGTCCGCCCATCGGTGAGCGTGACCCCCGTCGCGCGCCGATCGACAATATCGACCCGCGCGACCTGCGCCCGGGTGAGCACCGTCAGGTTGCGCCGCGCCTCCGCCGGATGGAGCATGGCGCGGGCGGTGGATTCGCGCAGCCCGTCACGGATGAGCCCCTGCCGGAAGCCATAGCCCTCCGGATCGGGGCCGTTGAAATCCGCGCAGGCAGGGAACTGGAGGGAGGCCAGCGCCGCCATATAATCATGGTTCAACGGATTGGGATTGCGGACATATTTGACGTTGATCGGGCCGCCCTTGCCATGGAAGACGGAGGCCGGCAGATTCTCATTATTCTCGCTGCGGGTGAAATAGGGCAGCACGTCGCGATAGGACCAGCCCGCCGCGCCCATGTCCGCCCACTCATCGAAATCGGTGGGGTGGCCGCGAAAATAGACCATGCCGTTGATCTGGCCCGATCCGCCGACGACTTTGCCGCGCGGCACGGGAATGCGCCGGCCCGCCATGCCCGGCTGCGGCACCGTCTCGAACCGCCAGTTGAGCGATTTCGTGCCGATCGCCGCGGCCACGCCGGCGGGCACATGGATGAAGGGGTGCGTGTCGTTGCCGCCCGCCTCGAGCAGGACGACGCTGCGATCCTCCCGCTCGGACAGCCGCGCCGCCAGCGCCGCGCCGGCCGATCCGCCGCCCACTACGACATAATCGAACTCCAGGATCGCCATCGCCTCTCCTCTTCCGGCGAGGAGACTAGGCCGGGCGGCCGCCGCTGGCTTGGCAGGGAGCGAAGCGTGCTTGCGCCCGTGCGAACGGCGTCAGCCCGGCGCGGCGCAGCAGATCGAGTAATAATAGACCGCGAACCACACCACGCCGAAGATCGCGATCCAGATCAGGATGGCGGAGACCAGCTTGCCTCTGGGCAGGCGGCGCAGCGCCAGGCTGCTCCCCACCAGCACGAGCGCCATCAGGATCCAGATGGTATGCGCGATCTGGTCGGTCATGGATGAGCCCTCCGCCTGCCGTCAGGGCGTGACGACAAGCCCGTCATAACCCGGCTCGACATCCGGTGGAAGAGCGGCGGCCAGCGTCGCATAGTCCAGGCTCTGGTCCATATGGGTGAGGATCGCCCGGCCCGGCGCGACGCGCGCGATCAGGTCCAGCGCCATGTCCAGATTGGCGTGGGTGGGATGCGGCCGGCGACGCAGGGCATCGACGATGAAGCAGTCGACGCCGGCATAGAGCGCAATCATGGCATCGGTTTCTTCACTGAAGTCCGTCGCATAAGCGATTGACTTTCCATCATGATCGAACCGGAATCCGCTCGAGAATATGGGCCCGTGCGGCTGATCGACATGGCGCACCCTGATGTCGCCGATCGTCACGCCATCATCGGGCAAATCATGCGCCGCGACGGTGGGCCGATAGCCCTCACCGCCGGCAAAGACATAGGCGAACCGCTCGCGCAGCTGCCGCATCGTGGCGCGATGGCCGTAGCCGGGCACCGGCGTGCCGCGATGGTGCATCACCTGGCGCAGATCGTCGATGCCATGGGCGTGATCCGCATGATCGTGGGTCCACAGCATGGCATCGAGATGGATCATATCGGCGGCGAGCAACTGCGCGCGCATGTCCGGCGAGGTATCCACCAGGATGCGCGTGGTCGGGCTCTCGACGAGGATCGAGACGCGGGTACGGGCATTGCGCGGATCGGTCGGATCGCACGCGCCCCAATCGCCGCCGATGCGCGGCACGCCCGAGGAGGTGCCGCTGCCCAGCATGGTCATGCGCAGCGTCATGGCGTCACCGTGCCGGGGCGCTCTTGCCGAACAGCGCGAAGAAATTGCGGGCACTCGCCGCCGCCAGTTCCTCCACCGGCTCGCCGCGCAGGCCCGCCAGGAAACGCGCCGTATCCGCGACATAGGCCGGCTCGCACGGCTTGCCCCGGTGCGGCACGGGCGCGAGGAAGGGCGAATCCGTCTCGATGAGCAGCCGGTCGGCGGGAATGCGCGCGGCGGTCTCCTGCAGCGCCCTGGCGTTCTTGAAGGTCACGATGCCGGAAATGCTGATGTAGAAGCCCAGTTCCAGCGCGACGTCGGCAAAGGCATCGCTCGCGGTGAAGCAATGGATGACGCCGCCATAGGCCCCCTGCCCCATCTCCTCGCGCAGGATCGCGCCGGTGTCCGCTTCCGCATCGCGCGTGTGGACGATCAGCGGCAGGCCAGTCTCGCGCGCCGCCGCGATATGGGCGCGGAAACTGGTCTGTTGCTGCGCGCGGTCGCTATGGTCGTAATAATAATCGAGCCCGGTCTCGCCGATGCCGACCACGCGTGGATGCGCGGCGGCCGCGACCAGCTTGGCGGTGTCGACATGGGCATGGCCGTCCGCTTCATGCGGGTGGATACCGACCGTCGCCCACACGTCCGGCTCGCGTTCGGCGGTGGCGATGATATCCGCCCATTCCCGCTCGCGCGTCGAAATGTTCAACATCGTGCCCACACCGGCCGCGCGCGCACGCGCCAGCACCGCGGCCTGCTCCTCAACGAGGCCCTTATAATTGAGGTGGCAATGGCTATCGACGAACATCAGGATTCCGCTTCAACCGGCAATTCGAGACGTGGGAACAATGGCTTGGGCGGCGCTATTGCAAACCCATCGGAGCGCAGCGCCGCATACCAGTCCCCGCTCTGTCCGGCATAGCGCCGCGCCGCCTCGGGCACGCCCATCTGGTCGAGCAGCGCCGTGGCGCTCGCGGGGATGACGGGAAGGATGCCGACGGCCAGTTCGCCGATTGCCACATAGAGCGTCGCCAGCACCGCTTCCATCCGCGCCGGATCGGTCTTGCGCAGCGCCCAGGGCGCCTGCGCATCGATATAGGCATTGCAGGCGAAGACCGCGCGCAGCCACGCCTGGATCGCCTCATGCGGGGCCAGCGCCTCGAACGCGCGCGGCATCTCCGTCTGCACGGCGGCGCGGACGAGGGCCAGCACGGCTTCGTCCTCCGCCTGCGGCCCCGGCTCGGGCATGCGCCCGTCGAGATTCTTCGCGATGAAGCTCAAAGTGCGCTGGGCGAGATTGCCGAAGGCGTTGCCTAGCTCGGTATTTGTCCTGTGAACAATGGCTTCCGCGCTATAGCTGCCATCATTGCCGAAGCTCACCTCGGCGAGCAGGAAATAGCGCAGCGCATCCACGCCGAAATGGCGCGCCAGTTCGACCGGGTCGGCGACATTGCCGAGCGACTTGGACATCTTCTCCCCGCGATTGAGCAGGAAGCCATGGCCGAAGACCGTTCGCGGCAAGGGCAGGTTCGCGCTCATCAGGAAGGCCGGCCAGTAGACGGTGTGGAAGCGCACGATATCCTTGCCGATGATGTGGACGATATCGCCACCCTGCGCCCAATAATGCGCCATGCGCGCGGCATCGTCGGGATAGCCGCAGCCGGTCAGATAATTGGTGAGCGCATCCACCCAGACATACATGACATGATCGGGCGCGCCGGGCACCTTCACGCCCCAATCGAAGCTGGTCCGTGAGATCGAAAGGTCGCGCAAGCCCCCTTCGACGAAGCGCAATATCTCGTTGCGCCGGCTCTCCGGCTGGATGAAGCCCGGATTGTCCCGGTAGAGCGCCAGCAGGCGATCCTGATAGGCGGACAGGCGGAAGAACCAGCTTTCCTCGACGGTCCATTCGACCGGCGTGCCCTGCGGGGAGCGCTTCTCGCCATCCTCGCCCGCGACCAGCTCGCTTTCGTCATAATAGGCTTCGTCGCGGACCGAGTACCAGCCCTCATAGCGATCCAGATAGAGATCGCCATTGGCCGCCATCGCTGCCCAGATCGCCTGGCTCGCATGATGATGGGCGGGCTCGCTCGTCCGGATGAAACGATCATATCCGATATTCAATATATCATCCATTTCCTTGAAATAGGATGATAATTCATCGACGAAAGCCTGCGGCGTGATGTCCCGCGCGCGGGCCGCCTGCGCGACCTTGAGGCCATGCTCGTCCGTGCCGGTCTGGAAGAACACGTCGCGCCCCATCATCCGCGCGGCCCGCGCGAACACGTCCGTCGCGATCACTTCATAGGCGTGACCGATATGCGGACGGCCATTGGGGTAGCTGATGGCGGTCGTGATGGTGAGCGGCGTCGACATGGGATCCTGCTGGCTGCGGCGGCCCGTCCGGCCGCTCGGAAGGCGCTTCTCTAGCGCCCCAAGGCCGCCATGCCTAGCCGATGCGCAACGCGGCGCCCGCTATGATCGATCGGCCGCCAGCCCCGCGACGGTTTCGCACAGCATGAAGACCAGCGCGCCGGGCTCGAGCTGGAGCGGCGTCACGGCCCCCGCCCCCAGGCGCTGGGCTTCCTCCACGGCCGCCAGTCCGCGCCCCAGCGCGGGGCCGCTGGAATCGCGCAGGCGCCGCCCGATGAAGCGGGGGACGAGATCGACAAAGGCGTCCAGCCGTGGCCGCGCATTGACGCCGGACAGGGCCGTCACCAGCCGCCCCCGTTCCGCCTGCGCCGCGCCGCCGCCGCGCAGGATCGTCTCCAGCGATTGCTCCAGATCCGGCAGGTCCAGCGCGCGCATGGCGATCGCCTGGCCGGGCGATCCTTCCGCCGCCGGGATCAGCCGCGCACGATCCGCCGCCGCCAGCTCCGGGAGCGCGGTGGCGAGCGCTTGCGTCATGGCGTCATCGTCCAGCGCGGCGAACCGCAGCATGCGGCAGCGCGAGCGGATGGTCGGCAGCAGCCGGCCCGGCCGATGCGACACGAGCAGGAAGATGGCGCCGGCAGGCGGCTCCTCCAGATTCTTGAGCAGCGCATTGGCCGCGCCCGTCTCCAGATCGTCCGCCGCATCCACCAGGATGATCCGGCGCGTGCCCATGGACGGCGCGCTATGCAGCAGCCGGGCGAGCCCGCGCACCTGATCGACGGTGATGTTGCGGGCGAGCTGCCCCGCATCGCTCTTGCGGTCGTCGCGCTCCAGTCGCTCCAGCCGCACGAAATCGGGATGCGCCCCGCCCTGCAAGAGCCGGATCATCGGATCATCGTCGTCGGGCGCAAGGCGATCGGCCGGCACGGCGCGCCCGGCGCCGGAGACCAGCAGCCGCTTGGCGAAATCGAAGGCGATGCCCGCCTTGCCCACGCCGCGCGGCCCGGCGAAGATCCAGCCATGGTGCAGGCGCTCGGCGGCGCTGGCCGCGATCAGCGTGCCGATCTGCGGGGCATGGCCCTGCCAGACCGTCATGGCAGCAGGTCGGCCAGCGCCTCGACCAGCCGCGCCGTCACCGCCTCCACCGCGCCACCCGCGTCGACCCGCCGGAAGCGCGCGGGCTCGGCCTGCGCGAACCGCTCGAATGCATCGGCGACGGCGGCATGGAAGGCCGCATCCCGCCCGCCGATCCGGTCGCTCGCGCCCCGGTCGCGCGTGCCGGCGCGCAACGTGCCTTCATCGCCGGGCAGCGCGAGCAGCAGCGTGCGGTCCGGCAGCAGACCCTCGGAGCCGATGCGGTGCAGCGCCAATATATCCTCGTCGCGCAGCATGCCGCCCACGCCCTGATAGGCGCGGTTGCTGTCCAGGAAGCGATCGCAGACCACCCAGCGCCCCTCGTCCAGCGCGGGCCGGATGGTGCGCGCGACATGGTCCGCACGGGCCGCCGCGAACAGCAACGCCTCGGACCGGGTCGTCCAGCGATCGTCCGGGCCGGAGAGCAACAGTCCGCGCACGGCTTCCGCGCCCGCGCTGCCGCCCGGCTCGCGGGTCAGCACCGCATCGATCCCGCGCGCGGCCAGCGCGGCGACCAGCGCGCGCGCCTGGGTCGATTTGCCGACGCCCTCGCCGCCCTCCAGGGAAATGAAGCGGCCGCGCGGCACGGCCTGGCTCAGCCGAACAGCGAGAGGAAGCCGGTCCACAGGCGCGCGAAGAAGCCGCCTTCGGACACGGCCTCGCCGGCCACGAGCGGCAGCGGCTGCGGGGTGCCGTCGCCGGCATCCACCACGAGGCGCGCGATCTGCTGGCCCTTGGCGATGGGCGCCTTGATCGGCCCGTCATACACGATGCGCGCCTTGATCGGCCCATTGGCGCTCGCGGCGATGGTCGCGGCAAGATCATGCGGCACGACCAGATCGACCGAGCGCGACCAGCCGCCCTGCACCTGGGCATGGCCCAGCACCGCGCCCTTGTGCGCGATCGGGCGGAGCTGCCAGGCCTTGAAGCCCCAGTCCATGAAGCGCACCGACTCGTCCACGCGGCCATTGGAACTGGTCAGCCCGGCCACGACCATGATGAGCCGCCGGCCATTCTGGATCGCCGAGCCGGTGAAGCCGAAGCCGGCCTCCTCGGTATGGCCGGTCTTGAGGCCATCGGCGCCGGCCACGCGGCCCAGCAGCGGATTGCGATTCGCCTGGTTGATCTCGGCCCCGCCCATGGTGCGGCCCCAGCTGAACGAGGGCGTCGCATAGAACTGGCGGTAGAGCTCGGGCGTCTCTTCCAGCGTGGCGCGGGCCAGCGTGGCAAGATCGCGCGCGGTCACATAGGTGCGGCCTTCGTCCGGCCAGCCGTTGGAATTGCCGAAATGACTGTTGGCGAGGCCAAGCCGACGCGCCTCGGCGTTCATGAGGTCCGCAAAGGCTTCTTCCGAGCCGGAAATACCCTCGGCCAGCACCACGCAGGCATCATTGCCGGAGAGCGCCACGATGCCGTGCAGCAGATTCTCCACCGACACCTGCTCATTGGCGGCCAGGAACATGGTGGAGCCCTGGCTGTGCCATTTGCGCCAAGTTTCCGGGCGCATGGTGAAGGTCTGATCGAGCTTGAGCTTGCCTTCCTTGATGAGCCGGAACGCCACATGGGCGGTCATCATCTTCGCCATCGAGGCCGGCGGCATGCGCCTGTCCCCATCGCGATTGTAGAGCACCCGGCCGGAGGACAGATCGACCATATAGGCGACGGGGGCCGTGGAGTCGTAGCTCGGTGTGCTCGCGTGCGCGGCAGGGATCAGCAGCGGCAGCGCGAGGGCAAGCGGCAGAAGGAAGCGCATGAAATATCCCGATAATGACGTTCAGCTGTCGGGCGGTGACATCACCGCTCAGCGAGCGTCATTAATCATCATGCGCGCGTCTGCATAGCCCTTGGCATGGATCTGGCGCAGCGCGGCGCGCGCGGCGGCCTCGCCGGCATAGGGCCCGGTGCGCACGCGGAACAGGGAACCCACCGGCATGACATAGCCATCCACGGCCCGCGCGAGCGCATCGGCCCGCCCGCGCGAGGACAGCGCGGCGACCTGCACGACATAACCGCCGGTGCGCGGGGGCACTGCGGCAGGCGCGCGCGTGGCCGGGGGCGCAACGGCAGGGGACGGCGTCACGGCGGCGGCGGGCGGCGCCGGCGGCGGGGCTGGCGTGATGGCGGAAGGCGGTATGTCGTTCGTATGCTGGACGGCGGCGATCCGCACCTGCGGCACCGCCTCGTCGGGCGCATCGGGCACGGTGGCCGCGGTGTCGGCGGTCGGCGGGGGCGGCGCAGCAGGCGCCAGAGCTGTGGCTGTGGCTGTGGCTGTGGCTGTGGCTGTGCGGACAGGTCCGGTGAGCGGCGTGGGCCGCGCCGGCAGGCGGCTCGCCATGGCGGCCCGCAACGCCGGCGGAATGTCGAGCCGCTCGGGCACCGACGCGCCGCTGCGCAGGGTCGCGCGCTCCTGTTCCAGCGGATTGACCAGCCGCACGCGCACGCCGGCCGTGCCGTCCGCCGCGATGCCGAGCTGCTGCGCCGCGCCGGGCGTGAGCGCGATGATCCGGTCATTGAGCATCGGCCCGCGATCGCTGATGCGCACGAGGATGGTCTTGCCGGTATCGATCGACGTCACTTCGACATAGCTGGGGATCGGCAGCGTGCGATGCGCGGCGGCGATGGCGGTCGGCGCATAGGCCTCGCCATTCGCGGTGCGGCGCCCGTCGGCGGTGGTCCAGAGCACCGCCGCATAGCCGATCTCGTCATAGCGCGTGACGTCCGCCGGGCTGTGGACCTGCCCGTCGATGCTGTAGGGGTCGCCGATCAGCCGCTGCGCATCGCTGGCGGCGAGCGCCGGTCGCGGTGCGGGCACGCCGCCTGGCTCCAGCGGCGCTTCCGGCAAGGCATCATACCCTGCATCCGCCGGCGCCCCCGCCCCCAGGGCGGGACGGCGATCGTCACGCCCGTCGACCATGCCGCAGGCGACGAGCGGAAGGACCGCCAGCGCCGCGACAACGAACTTATTGCCTGACCTCATCTGCCAAAAGCCCCACTGACAATGCGTAGAAATTGGAACAGTTATAGTCCAATATCGCACGATAGTTACCAGTGAGTAAGTATGCGGTCTTGCCGGGGCCATCGGGCTCCAGCAGCGTGGCCATGATCGTGTCGGCCGGCCAGCGGCCGCTCGCGGGGGTGACGCCCAGCGCGCGCCACTCGGCCATGCTCAGCCAGCGACTGTGCCGCTCGAACACGCGCGGGCAGCGCGGCGCGCGGATGCGGTTGCCGACCGCCGCGCGATTGAACCCGGCGGGCACGCGCACCGCCACGCCCCATGGCTCGCCCTTGCGCCAGCCGGCCCGCACGAAATAATTGGCGATGGAGGCAAGCGCGTCCGCCTGACTGGACCAGATGGCGGCGACCCCGTCCCCATCCGCATCGCGCGCATCGCGCAGATAGACGCTGGGCAGGAATTGCGGATAGCCGAAAGCGCCGGCGAAGCTGCCGACCAGCCGCGCGCGCGGCACGCCCCGCTGCAGCATCACCATGGCGGAGAGGAGCTCGGGCTCGAACAAGGTGCGCCGCCGCCCCTCATAGGCCAGCGTCGCCAGCGAGCGCAGCAGGTCGAAATCGCCCACGATGGCACCATAATTGGTCTCGTGGCCGAAGATCGCGACCATGATCTCCTCGGGCACGCCCGTCTCCGCCTCCACCGAGCCGAGGAAGCGCCGGTTCGCCTGATAGACCGCCCGGCCGCGCGTGATGCGCGCGGCATCGACATGGCGCAGGCGATAGGGCTCGAAGTCCGGGATCGGCGCATCTGCAGCGGTCGGCTTGTTGGCCGCGTCCAGCGTCGCCACGCGCGGATTGAAGGTGAGGCCGGCGATCGCCCGGTCGAACGTCGCGTCGTCCACGCCCATCGCCCGGGCCTTGGGGCGCAGGCTCTGGAGATAGGCGGCGAAGCCCTGCTCCGCCCCCGCCGGCGGCGCGCTCCCCCCGCTCACCTGCGCCGACGCCACGGGCGTGAGGCAGAAGGCCAGCAAGGCAGCCGCGATGGCGATCGGTCGGGCGAAGGCGGTGGGGATGGTCCGGTTCATGCCGCCATTGTGCCCAAACCCGCGCCCCTGACAAGGGAGCGCGCGCACGCCCGCGCCCAAATGCCGCGAAATGAGGCGAGCCACCCCTTTCCACCCACGCCGCTTTGCATTAGGCGCCACCTGTTCGCCGCGCGATCGGCATGGAAGAGTGTCCGAGTGGTTTAAGGAACCGGTCTTGAAAACCGGCGAGCGGGCAACCGTTCCGTGGGTTCGAATCCCACCTCTTCCGCCAAGACTCCATAAGTCATTGATATAAAAGGATAATTACTCAGAAAGTGGCGCAGTTCTGCGCCATTCGGGGCGATGGTCCGGTCTGCAGAGAGCGTATCCGGGCCAACATTTGGTCGCTCCGACGGCTTTTTCTCTGTCGCCCACTTCGGCAGTACGGAGTGAGTAGCCATCGGCTACCTTTATTGGTCCGGCAACGCAAAGCGGCGCCGAGGCGCCGCTAGTGGTATAATGCATTGAGATATATCACATCCCGAACAGGGCGATCTGCTCGTTCCAGTCGATCGGCAGGTTTGCGGTGCGTAGAGATGTCGCGTTGACAGAGGCAGGCTGGGTTCCGGCAAGGATGGCTTCGACGATCGCGGGCACGAGGAAGTTCAGCCGGACGAGGCGCGATACCCAGGAGTCGTTGACCTGCTCATCGCGCGCGATGGTGGCGATGTCGATCGTGCCGGTCCGAAGCTGTTGCCACCAGTTGCGGGCTTTGCGCAGCAAATCGATGAGGCTAGGGTCTGGTCTGCCCTGTGATACCGGCCGGCCATCAAGCTGGACCAGCCGGATGGCTCGGCCTGTTCGGGTCAGACGGACCGGCGAGCTAAGCGGGATCGAGGTCTGTGTATCTGCCGGGTGCTCGACAGCCAGAGCAGCACATAGAGCCGTGACAGACAGCTCGACCGTCACCTCATCTGGTTGGACCGTAACCTTTGCCACAAGATCGCGGATCGTATCGCGCTGCTTGCTACGGATGGAAGTGACAAGCTGTTCGGCCTTTTTGAGGATCATGCGTAGGCGATTGCTTTCGAGCGGTATCCCCGCTCGCGCGAGCGTAGCCAGCGGGTCATCGAGTTCTTCGGCCAGAAGCTGGCTGACGGCCGCCTCGATCTCCAACGCCGGGATACGCAGACCTCCCACATGGGTTGCATTAGGTGTGTGCTGGAGCGACCGGCTCACATAATAGCGATAGCGGACCTTCCCCTTGCAGGCGTGCACGGCGACCAGCGGCTCACCGTGCTGATCGAAGATGCGGCCCGCAAGCAGACTGGGTGATTGTGCCCTGCCACCTGACCGCTCACCTTGGAGATTGGCGGCAAGCATCAGGTAGTCGGAAGTTATCCGCGAGCAAGCGTCAAATGCAGATTGTCGATACCGTAGCTGTCCTCGACCGACTTTATGCGTGTTTGGAGAACCGCCAATTCCCGTTCCATGCGGGCTATCTGCTGCCGGTTTGGATTTGGCACTGCGCCGTTCTTTCTCGGAGGTGGCTTGGCTAACTGGTCTTCCGGTGTTGCGGCGAGCAGAGCCC
>Ga0180219_1000059_pt1 | contig 161604 bp, 158 predicted proteins | sample eDN3rd30CBELigMG_FD_151338 | JGI IMG/M metagenome (GOLD analysis project Ga0180219, IMG submission 151338) | Enriched Miracle-Growth compost microbial communities from Emeryville, California, USA - eDNA 3rd pass 30_C BE-Lig MG (version 2)... ...
AGGACGCGTGGGACGCCGCCCGCGAGGCCGAGGTCGCCCCGCTCCGCCGCGCCGGCGAGGCCGCCCGCCGCGCCTGGTTCGGCATCCCCGATCCCGCCAACGACCGCGACGGATGCGAAGAGGCGCACGACAACCCGGCACCCGCCTCCGCCTCCAAAGACGCGATCCCCGGCGAAAGCCGGGGCCCATGCCCTGAAGGCCCTGAAGCCGCGGACGATCGGGACCCCGGCTTCCGCCAGGGATCGCGGGCTTAGGCGCCGCCACGGCCACGCGCGCCCTCTTCGTGCCTTCGTGTGAGGCAATCGAAGGAAACGCCCGCGCGCCGCCGCGCGTCGCCTCCTTCGCGCCTTCGCGCGAAACACGTCAAGGCCCGGCCGCGCGAACGAACCCCGCCTTCCCGAAATCTTCGCCCCCATCCGCCAAGGCAATTGCATATCGCGGCGGGAAGGCTTAACCGGCGCCCATCGACCGAATAGAGTCATGAAGATACGGGGCTGATATGGCTGGCAAGCAACCGGGCGGGCGACCGCTCTCGCCGCACCTCGGGGTGTATAAATGGGCGCCGTCGATGGCGGTTTCCATCTTCCATCGCATCACCGGCGACGGGCTCGCGGTCGTCGGCGGCCTGATGTTCCTCTGGTGGCTCGGCGCGCTCGCGGCGGGTCCCGACGCCTATGCCGCCTTCGTCGCCTGCGTCTGGCACGATCCCGATGCCAGCACCGTCCACCGGGTCACCAACATCCTCGGCAAGGTCGTGCTGATCGGCCTGACCTGGGCCTTCTTCCAGCATCTCTTCTCGGGCCTGCGCCATCTCGTTCTCGACACCGGTGCCGGATACGAACTCAGGATCAACCGGCTCTGGTCGATCCTCGTCTTCGTCGGCGCGATCCTCGCGACCGCCGCGGTCTGGCTCTATATCGCGCAGGAGGCGCTCCATGGGTAACGGAACCTCCCTCGGCCGCGTGCGCGGGCTCGGCGCGTCGCATCACGGCACCGGCCACTGGCTGCAACAGCGCCTGACCGCGCTCGGCAATATCCTGCTCGTCGGCTGGTTCGTCGTCTCGCTCCTCCGCCTCCCGCTCGGCGATCATGGCGCGGTGCTGCGCTGGGCGTCGAACCCGATGGTCGCGCTCGGCCTGATCCTGATGGTCGTCAGCGTCTTCTGGCACCTGCGCCTCGGCCTTCAGGTGATGATCGAGGATTATGTGCATGGAGAGGCGGCGCGGCTGCTCGCGATCGTCCTGCTCAACTTCTACGCGATCGGCGGCGCCGCCTACGGCATCTTCGCCATCGCCCGTATCGCCTTTTCCGGGGGTGCCGCGGCATGACCGACGTCTACAAGATCATCGACCATAGTTACGACACCGTCGTCGTCGGCGCCGGCGGCTCGGGCCTCCGCGCCACCATGGGCAGCGCCGAGGCCGGCCTGAGGACCGCCTGCATCACCAAGGTGTTCCCGACCCGCAGCCACACCGTTGCGGCGCAGGGCGGCATCGCCGCCAGTCTCGGCAACAACACGCCCGACCATTGGCAGTGGCACATGTACGACACCGTCAAGGGCTCCGACTGGCTCGGCGACCAGGACGCGATCGAATATATGGTGCGCGAGGCGCCGCAGGCGGTCTATGAGCTCGAACATGCCGGCGTGCCGTTCAGCCGCAACGCCAACGGCACCATCTATCAGCGCCCGTTCGGCGGCCATATGCAGAATATGGGCGAAGGCCCGCCGGTGCAGCGCACCTGCGCCGCGGCCGACCGCACCGGCCACGCGATGCTCCACGCGCTCTATCAGCAGAGCCTGAAATATGACGCGGACTTCTTCATCGAGTATTTCGCGCTCGACCTGATCATGGAGGACGGGGCCAATGGTCCCGAATGCCGCGGCGTCGTCGCGCTGTGCCTCGAGGACGGCAGCATCCACCGCTTCCGTTCGCAGGCCGTGGTGCTCGCGACGGGCGGCTATGGCCGCACCTATTTCACCGCCACCTCGGCGCACACCTGCACCGGCGATGGCGGCGGCATGGCGCTGCGCGCCGGCATCGCGCTCCAGGACATGGAGTTCGTGCAGTTCCACCCGACCGGCATCTACGGCGCCGGCGTCCTGATCACCGAGGGCGCGCGCGGCGAGGGCGGTTATCTGACCAACAGCGAGGGCGAGCGCTTCATGGAGCGCTATGCCCCGTCGGCGAAGGACCTCGCTTCGCGCGACGTCGTGTCGCGCTCGATGGCGCTCGAAATCCGCGAAGGCCGCGGCGTCGGCCCGCACAAGGACCATATCTACCTGCACCTCGACCATATCGACCCGAAGGTGCTCGCCGAGCGGCTGCCCGGCATCACCGAAAGCGGCAAGATCTTCGCCGGTGTCGACCTGACCCGCGCGCCGCTGCCCGTGGTGCCGACGGTCCATTACAATATGGGCGGCATCCCGACCAACTATCATGGCGAGGTGGTGACGCTGAAGGACGGCGACCCCGAACATGTCGTGCCCGGCCTGTTCGCGGTGGGCGAGGCGGCGTGCGTGTCGGTCCACGGCGCGAACCGCCTCGGCTCGAACAGCCTGATCGACCTCGTCGTCTTCGGCCGCGCGACCGGTCACCGGCTCAAGGAGCTGGTCCGGCCCGGCGCGGCGCAGGCCCCGCTGCCGAAGGACAGCGCCGACCTCGCGCTCGGCCGCCTCGATCATTTCCGTAATGCGAACGGTGGCTCGCCGACCGCGGAGATCCGCACCGAGATGCAGCGCACCATGTCGCAGCACGCCGCGGTGTTCCGCACCGACGAGCTGATGGCGGAGGGCAAGGAAAAGCTGGCGCAGACCTATGCGCGGATGCAGGACATCCACGTCACCGACCGCAGCCTGATTTGGAACACCGACCTCGTCGAAACGCTCGAGCTCGACAATCTGATCGCGCAGGCGACGGTGACGATGCACTCGGCCTTCAACCGCAAGGAAAGCCGCGGCGCCCACGCGCACGAGGATTTCCCGAACCGCGACGACGCGAACTGGATGAAGCACACGGTCAGCTGGTTCGACGGCTGGGGCGGCAAGGGCGGCGCGGTCCGCCTCGACTACCGCCCGGTCCACGAATATACGCTGTCGGACGACGTCGAATATATCAAGCCGAAGGCGCGGGTGTATTGATCTGGGTTTTCACGTCCATTCGCTCGTGCAGGATGCGGATGACCCAGATTAGGTCATCAGGTTCCTTCGCGAACAGGCACAGATGATGGCCCGAACGGATTTTCCATAATCCGTCGATCGGCTGAGCGATGCGCAGTCCTGCTGCCACCTTGCGAAGATTGTCTTCGATCTGCCCGACATAGTCATCGGCCTGGTCGACGCCCCAGCGATCGGCCGTGTAAAGCCAGATGTCGGTGATGTCGCGGCGGGCGGCCGGCGACAAGGCGTAACGCGTCACGCGGCGCCTTTGTAATTCGCGCGCATCTCCTTGCGGAACGCGTCGAAATCGAAGGGTTCGGGCGGGCCGCTCTCCAGGCCTTCGCGAATGGCGTCGCGCAGGGCCTGAAGCTGGATATCCTCCGCGACATAGCGCCGCATCGCCTCGCGCACGACTTCGCTCGTCGTCGCGAACTCGCCCGATTCGACCTTGCGGCGGGCAAATTCGATGAAGGGTTCGCCCAGGGCCACCGAGGTATTCTTCACTGCCATAGGCCGCATCTTACCAAATTTTGGTAATGTCGTCCAGACCGGCCCCGCGACGGCTATTCCCCGAACAGGCTCCGCATCGGGTCGAGGTCGGAGAAGGGCTTGTCGACGAGCTGGCCCATCAGCCACAGCTTGTAGCAGGCGATGGTGAAGAACATGATCGCGATCGTCCAGACGATGATCGTCTTGATGACCTGCCAGCGCTTTTCCTCATAGGCGCGCCGCGCGCGTTCCTTGTGGTCGATGCCCAGCTCGCCCTCGAACTCGGCGACGAGCTGCGCGCGGCGGGTGCGCGAAATATTCGCGAGGCTCGCGGCATGCCCGTCACTGATCGAACGGCGAGTCGCCATCGCTTGCGGTCCCTATAATCCGGCCTTCACCATAGAGCGCGGCCCCTGACAAAGGGTTAATCGGACGCGATCGCCACCAGCTTGATGCGCGCGCTGCCGCCGCGCAGCAGGCTCAGGGCGCGGCGCGGGCGGCCGAGCGCGGCAGCGAGGAGCCGCAGCACTGCCTCGTTCGCGGCGCCGTCGGCGGGCGGGGCGGTGACGCGAACCTGCACCGCTCCGTCCACAATCGCCACCGCATCGCGGCTCGCGCCCGGTATGACGCGCAGTTCGAGCCGCCCGGTGGGCGCGGCGAGCGCCGCTAGCGCCGCGGTCAGCGCCGGGTCGGGCCGATATTTCAGGGCGTGACGACCAGCTTGCCGACCGCGCTGCGGTCGCCCAGCCTGGCGATCGCCTTGCCGCCGTCTGCGAGTGCGAAGGTCTCGGTGACCCGCGGCCTGATCTTGCCCTGCTCCCAGAGCTGGAACAGCCGCGCGATATTGGCGCGGTTGCGGTCCGGCTCGCGTGCGACGAACGCGCCCCAGAAGACGCCCGCGACGTCGCAGCTCTTGAGCAGGGTCAGGTTGAGCGGCAGGCGCGGGATACCCGCGGGGAAGCCGACGACCAGATAGCGGCCTTCCCACGCGATCGACCGCAGCGCCGGCTCGGCATAATCGCCGCCGACCGCGTCATAGATGACGTTGGCGCCGTTCGGCCCCACCGCGTCCTTGAACTTGTTCGCGAGTTCCTTCGACGCCTCCTTGTCGAACGGCTGATAGCCATAGACGACGACCTCGTCGGCGCCCGCGGCGCGCGCGATTTCTGCCTTCGCCTCGCTCGATACGCCCGCGACGACGCGCGCGCCGAACGCCTTGCCCAGCTCGACCGCGGCGATACCGACCCCGCCCGACGCGCCGAGCACCAGCAACACGTCGCCTTCCGCGATATGTCCGCGGTCGACGAGCGCGTGGATGCTGGTGCCATAGGTCATCAGCAGCGACGCGCCCTCGGCAAAGTCATGCCCCTCGGGCAGGTGATAGACATTGTGGACGCCGACCGCGACGGCTTCGGACATGCCGCCGTTGCCGCAGCCCGCGATCACGCGGTCGCCGACCTTGAATCCCGTCACCCCTTCGCCGACCTCGGCGACCAGTCCCGCGACCTCGCCGCCCGGCGCGAAGGGGCGCTCGGGGCGGAACTGATATTTGTCTTCGATGATCAGCACGTCGGGGAAATTGACCGCGCATGCCTTTACGTCGATCACGATCTGTCCCTTGCCCGCGACGGGGCGCGGCAGCTCGCCGAGCGTCAGCGTTTCGGGGCCGCCGGTCGCGGTCGACAAGAGGGCCTTCATCATCGTCTCCTTTTCAGATTGTCACGCGGCGGGCCGCATCCACGGCCGCTCGGCATCGAGCTTTTGTTCATAGGCACCGATCGCGGCGGCGCTCTTCTCGGTCAGCGAAATCTCGTCGAGCCCTTCGAGCAGGCACATCTTGCGGAACGAGTCGATCTCGAAGGCGAAGCGGTCCTGGAACGGCGTCGTCACCGTCTGCGTGTCGAGGTCGACATGGACGGGGTCGGTCACCGCGACCTCCAGCAGCCGGTCGATCGCCGCCTGCGGCAGCACCACGGGCAATATGCCGTTCTTGACCGCATTGCCCGAGAAAATGTCCGAATAGCTGGGCGCGATGACGACGCGGATGCCGAGGTCGCCGAGCGCCCAGGCGGCATGTTCGCGACTCGACCCGCAGCCGAAATTGTCGCCTGCGATCAGGATCGGCGCGCCCTTATATTCGGGCCGGTCGAACAGATTGTCCGGGTCGATGCGCAGGCTCTCGAACGCGCCGCGCCCCATGCCCTCGCGCGTCGTGGTCTTCAGCCAGTGCGCGGGAATGATGACGTCGGTATCGACATTCTTCAGCCCCAGCGGAATCGCGCGGCCTTCGACTTTCTCCAGCGGGGTCATGCTTGGCCTCCGGTGGTAGCGCCAATTTGGTTCACGCGGAGGCGCGGAGACGCGGAGAAAATATTCCGTCGCCCCCGCGAAGGCGGGGGCCGCTGGCAACCTTGCGCTACGCCGATAGCGGCCCCCGCCTTCGCGGGGGCGACGATCGACATGCTCCGCGTCTCCGCGTCTCCGCGTGAATCCTGAAAAGGCCGCCCCCTCATCCCATCAGCTCCCGCACGTCGGTCAGCCGGCCGGTCACCGCCGCCGCGGCCGCCATTGCGGGGCTGACCAGATGGGTGCGTGCTCCCGGACCCTGGCGGCCGACGAAGTTGCGGTTGCTGGTCGAGGCGCAGCGCTCGCCCGCGGGCACCTTGTCGGGGTTCATCGCGAGGCACGCCGAACAGCCCGGCTCGCGCCATTCGAGTCCCGCCTCGATGAAGATGCGGTCGAGCCCCTCGGCCTCGGCCTGGCGCTTGACCAGCCCCGACCCGGGGACGACGATCGCCCATTTGACGCCCGGCGCTTTTTTGCGGCCCTTGATGACCGCGGCGGCGGCGCGCATGTCCTCGATGCGGCTGTTGGTGCAGCTGCCGATGAAGATGTTCTCGATGGGCACGTCCTGCATCCGCGTGCCGGGTTCGAGCCCCATATAGGCGAGCGACTTGGCCGCGGCGGCCTGCTTCGACGGGTCGGCGAAGCTCGCGGGGTCGGGGACGCTGCCGGTGATCGGCACGACATCCTCGGGGCTCGTGCCCCAGGTGACGCTCGGCGCGATGTCGGCGGCGTCGATCACGACGACCTTGTCATAGCTCGCGCCCGGATCGGTCGCGAGGCTCTTCCAATAGGCGACCGCCGCGTCCCATTCGGTGCCCTTCGGCGTATAGGGACGCCCCTTCAGATAGGCGAAGGTCGTCTCGTCGGGCGCGATCAGTCCGGCGCGTGCGCCGCCCTCGATCGCCATGTTGCTGATCGTCAGCCGGCCTTCGATCGACAGCGCGCGGATCGCGCTCCCCGTATATTCGATGACATGGCCGGTGCCGCCCGCGGCGCCGATCGTGCCGGTGATGTGGAGGATGATGTCCTTGGCGCTGACGCCGGGGCCGACCCCGCCCTCGACGCGCACTTCCATCGTCTTCGTGGGCTGGAGCAGCAGCGTCTGCGTCGCGAGTACATGCTCGACCTCGCTCGTCCCGATGCCGAAGGCGAGCGCGCCGATGCCGCCGTGGCAGGCGGTGTGGCTGTCGCCGCAGACGATCGTCGTGCCGGGCAGCGAAAAGCCCTGCTCGGGCCCCACGACATGGACGATGCCCTGCTCGGGCGCGACCGCGTCGATATAGCGGATGCCGAACTCGGGTGCGTTCTTCTCCAGCGCCGCGAGCTGCGCCGCGCTTTCGGGGTCAGCGATCGGCAGCCGGTTACCGGCGGCATCGACCCGCGCGGTCGTCGGCACATTATGGTCGGGCACCGCGAGGGTCAGGTCGGGGCGGCGCACCGTGCGCCCGCTTGCGCGAAGCCCGGCGAATGCCTGCGGACTGGTGACTTCGTGGACGAGATGGCGGTCGATGAAGATCAGGCAGGTACCGTCGGGGCGCCGTTCGACGACGTGCGCGTCCCAGATTTTCTCGTAAAGGGTGCGGGGCCGGGTCATGCGGTCCACTTAAGCCGGTTGCATAACAATGCAAGCCGGGGGGACGCGAAAACGCAATTTTCGGTCGCGACGCCACGTTGCCCCTGCGAAGGCGGGGGCCGCTATCGGCCATATGCAGCGACGCTGAACGGGGCTTCCAGCGGCCCCTGCCTTCGCAGGAGCGACGCGGTGGTCTATAAGGGCACCATGTCGCTCGCCGCCATCCTCGCGCTCGTTGCCGCCACCGTGGCGGCGATGGAGGGCGTCGCCTGGGCGAGCCACAAATATGTCATGCACGGCTTCGGCTGGGCGTGGCACCGCGACCATCACGAACCGCACGACAAGCGTTTTGAGAGGAACGATCTCTTCGCGCTCGTCGGCGCGGCAATGAGCATCTCGATGTTCGCGCTCGGCAGCCCGATGATCCTCGGCACCGACGCCTGGGCGCCGGGAACGTGGATCGGCCTCGGCATCCTCCTTTACGGCATCCTCTACACGTTGGTGCACGACGGGCTCGTTCACCAGCGCTGGTTCCGCTGGGTGCCGCGGCGCGGCTATGCCAAGCGGCTGGTGCAGGCGCATCGGCTCCACCACGCAACGCTCGGCAAGGAAGGCGGAGTCAGCTTCGGTTTCCTGCTCGCGCGCGACCCGGCGACGCTGAAGGCCGAGCTCAGGGCGCAGCGCGAAACGGGGATTGCGGTCGTGCGCGAGGCGCTGGCGGACTGACCGATTTCGCCGAACCGCAGGCCCTCGAGCATCGCTCTGCCTTCAGCCGGTATGGGAGCGACTTGCGCTCGGCGGTTTTCCGGCGATTTCGCCTTTGACCGGGGGCAGTTCGCCAAGGTCGAGCCAGTGCGTGTCTTCGCGCTTGTGATAGCTGTCGATCACGGCGAAGGGGATGCGGAAGGGCCATCCCCAATCGCTGTTCCACAGCGCAACGACGCCGGTCCGCGTCGCCGGTTCGAACATCATCGTGGCACGATAGCCCGAAACCGCGCCCGAATGGCCTTCGAGCCTGTGGCCGTCATAAGCGAAGCTCCGCCAGCCCAGGCCATAGCCCGCGTCGCTGGTGGCCTGACGCAAGGCGCCGCCATAGAGCCGTGCCGTGCCGACGCGGGGACGATGGGCAATCTGCAATACCGCTTTCGGCAGCACCTCCGGGCGCTCTCCCATCATCGCCTGCATCCACCGCGCGAAATCGACGATATCGCTTTCGACGCCTGCGGCCGCGGGAATGCGCCAATAGGATTCCACAAGCGGGAGGATCGCCCGGCCCCGATGCGGCCTGGCCCAATCCCTGGCACCCGTCAGCCGCTCCATCCCATATCCCGCGCTGACCATGCCCAGCGGGAGGAAAAGTCGTTCGCCCACCGTATCGGCAAAGGACTTGCGCGCCGTCTGTCCCAATATCTCGCTCGCGGCGTCGAAGGCGATGTTCTGATAGGTGTGGCAGGTGCCGGGCTCGCACTGCAGCGGCGCGTCGGCGAGGCTCGCGCGCAGCAGCGCCGGGCTCTGCCCCGCCTCCAGCCGGTCGTCATAGGCATTCTTGGTCAGGCCTGTGCGCTGGGACAGCAGATCGCCGAGCGTGACGCGCGCCTCGGCGCCGCCCGGCAGGTGCAGCGACGTGCGCCACGCGGCGATGGGGCGGTCGAGGTCGATCGTGCCGTCCTTCGCCATCGCGGCCGCCAGGGCGCCCGTTACCGTCTTGGACACCGACGCCCAGCGGAACAGGCTGTGCGGCGTGACCGGCGTCCCGGTCGAGCGGTCGGCGACGCCATAGGCGCGGACGAAGCGCAATTCGCCGTCTTCCACCACCGCGACCGCGAGTCCCGCCATTTCGGGCCGTCGTGCCAGATCGGACAATTGCCGGTCGAGCGTGCGATAGTCGATCCGGCCGCGCCATTCGGCGGGCGTGTCGGGCAGGTTTTCCGGCGCATTGATCGGGATCGGAACGCTGGCGAGAGGCTGGCCCCCGCCGGAGGCGTGAAGGCCGAACCAGCCCAACCCCAGCGCGGCGACCGCGATGAGAGCAAGAAGAGACCGCAGCGCGGGCTTGTGATGGGATCGCGACCTCATATCCTGCCGCTCTCTTAGCCGCGACTTTCCCGGCCGTCACCCCCGACGAGCCGGTGCGAAGGATAGGCGGGGCGAGCGCGCGGTCTCACGCGATGCGGGCGGTCGGCGGTTTTCGGGCAGCGTCGCGATCCATTTGGCGAGCGTGCCGGTGTCGCGCAGATCGCCCGGATAGGGATGCACCGGGCGCAACGGCTCGTTCGACCCGCGCTCCCGGCCGCGATAGACCTTCATCGGCACCGCGATGCGGGTGAGGCCGCTCGGCAGCTCGTCCTGCCGCACGTCCATATAGAGGGTGTCGGCGCTGGTTTCCTGTCCGACCTGGATCGCGCCGAGCGCCTTCCACAGGTCGGCGGCGTCGAGGCAGGCCGAGGCGCAGCCGCTGTCGGTGACGAAATAGACCGGTCCGGCGGGCGGTGCAGGCGGCTGGCCGGGCGTCTTTGCTGGCTCGGGGTCGGCGAAACGCCACAGCGGCTCGCCGCGCTCATGGGCGGCGGTGACGCCGTTCACCGTCGCGTCGATCCAGCGCTTCATTGCGTCCGACGTGCCCGGTGCGTCCCGGACATGGTCGCGGAAATCGCCGAGTGTCTTCACATTGGCCGCCGACGCGCGCCAGTCGACGCCGGTCGCGCCCGGCAGCGCCTCGATGCGCTGCTGTCCCCACAGGATGGCGGCGATCTGCGCCGACCAGTCGGACGATCCGCCGTTGTTGCCGCGCAGGTCGAGGACGATGCGCGGTGCGGCGGCGAGCGCGGCGCGGTTCGCGCGCATCGCCTCGATCAGCGGACCGAGCGCCCTGGCGTCGACCGAATCGGGGTCGCCGTCGAAACCCGACAGGGTGAACCAGCGCGTTCCGTCGGCCAGCGTGCGCGCTCCGATCGGCTCGCGCGCCATCTGGTCGGTGTCGTGCAGCCGCGCGGCAAGGGCCTCACGCGCGATCGGGCGCCAGACCAGCGTCACCCCGCGCCGCGCCCCGTCCACCAGAAAGCGGCAGTGCGCGGGCCGCGCGACGAAGGGATTGCCGCGATCGACGAAAAGCTGCCCGCCGAGCCGGAGGCGGCGCGCGGCGAGAAACCAGCGCCCCTCGAACGCGCCGACGGTCTCGGCGGCGAGCCGGTCGGCAGGCTCGCCGTCGCAGCCTTCGAGCACCGCGCCCATCGGCACCGGCGCATCGTCGGCGCTGGACTTCACCACCTGCCTCTCGCCGTCGAAGCCGGTCAGGAAACCCGGCCAGCGCGCCGCCAGCGCGGGCGCCGTATCGCTGGTGCGGATGTTGAGATGCCCATCGTCGAACGCGGCGGCATAGGCCTTGAGCGCATGATAATAGCCGGCGAAATCGGTGACCTTGCCCGCGCGCGTCAGAGCCAGCGCCAGCCCCGCATCGTTGCGCTCGGAAAAATCGGGATCGAGCGCATTGACCGGCCCCGGATGGTTCGCCGCGATATCGTCGTGCATCGCCTGCGCGTCGGTTCGCAGCGTTGCGGCCCAATCGCGGGGCGGGGCGGGATCGGCGGGCGCGGCGTCTTGCGCCAGGAGGAGCAGCGGCAGCAGAAGAAGCGACATGCGTCTCTTTTATCGAAGCTGTATTATATTTGCAATACAGCCGGGCCTGATTGCCACCTTGAACTTGTTTGCTGCAATATCCTGACTGGGAAGTGCGTGATCCCCGGCGAAAGCCGGGGTCCATGCGAGGCAGGCGCGCGCGATCTGGACCCCGGCTTTCGCCGGGGATCACGTACCTGACGAGCCGGTATGACGATTGATCCGGAGCAAGCCTGCTCACGCCGCCTGCAGCGCCACCTCATATTTCGCCGTCGTTTTCGCGGCAACCTCTTCCGCCGTCACGCCCGGCGCCAGCTCGATCAGCTTGAACGGGCTCGCATGGTCGTCGCGCTTGAATACGGCGAGGTCGGTGACGATCATGTCGACGACATTCTTGCCGGTCAGCGGCAGCGTGCACGCGGGGATGAACTTCGGCGATCCGTCCTTCGCCACATGCTCCATCACCACGATGATCTTCTTGACCCCGGCGACCAGGTCCATCGCGCCGCCCATGCCCTTGATCATCTTGCCGGGCACCATCCAGTTGGCGAGGTCGCCGGTCTCGGAGACCTCCATGCCGCCCAGCACGGCCAGGTCGATATGCCCGCCGCGGATCATCGCAAAGCTCTGCTCCGACCCGAAATAGGCGGTCTGCGGCAGTTCGCTGATCGTCTGCTTGCCGGCGTTGATCAGGTCGGGATCCTCGTCGCCCTCGAAGGGGAAGGGGCCGATGCCGAGCATGCCGTTCTCCGACTGCAGCGTCACCGTCATGCCTTCGGGCACATGATTGGCGACCAGGGTCGGGATGCCGATGCCGAGGTTGACGTAATAGCCGTCCTCCAACTCCTTCGCGGCACGCGCCGCCATGTCGTCGCGGGTCCAGCCCTTTGTTTCATCGGCCATTATTTCGGCTCCCATACGGTGTCGGAGGGGAAAAGATCGTCCCAGCCCAGCCGGTCCCACGGACCATAGACGGGGTTGGGGAAGAGGAACCAGCCCTTGTTCCAGAGCGCGGAGGCGGCGGGACCGGTCGCCAGCGTCATGCGCTGCGCGGGGGGCAGCGTCTTTTCGTTGAACTGCTGGCTGAAATCGCCGAACTGGTCGCCGCCGAGGATGATGACGCAATATCCGGCGGCGATGGTCGCGCGGCGCTTGTCCTTGCTCGACCCGCCATCGTCGTCACCCATCAGGAACAGCGTCTCGCGATGCTTGAATTCCCCAAGGCCGGCGGCGCGGAGCGTATCCTCGGCGCCCTTGGCGTTGATCGAAGTGCGGTTGGTGTTGACGATGACCGTCACCCCCGCGGCGCGCAGCGCGTTCACCATTTCGACCGTGCCGGGCATCGCCTTGGCGGCGCCGGCGCCGGTCTTTTCCCAGCTATCCCATATCTCGGGGTCGAAGGCGATGCCGCGCTCGGCCATGTAGCGCGTCGCGCCGAGGTTCCAGACCAGCGTCTCGTCCATGTCGAACACCGCGGCGAAGGGCTTGTCGCCGCACGGCTCGAAGCGCGGCGCGTCCACCGTCGCGCCGGGGGCCAGCACGACGCTGTCCTGCGGCCGCTCCCTGACGCGCTGCGCCGCATAATCGGCAATCGCCGCATTGACCGCGCGCACCGCGACGGCGGCCTCGGCCGAACCGTAGAGATATTGCAGCGCGGTGGTCGGCTTCGCCGGCTCGGGCGGCGGCGCGACGGGCCGGGGCGCGGTCGCGGCACAGCCCGTGAGCAGCAGGCCGGCCGACAGGGTGAGGGCGCGCTTCACGCCGCTTCCCGCGGGCGCACCGTGCGGAACTCGATCTTCTTGTCATAGGGCGCGCCGAGGACGAGGCGCTTCACATAGATGCCCGGCAGGTGGATGCCATCGGGGTCGAGGCTGCCGACGGGCACGATCTCCTCGACCTCGGCGACGCAGATCTTCGCCGCGGTCGCCATCGGCTGGTTGAAATTGCGCGCGGTCTTGCGAAAGATCAGATTGCCGCTCTCGTCGGCCTTCCACCCCTTGATGATCGCAAGGTCGGCGAAGATGCCGCGCTCGAGGATATAATCCTCACCGTCGAAAGTCCGCACTTCCTTGCCCTCGGCGACCGCGGTGCCGACGCCGGTCCTGGTGTAGAAGCCGGGAATGCCCGCGCCGCCGGCGCGGCAGCGTTCGGCGAGCGTGCCCTGCGGACAGAATTCGACCTCGAGCTCGCCCGCCAGATATTGCCGCTCGAACTCCTTGTTCTCGCCGACATAGGAAGAGATCATCTTCCCGATCTGCCGCGTGCGAAGCAGCTTGCCCAGCCCCTCGCCGTCGATGCCGGCATTGTTGCTCGCGATGGTCAGATTCTTGACCCCCGAATCGCGGATCGCGTCGATCAGCCGCTCGGGAATGCCGCACAGGCCGAAGCCGCCGGCGCAGATCTGCATCCCGTCGAAGAGGAGGCCGTCGAGGGCTGCGGCTGCGTCGGGGTATCGCTTGTTCGCCATGAATCGGCCTCCTGCTGCTGGCGGCGCGACATTGGCGCATCCGACATATCAATTCTAATCATAGTGTTTTTAGATTATCCATAAGCAATGTCGATCAATCGAATCGCGCTTTATCATCTCGAAACCCTGCTGTGGATCGACCGGCTCGGCACCTTCTCGGCCGCCGCCGAGCGGCTCAACACGACCCAACCCGCGGTGTCGGCGCGGATGCGCGAGCTCGAACAGCGGCTGGGCTCGGCGCTCTTCCGTCGTGACGGGCGCGCCATGTCGCTGACCCCGGCGGGGCGCAAGCTGGTGCGCGACTGCGCGCCGCTGCTCCGCGACATGGAGCGCGCGCTGCTCGGCAGCGGCGGCTTCGCCGAGGCGAGCGGGGTGGTGCGGATCGGTGCGGGCGAAATCGCGGCGGCCAGCTGCCTGCCGCCCTTCGTCGCGGCGTTGAAGGAGGAGATGCCGGGGGTGGGGCTGGAGATCGAGATCGATCTGACCGCAAACCTGATCCAGCAATTGCTCACCGGCCGCACTGACATGGCCTTCGCCGCGGGGCCGGTCGCGCATCCCGCGCTGACATCGCGCCCGATCGGCAAGGTCGCGCTCGTCTGGCTCGCGAGCCCCGCCGTCGCCGCGGCTTTCGAGGCAGGCGGGGAGGCGGCGCCGGTGTCGGTCTGGTCGCTCGCCAGCCACTCGCCGATCCACGGCCGGATGCGCGATGCGATCGACGCCTCGCGCATCGCGCCGCGCTCCTTGAATCTGTGCAACAACGCCCGGATGATGATCGACATCGCGCTCGCGGGCGGCGGGGTCGGCATCTTCCCCGAACCGATGGTGCGCGCCGAACTTGCGCGCGGCGCGCTCGTCGAACTCGCCGGCATGCCGCCGCCGGCGCCGGTCGAATTCCACGTCGCGATGCGCGTCGCCGATACCGAGCCGGTGCTGGTCCGCATCTTCGAGCAGGCCGCCCGTCTGCGCATCGCCCCGGTTCTTGACGCCGGTCAATGAACCGCGGTGCCCTGCGGTGCATTGTCTTCGTATCGGACGGCAAAAAGGAGGCTCCCATGCGCTCGATACTCGTTCATGCCGACAATGATCCCGCTTTCGAAGGCCGGCTGCAGGTCGCGCTCGACCTCGCGCGCCGCTTCGAGGGTCATGCGACGCTGCTGATCGCGACCCCGCTGCAGCAGTTCGTCAGCTTCGACCCTTTCGGCGGCACCTATTTCGCCGCCGAGGCGCTCGCCGCGGCGCAGGCCGACGATCTTGCGCTCGAAAGCCGGCTGGCCGAGCGGCTCGCGGGCGAGGATGTGCCGTGGGACATCGCGATGGCCGACGGCGACATCGCCGGCGCGCTCGCCGGGGCGGCGACCTTCGCCGATCTGGCGGTGGTCAGCCTGCCGGCCGCGAAGGACGAAAAGCACGGCGGCCCGCCACCGATGCTCGCGGGCGACCTCGCCGTGACCGCGGCGGCGCCGGTGCTCGCGCTGCCGCGCGGCGCGAGGGCGCTCGTCGGCGAGGCCCCGGCAATGGTCGCGTGGAACGGCAGCGCCCAGGCGGCGCATGCGCTGCGGGCGGCGATCCCGCTGTTCGGCGGACGGCAGGTCGTCCTCGTCACCGTCGGCGACGACGACGGCGATTTCCCAGCGACCGACGCGCTGCGCTATCTGTCGCGCCACGATATTCACGCCGAGCTGAAGACGGTCGATCGCGGCGACAAAACGGTCGAGGAACGGCTCGAACAGGAAGCGCTCGCGATGGGCGCGGGCCTGATCGTGATGGGCGCCTTCGGCCGCAGCCGGCTGCGCGAGACGATCTTCGGCGGCGTCACCCACTATCTGCTGACGAGCAGCCGCATACCGCTGCTCCTCGCCCATTAGGACGGCGTGCCGTCCATCCGGTCGACCGTCCCGCTCGACACGAACGGAATCGAGGTAGTCCCGATCTGGCACGCGGTGCGCTACTATGGTGGAATCAAAGTTTCCGTCATCACCGTCACCCCGGGCTTGACCCGGGGTCCCGCTTCCTTTCGCGCACGGACCGGAGAAAAGCGGGATCCCGGGTCAAGCCCGGGATGACGAAATCAATGCAGAGAACTTCAGATTCAGGGGACTAGGGCAGCGCCATCTCCAGCGCCGCCGACAGGTCGGCGAGCGCCTGCTCGCCGCTCGTCACCTTGATCGCGTGCATCCCCAGCATCGCCGCCGGCTTGCAGTTGATGCCCAGGTCGTCGAGATAGACGCACTCGGCCGCGGCGACGCCCAGCACCTCGCACATCATGCGATAGATGGCGGGGTCGGGCTTGCGCACCCCGACCTTGCTCGATTCGACGACATGGTCGAATCGTTCCATGATCGCCGCGATCTCGGCTGCCGCGCTGTCGCTGCGCGCCATGCCCGCGCCCCGAAGTCCCATCTGGCCCGACGGCACATTGTTGGTGATGCAGCCGATCGTGAACCCGCGCGTCTTCAGCGTGTCGAGCGCCGCGACCATCGCCGGGCGCACCGCGCCCGCAAGCACCGCGAGCACCGCTTCGCCCTCCAGCTCGTGCCCCAGCGCGCGCGCCTCTTCGGCAAAGGCGCGGTCGAAGGCGGCCGCGTCGATCTCGGCCCGCTCGAACTGTGCCCACGCATTGCCGTCCGGGTCGCGCGCGTTGACGCGGCGGATGAAATTCTGCGGCAGCCCGCGCTCCGCCTCCAGCCGGTTGAACGCTTCGAAGGGCGAGGCGGTGATGACCCCGCCGAAGTCGAAGATGACGGTCGTGAAGCCCATGGATGTCGTCTGTCCTTTCCTGTCCCGGCCGGTCGCCGGGCTTGCCCGCCCGTGCGGAATCGCCGATACCCATAGAGATGCCACGCGCCCATGCAATTGCGGTCAAGCGCATATACGACCCCGTCGGCGCGGGCGACGGCGCGCGTTTCCTCGTCGACCGCCTCTGGCCGCGCGGCGTGTCGAAGGAGAAGGCGGACCTCGCCGCCTGGCTCAAGCCGCTGTCGCCCAGCGACGCGATGCGCGAGGATTTCCATCACGCCGCCGCCGGCAGCGACGCCGCATGGCGCGCTTTCCGCAAGGCCTATTTCGCCGCGCTCGATGCCGGCGGCGAGGCTGTCGCGGCGGCGCTGGCCGAGCTCGACGCGGCGCGCAAGACGGGGCCGGTGACCCTGCTCTATGCGGCGAAGGATAAGGAACGGAACAACGCCGTCGCGCTGCGCGAGTGGCTGGAGCGGCGCCAGGCTTGATCGCCGGGATAACGACATATGGGCATCAGCCCGCCGCGTCGAACAGCGATCCGATCGCGATCGTCGCCGCCATCGCGAAGGCGCCCCAGAAGGTGACGCGCAGCACCGCGCGCCCGGCCGGCGCCCGGCCCGCCCAGGCGCCGAGCGCGCCGAGCAGCGCGAGGAAGGCGAGCGATGCCGCCGACACCGTCCAGGGCAGCGAGCGGCCGGTGTCGAGCAGCACGACGAGCAGCGGCAGCGCCGCGCCGATCGAAAAGCTCGCCGCCGATGCCGCAGCGGCCTGCACCGGCCGCGCGCGCATGTCGCGGCTCATCCCCAGTTCGTCGCGCAAATGGCTGTCGAGCGCGTTGTGCGAGGTCAGCACCTGCGCGACCTCTTCGGCCAGCGCGCGGTCCAGCCCGCGCCCTTCATAGATCTGGGTCAGCTCCTCGAGCTCATAGTCGGGCTGCGTTCTCAACTCGTGGCGCTCGCGCGCGATATCGGCCTTTTCGGCATCGCCCTGCGAACTGACCGACACATATTCGCCCGCCGCCATCGACATCGCGCCCGCGACCAGCCCCGCGACCCCGGTGACGAGGATGGAGGATTGCGCCGCGCCCGCCGCCGCGACCCCGGCGATCAGGCTCGCGGTCGAGACGATCCCGTCGTTGGCGCCCAGGATCGCGGCGCGCAGCCAGCCGATGCGCTCGGCCGCATGGGTCTCGCAGTGCATGCCCCCTTGTCCTTTCTCAATATTGCAGCGTCAGCCCCGGCCGCGCCCAGCGCGTCTTCACCAGCCGCCCGCTGCCCGACAGGGTCAGATAGGCATCGCGCATGTCGGCCCCGCCGAAGGCGATGTTGGTGGTGAAGATGTCGTCGGTCTCGACGAACTCGACCAGCTCGCCTGTGGGCGAGACGACGCTGATCCCGCATTCGCCGATCGTCGCGACGCAGATATTGCCGTTCGCCTCCATCGCCAGGCTGTCGAAGAATTTATAGCCCGCGGGGCGATAGAGCGGGATGCCGGGGCCGCCCGGTCCCGCGGCATCGTCGACCTTGCCGGGGGCGACGATGTTGAACTGGGTCAGTCGGCAGGTATAGGTTTCGGCCGCATAGAGCTTGGTCCCGTCGGGTGACAGGCCGACGCCATTGGGGTTGTAGCTCGGGAAGATGACCTCCTCGATGAAGCTGCCGTCGGCCTTGGCATAGAAGATGCCGACCACGTCGTGGCAGCGCTTCTCATAATCGACCTTGCCGTGATCGGTGAACCAGAAGCCGCCGTGTGCGTCGAACATGATGTCGTTGGGGCCGCGCAGCACCACGCCGTTGTCGCCGGACTTGTAGAGGACTTCGACCGCGCCCGTCGCGATGTCGATCCGCTCGATCCGCCCGCCCGAATAGTCGCTCGCGATCCCGTGCGGCGCCAGATGGCCGTTCGCCTCGACATAATGAAAGCCGCCGTTGTTGCAGCAATAAAGCTTGCCGTCGGGACCGATCGCCAGCCCGTTGGGGCCGCCGCCGGGGGTCGCGACAACCTCCTTGCGGCCGCCGGGCCAGCAGCGGGTGATCCGCCCCTGCTCGATCTCGACCACGATCACGCTGTCGTCGTCCATGACGACCGGCGCCTCGGGGAAGCGCAATCCGTCGGCGATCAGTTCGAATTCGGCCATTCCCATATCCTCCTGCCATCTGTTCTGGTTTGAATGTCTCTCTCTTTCGTCATGCCGGACCTGATCCGGCATCCATTCATCCGGCGTTGGCCCGAAGGGCCCCCGATCAAGTCCGGGGTGACGAAATTGGATGTCCGACCGGATGCTATCCCTTGCCCTGACCCCCTCGCTGTGCTTTCCCGCCCATCATGCCCGTTCGCACGCTCTTCGCCACCCATTTTTACGAGGCCGACATCGGCACCCCCGACCTGCTCGACGAGCTGGAGCAAAGCTGCCGCCTGCTCGCCGAAGAGGATGGCGCGGGCCGCGGCTGGAGCCGTGCGCACGGCTATCGCGGCTACACCAGCTATGCCAGCCTCGACGACCTGCCGCGGCGCGACCCGGCCTTCGCCGACCTCAAGCGCCTGCTCGACCGGGAAGTGAAGGCGTTCGCCAAGGCGTGCCACTTCGACCTCGCCAGACCGCTGCGGCTCGACAGCCTGTGGGTCAATCTGCTCAAACCCGGCGGCACCCACAGCGGCCATATCCATCCGCACAGCGTCGTTTCGGGCACCTTCTACGTCACCGTCCCGCCCGGGTCGGGCGCGCTCAAGCTCGAAGATCCGCGGCTGCCGATGCTGATGGCGGCGCCGGGCCGCACCGACGACGCGCCCGAACATCTGCACCCCTTCATCTACGCCGACCCCGCGCCGGGCCGCGTCTTCCTGTGGGAAAGCTGGCTGCGGCACGAGGTCATGGTCCATGCCGGCAAGGGCGAGCGGATCAGCATCAGCTTTAACTACGCCTGAGCCGAACCTATATGGGGCGCATCTGACGACCAGCCTCTCTTGCCGTTCGCGTCGAGCGAAGTCGAGACGCCCCTCGACCTTGCGCACCACCGATTGGTGTCTCGACTTCGCTCGACACGAACGGAGGGGCCAACAAGGAGCTCACCCATGACCGCAACCGCCGACTACGCCGCCGACCTGCAACTCTTCATCGCGGGTGCGTGGCGGAGCGGCGAGGGGCGCGATGTAGCGCCGGTCTATAATCCCGCGACCGGCGCGCCGATCGCCGAGCTTCCGGTCGCGACCGCCGCCGACCTCGACGAGGCGCTCGCGGCCGCGGACAAGGCATGGCCGCTGTGGCGGGCCAGGACCCCTGACGAACGCGCGGCGCTGATGCACAAGGCGGCGGACATCATCCGCGAACGGATCGAGCCGATCGCGACGCTGCTGACGCTCGAACAGGGCAAACCGATCGCGCAGGCGCGCGGGGAGGTCGCCTCGGCGGCGACGGTGCTCGCCTATTTCGCCGAGGAAGGAAAGCGCGTCACCGGCCGCGTGCTCCCGCGTCCCACGGGGCAGCGCGCGATGGTCCTCAAACAGCCGGTCGGCCCCGCCGCGGGGTTCAGCCCGTGGAATTTCCCCGTCAATCTGATGGTCAAGAAGATCGCCCCCGCGCTCGCCGCCGGCTGCGTCGTGATCTCCAAGGCGCCCGAGGAAACGCCGGGCTGCACCAGCGCGATCATGCGCTGCCTCGACGATGCGGGCATCCCGGCGGGCGTCGCACAGCTCGTCTACGGCGTTCCCGACATGATCAGCCGCCACCTGCTTGCCAGCCCCGTCATTCGCAAGGTCAGCTTCACCGGCTCGACCGCGGTGGGCAAGCATCTGATGCGTCTCGCCGCCGATGGCTTGAAGCGGATCACGATGGAGCTCGGCGGCCACGCGCCGGTGCTGATCTTCGACGATTGCGACCTTCAGGCGACGCTCGACCGCGTCGTCGCGCAGAAATTCCGCAACGCAGGCCAGGTGTGCGTGTCGCCGACGCGCTTCTATGTGCAGCAGGGCATCTACGACGCCTTCGTCAAGGGTTTCGCCGAACGCACGGCAAAGGTGAAGATCGGCAGCGGGCTCGATCCCGACACCCAGATGGGTCCGCTCGCCAACGCCCGCCGCGCGCCGGCGCTGGAGGCGATGATCGCCGATGCGAAGGCAAAGGGCGCGCGCGTCGTCGCGGGCGGCGAGGCGACGGGGCAGGGCAATTTCTTCCTGCCCACCGCGCTCGCCGACGTGCCGCTCGACGCCGACGCGATGAACCACGAACCCTTCGGCCCGATGGCGCTGATGCGGCCGTTCGCGACCGAGGAAGAGGCGCTCGAACAGGCGAACCGGCTCCCCTACGGCCTCGCCGCCTTTGCCTTCACAGAGAATGGCCGCCGTATCAACCGGATCGCCGACGGCATCGAAAGCGGCATGGTCGGGATCAACAGCTTCGTTATCTCGTCGAACGACGCGCCCTTCGGCGGGATCAAGGAATCGGGCTTCGGCAGCGAAAGCGGGCCCGAAGGACTCGACTCCTATCTGGTGACCAAGGCGGTCCATATTTACTGAGCGCGGCGCGTCCGTGGTCCCGGCATTGGGGTGGGGATCGGCCATCCCCCCCTTTGTCATTCCCGCGAAAGCGGGAATCCAGAGCGTGCGTGGGCTGACCCCGCCCCTGGATTCCCGCTTTCGCGGGAATGACAAAGCTATGGGACGCGGAATATCGTCAACCGCTCGCTCCCACCACCACCGGCGGCGGCGTTCAATCCCGCTCCAGATACACGAAATCGCGCCCCATCGGCGCCAGATGCGCGCCGCCGTCGACGAAGACCGTCTGTCCCGTCACCGCCTCGGCGCGCGCGAGATAGAGCACCGCCTCGGCAATCTGGTCGGGCCGCGGCAGCGCGCCCAGCGGCATGCGCGCCGCGAGCCGCTCGATCTGGTCGTCACTGTAATCCTCGGTCGCCAGCGTCAGCCCCGGCGCCACCGCATTGACCCGCGCGCGGTTCCCGAACGCGACCGCCAGCGTCGCCGTCGCCTGCCACAGCGCCGCCTTCGACAGGCTGTACGCGATCTGGTCGGGGACCGGATGCGCGACGCGCTGGTCGACGATATTGACGATCGCCGGCCGCCGCCCCTCACCGGCCTGTGCGACCAGCGCCTTCGCCAGCATGACGGGGGCATGATGGTTGAGCTGCATCATCGCCGCGAGGTCCGCCTGGGTCAGCGCCGGCCATTCGCCCTCGGCGAACAGCGCCGCATTGTTGACGAGCAAGTCGGGCACCCGGCCAAAGGCCTCGGCGACGCGCGGGATCAGCGCCTCGACCGCCGCCGGGTCGGACAGGTCGGCGGCGAAATGGCGGTTCTCCGCCCCGGTCTCGGCCAGCGCCTCGACCAGCACTGGATCGGGCTCGGCCGGATTATGCTTGTGCAGCGCCAGCCTATAGCCTTCGCGCGCCAGCCGCGCGGCGATCGCGGCGCCGACGCGGTGCAGCCCGCCGGTCACCAGCGCCAGCTTTCGCGTCATTTGTGCATCCCCGGCCGATTGCGCCGCATCGTGATGCCGATCTGCTCGCCTTCCTCGGCGATCGCCAGCTTGACGATCTTCACCTCGACCGCCTCGATCCGTTCGTCCTGCAGGAACAGGGTGTCGACGATATGGTCGGCGACGCTTTCGATCAGCACGAAATGCACATCCTTGGGAATCCCCTCGGTCGCCGCGAATTTCAGGTGCATATAATCCTTCGATCCGCTGAGCGGGGTCGTGGGATCATAATGGTCCGCCATCGTCAGCCGCGCGCGCACCGAAATGCGCAGCGGCTGCGGCAGATGCGTCTCCGCCGAATAGATGCCGGTCAGAACATCGACGGTCAGCCCGTCCACCTCGAGCCACAATTGATCGGTCACAAGAAAATCCTGTCGAACGGGCGCGATATTCGGCTTTCCAACGCCGACCCCGGACCCTAAAGCGCCGCCGCATTAGCGAAAGGGTGCGCGTTGGTCGAGTTTCTTCCATTGTCGGATATCGAGCCGCAGGCGGTCGAGCATCTGCTCGACGCCGCATTCGGGACCGACCGCTTCGGACGAACCGCCTATCGCATCCGCGCAGGGACGGCGGCGATCCCGGCGCTCAGCTTCGCGCTGGTCGAGGATGCGGCGCTCGTCGGCACGATCCAGTGCTGGCCCGTCGCGCACCGCGCGGCGGACGGCGCCGCCATCCCGCTCGTCATGGTCGGCCCGGTCGCGGTGCGCCCCGACGTCCAGCGCGGCGGCCACGGCCGCGCGCTGATGGCGCATATGCTCGCCGCGGCCGAGACGCGGGCCGACGGCGCGCTGATGATGATCGGCGACCCCGAATATTACGGCCGCTTCTTCGGTTTCACCGCCGACGCGACCCGCGCGTGGGACCTGCCCGGCCCCTTCGAGAAACGCCGCCTCCTCGCCCGCCCGGCGAACGGCCACGCCCTGCCGACGGGCGCGGGCATGATCGGACCGCGCTAGGGGATATTCGCGCAGAGGGCACAGAGAAGAAAAAGAGATTCACGCGGAGACGCGGAGAGGTTGCATCTGCCGCGAAGCGGTCTTCCATTTGCGGCCTCGCGAAAAAAAGCATCGCCCCGAAAATGAGGAGCCTGTCGGCTCGCACCGTCTCTCCGCGTCTCCGCGTCTCCGCGTGAACAAAAATCTCTGCGCCCTCCGTGCACTCCGCACGAATCCATTTCGCAAAGCCGCCTTGCGCCCTTCGCCAGCACCCCTATGTCGGACCCATGGTCACGCCCGCGCCGTCGCTTCCCAAACCCTTTTCGCAGCTTTCGCTGACCGAGGCGGCCGATCTGCTCGCGGCGCGCCGGCTCCCGCCGGTCGAGACATGGAAGCCCGCCCGCACCGGCGACAGCGCGATGGAGATCCGCGCCGACGGAAGCTGGTATCACGAGGGTGGCCGCATCGGTCGCCCGGCGATGGTCCGGCTCTTCTCGACCATCTTGCGGCGCGAACCCGACGGCAGCCACGTCCTCGTCACCCCGGCCGAAAAGCTGACCATCACGGTCGAGGACACGCCCTTCCGCGCCGTCGAGATGAAGAGCGAGGGGGAGGGGCAGGCGCGCAAGCTGGTCTTCCGCCTCGACACCGACGACCTCGTCATGGCGGGTCCGGATCATCCGCTCTCCTTCGGCCGCGACCTCGACCGCCCCGACCCGCGCCTCCACGTCCGCGGTGTCCTCGGCAACGGGCTTGAGGCGCGGATCGACCGCGCGCTCTATTACGAGATCGTCGAGATGGCGCTGGCCGATGGCGGCGACCCGGCTGCCATCTGGTCCAACGGCGCCTGTTTCCCACTGGTGGACGCCTGATGCTCTCCGACAAGCTGCGCGTCGCGCTCGACAACCTGCTCCCCGATCCGGGCGAAGATGAGTCCTATCTGCTGGACCGCGCCGGCCGGCTGCGCGCGGCGGCGGTGCTGATCGCCTTCACCGACCGGCCCGACCCCGGTGTGATCCTGACCCAGCGCCCGCAATGGCTGCGCGCCCATGCCGGGCAGGTCGCCTTTCCCGGCGGCAAGGTCGACCCCGGCGACCGCGACGTCGTCGATGCCGCCCTGCGCGAGGCGGAGGAGGAGATCGGGCTGCACCGCCGCGACGTGACCATCGCGGGGATCACCGATCCCTATCGCTCGGGCAGCGGTTATCATATCACCCCCGTCCTCGGCGTGATCCCGCCCGACCTGCCGCTCGATCCCAATCCCGACGAGGTCGAGGAATGGTTCGAAGTGCCGCTCGACCATCTCTTCAACCCCGACAATTACACCCCGCAACAGGCGCATTGGCAGGGCCGGCTGCGCCGCTATTATGACATGGACTGGCAGGGACGGCGGATCTGGGGCGTGACGGCGGATATCATCATCAACCTCGCGCGCCGTATGCCCGTGGACTGGCACCGATGACCCGGCTGCCCGATGCCGAGTGGCGGAGCCGACCGGGGCTGCGGCGGATCGTCGCGGCGCTCGGCGCCGGTGCGGCGAAGATCGTCGGCGGCGCGGTGCGCGACACCTTGCTCGCAGCGCCCGTCACCGACGTCGACCTCGCGACCCCGCTACGCCCCGACGAGGTGACCAGGCGGCTCGAGGCGGCGGGGATCAAGGTCATCCCGACCGGCATCGCGCACGGCACCGTCACCGCGATCGCGAGCGGCGACCGGCACGAGATCACGACGCTGCGCCGGGATGTCACGACCGATGGGCGCCGCGCGACCGTCGCCTTCGCCGACGACTGGCGCGACGATGCAGCGCGGCGCGATTTCACGATCAACGCGCTCTACGCCGATCCCGCGACGGGGACGGTCGACGACTGGTTCGGCGGCCTCGCCGATCTGGAGGCGGGGTGCGTGCGCTTCATCGGCGATGCGGCGACGCGGATCGCCGAGGATCATCTGCGCATCCTGCGCTTCTACCGCTTCGCGGCGCGCTTCGGGCACGGCAGCCTCGACCCCGCCAGCCACGCGGCGGCGGTTGCGGCGCGCCATTCGCTCAAGAGCCTGTCGCGCGAGCGTATCGCCGACGAACTGCTGAAGATATTGGCGCTGCCCGACCCGCGCGCGATCGTCGGCCGGATGGCCGCCGACGGCATCTTCGCGGAGATCGTGCCCGAACTCGACCCCGGTTTCGCCGCGGCGCTCGACCGGCTGGTCGATGCCGAGGCGGCGACGGACGCCGCGCCCGCGCCGCTGCGCCGGCTGGCGGCGCTGCTGCCCGCCGACGCCGCGACCGCCGAACAGGTGGCGAGCCGGCTGCGCCTGTCGAAGCGGCAGCGCGGGCATCTCGCCGCGCTCGCTGCGCATCGCGGCGACACCGCGCGGCCTGCGCGCCAGCTTGCCCACGCGGTGGGGATCGACGCGGCGCGCGACATCCACCTGCTCGCCGGCACCGATCCGGCCGCGGCGCTGCGCAGCCTTGCCGGCTGGACGGTGCCCGACCTGCCGCTCAAGGGCGGCGACATCGTCGCGCGCGGCATCGCGGCGGGGCCACAGGTCGCGCGGCTGCTGCGCGCGGTCGAGGCGGATTGGGTGGCGGAGGATTTTCCCGATGCGGCGCGCGTGCGCGACCTGCTCGATCAGAAGATCGGCTCGTCGAGCGACCGGCGCCAGTAATCGAAGGCCGCGGCGCCGTCCATCGGCCGCGCGAACAGGAACCCCTGCCCGAAATCGCAGCCCAGCGCCGACAGCAGCCGCGCCTGGTCGGCGGTCTCGACGCCCTCGGCCGTGGTCCGCATCCCCAGCACCTCGGCCAGGCTCTGGATCGTGCGGACGATCGCCGCCTTGTCGCGGTCCTCGACCATATGGTCGACGAAGCTGCGGTCGATCTTGAGCACGTCGATCGGCAGCCGCTGCAGATAGGCGAGGTTCGAATAGCCGGTGCCGAAATCGTCCATCGCGATGCGTGCGTCGAGCGCCTTCAGCTCGCTCAGCACCGACAGCGCGAGGTCGGGATCGCCGATGATCGCGCTTTCGGTCAGCTCGATCATCAGCCGCTCGCCGCCGATGCGGTTGGCGGTCAGTGCGTCGCGCACCACCGCCGCGACATCGTCGCGCACGAGCTGGATGGCCGAGACATTGACCGAGAAATAGCAGTCGACCGGCGCGCCGCCGTTGATCGCATCCCATTCGGCCAGCACCTGCGCCGCCTTGCCGATCGCCCATTGGCCGAGCGGGACGATCAGCCCTGAATCCTCGGCGACCGGGATGAACTCGGTCGGCGGCACCGCCTGCCCCTCGCCATTGTCCCAGCGCGCGAGCGCCTCGAAGCCCGCGACCTTGCCGGTGGCGAGCTCGACCAGCGGCTGAAAGGCGAGGCGCAGCCGATCCTCCTCGATCGCGCTCCGCAGCGCGGTCTCCAGTCCGAAACGGTTGTCGGAGACGATCGCCGCCTCGGGCTCGTAGATTTCGATGCGGTCGGTCTGCTTCGCGCGCTTGAGCGCGATCTGCGCGTGGCGAATCTGGTCGGCGATATCGCTCTCGTTCGGCCCCTGGATCGCGCAGCCGAGCGCGCAGTCGACGCTGACCTTCAGGTCGCCGATGCGAAACGGATGGTCGAAACAGCCGCGGATGCGTCGTGCCATTTCGCGGACGTCGGCCTTGCCGCCGACGATGCGCGAATAGATGGCGAATTCGTCGCCGCCGCTGCGCGCCAGGATGTCGCCGCCGCGCAGGCTGGATTTCAGCCGCCGCGCGACGGTGATGATCAGCTCGTCGCCGGCCAGCGGCCCGATATGCTCGTTGATGCGGCTGAACCGCGCGAGGTCGAGCAGCAATATCGCATGTTCGGCGGGCTCCTCGCCCTCGACGCTCATCTCGACCAGCTCCTCGAACCCGGCGCGGTTGGGCAGGCCGGTCAGGCTGTCCGACACCAGTTCGCGGCGCAGGTTGCGCTCGGTCATCATCTCCTGCGTGCGGTCGATCAGGGTCAGCAGGAACAGCGAGGTGTCGCCGCTCTCGTCCGCCAGGGGGCCGATCGATCCGCGCAGGTCGCGCGCCGCGGGGCCTTCGCCCAGCCGGCACGAAAATTCCTGCGCCTCGCCTTGCCGCGCCGCGGCCCGTTCGATCGCGCGCCGCATCTCGATCGGCGACCGCGCGCCGCCCGGTGTCAATTCCAGGCGGTCGAAGGCGCTGTTGCTGGCATGCAGGCTGAAATTGCCGCGCGCCAGCGGCCGGATCAGCGCCGCCGGCACCGGAAGAGCGTCGATCCAGCCGACGAACAGCGAGGGCCGGTCTTCGCCGGTTCGATCGATAGGCATAACCAAGGGTTTTGAGCGACCTTTCCCCATTGATCCATGGCTAGGGGACGGGGGGTAAAAAAGCTATTTACGGCTACAAGAAAATCGGGTCCCGGCCTTCGGGTCAACCGAACCGGTTGCTGCGGGGGAAACCGGTGGGCGGCATCCGGCCCGCGGCGCCGCGCGCGACCCGCCACGGCGCCAGGTCTGTCTCGGTCCGCGTGCGGCCGCTGTCGCCGCCCATCGTCCAGCTCAGCCCCTCGGCGAGGACGAAGCTGATCGCATCGGACAGGCCGCCGTCGCGATAGCGCTGCAGCATCACCCCCTGGCCGCGCGCCATCACCGGCACCTCGGCGAGCGGGAAGACGACGAGCTTGCGGTTCTCGCCGACCGCCGCGACGCTGTCGTCGCCCGGCGTGATCGGCCGCACCACGGCGAGCTGCGCCTTGGGCTTCAGGTTGACGACGCCCCGGCCCTTGCGCGTCTCGGCGACCACCTCGCCCATCTGCGCGACGAAGCCGTGCCCGCTCGTCGAGGCGAGCAGCAGCCGTCCCCCGGCCTGCGCCGGGATCAGCGCGACGATCCGCGCCTCGGGGTCGATGTCGACCATCAGCCGCAGCGGTTCGCCGAAGCCGCGCCCGCCGGGCAGCTTGTCGGCGCCGACGGTGAAGAAGCGCCCGTCGCTCGCCGCGACCAGCAGCTTGTCGGTGGTCTGCGCGTGCGCCGCGAAGGCGAGTTCGTCGCCTTCCTTGAACTTGAACTCGCCCCACTGGTCGGGCGCGACATGACCGCGCTGGGCGCGGATCCAGCCGCGCTTCGACAGGATGACCGTCACCGGCTCCTTCTCGATCATCGCGTCAAGGGGAATGTCGCGCGCCGGCGCGGCCTCGGCCAGCGTCGTCCGCCGCGCGCCGAGCGCGGTGTCGGGGCCATAGACGGCGCGCAGCGCGGTCAGGTCGCGCTTCAGCCGGGTGCGCTGGCGCGCCGGGCTCTCGACCAGCTTCGCCAGCTCCGCGCGCTCGGCGATGAGGTCGGCCTGCTCGCGCTTCAGCTCCATCTCCTCGAGCTTGCGCAAGCTGCGCAGACGCATGTTCAGGATCGCCTCGGCCTGCCGGTCGGTCAGCGCGAACTCGGCGATCATCACCGGCTTGGGCTCGTCTTCGGTGCGGATGATCTCGATGATCCGGTCGAGGTTCAGGAAGGCGATCAGATAGCCGCCGACCAGCTCCAGCCGGTCGTCGATCTTGCCGATCCGGTGCTCGGCGCGGCGGACGAGGACGACGATCTGGTGCTGCAGCCATTCGGTGAGGAGCTGGTGCAGCCCCATCACCTTCGGCGTCCGCGTCGCGTCGAGGACGTTGAGGTTGAGCGCGAAGCGGCTTTCGAGCTCGGTCAGCCGGAACAGGCTTTCCTTCAATATGTCGGGGTCGACGTTGCGGCTCTTGGGGACCAGGACGATGCGGATATCCTCGGCGCTCTCGTCGCGCACATCCTCCAGGATCGGCAGCTTCTTGTCGGCGATCAGCTGCGCGATCTGCTCGATCAGCTTGCCCTTGGCGACCCCGTAAGGGATTTCGCTGATGACGAGCTGCCAGGTGCCGCCGGCCAGTTTTTCGATCCCGCTGTCTTCCCAGGCGCCGTCCGCATCCTTGCCGGTCGAAAAGCGCGCGCGGACGCGAAAGCCGCCGCGGCCGGTCGCATAGGCGTGGGCGATCGTTTCCGCGCTGTCGACGATGATGCCGCCGGTCGGGAAATCGGGACCCTTCACATGCTCGAGCAGTTGCGCGAGCTCGGCCCCTGGATTGTCGATCAGCAGCAGCGCGGCATCGATCACCTCGGCGGCATTGTGCGGCGGGATGTTGGTCGCCATGCCGACCGCGATCCCGCTCGCGCCGTTGGCGAGCAGGTTGGGGAACAGCCCCGGCATGATCTCGGGCTCTTCGTCCTCGCCGTTATAGGTCGGCCGGAAATCGACCGTGCCCTCGTCGAGCCCCTGCATCAGGTCGATCGCGACCCGCGTCAGCCGCGCCTCGGTATAGCGATAGGCGGCGGCGTTATCGCCGTCGATATTGCCGAAATTGCCCTGGCCGTCGACCAGCGGATAGCGCAGCGAGAAATCCTGCGCGAGGCGGACCATCGCGTCATAGACCGCCGTGTCGCCGTGCGGGTGGAACTTGCCGATCACGTCGCCGACGACGCGTGCCGACTTCTTGTAGCCCTGATTGGGGTCGAGCCGCATCGCGCGCATCGCCCAGAGGAGGCGGCGGTGGACCGGCTTCAACCCGTCGCGCAGATCGGGCAGCGAGCGCGCGGTGATCGTCGACAGCGCATAAACGAGATAGCGTTCGGACAGCGCGCTGTCGAACGGGGTGTCTGTGCTGTCGGCCGGGGCGGAGGAGGAAAGATCGTCGGGGGTGTTCGCCATTGCCTGCCGCCGATAGCAAGGCGTGCGCCGCATGGCAAAGGGGCGTGCAGGATGCGCTGCACGAAACTCGAGGTTCAGGGTCTTATGAAAATTTAGTTGACTAGGAAATTATATTGATATAGTTTCCTGGTCAATGAAAGAAGTCCTATGATATCGATTCTGCCGGTTCCGGATATTTCCGCCCACATCGGCTTCTGGCTGCGCATGGTGTCCAACCACGTTTCCCATGCCTTCGCCGCCAAATTGGCCGACAGGGGGGTGACGGTCGCCGAATGGAGTTTGATGCGCGTGCTTTATGGCAAAGAGCCCACGCCACCCAGCCGACTCGCGGACGAGATGGGTGTGACGAGAGGAGCGATCACCAGGCTTGCCGACAGATTGATCGCGAAGTCGCTGATCACGCGCGAGGCCAGCCCGGACGATGGCCGCGCACAAACGCTGGCACTGACGGATCGCGGCATCGGCCTCGTGCCGGATCTGGCGATGCTCGCCGACCGCAACGATACGGAATTCTTTGCATGCCTTGCGAGGGATGAACGGCAAATGCTGATGCACCTCCTGAAGGCCTTGGCCGAACGCGGTCAAATGAGAGCAATCCCGATCGAATGACCCGATCGGGCCAGCCGGGGAGAGCTATGATGAAGGATGAGCAGAAGGCAGTTGCCCAAGCCTGTCTCGCGGGAGCCGAAGGCAACACCATGTCCTTCCCCCAAATCGTCGGAGCGTTGACGGAAGCCGGATTTGAAGGATATGCGATCGACTACCGCCGCGCGACCGCAACCTACTATCTGCCGGACGGGCAGAGTCTTGATCTGGCGGTTCACCCCGTCTCCACGCCCGTCGCCCCGACCTTCGATACCTTGCTCATGCAGGCCGCGATCAGGGATGCGCAGCAACAGGTTCCCGGCTATACCTATAGAAGCTTCTGCGAAAGGGCCGTCTCGGCCGGCTGTGCCGGCTATATCGTGTCGTTCTCCGGGCGCCGGGCCCTTTATATCGGCCGCACTGCCGAAACCCACGTCGAGAACTTTCCAGATCGATAGGGAACGAACCGCTATAATCCCACCGGTGTGACGCGAGGCGGATGGACGATCTCGTTCGCCTCACCGATAAACCGCTGTCCTACAATATCGCGGCGCGATATGCCGATTCGATGGCGGCCCCTTCCTTCCCTTGCGAAACGCGATTTGCGTGTAAAGTTACGCGGAATTCCGCGCATTTTCTCATCGGCCTTCGCCGCGCGCCCTCTTTCGCGCCGACGGCGCGCGCGTCGACGCGCTCCGGCGGCGGCTTGTCGCGATCGCATGGCGCCTCGGCCGATTTGCGAATAAAGTTGCGCGGAATTCCGGCCTTTTTCACGGGCGCCCTCGCCGCCCGGTTGCGCGCCTTGGGGCTTTCCCGCACAGGGAGCCTCGACAGGGAAGGAGCGACGCCATGATGAGCATCGGACAGATGCTCACCGTCAACTTCATCGGGCTGATCGTCGCGATCCTCGGCCTGTGGGCCGGTGCGCGCGCGATCCGCGACGTGTCCTTCGTCGACGCCTTCTGGCCCTTCGGCATGGTGCTGCTCGCCTGGGGCAGCGCGCTGCAGGCGGGGTTCGGCGGCCAGCGGACCCAGCTCATCCTCGCGCTCGTCACCCTCTGGGGGTTGCGGCTCGCGGCCCATCTCTTCCTGCGCTGGCGCGCGCAGGGGCAGGACCCGCGCTATCGCGCGATATTGGAGGCGGTCATCGAGGGCCGCGGCTGGAGCTGGGGGCAGGCGGCGCTGCTGTCGGTGTTCCTGACCCAGGCGCCGCTGCTCTTCATCACCTGCCTGCCCGCGCAGGTCGGCGTCTTCGCGAGCGCGACGAGCCTGTCGGCCGACATGGGCTGGCTTGCCCGCGTCGGGGTGCTCGTCACGATCGCCGGCATCGTCATCGAAAGCATCGCCGACGCCCAGCTTCACGCCTTCCGCCGCCATCCCGCCAACCGGGGGCGGGTGCTCGACACCGGCCTGTGGCGCTATACGCGCCATCCCAATTATTTCGGCGACGCGCTCGTCTGGTGGGGTCTCTGGCTGCTCGCCGCCGAGGCGGGCCTGTGGGTCGCGGCCGCCAGCCTGATCGGCCCCCTCTTCCTGACCTTCACCCTGACGCGCTGGTCGGGCGTGCCGACGCTCGAACAGGGGCTGCGCCGGACGCGCCCCGGCTATGCCGACTATGCCGCGCGCACCTCCGGATTCCTGCCATGGCCGCCAAAGGCGCGTTAGATCCGGGGCTGGGCGGCGACGCGACCGCCGCCGACGCCGGCGCGCTCGGCGACGCGCCGCGCATCCGCGCGATCCTGACCGAAGCGGCGCGCGAGGGGCGCAGCGTCAGCTATTCGGAACTGCTCGGCGACCTCGGCTTCCGCTTCACGCGGCCCAAGATGCGCGCGGTGTGCCGGACGCTGGCCGAGGTCGACCGCCTGTGTGCGGCGGGCGGCGAGCCCGACCTCGCGGTGCTGGTGGTGCGCGAAAGCGACCGCCTGCCGGGGCAGGGCTGGTGGGTCGGCGGCACCGCGCTGCTGCTCGGCTACGACGGCCCATGGGAAGGCGCGGCGGCGGCGCGCTTCATCCGGGAGCAGCAACAGGCGGTGTTCGATTATTGGGAGGGGCGGTGAGTGCGAATGATGACGCCGAATCCAAGGCTGCTCGATATCTTACTCCCCGCTTACAAACCCTGTGAGCACTTCGGCACTTGCCGGCAGGCTGTGTGGCAGCCAGCTAAAGGGCATGTTCCGCGAGGATTTCTCGGTGCCTTGGGCGAGCTTCCCGAGGTGGAAGTCATTATGGTTTTTTCGGAGCCGGGGTTTCCCTACCCGGGTCAATTTTTCGATGAGCGTTTGACGGACCGGGAAATGATCGTGGCGGTGTGCGATCATGTGTATCAGGCGTTTCAATCCGCGAAGGACCTCTTCCACCGCAATATCCGTTGGTTCCTCGATGAACTTTATCCCGACAAGAGTTTCGACGAGCAACTGCGCTATGTTTGGATGACTGAAGGGCGATTATGTTCGGTCGAACGTGAGATTGGTGGAGCGAGAGATCCTCTTTGCGCTCATACTTATTTAGGAAAGCAAATTGCCCGTTTTCCGGACGCCACCATCATTGCATTCGGCGGAACAGCCCGACGGTATCTGAATAGATTAAACATAGATTTCGTGAGTGCTTATGCGATGGCGCCGCCGGGCGCCAATCACAAACCCGCAAGGCCAAGCTGGGAAGCGGCGGTTGACCAAGTCAAATCGAAGCGCCTTCGCGGTACGTAATGACTGGAAGTTGCGAACCTTACCAGAGCCGTGAAAGGTTTTGCTGCGATCGAGAGTAGACGTCGCGGAAAACGTTCTCTCCCCTTCAGGGGAGAGATACGGAGGCTTGCCGGTTTACCGGCTAGCCGAAGTTGAGAGGGGTTTGGACGCCCCCCTCTCCCAACCCTCTCCCCTGAAGGGGAGAGGGCTTTTGTCCGCTCCCCACCCCAAAGCTGCTGCTTTTCTTTATCTCTTCAACCCGATCTCGCGCAGCCGCTCCTGCAGATACGCATCCGCCGTGATCGGCTCGGGATACCGGTTCGGATGCGCGGCATCGACGCAGCTTTCCAGCGTCCGAATCACATAATCGGACCGGAAATGCAGGAAAAAGGGCATCGAATAGCGCGCGACGCCCGCGCGGCCCGCGTCGGGATTGCGGACGCGGTGGGTGGTGGAGGGCAGGCGGTCGTTGGTCAGCCGCTGCAGCATGTCGCCGACGTTGACCGCCATCGCGCCCGGCGGTGGCGACACCGGCAGCCAGCTTCCGTCCTTGTCGAGGATCTCCAGCCCCGCCTCCTCGGCGCCGAGCAGCAGGGTGATGGTGTTGATGTCCTCATGCGCCTCGGCGCGGATGCCCCTGGCGGGCGCCGCGACCGGCGGATAATGCAGCAGGCGCATCACGCTGTTGCCGTCGGCGACCGTGTCGTCGAAGAAATCGGGGGCCAGGCCCAGATAGCGGGCGATGCCCGACAGCAGCCGGCCGCCGACGCGGTCGAACGCGGCGAACAATGTCTCGAAGGTGGCGCGAAAGCTCTCGACCTCGTCGGGCCAGACATTGTTCGGCTGCTGCGCGGCGAGCCGGTGGCCCGCGGGTAGGTCGCGGCCGACGTGCCAGAATTCCTTGAGGTCGACCTCCTTCGCGCCCTTGGCGATCTCGGTCCCGAACGGCGTATAGCCGCGCGCGCCGCCGCCGCCGGGAATGTGATAGGCGCGCTTCGCCGCCTCGGGCAGCGCGAAGAACTGCTTGGCCTTGTCCCAGGCGCGGTCGATCAGCGCCGGGTCGATGCCGTGATCGGTGATCATCGCGAAGCCGAAGCGCTCGAAGGAGGCGCCGAAATCCTGCGCGAAGCGGTCGGCGGGCAGGGACATGGAAATGACGGGTACGGCGGCAGTCATGCGATCGGAATCCATTCTGAAAAGGGGCGGCGCCCGCGGCGGGCGCGTCATGACTCGCGATTTAGGCGCTGCGGCGCGCCGGTAAAAGGGGAAAAAGGCGGTTTCCCCTTCGCCGCGGCTCGGCTAGGTGCGGGGCATGGCAAAGCAATATTGGCTGATGAAATCCGAACCCGACGTTTATGGCTGGGACAATCTGGTCAAGGACGGCAGCGGCATCTGGGACGGCGTGCGCAACCACACGGCCAAGCTGAACATGCAGGCGATGCAGGTCGGCGACGAGGCGCTTTTTTATCACAGCAATATCGGCAAGGAATGCGTCGGGATCATGAAGATCACCGAAGCCGCCTTCCCCGATCCGACCGCGGAAGAGGGCGCGCCCTGGGTCGTGGTGCGCGTCGAGCCGATGCGCGCGCTCGCGCATCCGGTCACGCTCAAGGCGATCAAGGCCGACCCCAAACTCGCCGACATGGACCTCGTCCGCCTGTCGCGCCTGTCGGTCGGGCGCGTCACGCCCGACGAGTGGACGCATATATTGAAGAAGTCGGAAAAGCCCGAAGGCTGATCAGCGACCCAGCGTCGTTTGCAGGTGGCTCGCGACCGACGGGTGCAGCGGCTCGACGAATTCGCAGCCATAATTGTCGCCCTCGGCGCGGCGGACGATCGCCTCGCGGGGCTGAAGACCGGGCAGGCTGACCCAGATGCGCTTGCCGACCGCCTGCCGCGAGAAGGTGAACATGCGAAAGCCGCTCGACGACAGGTCGAACAACTCGGCGTCGAACGGGTTCTGGCCCGCTTCGCGAAAGCGCGCGCGGCCGTCGACCGAAGCGCGCTGCGCCCGGCGGGCGTTGGCGCCCGCGGGGGTGATGGTGGAGGTGTTGCTACCCGTCACGGTTCGTCATTCCTTCGAACTGAACCCGATTCCTGCCGCCCGGTTTACCGCACCGATGGTTACCGGAATGTCAAAGCATGAGGTGAAATATGAAGGTTAAGGCGGCGTTGGTCCCAATTTCATCAAATGGCTCGGATAGGCGACCGCGAGCCGTGCGGCGTCGCGCCACTCGGCGGTCAGCCAGCGGTCCCGGTCCTCGGGATGCAGGATGACCGGCATCGTCGCGGCGCCGTGGCGTTCGAGCAGTCCGTTCGGCTCGGTGGTGAGCAGCGCGAAACTCGGCCAATCCTCGCCTTGGCGGTGGATTCCGGCGAAGGCGAAGATCGGCTGACCGGGCAGCGACGCCCAATATTGCCGCTTCGCGCTCGCCGGCCCCGACCAGAGCGCGAAGCTGGTCGCCGGGACAAGGCAGCGCAGCTCGGCATGGCGCAGCGTGCCGATCCAGAAGGGGCTGGCGAGGTTGCGGACGGTGGTGACGGGCTGCGTGCCGCGCGGCGGCGGCGGAACGCCCCACAGCTTCGGGCGCAGATAGCGCTGCGGTCCGCCGCGCCCGTCGCCGACGATCACCGGCGCCGGCCGCCCCGGCGCGACATAATCGCCCCGCCACGGATCGTCGCCGACCTCCGCCCCCAGCGCCGCCGCGACCGCGCCGGCAGCGGCGTCGAGGCGGTAGAGATTCAATGGGCTAGTCCGACGGACGGACGCGGCCGCGCGTCGCCTTGATCGCGCTGCGCGCCTTCTTGCCCTCGACGCGGCGCGCCCTGGCGGCCTTGCTCGGCTTGGTCTTGATCCGCCGCTCGGGACGCTTCAGCGCCTCGTCGATCAGGTCCGACAGGCGTGCCCGCGCGTCGGCGCGGTTCGCCTCCTGGGTGCGAAAGCGGCGCGCGAGGATGACGAGTTCGCCATCGGCGGTCATCCGGCTGCCGGTGAGCGCTTTCAGCCGCCGCCAGGCATCGGGCGGCAGGCCGAGCGCGAAGGCGTCGACGCGCAGTTGGCAGGCGGTGGCGACCTTGTTGACATTCTGACCGCCCGGTCCCGAACCGGCGAGGAAACGTTCCGAAATCGCGCTTTCGGGAATCTCAGCCACGCGTCGGCTCCGCGCCCTCCGGCGCTGCGAAGCCGAGCGCGGCAAAGCGAGAGGGGAAAGGCGCCTCGGCGATAATCGGCGGCTTGACGTCACGCGTCACAACCAGTCGCTCGGCATGGAGCAGGGTGCGATCCTTCGCGCCGCCGCGGCCATAAACCGGATCGCCCGCGATCGGAAAGCCGATCCCTTCGAGTGCGTGGACGCGAAGCTGGTGGGTGCGGCCGGTCTCGGGCCGGAAACGGAGCAGGCTGCGGTCCCCGATCACCGCGAGCTTTTCCCAGTGCGACACCGACGGCTTGCCTTTCGGATCGCCGACCATGCGCCAGCCGGTCTCGGCGGTCGACACCTTGGCGAGCGGCAGGTCGATCGTGCCCGCGTCGCCATCGGGAATGCCGTCGAGGATCGCGAGATAGCGCTTCTCGACCTTGCGCCCCTCGAACGCCCGGGTGAAGCGGCCGTGCGCCTTCGGATTGCGCGCAAGCAGCAGGCAGCCCGAGGTGTCGCGGTCGAGCCGGTGCACGGGAAGCGGCCAGCGCTTGAAACCGAAGCGCAGGCTGTCGAGATGATTCTCGAGGCTCAGGCTGCCGTCGCGCGGCGGATCGACCGGCAGGCCTTCGGGCTTGTCGATGACGAGGGCCTCGCCGTCGAGGAACAGGACGCGGTCGGACAGAAGCATCGCCGCGCTATAGGATGGTGGCGGTCCAGCCGAAAGCGTAAACGTTCGGCACGCCCTTTCCTCGCACACCGTCGCCCCAGCGAAAGCTGGGGTCGCTGTCGGCCTGTCCCTTTGCCGCGGCGGCAAGGGGATGGCGGCCCCAGCTTTCGCTGGGGCGACGGCTTGTGACCGAAAGCGGCCGGCCTTGGGAAGGAAAGGACGCGTCAGGCCGCCAGCTTCGCCGCGGTCCGCGCGACGCGTTCGCCCAGATAGCGCGCGCCCCCCAGATCGGCTTCGCTCGGCTGGCGCGATCCGTCGCCGTTCGCGATCGTCGTCGCGCCATAGGGTGCGCCGCCCTTCACTTCGTCGACGCCCATCTGGTCGGCATAGCCATAGTCGAGGCCGACGATCGTCAGCCCGAAATGGAGCAGGTTGGTCAGGATGCTGAACAGCGTCGTTTCCTGCCCGCCGTGCTGGGTGGCGGAGGAGGTGAAGGCCGCGCCGACCTTGCCGGTCAGCTTGCCCTGCGCCCAGACGCCGCCCGCGGTGTCCCAGAAGCTCGCCATCTGGCTCGCCATGCGGCCGAAGCGCGTCGGGGTGCCGACGACGATGGCGTCATAAGCGGCCATTTCATTGGGGTCGCTCAGCAGCAGATGCGCGGTATCGGTCTTGAAGCCGGCCGCCTGAACCACCGCCTCGGGCGCGGTTTCGGCGACGCGGCGGATATCGACCTCGGCGCCCGCGGCGCGCGCGCCTTCGGCCACCGCATCGGCCATCTGCTCGATATGGCCATAGCTCGAATAATAGAGAACCAGCACTTTCGTCATTATCATCGTCCTTTCGTCGTCGAAAACGGGGTGGGCCGCCGCCGCAAGGGAGGGGGGAGGCGGCGGCCCGGGGAATCCCTCCCCGAAAGCGGGGGAGGGAGGGGGGTCAGAGGCTGTCGACCAGCACCAGCTCGGCATCGTCGAGCGCTTCGACCTCGATGCGGTCGATGTCGCGGATCGCGATGCCGTCGCGCGGATCGGCGTCTTCGCCATTGATGCGGATGCGGCCCTTGGCGGCGACCAGATAGGCGTGGCGTCCGGCGCCCAGGTCATAGGCGACGCGGTCGCCCGCCTGCACCGTCGCCGCCGCGACGCGGGCGTCGGCGCGGATCGGCAGCGCTTCATCGCCCTCGATGCCGCTGGCCAGCGTCACGAACCGGCCCGACCGGTCGGCCTCCGGAAATTCGCGCTGGCCCCAGCCGGGATTGCCGCCGGCGCGGTCGGGCAGGATCCAGATCTGGAACAGCGTCGTTTCCTCATCCTCAAGGTTGAACTCGCTGTGCGTCACGCCGGTCCCCGCGCTCATCACCTGGACGTCGCCTGCCGCGGTGCGGCCGCTGTTCCCCATCGAGTCGCGATGGCTGATCGCGCCGGTGCGGACATAGGTGATGATCTCCATGTCGCGGTGCGGATGCGGCGGAAAGCCGGACTGCGCCGCGATGGCGTCGTCGTTCCAGACGCGCAGCGCGCCCCAGCCCATGCGATCGGGGTCGTGATAGTTGGCGAAGGAGAAATGGTGGCGGGCGTCGAGCCAACCATGGTCGGCGTGGCCCAGGCTGTCGAATTTGCGGATGTCGATCATGGCCTTTCCTTTCATTGCCGCGGCGCCGGACATCGGGCTGCGGCCTTTTGTTGCAGCCAAGATAGCGATGGAGATCGTTTCTAAAATAGCGTAGATCGAAACCTATCGTTTCCATTTACGAGGTTTCATGGCGCTTCCCGATTATGAAGGCTGGGCCTGTTTCGTCGCCGTTGCCGACGGCGGCGGCTTTACCGCTGCGGCCCGGTCGCTCGGGCTTTCGAAGGCGAGCGTGTCGAAGGCGGTGAGCCGGCTCGAGGCGTCGCTGGGGGTGACCCTGCTCCATCGCAGTTCGCGCGTCGTCACGGTGTCGACTGCCGGGGAGGGGTTGCTCGGCGAGGCGCGTGCGATGGTCGCCGCCGCCACCGCGGCGACCGAGGCGGCGCGCGGCGACCGGCTCGACCTCACCGGCCCGATTCGGCTCGCGGCGCCGATGAGCTTCGGGATCAAGGTGCTCGGCGTCCCGCTCGCGGCGTTCATGGACCGGCATCCGGCGGTCGAGATCGAGCTGACGCTCAGCGACGCGCGGCACGATCTGATCGCGGAAGGTTTCGACCTCGCGCTCCGTATCGCCAGCCTCGACGACAGCAGCCTGCTCGCGCGCACCATCGCGCCCGTCACGGCGTCGGTCATCGCAAGCCCCGCCTATCTGGAGCGGCACGGCACGCCGCGCCATCCGCTCGATCTCGCGGGCCACCGGCTCGTTGGCTATGGCCACCGCGAGCGCGCCAGGCCGCTGCGCTTCCACCGCGAAGGCGAGGAAGCGACGATCGTTCCCGCCGGCCCGCTGTTCACCAACAATGGCGACGTGGTAATTCCGATGCTCGCCGCGGGCGGGGGCATCGCAGTGCTGCCCGATTTCATCGCCGAGGCGGAACTGGCCTCGGGCGCGCTCGTCCGCATCCTGACCGACTGGTCGCTGCCGCAGGTCTTCCTCCACCTGCTTTCGCCGCCCTCGCGGCTCCGCCCGGCGCGGGTGCGCGCGCTTTCGGACCATCTGGCGCAGGTGCTGAAGGTGAGCTGCATGGGACGCGACTCGCGGATTCCCGCGGGTTAAATCAAAATTAACCTTTTCCCTTCATTGCTTTCATGGTTAATGTTCCGACAGTCCTGCAACAGGGGCTGTTCGGCGACATCCAGCGGAGGTCATGCGGACGGGTCGCGGGACCATCGTGGGAACAATCAAGGGGTGCCCAATGCGCGTACTGCTGATCGAGGACGAGCCGACGACCGCGAAGGCGATCGACACGATGCTCACCACCGAGGGCTTCAACGTCTATACGACCGATCTGGGCGAGGAAGGCCTCGATCTGGGCAAGCTCTATGATTACGACATCATCCTGCTCGACCTGAACCTGCCCGACATGCACGGCTATGACGTGCTGAAAAAGCTGCGTACCGCAAAGGTGCAGACGCCGGTGCTGATCCTGTCGGGCATTTCGGAAATGGATTCGAAGGTGCGCTCGTTCGGCTTCGGCGCCGACGATTATGTCACCAAGCCGTTCCACCGCGACGAGCTGGTCGCCCGCATCCATGCGGTCGTCCGCCGTTCGAAGGGCCATAGCCAGAGCGTCATTAAGACGGGCAAGCTCGCGGTCAATCTCGACACCAAGACGGTCGAGGTCGACGGCGTGCGCGTGCATCTGACCGGCAAGGAATATCAGATGCTCGAACTGCTGAGCCTGCGCAAGGGCACGACCTTGACCAAGGAAATGTTCCTGAACCACCTTTACGGCGGGATGGATGAGCCTGAGCTCAAGATCATCGACGTCTTCATCTGTAAGCTGCGTAAGAAGCTGGCGCTCGCCTGTGGCGGCGACAATTATATCGAGACGGTCTGGGGTCGCGGCTATGTGTTGCGCGATATCGACGAGGAAGGGAACGAGGTGCGCCGCGTCGCGTGACGCTCGCGCACGCTTCCATTTCGGTTTGACGGGGAACCCGGCGCGGAGCGATCCGCGCCGGTTTTCTATGGGTTAGCCGCTCCGCCGGCTGCCGTAGGAGCCGGGCAGGTTAGGATTCAGCCCCAGGCCGGGCCGCCAGGTCGACAGCCTCGGCGCGGGCACGATCTGGAAATCGGCCTTGCTATCGGCGGTGATAAGCTGGTCGGCGTGCGCGGCGCGCAGGCGGGCGGCCTCGATCGGTTCGTCGGTCTCGATGCCGAAGCGCGTGTCCGCGACCCAGCGGACGGTCGCCGTCATCGGTGGATGCGCGGGCAGGAAAAGCGTCACGCGCTCGCCGATATGGAGCTTATGCGGTCCCCGGCCGCCGACGCCGGTTTTCGAAACATTGCGGATCGTCACGTCGAAGCGGCCCAGCCGTTCGCAGCCGAGCGACGCCTTCACCAGACGCGACTGTCGCGGCTGGCGGTTCTCGCTTGCGGTCGGCGAGGCGGCAGGAGCCTCGAAATTGGGCATGGGCGACCCGTCCTTTTGCCGCCCGTTCCCTCACGCCGGGCGGTCCTTATGATCCCATCCCCACCCTTAACGCGGGAAGGTAAATTTTCGTATAGCATGTTTGATGATTTTGCGCCGGAACGACGAAGACCCGCCGGCGTGAAACGCCGACGGGCCGGGGTATAGGGAGGATTCAGCGGCTTATCGCAGACCCGAAAAGTCCAGGTCGTGGATGCGTCCGTAACGGATTTCGCAGCTGAACTTGCCCTTGTCGTAATAGCCGCCGCGGCCCCAGCGGCCGCCATAGCCGTCGCGCACGACGAGCCGGCCCTTGACCTTGTAGCCGTCGCGCTTGCGGTCGATGCTCGTCACCTGCGTGACGTCGGCGCGGCCGTAGCGGCTCGCGCTGCGTTCGGCGGCGGCGACGCACTGGTTCACCGCGCTGCGGCCGTTGCCATAGCGGCCATAATCATAGCCATAGCCGTAACGCGGGTCGCGATAGCGGTCGCGATACCGATAGTCGTCGCGGTCGCCCGCCGACGCCAGGATGGCGGCGAGACCGCCGAGCACGACCGCGCCCGCGATGATCTCGCCCGCGCCGATGCCGTCGTCATAGCGGTCGCGCGCCATCGCGGGGGTGCTGCCGATCAGCATCGCGCCGGCGGTGGCCGCGCCGATCGCGGCCTTCGTCCAGGATTTTTTCGTGCTCCGAGCCATGATTCGGTCTCCTTCACTTGCGGCAACGCAGAATCGCGGCCTGTTGCAAGGGATCGTAGAGGCGCGCGGGTGACATGGCGCTGAATCCGCCGCTTATCTGGCGTTCAGGCAGAAAAAAGGGCTCTTCACCGTCCGGCGAAGAGCCCCCCGCGCAAGCGCTCGATGAGCCGCGCTAGTTGAAACGCACGTCGGTGGCGCGGCCGTTCCGATAGGTACAGCCGAAGCTGCGGAGCGGCTCGCCTGGCCGCGCCACGGTGCCCGCGACATACCAGCCATAACCCTGGTCGGGCCGGGTGCCGGTGATGCTCTCGACCCGCGCGCCGTCGCCCAGCTCGCCTTCGGCCGCCCAGCTGCAGGCGTCGGCGGCGCGCTGCTCGGTCTCGCCGCTGCCATAGGCGCCGTCATAGGGACGCGCATCCTGTGGCGGATCGACATAATAGCCGTCGTCACGCGGCTCGTCGGGATAAGGCGGCTCATAGCGATAATCGCCGTCGCGCTTGTCCTTGCTCGCCGCGCCGGCGATGGCGGCGATCGCGCCGATGACGAACAGGCCGCCGATCACGTCGCCGGCGTCGATCCCGTCATGGTGACGATGACCCCAGCCGCCGCCATGATGGCGGCCGCGCGCCTCGGCGGGCGTGGCGCTGAGGCCGACGCTGGTCAGGATCACCGCCGCGGCGGCCGTCAGGCTGGTCCATTTGCGCATGGGCTTCACTCCGAAAGGCGCGCGGGAAGCGCCGCGCCCGATCGACTCGGCGATAGGCCGACGATGCTTTCGCGTCGCTGAACCGTGGCTGGCGAGCGGTGGGCTGTCCGGTTATCCGCCCGCCCTACGCCTCGCCGCGCGTTTCGATGAGCGAGGCCGCGAGCGCCTCGGCCGGCGACTTTCCGCCCCACAGCACGAACTGGAAGACGGGATAGAAACGCTCGCATTCGTCGATCGCGCTTTCGACCAGCGTTTCGGTGAGCTCGAGCGGCAGCGAGGCGTTGCTGCCGACCAGCATGCCGTGGCGGAACAATATCGTGCCGCTGTTCGACCATAGCTCGAAATGACCGAGCCAGAGCTGCTCGTTGATCAGCGCCAACGCCTCGTGCGCGACCGCGCGCTTGTCCTCGACGACGCGGATGTCGGGAAAGGCCAGCAACTGGATGACGCCGTCGTCCGCGCGCCATACCGCGCGCAACTCATAGGTCGTCCAGCTCCCCTGCGCGGTCGCGACGATCTCGTCGTCGCCGACCATCTCGTGCGGCCAGTCGTGCGCAGCGAAATAGGACGCCAGCATGTCCATCGGCGCGGCTTCCTGGCCGTCGTCATCGTCATAGATATCGTCGCTCATCGGGGCGCTTTAGCGGCTGTTCGACCGGGTGGCGAGTCGCGCAGCCAAAATCGTCATCTCGGCGAAATTTCATCGTCATCCCGGCGAAAGCCGGGATCGCCCGAATGTGTCGGAACGATAGCGACCCCAGCTTCCGCCGGGGCGACGGATCATTTCGCCTTCGGCTTGCGCGCCGCCGGCCTGACCGCCGGCTTTGCTGTCGCGGGCTTCGCGGTCGGCGCGCGGGCGGCGGCCGGCTTCGCCGCGCCCTCCAGCTTGTCGAGCCGCGCCTTCAGCGTCTCGGCCTCGGCGCGCGCGCGCGCGGCCATTTCCTTCACCGCCTCGAACTCCTCGCGGCTGACGAAGTCCATGCGGCCGACCCATTCCTTCGCGCGCTCGCGCATCGCCGCCTCGGCCTCGCGCCCGGCGCCGGCGACGGTGCCGGCGATGCCGTTGATCATCTTGGCGAAATCGTCGAAAATCCGGTTCTCGCTCTGCATTGTCCTGTTCCTTCGTCGGGGATGCCCCTTGCCGTCAGCCTATCTGGGTGCTCGCGGCATGGGGGACAAGGGTTTCGGCGTCCGGATTGCGCTGGTCGATCTGGAAGGTCAGGACCGTGGCGAAGCCGAGCCACGCCATATAGGGGACCAGCAGCCACGCCGCCGCCTTGCGGATCGGCGCAAAGGCAAAGGCGGTCGCGACCGTCACCATCAGCATGAAGATGATCAGGTAAAGCGCGCTCGTCACCTGATGCCGGCCGAAGAAGAGCGGCGACCAGGCGAAATTCGCGGCGAGCTGGACGAAGAAGAGCAGCAGCGCGAACCCGCGCCCCTTGGCACCGCGCGCATGCAGGATCATCGCGAGCGCGAGGCCCAGACAGGCATAGAGGATGGTCCAGGCGAGCGCGAAGACCCAGCCGGGCGGCACGAGCGGCGGCAGGTCGAGCGCGGCGAACCAGCGGTTGCCATAGCCGCTGTTTGCCAGCAGGCCCGTCAGGCTGCCGATCAGCACGATCGCCGGCACCGTCACCATCGCCCAGCGCCAATAGGACAGGCGAAGCTGTCCCGGAGTGGCCAATTCGGTCATGCACATGCCCCCTTGCGCAAAATTCGGTCGCCCACGGGTGTTGCGGCCCGCGGCGCCCGCGTCAACGCTTTTGGGCGGCAATCAGGAATTCGACATTGCCTTCGGGGCCGGTGATCGGGCTTTCGATCAGATCTTGGACGGTCCAGCCTCCTGCTTCCAGCCACAGGCGCACGTCACCGCACACGCGGTCGTGCACTGCCGTATCGCGCACCACGCCCTTCTTGCCGACCTCGTGCCGCTCGGCCTCGAACTGCGGCTTGATCAGAGCGACGAGGCGGGCGCCGGGCTTCGCAAAGGCCAGCGGCACCGGCAACACCTTGGAAAGCGCGATGAAGCTCGCGTCGCAGACGACCAAGTCGACCGGCTCGGGGATGTGATCGGCGGTCAGGATGCGCGCGCTCGTCTGCTCGTGAACGACGACGCGCGCGTCCTGTCGCAGCTTCCAGGCGAGCTGGTTGGTCCCCGAATCGACCGCATGAACGCGCGCCGCGCCCCGGCTCAGCAGCACGTCGGTGAAGCCGCCGGTCGACGATCCGACGTCGATCGCGACCGCGCCCGTCACGTCCCAGCCGAGATGCGTGAGCGCATGGTCGAGCTTGATCCCGCCCCGCGACACCCAGGGATGGTCGCGGCCCTTGACGCTCACGTCCGCATCGGTGGCGATCTGCTGCCCCGCCTTGTCGATCTTGCGGTCGCCGACGAAGGCGAGGCCGGCGAGGATCAGCGCCTGCGCGCGCGTCCGGCTTTCGGCGAGGCCGCGGTCGACGAGCAACTGGTCGGCGCGCTGCTTCGCCATCAGCGGCCCGCCTTTTCGATCAGCAGCCCCGGCGTCAGGATCTGCGACAGGATCTCGGGCCGTTCGGCGCCCGGCGCATACCAGAGGTAGAGCGGCACGCTGTTGCGCCCGTGCTCGGTCAGCGTGCGGGTGATGGCGGGATCGCCGTTCGTCCAGTCGCCGACCAGCGTGACAACGCCCCTGTCCCTGAACGCCTCCTCCACCGCCTCGCGGTGAATCGCACCCGCCTCGTTCGCCTTGCACGACAGGCACCAGTCGGCCGTGAAATAGACGAAGACGGGTTTGCCAGAAGCGCGGGCCTTGGCAAGCGCAGCGGGGGAGAAAGTTTCAGACCGCTGCCCGCCGGCGACGACGACCGGCTTGCTGAACGCATCCCATGCGCTCGCTCCCATCAGGGCCAGCATCGCGACATAAAGCATGATCGTCTGTTTTCGCGGCCGCCCGCGCTTTCGCCAGTCATGGATGATGGTGCCGATCAGGACGGCCAGCAGAGCAAGGATCGTTCCCCCTTGGATGATCGGTCCCGTCTGCTGCCGCAGCAGCCAATAGAGACCGAGGGCCGTCAGCCCCATCGGCAGCGCCATCCACTTGCGGAACGTCGCCATCCACGGTCCCGGCTTGGGTAGCCGGTTGCGAAGGGGCGGGATGAAACCGACGGTGAGGAAGGGCAGGGCCAACCCCAGCCCCAACCCGCCGAAGATCGGGAGCGCTGCCCACGCGGGAAGAACGAGCGTTGCCCCCAGCGCCGCGCCGAGCAGCGGTCCGCTGCACGGCGTCGCGACGAAGGCAGCGAGGGCGCCGGTCCAGAAGCCGCCCGCCGCACCGCCCCGGCTCGCGAGTTTTTGCCCGCCCCCGAACGACGGCAATTCGTAGAAGCCAAGCAGATTGAGCGTGATCGCGATGGCGAGCAGCAGCAGCAGCAGCACGCTGACCGGGTGCTGCAACTGGAACGCCCAGCCGACCTGCTCGCCCGCCGCGCGGAGCGCGAGCAGCGCGCCGCCGAGCAGCAAGGCGGTGGCGACCGCGCCCGCCGTATAGGCGAGCGCCTCGATCTTGGCCGCGCGCGCCTCGCCGCCAGCGCGCGCGAGGCTCAACGCCTTCAGGCTCAGGATCGGGAAGACGCAGGGCATCAGGTTCAGGATCAGGCCGCCGAGGATCGCGCCGCCGAGCGCCGCCCAGAACAGGCCGGTGTCGACGGCATCCGATGCCGCCCTGATGGGGTCGCCCGCGAGCCGGACCGCGGCGGGTTCGAACCGGACGCTCAGCCCGCGGCCGTCCGAGAGTTTGAGCAGACCCCGGACTGTGCCCGACGCGTCTCCCTTGCCGCCTGTCTCGATGACGATCCAGTCGCCGTTGCGGCTGAACGTCTGCGGAGCGGCATAATCGACGAGATCTTGCGTTTCGAGGAAGAGATGGGGGGCGTCGAGCGCCGTTCCCTCCGGAAGCGGCACGCCGAACCGTATCTTGGCGCCCTTGCGTTCCCATGTCCCCGCACGGTCGAGGGGTTGCGGCAGTTTCGCGCGCCACGCGTCGAAGCGTTCCTGCGATGCGGACGCGATCGCGCCGTCGCCCGCCTTCAGCGCGACGGCGATCACCGCCTTTTCGGGCACGCATATCTTGTCGGTGCAGGCGAGCCAGTTGGCGACGCCCGACAGCGTCAGGTCGGTTCCCGGCGCGACGCTTTGGTCGACGCGAACGTCGGCGAGCAGCGCATAGGGATGCTCATAGACATGGTTCATCATGCCGAAGAGGATGAGCGCTTCGGGAACCGGATAGCGAAAGGGCGCGACGGTCACGCCTTCGGGCGCGTTCCATTCGACCTGCAGGCCGAAGCCGGCGTCGCCGCCGTTGGTCCAATAGCCGTGCCAGCCTTTTTCAGGAGTCATCGCCAGCGCGATCGTCGTCGTTTCCCCCGGTGCCGGCGCGGTCGATTCGGCGATCAGCTTCGGCGCGATATGAGTCGGCTGGGCCATCGCGCAGGCGGGCCCGAGCAGGGCAAGCGCCAGCAGCGCGAGCGCCGCGCGCCGCACCGCCGTCATCAAACTGTCCTGCGTTCGTCCCATGCCCGCCTTCGCATCCGTCCTCATGGTGGCGACGTCGTGGTTTTGCCCGATTACCCTCTACGTCACCCCGGACTTGATCCGGGGTCCCGCTTTCGGACCTAGCCGAGCGGGACTCCGGATCAAGTCCGGGGTGACGATGCAAGCAAGATCACGCGCCCTTCCGCAAGCCACGTCGCCGCTGTCCTCGTTCAAGGCTTGCCATATAGGCGGCTTTGGCCGAGAGGACAGCCCGCGCCGAACCTCGCGTGATGGAGAGTGATCCTGTGAAGCTCAAATACCCGATCGCCGCCCTTGCCGCCGCGCTTTCCCTGTCCGGTCCCGCGGCCGGTCTCGCGCAGGATTCGGCGGCGCCGGCGCCGAAGGTGACCGCCGCGACGCCCGCGCCCAAGCTGCTCGTCGTCATCGCGGTCGATCAGTTTTCGGCCGACCTGTTCGCCGAATATCGCGGCCATTTCACCGGCGGGCTGGCGCGGCTCGCCTCGGGCGTCGTCTTTCCGTCGGGCTATCAGGCGCATGGCGCGACCGAAACCTGTCCCGGCCATTCGACGATCCTGACCGGCAATCACCCCGCGCATACGGGGATCGTCGGCAATAATTTCTTCGATCTCGACGCCGCCCGCGCCGACAAGCGCCTCTATTGCGCCGAGGACGAGACGGTTCCGGGAACCTCGTCGAAGGGCGATCAATATGCGCCGTCGGCAAAGCATCTGCTCGTGCCGACGCTCGGCGACCTGATGAAGGATCGCGATCCGCGCGCGCAGGTCGTGTCGGTATCGGGCAAGGATCGGTCTGCGATCATGATGGGCGGTCACAAGGCGGACGAGCTGATGTGGCTCGCCCCCACCGGCCTCACCAGCTATCGCGGGCGGGCTTTGTCGCCGGTCGCCCAGCAGGCGAGCGCGGCGATCGCCGCCGCCATCGCCGCGCCGCAGCCGGGACTGACGCTGCCCGCCGATTGCGCGGCGCACGACATCGCGATCCCGCTCGACGGCGGCAAGGGCGGCAGCGTCGGAACCGGGCGCTTCGCACGCGAAGGCGGCGATTTCCGCGCCTTCCGCGCTTCGCCCCAAGCCGACGGTGCGGTGCTCGCGGCCGCCGCGGCGCTGCGCCAGACGCGCAGGATGGGCGAAGGGGAGGGCACCGACCTACTGATCGTCGGCTTGTCCGCCACCGATTATGTCGGCCACGGAACCGGAACCGAAGGCAGCGAGATGTGCCTGCAGATGCTGGCGCTCGACCGCGAGCTCGGCGATTTCTTCGCGCGGCTCGACGCGACCGGCATCGACTATCTGGTGACGCTGACCGCCGATCATGGCGGGCACGACCTGCCCGAACGCAACCGCCAGAACGCGTGGCCTGACGCGCAGCGGCTCGACCGGTCGCTCGATCCCGAGGCGCTGGGCAAGGCGGTCGCCGAAAAGCTCGGGCTGCCGCAGCCGCTGCTCTATGGCGACGGCGGCGACTATTATCTGTCGAAGGCGCTGACGCCGGCGCAGCGCAAGGCGGCGCTGGACGAAATCCTGCCGCGGCTGCGCGCGCATCCGCAGGTCGAGGCGGCGGTGACGGCGAAGGACCTCGCCGCCCATCCGATCTCGAAGCGGCCGGCGGATGTCTGGACGCTGATGGACAAGCTGCGCGCCTCCTACAATCCGCAACGTTCAGGCGATTTCATCATCGCGCTGAAGCCGCGGATCACCCCGATTCCCGAACCGGGCATCGGCTATGTCGCGACGCACGGGTCGGTGTGGGATTATGACCGCCGCGTGCCGATTCTCTTCTGGCGCCGCGGGATCGCGGGCTTCGAACAGCCGAATGCGGTGATGACGGTGGACATATTGCCCACCCTCGCGGCGCAGATCGGCCTGCCCGTCGACGGGGCGAAGATCGACGGGCGCTGCCTCGACCTGCTGTCGGGGCCGGAAGACAGCTGCAACTAGACGAAGAACGAAACAGACAAGAAGAAGACCAGGGACCATGACGAAGACATTGGGGACTTTTGCCGGCCGGCTGCTGCTGGTCGGGTGTGGAAATATGGCGGGGGCCATGCTCGATCGCTGGCTGGCGGCGGGGCTCGACCCGGCGCGGGTCGCGGTCGTCGATCCGGCGGCGGCACCGCGGGAAGGGGTAACACTTTACGCCTCGCTCGCCGACTGGGCGGCGGCAGGCGGTGCGGCCGACTGGGTGATGCTGGGGATGAAGCCGCAACAATTGGGCGACGTGGCAAGCGACCTCGCGCCGCTTGCGACGGACGGCGTCCATCTACTCTCGATCCTCGCCGGCGTCTCGCTCGCCGATCTGGCCGAGCGCTTTCCGCAAGCACGGGCGCAGGTGCGTATCCTGCCCAATCTGGCGGTACGGATAGGCGCCGGCGTGTCGGCGGTCGCGCGGCTCGGCGATGTCGATACGGACGCCATCGCGGCGCTGCTTGCGCCATTGGGGCAGACGGTAGAGTTGGCCGACGATGCGACGATGGACCTCGTCACCGCCTTCACCGGCAGCGGTCCCGCCTTCGTCTTCCGCCTGATCGAAGCCTATGCCGCCGCGGGCGAACGCCTCGGCCTGTCGCCGGACGACGCGCTCCGCCTCGCCGCCGCCACCTTCGGCGGCGCGACCGCGCTGCTCGCCGGCAGCGGCGAAAAGCCCGGCGTGCTGGCCGCGAAGGTGGCGAGCAAGGGCGGCATGACGCAGGTCGGGCTCGATGTCCTCGATACCGACGGGCAACTCGTCGCGCTGATGACCAATGTGCTGCGCGCGGCGCGCGACCGCGGCCGCGAACTGGCGGACATCGCGCGCGGGCAGGGCTAGGACTGAAACCGGGGAGAGCGGGATCTACGCTTGGCCCGGCTCGCTCCCCAGCCGCGCCACCCGGGCGCGTTCGCGTGGCGACAGAAGGGCTTCGTTGACCTGCCAGAAGCCGGTGACCGCCGCCTGGCCGGCATGGGTATAGGCGCGGCTCATCGCGTCGCGTAGCGCGGTGAAGATCGCGCCTTCGAGCTGCCGGCCCTCCGCCGTCAGACGCAGTTCCTTCTGCCGCCGGTCACGGCCTCCTGGACGCGTCGTTAGCAGCGCGCGCGCCTCGAGTTCCTTGAGAACGCGCCCCAGCGATTGTTTTGTGATGCCTAACAAGGCGAGCAGGTCCGAAATGGCGAGGCCGGGCTGGCGCGCGATGAAATAGAGCGCGCGATAATGCGCGCGGCCCAGCTCTCTTTCCGCAAGGCGGGCGTCGATCGTCCGCCACAGCGCGGCATGGCCGAAGAACAGATATTCGATGCCCCGGCGCACCTCGGCCTCGCGCAAGAAAAGGGCAGAGGCGGCTGGCACTTGTGAAAGAAAATTTTCTTCGTTCATGGCGACTACCGTTGCGCCGGGCGCCCGGCTTTGGCAAGAGGCGCGCACGATTCACCCCTTAGATGCAAGGATTTCCTATGTCCGCACCCGCCTTCGCCCGCCTGCCGCACCCGAACCCGACGGCGGCCGAAGTTCGCGCGGCGGCGATTGCGGACCCGGCGTTCGGGCGCGTCTTCACCGATCATATGGTGTCGATCCGCTACACGGAGGGGAAGGGCTGGCACGACGCGCAGGTCACGCCGCGCGGCCCGCTGTCGCTCGATCCTGCCACCGCGGTGCTCCATTATGCTCAGGAGATTTTCGAGGGGCTGAAGGCCTACCGCCTCGACGACGGTTCGATGGCGCTGTTCAGGGTCGAAGCCAACGCCGCGCGCTTTAACGCGAGCGCGCGCCGGATGGCGATGGCCGAACTGCCCGAGGAGCTGTTCATCGCGGCGGTGAAGGAGATCGTCGCTGCCGACGCCGACTGGTTCCCGCAGGTGCAGGGCGGCGCGCTCTATCTGCGCCCCTTCATGTATGCGAGCGAGGTGTTCCTGGGGGTGAAGCCCGCGGCCGAATATCATTTCCTCGTCATCGCCTCGCCGGTCGGCAATTATTTCAAGTCGGGCGCGCCCGCGGTCTCGCTCTGGGTGTCGGAGGATTATACCCGCGCCGCGCCCGGCGGCACCGGCGCCGCCAAATGCGGCGGCAACTATGCCGCCAGCCTCGTCGCGCAGAGCGAGGCGATCGCCAAGGGGCACGATCAGGTCGTCTTCCTCGACGCCGCCGAGCATCGCTGGATCGAGGAACTGGGCGGCATGAACATGTTCTTCGTCTTCGACGACGGCAGCATCGTCACGCCGCCGCTGACCGGCACCATCCTGCCCGGCATCACGCGCGACGCGCTGATCACGCTGGCGAAGGACGCGGGCCTGACGGTGCGCGAGGAGCGCTATGCGATCGACCAGTGGCAGGCCGATGCGGAGAGCGGCCGCCTGACCGAGAGCTTCGCCTGCGGCACGGCCGCGGTCGTGACCCCGGTGGGCAGGGTGACGCGCGGAAATGCCAGCTTCACGATCGGTGCCGGCGGGCCGGGCCAGGTTACCGAGATGCTGAAAGGCAAGCTCGTCGACATCCAGCGCGGCCGCGCCGCCGACCCCCACGGCTGGGTAACGCGCCTCTGATCGCGCCCACCTTGCAATGGGCGCTGCTGCACTATAGAGCGCCCGTCGCACCGGCCGTTGGGGCGTAGCCAAGCGGTAAGGCAGCGGTTTTTGGTACCGCCATGCGCAGGTTCGAATCCTGCCGCCCCAGCCAGCCGGTTTTCCGCGTATCGAATGAGACCGTCGGAGGGATGCCCGCGAGAAGCGAGGCTGTCGGTTGCTGCGCAACGAAAGTGTCTGCCGCGAATCGGTCGCGGGCTATTGGCGATCGGCGGCGCTGCCAACGAAAAGGGCGGCGATCCTTGCGGATGCCGCCCTTGATCTCGACTTGCCGGAGGCGCCTCAGGCGTCTTCCAGTTCCTCGTCGGTCATCACCGGGCCCGAATCCTGGCCCTTGGCGTCGACGTCGCGGTCGACGAATTCGATGATCGCGATCGGCGCCGCATCCGAGGCGCGGATGCCGGCCTTGATGACGCGGGTGTAGCCGCCGTTGCGGTCCTTGTAGCGCTCGGCGAGCACGTCGAAGAGCTTGACGAGCTGCGCGTCGTCCATCAGCCGGCTCTGCGCGAGGCGGCGGTTGGCGAGGCCGCCGCGCTTGGCGAGCGTGACCAGCTTTTCGACATAGGGGCGCAGTTCCTTCGCCTTGGCGAGGGTGGTCGTGATCTGCTCATGCTTGATGAGCGAGGCCGACATGTTGCGGAACATCGCGGTGCGATGCGCGCTGGTGCGCTGAAGCTTCCGGCCACCCGATTTATGACGCATGTTTCTTTCCTTCGTTTGTTAAGGGCCCGTGCGAGGTAGCCCAGACCAGGCTCGCTTCAGGGGGAGCCCTTTGCCCGTTCCGCCCTCTCCCCTTCAGGGGAGAGGATATGAAGGCTTGGCAATTTGTTGCCTAGCCGGAGTTGGAGAGGGGGAAGCGGTCTTCCCCTCTCCAAGCTTCGCTAGCTCCTTGCAGGAGCAAGCTGCGCTATCCTCTCCCCTGAAGGGGAGAGGGCTTTCAGCCCAGCAGCTCCTGTTCGAGCTTCTTGGCCATTTCCTCGATATTCTCCGGCGGCCAGCCGGGGATGTCCATGCCGAGGCGCAGGCCCATCGACGACAGAACTTCCTTGATCTCGTTCAGCGACTTGCGGCCGAAGTTCGGGGTGCGGAGCATCTCGGCCTCGGTCTTCTGGACCAGATCGCCGATGTAGATGATGTTGTCGTTCTTGAGGCAGTTCGCCGAGCGGACCGACAGTTCGAGCTCGTCGACCTTCTTGAGAAGGAAGCGGTTGAGCTGGTTGACGTCCGATTCCTCGCTTGCCGCCGAAGGTGCCGCCATGCCGATCAGGCCGCTGTCGTTCATCGCCTCTTCGAAGTGGACGAAAACCTGGAGCTGGTCCTGCAGGATGCGCGCGGCATAGGCGACGGCATCCTCGGGGGTCACGGTACCGTCGGTCTCGACCGTCAGGCTGAGCTTGTCATAGTCGAGCTCCTGCCCGATGCGGGCATTGTCGACCTTGTAGGCGACCTGGCGCACCGGCGAATAGAGCGAGTCGACCGGGATCAGGCCGATCGGTGCGTCGGCCGGACGGTTGGCGGTGGCGGGAACATAGCCCTTGCCGGTGTCGGCGACGAGTTCCATGTTCAGCGTCGCGCCATCGTCGAGATGGCAGATGACCAGCGCCGGGTTCATCACCTTGATGTCGCCCGAGACCATGATGTCGCCGGCGGTGACGGTCGCGGGACCGGTCGCCGAAAGCTGAAGCCGCTTCGGGCCTTCGCCTTCCATCTTGAGCGCGATCTGCTTGATGTTGAGGACGATGTCAGTCACGTCCTCGCGCACGCCGGCGAGGCTGGAGAATTCGTGGAGGACATTCTCGATCTTGATCGAGGTGATCGCCGCACCCTGGAGCGACGAGAGCAGCACGCGGCGCAGCGCGTTGCCCAGCGTCAGGCCGAAACCGCGCTCGAGCGGTTCGGCGACGAACGTCGCCTTGCGCTTGCCGTCGCTGCCGGCCTTGATTTCCAGGTTGCTGGGCTTTTTCAATTCCTGCCAGTTCCGGATATTGACAGTCATGGACTTCCCTTTGCTTTTGGCGGGACGGGCGGGGGCGGGGTCCGGCCGGTCCGGCGTTAGGAGATGGTCGGGCGACGCCCCCGCGGCAGGGCGCGCCCCTATAAGCTGGCGTCAGACGCGGCGGCGCTTGGCCGGGCGGACACCATTGTGCGGGATCGGCGTCACGTCGCGGATCGACGTGATGTGGAATCCGACCGCCTGCAGCGCGCGCAGCGCCGATTCGCGGCCGGCGCCGGGACCCTTGACCTCGACCTCGAGGGTGCGGACGCCGTGCTCGGCGGCCTTCTTGCCGGCATCCTCGGCGCAGACCTGCGCGGCGTAGGGGGTCGACTTGCGGCTGCCCTTGAAGCCCATCATACCGGCGCTCGACCAGGCGATGGCGTTGCCCTGTGCGTCGGTGATGGTGATCATCGTGTTGTTGAAGGTCGCGTTGACGTGGGCGACGCCCGACGAGATATTCTTGCGTTCGCGCCGACGGAGGCGCTGCGGTTCACGAGCCATGATGCTATCCTAACCTAAATCCTGAAAGCTGGCCGGCGGCGATGATGGGCGCGCCGGCAGCGAAACAAGGAAGCGCGCCGCCGGGACGCGCTCGAACCTTACTTCTTCTTGCCGGCGATCGGCTTCGCCTTGCCCTTGCGGGTGCGCGCATTGGTGTGCGTGCGCTGGCCGCGGACGGGAAGGCCCTTGCGATGGCGCAGGCCGCGATAGCAGGCGAGGTCCATCAGCCGCTTGATGTTCATCGCCGTGTTGCGGCGCAGGTCGCCCTCGACCGTGTGGTCGGCGTCGAGCGTTTCGCGGATCTGCAGGATTTCGGCGTCCGAGAGGTCCTGGATGCGGCGGCTGTGGTCGATCCCCAGCTTGTCGGCGATGTCGACGGCGGTCTTGCGGCCGATGCCGTGGATGTAGGTGAGCGCGATGATCACGCGCTTGTTGGTGGGCAGGTTGACGCCCGCGATACGTGCCATGTGATTCTTTCTCCTGCTCCACAGGGCCGCTGGCAAACGGACCCTATCTCAAAGCGTCTGTTTTCCAACGCAAAAAACGGACCACGAATACGCTCGCCGCGATTCGCCGTCCGGTCAGCCTGTCGGAATGGGGTGCAGCTAAGGAGAGTCGCGCCGAATGTCAAGCGATCCGGCCGCCCGGTGGTGACTCAGTTTGAAAGGTGGGGCGTGGCTTTTCCTGCATCGTCACCCCGGACTTGATCCGGAGTCCCGCTCGGCAACGTTCGAAAAGCGGGACCCCGGATCAAGTCCGGGGTGACGATGAGGGGTATCGATCCTTCCAAACGGGCGGCCGTTAAGGCGACAAAGGATACGGCCGTTCGGGTCGAAACTGTCTCCTTTGTCGCTTTAAGCGCCTTTATGGGAGGGCGCGGTTTTGACGCTGGCACGGCCCGATAAATTAGGAAAGCCGAATTTTGGCGATGGTGTGGGATAGGCCCACCCCGCTGCGGTTAGCGAACAAGTTCGCTAGCCTTGCCGCCCTCCCGCCTGCGGGAGGGGGGAGAGGGCAGGCGGGAAACGCGCCTTGCCGAATCTCACGAGGTCAGCGCCACCGCGCGGTCGTGGAGGCGGGCGACGACGGCGTGGTGGATGCCGGGGGCGCAGGCGATGACGCCGAAGGCCTGCGCGCGCGGGGTGTTGAAGGCGAGCGGCGCGCCGAAGGCGTCGGTGACGGTGGCGCCCGCCTCGGCCGCGATCAGCGCCGCGGCGGCGACGTCCCATTCGAAGCCCCAGCGCAGCGTCGCGACCAGATCGGCGCGGTCGTCGGCGACCAGCGCGATGCGCAGCGCGATGCTGTTGGGCTTGGTCACCATCACCAGATCGCGGTCGACCCGGGGCAGGCTGTCGGCGGGGACGCGCGCGCCGCCGAAGCGGGTGCGGCGGCTTGCGCGCAGCGCCTCGCCGTTGAGCGTCGCGCCCCGGCCGCGCTGCGCGACCCACAGCTCGTCGAGCGCCGGGGCATAGAGGACGCCGATTTCGGGCGCGCCGTCGATGACGAGCGCGACCGACACCGCCCAGCCGGGGCGGCCGCGGATGAAATCGCGCGTGCCGTCGATCGGATCGATGCACCACATGGCGCGGCGGCTCAGGCGGTCGGCATTGTCGGCGGTCTCTTCCGACAGCCAGCCGGCTTCGGGCACCATCGCGCCGAGCACCGCCTTCAGGCGCGCATCGACCGCAAGGTCGACGTCGCTGACCGGATTGTCGTGCGATTTGTGCCAGACGTCGATCGCCTGTCCCTCGCCGCGCCAGCGCGCCATCGCCATGTCCCCCACCTCGCGCGTCGCGGCGATCACCGCTTCGAGGTTGCGGGCGGACACGATCCCGCCTCTCAGCTGCTCGCGACGGTCATGCCGTCGATGCGCAGCGTCGGGACGTTGATGCCGTGCCGAAATTCGAGGTCGTCGGCGGGGACGAGGGCGCGGAACATGGCGATCAGATTGCCGGCGACGGTGAATTCGGCGACCGGTTCGGCGAGCTGGCCGTCGCGGATCACGAAGCCCGAGGCGCCGCGGCTATAGTCGCCGGTCACCGGATTGACGCCCTGGCCGATCAGCTCGGTGATATAAATGCCGGTTCCGATATCGGCCATCAGCGCCGCCGGCGTCGCGGCGCCGGGCGCGAGGTGGAGGTTGCTCGCGCTGACGCCCGACGCGCCGCCGCCGCGGCTGGCATGCCCGGTCGGCGTCAGGCCGAGCTGGCGCGCCGAGGCGGTATCGAGCAGCCAGCCCGTCAGCCGGCCCCCCGCCACGATGTCGCGCGGCGCGGTCGGCAGGCCCTCGCCGTCGAAGGCGCGGCTGCGCAGGCCGCGCGGACGGTGCGGCTCGTCGCGGATCAGGATGGCGCTGTCGAAGAGTTGCTCATCTTCCTTGCCGAGCAGGAAACTGGTGCGCCGCGCGATCGCCGGGCCGCCGATCGCGCCCAGCAGGTGGCCGAGCAGGCTCGACCCGGCGCGCGGGTCGAAGACCAGAGGCAGCTTGCCGACTGGCGCCTTGCCGGGGCCGAGGCGCTTGACTGCGCGGGCGCCGGCGCGCGCGCCGATGGCCTCTGCGCTTTCGAGGTCGGTCAGGTGATGCGCGCTGTGCCAGGCATAGTCGCGCTGCATGCCCGCGCCTTCGCCGGCGATCACGCTCGCCGACAGGCTGTGGCCGCTCGACCCGTAGCCGCCGGCGAAGCCGTGGCTGGTGGCGAGCGCGAAGCGGGTGCGGCTGTGGCTCGCGGTGCCGCCTTCGCTGTTGGTGACGCCCGCGACGCCGCGCGCCGCATTCTCGACCGCGAGCGCGGCGGCGCGCAACGCTTCGGGGTCGGCCTCGCTGTCGTCGTCGAGGTCGAGGTCGGGCACCGGGCCGCGGAACAGCAATTCCTCCGGCGCGAGGCCGGCATAGGGGTCCTCGGGCGCCTCGCGCGCCATCGCGACGCAGCGCGCGACCAGCTTCGTCAGCTCGTCCGCGTCCATGTCGGCGGTCGAGACGCTCGCGCTGCGCTGGCCGACGAAGACGCGCAGGGCGATATCCTGGCCTTCGGATCGTTCGACATCCTCGAGCGCGCCAAGGCGCATCGCGACGGAGGTCGAGGCGCTGCAATAATAAAGGGCGTCGGCGGCGTCGGCGCCCGCCCTGGTTGCGGCGGCGCACAGCATCTGCGCCCGGTCGAGAGCTTCGGAAACGGTCAGCATCGCCGCGCCCTATACCGGGCGGGGCAAGCCGTCAAAATCTTATGATTGGCGGGTGGTGACGCCGTCCGGATTTGGAAGGGAGCCTTCCCTGTCTCGTCACCCCGGACTTGATCGGCCATTGTCCCCTTGAGGCAAGGAAGTCGGTGATCCCCAGCGAAAGCCGGGGTCCATGTGAGGCAGGCGCACGCCATTTGGACCCCGGCTTTCGCCGGGGATCGCTCACCTGTCTCATAGGGTATAAACGCCGATCAAGTCCGAGTGACGAAGAACGTAAAATCACGCTCCTGCTTTCAAACGGAGTCGCCACCGATCGGCAGGAAGATCCGACCTCGATCAGCCCGCGATCGCGGCGAGGGCGTCGGTTGCGGCCATCGCGCCGCTGACCCACAGGAAGGGCAGCGCGAGCGCGGCGAGCCACAGCCGGCGCACGTCGCGGCGGAAACGGGCGTGGAGGCCCCAGCTCGCCAGCGCCTGGCGGCTGAGGTGGTACCAGCGGCGTTCGGTGATCCGCGCCGCGGGCACGCCGAGCGCAAGCAGGATGACCAAAGCGACGATGACGAGGGCCGACGGCGCGCCCGCCGCGATGGCGCTCGACACGAGCCAGACCTGCAAGGCGGCGAAGACGAGCAGCGCCGCGGCGGCGTGGAAGGTCATCCGGCGTCCCAGGCTTCGCGCCGCGGGCACGCTGGGAGTCGAGCGCCCGACCAGGCGCGGTCCGAATGTCGATGCCATAGTTCAGCCTCCTCGGCTGGCGACCCAGAGAAACCCAGGTTTTCAGCCGCATACCCCCGAGTCAAGCCAGATTGATCCCGATTCGTTAATTTTCCGCGTCAATCGACCGCAGATTCGCAACAAAAATGCGTCGATTGCTTCGAAAGGGGCGTCCAATCCGCCGCGGGCGTGCTCGAAACGCGGCGAATGGGATGATCGCGGCGGTTGTTCCGTTCCGAGTCGCGGCGCCGAATCGCGGCGCTGTGCGGCCTGCGGGCTTGACGGCGATCGGCCCCGCGGCGTAGCGGCCCCGAAGGGCTTCTCGCGGGGCGGAGGAACGATGCGCCGGCCGAAATTGCTGGATACGATGCGCGATTACAGCTGGCCGCTGTTCCGCGCCGACGCGCTGGCCGGGGTCAGCGTGGCGCTGGTCGCGCTGCCGCTGTGCATCGCGATCGCCATCGCGTCGGGCAGCACGCCTTTCGTCGGGCTGGTGACCGCGATCATCGGCGGCTTCGTCATCTCCGCGACGAGCGGCAGCCGGGTGCAGATCGGCGGCCCGACCGGCGCCTTCATCGTCGTCGTCTATGGCGTGATCCAGGATCACGGGATGGACGGGCTGATCCTGGCGACGGCGATGGCGGGCATCATCCTGGTCATCGCCGGCTATTTCCGCGCCGGCCGGCTGATCGCGCTGGTGCCCGAGCCGGTGATCGACGGCTTCACCATCGGCATCGCGACGATCATCGCGGCCAGCCAGCTTCAGGACGCGCTCGGCCTGTCCGCCGGCAAGGTCCCCGCCGACATGATCCCCAAGATCGAGGCGCTGTGGGCGGTGCGCGACACGCTCAGCCTCGCGGCGCTGGGCATCACGGCGGCGAGCGTGGCGGCGATCCTGCTGCTGCGCCGCTGGCGCCCGCGCTGGCCGGTGCTGGTCATCGCGGTCGCCGCCGCCTCGCTGGCCAGCGGCTGGTTCCATCTGCCGGTCGATACGGTGGCGTCGCGCTTCGGCGCGCTGCCCAGCGGCCTGCCCGCGCCGCACTGGCCCGAGGTCACGCAGGCGCGCCTGATCGAGATGCTGCCGTCGGCCTTCGTCATCGCCTTTCTCGCCGGGGTCGAATCCTTGCTGTCGGCGATCGTCGCCGACCGCATGTTCGGGGGGCGGCACCGGCCGAGCGCCGAGCTGCTGGCGCAGGGTTATGCCAATATCGCGGCGCCGCTGTTCGGCGGCCTGCCGGTGACCGGGGCGATCGCGCGCACCGCGACCAACGTGCGCGCGGGCGGCCGCACGCCGGTTGCGGGCATGGTCCATGCGCTCGTCATCCTGATCGTGCTGCTCGTCGCCGGCGACCTCGCGGGCGCGCTGGTGCTGCCGGCGCTCGCGGCGGTGCTGCTCGTCACCGCGCTCAACATGGCCGAGCCGGAGAAATGGCGCGAGCATCTGGCGTTGCCGTGGGACGATCGGCTGCTGCTGATCCTGACGCTGACGCTGACGGTCTTCGCCGACCTGACGGTCGCGATCGGCGTCGGCGTCGCGCTGGGGCTCGTGCTGCGCTGGCGGAGGGGCAGGGGCGCGGCGCTGTGGACGCCGCGGGACAGCTAATAACCCAGCGTCAAATCCACCTGCGGCGCGACGGGGTCTCCGCGGTGCCAGCGGCCCAGGTTTTCGAGGAAGCGGGTTGCGGCGCGCACGAACATCCTGTCCTGCGCGCGGCCCGACAGGTGCATGGTGACATGCGCGTTGTCGAGGCTCCACAGCGGGTCGTCGGCGGGCAGCGGTTCGGGCGTCGTCACGTCGAGGAAGGCGGCGGCGATCCGCTTCGCGTCGAGCGCGGCGACCAGCGCCGCCTGATCGACCACGCTGCCGCGCGCGATGTTGATCAGGGTGGCCGAGGGCTTCATCGCCGCCAGCTCGTCGGCGCCGATCATCCCGTCGGTCTCGGGCGTCGCGGGCACCGCCAGGATCACCCAGTCGAACTCGCCGAGGCGGGCGCGCCACTGATCGGGACTGAGGCTGTTCGGTCCCGGCGAGCGGCGCACGATGGTGACGTCGACCGCGAACCCTTTCAGCCGTTCCTCGATCAGCTTGCCGATCGCGCCATAGCCGAGGAGCAGCGCCTTCGAGCCGAACAGCTCGACCTTGCCCGGCGAATCGAGCAGCCACTCGCGCCGTTCCTGCGCGCGCACGACCTCGCGATAGCCCTTGGCGACGGCCAGCATCCCCATCACGACATATTCGGCGATGGTGATCGCGTTGATCCCGGCTCCGTTGGTGACGACCGTGCCGCGCTCGGCGAGCAGATCGAGCGGCATGCCGTCGACCCCGGCATAGATGGAATTGAGCCACTTCATTCGCGCGGCGGCGGTGATCGCAGCGGCCATGTCGGCCTTGTCGTACATGTCGAACCAGCCGATCTCCGCCTCGGGCGCGAGCGCCATCGCCTCCTCCTTCGACTGGAAGAAGCGCGGCTCGACCCAGTCGGGCAGGCGGTCCTCGACGAGCGGGCGGATGAGGCCGGACAGGACGGTGATGGTTTTGGTCATGGAATTGCTCTCCCTTTTCCGTTCGCATCGAGCGAAGTCGAGATGCCCATCGATCATGTGCGCCTGCCGGGTGTCTCGACTTCGCTCGACACGAACGGAACGCGACGTTGCCTAGTCGAGCCGCCAGTCCCAGCCCAGCGGGTCGCCGTCCATCACCTCGACCCCCGCTGCGATCAGCTCGTCGCGCAGCGCGTCGGACGCGGCGAAGTCCTTCGCGGCGCGGGCGTCCTTGCGGCGGGCGAGGGCGGCTTCGATTGCGTCTTCGGCGATCGTCGCGGCGGCAGGACGGATGCGCAGCGCCTCGCGCGACAGCGTCAGGAGCTGGAGCCCCAGCACCGCGTCCATCGTTTCAAGCGCCGCGTGCTTCTGACCGGCGTCGACCTTCTTCATCGCCGCGGCCTCTTCGATTAGCGTCAGCGCGACGGCGGTATTCAGGTCGTCGGACACCGCGGCGTCGAATTTGGCGAGCAGGTCGGTCAGGCGCCGGTCGGCGATTTCCGCCGCCGCGGCGTCGCGCACCGGTGCCGTCGCCATCACCAGCCGCTTGAGCCGGGTGAGCGCGGCGCCGAGGCCCTCCCACGAAAATTCCAGCTCCGACCGGTAATGCGCCTGCAGGCACATCAGCCGATAGGCGAGCGGGTGATAGCCGCGGTCGACGAGCAATTGCAGGCGCAGGAATTCGCCCGCCGACTTCGACATCTTGCCGCCGCGCCCCTGGTCGTTTTTGGCGATCAGGAAATTATTGTGCATCCACAGCCTGGCGCCCGAATGTTCGGCGCAGTCGAGGCCGCCGCAGCCGCGATAGGCCTGGTTCTGCGCGATCTCGTTCGGGTGGTGGATCTCGCGATGGTCGATGCCGCCGGTGTGGATGTCGAAAGGCATGCCGAGTTCGGCCTCGCCCATCACCGAGCATTCGAGGTGCCAGCCCGGCGCGCCGCGGCCCCAGGGCGAATCCCATTCCATCTGCCGCGTCTCGCCCGGCGGGGTCTTGCGCCAGATCGCGAAATCGGCGGCGTGGCGCTTGCCCTCGACCTCGTCGATCCGGCCTTCGCCCTCGTCGGTCACGGCGCGCGCGAGGCGGCCATAGTCGGCAACGGTCGAGACGTCGAAATAGAGGCCGCTGCCCAGTTCGTAGCAATGCGCGTCGGCGATGCGCTGCGCGAAGGCGATCATCCGCGGCACATAGTCGGTCGCGACCGTCCATTTGGCGGGATCGCGGACGCCGAGCCATGCAAGGTCGCGCTTGAACTCGGCGGTATAGAAGGCCGCGATGTCCCACGCCGACCTGCCCTGCGACGCCGCGGCCTTCTCCATCTTGTCGTCGCCGGCGTCGGCGTCCGACGTCAGGTGGCCGACGTCGGTGATGTTGATGATGTGGCGCAGTCTGTAGCCCTTGAACGTCAGCGTGCGGCCCAGCGTGTCGGCGAAGACATAGGCGCGCATATTGCCGATATGCTGGTAATTATAGACGGTCGGCCCGCAGCTATAGACGCGCGCCTCGCCTGCGTGGACGGGCACGAACGGCTCGAGGCGGCGCGTCAGGCTGTTGAACAGCGTCAGCGGCGCGCCGGAGGCGGGGGCAGGAGCGTCGGTCATCCTCGCGCCCATGCCTTGCGCCGGGGTTTGCCGTCAACCGAAACGCGCTTATTCGCCTGGCGGCGTCCACAGATCGTCGTTGCCGGCGCCGGTCACCGGATCGTCGAGCAGCGGCTCGCCGGTCATCGGGTCGATCCCGCGCATCGTGATCAGCGCGGTCGGCAGCGCGATGCCGTCGCCCCGGTCGCCGTCGGGATCGGTTTCCTCCTCGATCACATCCTGCACCGGGAAGGCTATTTTCGGATTGGCGATGAAGGAGCAGGGACCGGTGTTCAGGATCGCGCAGCCGTTGAAGGTCGAGCGCATGTCGAGGCCGCTCGCCGTCGGCGCCGCGCCGTTCACCCGCAACAGCGGGATCGTGTCGAGGCCGGTGACCTGACCGTTCGGTCCCAGATGCACGCCGTTGAGGACGATCCGCGTCGTCGGCCCCTCGGTCGTCACATCCAGCCCGCCGGCGCCGAAGCTGAGCCCGCGGCGCTGGCCATAGGCGGTGCCCGCGCCGCTGTTCTGGACATAGAAGCCGCCGACCACGGTGGCGTCGATTCCGCCCGCATAGAGCGCGCCCGCGTCGCTGACGATTCCGTCGTTCCGCGCCAGCCGGCTTTCGATCGCGTCGATCCCGCCCGCGGCGGCGACGTCGGCGATCGCGTCGAGGGTCGCGACGATCACGTCGTCGGAGCGCAGGTTGAGCTGGCCCGCGGGCGCGTCGGTATCGCCCGTCAGGCGCACCGATCCTTCGCCCAGCACGACCTCCAGCGCATCGCCGGCCGCCAGGGTCAGCGCATTGCCGTCGCCAAGCCCGGTCAGCGCCGCCGCGCCGACGACGCGCATCTTGCCGGAGGTTTCGATGGTCAGCGATCCGGTCGCGCCGAGGTTGGAGCCCGGGCCGCCGCCGGTCATGGTGAAAGCGTCGACGACAACGTCGGGCGCCGCGCTGCTGCCGACGCTGGCGATCGGCACGAACAGCGCGCCGGGCGCCGAGGCGACGAAGGCGCCGTCGTCCGAGGCGCGCTGCGGCGCGACGACCGTCACCTGATCGCCGAACAGGCGCGCCATCTCGTCGGCGTCAAGGTGATAGCCATCGCGATCGCCGGTGCCGCCGATATAGGTCGTCCGGTCGTCGGCATTGTTCCGCACGGCGAGCGTCCGGGTGGCGCCCGCGGTGCCGACGCGCGCGTCGGGCCCGATCGCGATATCGTTCGAGGCGAGGGATATCGCGGTGCCGGTCACCGCGCCGTCGATGAAAATCGCACCGGCGGCGCTCGCGTCGAGGCTGTCCGTCGCCGCGACGCTGCCCAGCGTCATGAAGCCGGTCGTGGTCAGGCGCGCGTCGGCAGCGGTCAGGTCGTCGATCGCGAGCCGCTCGCCCGCGCCCGTGAAGTCGGCGAAGCCGGCGACGTCGGCCTGGGTCACGGTGAGTTCGCCGCTGACGTCGAGTACCGCGTCGCCGACATCGGTCGTCAGCGCCGCGAAATGGACGGTGCCGCTGCCGCCGATCGCGATGCTGTCGCCCGCCGCGTCGATCGCGCCCTGCGAGGCGAGATTGTCGATGACGATCGCGCCGCCGCTGCTGGCGAGGCTGGTCCGGCCCTGGCTGATCAGCGTGTCGGCGCTGACCCCGTCGGCGCCGGTCAGGCTCAGCAAGCCGTCGCCCTGCTTGGTCGCCTGCGCAATCGCGATCGTGCCGCCGGCGGTCAGCGCGATGTCCCCATCGGCGGTGATGGTGCTGCCGTCGATATCGCCGTCGGCCGCGACCGTGACGTTGCGGCCGGCGGTCAGCGCGGTGAGATCGGCCGAGCCGGTGTCGAAGGCGATATCGCGGCCAGCGGCGACCGGGCCGGTCGCCGCGAGCGCGCCGGTCGCGCTCGCTCGGAGATCGTTGCCGGCGGTCACTCCCGACAGAGTCGCGGTGGTGCCGGCGTGCAGCAGGGTGTCCCCGCCTGCGCCGACGTTCGTCAGCGAAGCCGATCCTCCCGCATCGACATCCAGCACGCCCGCCGCGGCGCTGTCGGTCAGCGCGGCGCTGCCGGCGGCGGCGATGCGGATGTCGCCGGCGGCCGGGGTGAGGCTGCCCGAATCGAGATAGCCGCCGCGCGCATTCGTCGATGCGCTGACGTCGGCGTCCGAGGTGAGGGTAATATCGCCGCCGGCGTCGAAGGCCCCGCCGATATCGCCGGTCGCGGTGACGTCGATATTTCCGTCGAGCCGGGCGGTGCCGATGGCCGCGCCGCCGCCGGTGGCGGTGGCCGTCAGCGACATGTCGCCCGCGATGCTGTCCACTGCGACGCTGTTGCCGGTCAGCGCGATCGGGCCGCCAGCGGCGATCGAGGTGCCGCCGATCGCGCCTCCGGCTTCCAGACCGACACCGGCTCCGGCGTCGAGCGCAGCGAAGGCGATCGACTGCGCCGCTGTCTCGAGCCTATCCCCCGCGTTTGCGGTGCCGAGATCGGCGGCGCCGTCCGCCGTGATCTGGATATTCCCGCCGGCGGTCAGCGTGCCGCCGTCGGTCGAGAAGCTCGCGACCTCGGCGGTGAAATCATCCGCCGCCTCGACCTGGCCGACGGCGAGGGTGCCGTCGAGCGTGACGCCGACATTGCTGCCGACTTCTTCGTCGCCCGGATTCTCGCCGCTCGCGCGCATCGAGGTGACGGTCACGTCTCCGCTGCCGCCGATGGCGATATCGTCGCTCGCGACCAGCCGGCCCAGCGTGCCGCCCGCCGCGGTGCCGATCAGGATATCGCGGCCCGAGGTCAAGGTGCCGGTGGCGACGATGGGGCCGGAGGAAGAGACAAGCTGCAATACGCTGCCGCCCGCGGTCACGGTGCCGACGGAAACGCTGCCGGCGAAAATCCGGACGATGCCGCCGGTCCGGATATCGCCGGTCAGGTTCGCCGCGCCGGTGGCGTCGGCGAACAGGCTGCCGGCCGCGTCGATGGTGCCGGTCGCGGTAATGCCGCCGCCGGTCGCGACGAGCGCGAGATCGCCGCCTGTCGCTTCGAGGTTGCCGACGGCGACCGACGCGCCCTCGGCGCGAAGGCCGAGGAAGGTCTCGACGTCGCCGAGGGTCACGGCGCCGCCGGCGGTCGCCTCACCGAAATTGCCGAGCGTCAGATCGCCCGTGGCGATGCCGCCGCTGGCGGTCAGGGTCGCCCGGTCGGTGGCGCTCGCGTCGCCGGCCGCGATGTCGCCGGCCGTGGCGGTGAGGGTCAGCGCCCGTCCCGCCGCGATGGCCTGCGTCGAGACCGAGCTTCCCTCGATTGCCGTGTCGTTCGCCGAGGCGATCGGTCCCGCAAAGACGACCGCGCCGCCAGCCGTCGCGACGATGTTGCTGCCGTCGCCGTCGTCGTCGAGCCCGGTGCCCGAACTGGTGGCCGCGCCGGCGCTCAGCGTGCCTGCGGCGCCGAGGTGGAGATCGTCGCCCGCGCCGAGCCCGGCGACGGCGATGTCGGTCGCGGCGTCGAGCGTCGCGTCGTGTCCGGCCGCAATCGCACCGGTCGCGCCGATGGCGCCCGTGGTCGCGGTCAGGTCGATGTCGGTCCCGGCGGTGATCGCGCCGAGCGACAGGTTGCTGCCGCTGACGCCGGTCGCGAGGCCTGATTGCAGCAGCCCGGTTCCCGTCACCGCGCCGCCGGCGGCAATGGTCAGATTGTCGAACGCCGCGATGTCGCTCGCGGCGATCGTGCCGGGGCTGGAGAGCGTGACGTTCGACAGGTCGGGGGTACTGGTGACGATCTGGAGGAAGGGGATCGGGTTCGAGCAGCAGGCCGCATAGACGAGGCTGCGGCCGTCGGAGCCGGTGCCGGTGGTCGCGGCGTCGGCGACGATCATCGCGCCGGTCGCACCGACGGTCAGGTCGTCGCCGGCGGTCACGCCGGAGAGGGCGGCGGTCGTGCCGGCGAGCACGAACATGTCCTCGCCGGCGCTGCTGCCGGTCACCGCCGCCGCGCCGCCGCTGCGCACCGCGAACATCGTCGCGGCGCTGCTGTTCGTCAGCGTCGCATCGCCGTCCGCGTCGGCAAAGACATAGCCTTCGGACGTGAAGCTGCCGGTGGGATCGACATAGCCGCCGGCCGCATCGGCCTCTGCGGCGATGTCGCCGTCGGCGCCGAGGCGGATATTGCCGCCGGCGCGATAGGTGCCGGAAAGGTCGGCACCCGCCGAAACGCCGATATCGCCGTCGGCCTCGACAAGGCCGACCGAGGCGTTGCCGCGGTTGGCGGTGATCGAGACCGAACCGGTCGCCGCGATCCTTCCCGTGACGGCAATGCCGCCGCCGTTCAGCGCGACCGCGCCGCCAGCGGTGATGTCGGTTCCCGCGATGCCGTCGGTCGCGCCGAAGCCGTTGGCGCGCAGCGACACCGTCGTTCCCGCGTCGATCGCGTGGAAATCGATTGTCTGCCCGACCACGGAGACGAAGCCGCCCGCGGTCGAATTGCCGAGGTCGACCGTGCCCGGCGCATCGATGTCGATGTCGCCGCCGGTGATGATCGAATTGAGCCCGGTCGCGAAGCTGCCGACCGTGGCGGTGAAATCGTCGTCCGCCTCGGCATGTTCGACCGTGGCGGCGCCGCTGCTGTCCAGAAAGATATTGGCGCCGTGGAGGCGATCGACGCCGATGCCGCCGGCGGTGGCGGTCAGCGACAGGGTGCCGCCGGCGTCGATCAGGCTGCCGGCGCCGCCGCTGATGCCGTTCGCCGCGGTCGCGCTGAGCGCGCCGTCGGCGTGGAGCGTCGGCGCGGCGCCGCTGCGCGCAGCGTGGCGGATGTCGATCCGGTCGCCTGCGCCGATCGTCAGGTCGGTGCCCGCGCCGACGCTGCCCGCGCCCTGGCCGTGGACGCCGACCGAGCCGTCGGTGGTCAGCGTCATCGCGCCGCCGGTCGCGATGCTGCCCCCCGCCGCGTTCAGGAAGATTCCGCTCGCGGCGGCGGCAACGTCGCCGTTCGCCGGATCGGCGGCGCCCAGCGCCTGCGCGTCGAGGCTGGCGAAGGTGAGATCGCCGCCGGAGCGCAGCTCGACGCGGCCGGCATTGTCGCCGTTCGCCCGGATGACCGTGTCGCCGAAGGAGAGGGCGCCGTCGCCCGCCGTCTCGACGATCGCCCGCCCGCCGGTCGTTTCGCCCGGGGCCGCGCCGCCGCCCGCGACGCCGTCGACGACGATCTCGACCGGGTGGCCATCGGAACCGATCGTGCCGCCGTCCGCGATCAGATGGACCGTGCCGCCGGTCCCGTTTCCGCCCCCGCCGCTGTCGTTGCCCATTCCGCCGCTGCCGGTGCTGCCGAACGATACGGGATCGACGAAGTCGACGGCAACGAGCGTCACCGCCCCGCCGCCGGCCGCGGCGATTTCGAGCGTGCCGCCGGTGCCGTCGCCGCCGTTGGCGCCTTCGCCCCCCAGTCCGTCGGTGACGAAATTCGTCTGGCTGACGGTGACGCTGGTTCCCGCGCCGCTCGCCCGGACGCGCGAGGTGCCGCCGACGGCATTGCCGCCGTCGCCGCGGTCGCCCGAGGTGCCGAAGCCGGCGTCGCCGCCGGTGGCGGTCGAATCGATCCCGGTTTCGATGGCGATCTCCGCATCGGCGCCGGTCGCCAGTACTTCCGCTACGCCGCCGCCGGCGTTGCCGCCATTGCCGCCGACGTCTCCGCCGCCGCCGAGGCCGCCGGTGCCAGTGGCGCTCGCCGAGACCGTGCCCGTCGCGGCGATGCCGGTGGCGAAATCGATCGTCGCGGTGCCGCCCGTGCCGACACCGCCGTCGCCGCCGACGCTGATGCCCGTCGCCGCGCCCGAACTGTTCGAATAAGTCCCGCCGTTGCCGCCGATGCCCGCGGCCGTCGCGGACAGATCGCCCGTGTCGAGCGTGCCCGAGACGATATGGATCGCCGCCTGCCCGCCGCTGCCCTCGCCGCCCGCCCCGCCGTCGGCGGCGAAGGTGCCGAAGGAACTGAGATCGCCGCCGTCGGCGCCCTGGCCGGTCGCGTCAGCGGTCAGCGATTCGACCGTGACCGCCGCGGTGCCGTCGAGATTGATCGTCGCGGTGCCGCCGACGCCGTCGCCGCCCGCGCCGGGCGGTATCGGATTGTCCGGGTCGAAGTCGTCGCCCGTCATCCCGGGACCGCCGGTGCCGGTCGCCGACGCGGTCACGGCGATGCCGGTCAAGGTGCCGCCGTTGAGGTCGATCGTCGCCGTACCGCCGACGCCGGTTCCCGAGACGTCGTCGGCCTCGCCGCCTTCGCCGTTGGCGGAGACAGTCAGCAGGGTGATATCCGCCGCGCCGCTGCTCTGGGCGAAGGTCGCGGTGCCGCCGGTGCCGGTGCCGCTGTCGGGACCGACGCCGCCGCCGGTTCCGTTCGCGTCGAGATCGACCCGCGCGGCGGTGAACGTGCCGCCCCGGATATCGAGCGTCGCGGTGCCGCCCCGGCCGTTCCCGGCGCCGACGCCCCCGCCGCTTCCCGGCGGTGCGTCGAAGCTCACCGCCGATCGGCCGTCGGCGCCCGCGATGAGCGTTTCGAACCGGATCACGCTGCTGTTCGCCGGATCGGCGACGGTGCGGACCAGAATAGTGCCGCCGCGGCCGAGCGGGACGGCAGTGCCGCCGAAGTCCGCATCGCCGCCGGAGGTGCCGTCCGCCGCCAGTTCGGTCATCGCGGCAAGGTCGATCGTTCCCGCATCGGCGATCAGTCGCACCGTGCCGCCGGTCGCGCCCGTTCCCCCCGCGCTGAAGCCGCTTCGCGCGCTCGCCGAAAAGAGGCTGGAGCCGGCGGTGTCCGTCGCCTGAATCAGTCCGCCGTCCGATGCCAGCAGGTCGACCGTGCCGCCTTGGGCGGTCCCGCCCGCGCCGGCGGCGTCGGTCGCCGTGCCGTCAGCGAAGACCGAATAGCTTCCCGCCAGAATCGTCCCGCCGTCGGCGACCACGTCGACATTGCCGCCGGTCCCGTCGCCGCTTTCCCGCGAGGGATCTCCGCCGCCCGACGACAGGCTGCCGCCGCTGACGTCGGCGGAAAGCTGGCCGAGCGTCGTGACCTGCCCGCCGTCCGTGGCGGTCACCCCGATGTCGCCGCCGCTGCCGCTGCCCGTGATCTCGCCGACCACCGGGATGGCATAGGCGAACAGGTTCGCGATGCTTTCGATCTGCAACAGCGACCCGCCCGCGACGTCGATGACGATCGCGCCGCCCCGCGCATCGCCCGCCCGGCCGCTCGTCAGGCTCGGCGACACGGCCCCGCCGCCGATGGTGCCGGCGGATGCGGTGAGCTGATCCGTCTCGACGGTCGCGCCGCCATCGATGCCGACCGTGACGGTGCCGCCGGCCGCGTCGCCGCCGCGTGCATTTTCGACGCCGCCGGCGTTGCCGCCATTGCCGGCGGCGGAAAGGGTCAGGAAACCGGGCAGGATCGTCGATGTCTGATCGGCGTCGACCTGCAGTTCTGCCGTGCCGCCGGTTCCGGCGCCGCCCTGCGCCGTGGCGGGCGTCCCGCCGCTCCCGTCGCCGCCGCCGCCCGTGCCGTCCGCATCGATGGTGGTGGTGCCGGTGGCGTAGGAGCTGGCGTTGCCCGATATCGCGAGGCTGGCGGCGCCTCCGCTGCCGCCGCCCGATGCGACGTTGCCCGTCTCGCCTGTCCCGATTGCCTCGATGTCCACCGATTGGTTCGCATCCAGCGCCGCGCCATCCTGCACGCTGATCGCGGCGGTGCCGCCGGTTCCGGCGCCGCCCTGGTCGACCGCAGCGGTCGCGCCGCCGCCGGTGCCGTTCGCCCGCACGGCGACTGCGTCCGCCTGTAGCACGCTACCGGCGCCGATGACGTCGATGCTCGCCGAGCCGCCCGTGCCCGCGCCGCCGGTTCCGGCGCTGCCGATGTCGCCCGTGGCGTCGGCGCTGACCAGCAGCGACTGAATCTGGGTCACGCCGCCGCCGTCGATGATCGACAGGCTGGCCGATCCGCCGGTTGCGATGCCGGTCGCGGTGTCGAGCGCGGCCCCGGCGACGATCGACACATCGCCCCCCGCGAAGAGCGAGCCGCCGGCGATATTGACCGCAGCGATGCCGGGCGCGCCCGCCGCGCCGGTCGCCTGCACGGTCAGATTGCCCGTCGTCTGGACGATCTGGCCCGCTCCGACGTTGACGGTCGCGCTGATGTCGCCGAAGAAACTGGCATCGCCCTCGACCCGAAGCGGGCCGGACTGCGATTGGCCCAGGAAGGCGCCGCTCGCATGGGCCGTGGTGCTGCTGCGGAAGAGAGCATCATTGATGGTGATGTCCGCCGCCGTGCCGCCGGAGGGCGCGGCGGCGATTTCTCCGCCGACGATATCATAGCCCGCCGACAGCACCACTGCGCCGTTGGGGTCGATCTGGGCCACTGCGGCGTCATAGCCGATCTGGCCCGACACCAGCATGCTCACCGCGTCGTTCTTGGGAACCGCGACCATATAGATGCGGTTTCGGTCGGTATCGTCCTGCACGTGCGCCGGGCCGCCGGTCGAACCGCTGTGGACGATCGCCTCGCCCCCCGCGGCGCCGACCAGCACATTGATGTCGAACAGGCCGCCGTTGATGCGGATATCGGCCTGCTCGGCGGCGACATAGGCCGTCGATCCGTCGACGGTCACCGTCCCGCGCTGGACGATGCGCGGCGCGACCATAGCGATATAGCTGCCGCCGGGATTGCCGGGGAGCGCGGCGTTGATCCCGTTCGCCGCGCTAGCGCCCGGCGCGATCTCGATGGCCGGCGCGTTCGCCGCGCCGCTCGCCGCGCCGCGAAAGCGGATTTCGCCGCCCGCGCCGTAAAGCCCGCCGGTGGTGTCGATGTCGTTCGTGGTCAGCACCAGACTGCCGACATTGATGACGGCGGTTGCGCCGATCAACAGGCCGCCGGCGTTATAGAACCAGATGTTGCCGCCCTGCACATTGCCGCCCGTCGCGAAGGGCGATCCGACATAGCTGCTGACCGTGCCGTTGAGCGCGACCGGCCGCGCGGCGGCGGCGTCGCCGATGAAGCGGTTGAGGACGGTATAGTCGCCGGTGCCGTAGAATTCTAAATTGCTGGTTTCCGGCAGGAAGTCGATCGGGCCGCCGCTGGGCGCCGTATCGTCCGGGGTCCAGTTGATGACCGTTTGCGCGCCGTTCACGGTGACCTGCGTGCTGTTCGGCGGCGCGCCGGGGCCGAGCGGGCCGGGCGGCGAGATGGTGCCGGTGCCGATCGCGAACTCGCCCGTTCCAGCGACCTGCGCCAGCGCCGGGCTGCCATGGGCGAGCGCGGCCATTGCCGCGGCGATCGCGCAGCCCTCGAGCAGGCGGTGCTTGCTGGCGTGGACCGGAAGGCGGGGAGCGGTGGCACGCATGGCGGTCATCCTCGATACGAAGCTCATGGTCAGCGCGCCCGGACGCCGAACTGGGTGGTCAGCGTCACCAGCAGCCGGGGGTCGGGCCGCCGGGCCAGGAGGTCGGGGCGGGTAAGGGGAGCGGCGAGCGTCACGTCGAGCCGCGCGGCATTGCCCCACGCGATGCGCACGCCGCCGCCGGCCGAATAGAGCCGCTGCGGGTTGAGGCCGGCGAAGGTGCTGTCCTTGTTCCGCACCGCGGCGGCGTCGAGGAAGGCGAAGGGCTGGATCGCGAAACTGTCGCGGCTGGCGGGGATCAGTGAGCCGTAGCGCGCCTCGAGCGCCACCGCGACGCCGCTGTCGCCGATCACCGTGCCGGGATCGTAGCCGCGTCCGACAGTGAAGTTGCCGCCCGAAAATTCCTCATAGGACAGGAGCGGATCGCTCGCCCATTGTTCGCGCAGCGCCGCCGACAGCGTCACGTCGCGTACCGGCCGCCACTCGGCGGTGATGTTGGCGCGCAGCACGAAGGCGTCGGGTTGGCCCTCGAGGCGCGACAGCGGCACGCGGCCGGGGGCGAAGCAGGCCGCGCCCGACGGTCCGCAATCGTCGCTGGCGCCGAAGGCGCCGAGTCCCTTGCGCGCCTCGAACGAGGTCGCGAGCGACCAGCGCGGCTCGGCGGGGTTGTAGCCGCCGCGCCCGGCGATCGACGCCGCGTCGATCCAGCCCGCGTCGGCGCGCATGTTCACGACGCGCAGCCGGTCGCGATTGAGCTTGATGCCGCTGAGCGCGATATCCTGGTCGATCAGGTCGAGCCCGCCGCCGACGGTCAACTGGTGCGCCTGGGTCAGGATGACCGGATAGGAAGCGAAGAGGCTGACGACCTGGGTGTTCGACCTGATCGGCAGCCCGGTCAGGTCGGGCCGCGTCCAGGCATAGGTATAGCTCCCGCCCAGCCGCAGACCTTCGCCGCCGACGCGGAATTCGTGCGCGAGCTGGAGCACCTGCTGCTCGTCGGTGTCGGCGGTGGTGTAGAGGCTGGCGGTGGTCATGTCGCCCATGCCCGTCAGTCCGGTGAAGCGCGCGCGCGCGATGCCGCCCCAGCGCCCGACGTCGTGCGATCCGAAATTCTGGATATTGGCGTCGAAGATCATCGGAGTGCGCGTGACGACCACCTCGCCGACCACTTCGCCCGGATCGGCGCCGGGACGCAGCGTCAGCCGCGCATCCATGCCGGGGATGTCGCGCGCGAGCAGCAGATAGCGTTCGGCATCGTTGATGTTGAACACCGGCGCGTCGTCGAGCCGCGACAGGTAGCGTTGCAGCAGGCCTTCGTTCGCGCCCGCATCGCCGCGCACCTCGACCCGCGTCAGCCGCGCGGCGAGGATGTCGAGGCGGACGATACCGTCCTCGATCCGCTGCGGCGGCACGCGCACCGCGGCCAGATAGCCTTTCGCGCGCAGCATCGTCGCGGCGCGGTCGCGGATGTCGCAGACGACGGCGATCGGCAACTCCTGCCCGACGCGATCGCGCCAGCTCGCGTCGAGCATGGCGGGGTCGATCCCCTCGACGCTGGAAAATTCCACCCCGCGCAGCGTGATGCGGATATCGGCGAATTCGGGGTTGGCGAGCGGGCAGGGCGCACGCTCGATGCTGTCGTCGGCGGCGACCACCCGTTCGGGCGGCGGCGCGGCGGGGGGCAGGGTCGGGCGCTGGATCTCTTCGCGGGTCGGAAGCTGCGGGGTCGCCTGCGCCGCGGCAACCGCGGGCAGGACGGCAAGGACCAGAGCCAGCGCCGCGCCGGTCGAGAGCCGCGCGCGCCGGGCCGGTCGGCCGTCGCCGAGGTCGCCCGTGTCGAAATCCCCTGTCTGCCTCATCGCCACCCCTTGCGTGCTGCCGCGCGACCGGGGCCGCGGGCTGATATCGCGCGCGCCGCCGGTCGGCGGGCGTCCGCGAATTTATCGACCCAAGGAAAGGACTTGCCGCTCGCCTGGCGGCTTCCCGCCACCAATATCAGATGGCACGGGTCGGTTCAATGGCGCCCCGGTTCAGCCGCCCGCCGCCTCGCTTTCGGTCATCGCGTCGACCAGCCGGTCGAGCTGCGGCGTGCAGCCCTTCGCCATCAGGGTTTCGGCGGCGCCGTCGGCGGCGTCGGGCATGGCGTCGAGCGCCGCGAAGCGCACCGTCACCGGCGCCGCGAGCCCCGCGCCCGACAGGCGATAGTCGACGCCATATTCGATCGGCAGCGTCTCGGTCGGCCATTTGCGGAAATTGGCGCCGACGACGAAGGCCACCGTTTCGGCCTTCGTTCCCTGTTCGATCTTCAGAAGCTGGTCGCTTTCCATATGCGGGCGCCACAGCATCAGCCGCGCCGGATCGGCGACGCAGAAGGTGCCGCCCTCGCGATAGTCGAGCAGCCACAGGTTGGGCGCGCGCATCTCGGCCGGCGCCGGCTCATCGGGGCCACGCGAGAAGCCGCCGCGCGATCGCATCGTCGGACCCTGCGCCAGCATCTGCGACACGGTGGAGCCCATCGTCTGGCTGCCCTGCACGCTGCCGCCGGCGCTGAAGGTGCCCGGCCCCGACAGGGTGCGGGTCTTGCCGGACTGCATCAGCACGATCCGGTCGCCTGCGGCGAGGATCAGCTTGTCGTTCGCCTTCAGCTTGGCGCCGGTCGGATATTTGCTCGCCGACGGGCCGGTCGAGCGGACGACCATCGACTGGGCGGCGGCGCTGCCGGCGACCGCGACCGCGATGACGGCGGCGACCGATGCCAGGGCGCGGCGGCGCATCGACACGTCAGGACAGAACATAGCTTTCTCCTCTTTCGGTCTCGTTCAGGCGTTCCAGCAGGAACAGGATGGCAGGGTCGTGACCGAATTCGTCGCGCACCGCTGTGGCGCAGGTCACAAAGGCCGATTTTTCGCCCGCCGCATGTGCCGCGACCAGACCGGCGATCCGCGCGCGCTGCGCCGGGGTCAGGTCGGGGCGCGGGGTGAGGACGTCGACGGGCCGCGCCCGGCCGCGCAGCGTCACCCGGCCCATCGGCACCAGATCGTCGCGCCCGGCGCTCGCGGCGGCCTCGGCAGAGATCAATATGCCGGTCTTGAGGCTCTTGTTCGCCGATTCGAGGCGCGAGGCGGTGTTCATGCTGTCGCCGAGCGCGGTATACTGGATGCGGTCCTCGCCGCCGAAATTGCCGACGATCGCGTCGCCGACGTGCAGCCCGACGCGCGTCATGCCGATCGGCGGCACGCCCTCCGCCATGTCGATCCGGAACGCCTCGCCCGCGCGGAACATGGCGATCGCGGCGGCGGCGGCCCGCTCGCCGTCGTCGGGGCGGGTGAGCGGCGCGCCCCAGAAGGCGACGATGGCGTCGCCGACGAACTTGTCGATCGTCCCGCCATGATCGAGCACGATGTCGGACAGGCGGTCGAGATATTCGTTGAGCAGGCGCGCGACCGTTTCGGGCGTCACCGCATGGCTGAGCTTGGTGAAGCCTTCAAGGTCGGTGAAGACGCAATAGATGTTGCGCCGCTCGCCATGCAGCGAAAGCTGGTCGGGGTCGCGCATGATCTGCGCCGCGACGTCGGCGGGCAGATATTTGCCGAGCGCCGACTGCGCGAAGGCGCGCTGCCGGGCGCCGATCGTCCGCGCCGCGGTGCCGACCGCGGCATAGCCGAACAGCCAGCCGAGCGCCCAGCCGAAGGCGGGCACCGTCGTCGTGTCGATGCCGTGCCCCTGCATCCAGAAGGGAAAGGCGAGGAAGAAGGCGATCTGGGCGATGAAGGCGAACGCGACCCAGCGCGCGCGCAGGTCGATCAGACTGGTCAGCCCGCCCGCCAGCACGACGGCGACGGCGAGAAACCACAGCGCCGGGCCGGGAATCGGCATCGTCCATGCGCCGTCGAGTTGCTGCGCGAGCATATGGGCGTGGACCTCCAGCCCGATCATCGTTTCGTGCCGGCCGGTGACGGGGTCGACGAAGCGGCTGAGCGGGGTGTTGAACTGGTCGTAATCGATGATGTCGCCGCCGATCAGCACATAGCGATTCTTGACCAGATCGGAAAAGCCGGCGCGCATGTCGGCATCCATCGGCAGCGCGAAGGCGTCGATCGGGATGTTCGCGAACACCGGCTCCTCCTGCCCCTTCGCGGCGCGGGCGGGGAGCAGGAAGCGGATATTGCCCTGGAAATCGGCGTGCGCGGCATCGACCGGGGCCAGCGCATTGGCCATCAGCGGCGGCAGCTCGGGCGGGCGGTCGGGCCAGGTGCGGATCACGCCGTCGTCGTCGGTGCGGAACAGCACGCTGGTCGGCCGCGTCCGGCCCGTCGTCACCTCCCGAAGGAAGGACTGGAGGAATTTCTGCTGCTCGAAGAAGATGGCGTCTGGGTTGCTCGACTGCTCGGCATAGGCGAGCCAGGTCGGCGTCCGCATCGCGCGAAGCCGGTCCTTCAGCAGATCGTCGTCGGGGCGGCGCGAATCAAAGACGATGTCGATGCCGATCGCCTTCGCGCCCATCGCGTCGATATTCTCGAGCGCGCGGGCGAGGATGGTGCGGTCGAGCGGTGAGCGGATGCCGGTGTTGAACAATGTTTCGTCGTTATAGGTGACGAGGACGATCCGCCTGTCCTGCCCGACGTGCGGCGCCATCGCGGTGGCGCGGGCGTCGTAGAGCGCGCGCTCGGCATCGCGGATCAGCGGCAATTGCCAGCCAAGCCGTGCGATCGCCACCGCGACGAGCAGGAACAGCAGCGTCCCGACCAGCCGCGCCGGGCCGAGCTGCGACAGGAGTTGGCGGAGCCGCTTGCCGACCGGCACCCTTGCCGGCGCTTCCTCTGTTCTGTCCCCCCGCGCCATCGGTCAGCCGCCGATGGCTTTCGCAGCGGCAGCGGCCGTCGTGGTTCCATTATGCAGGAGCGCCTGCGCGCCGTCGCCGACGATCGCGAAGCCCGCCCAATAATAGGGGTGCGATGTCGCCTTGTCGTCCATCAGCGGCTGCTGCGTCGCCCACAGCGCATCGGCGACGCTTTCGCCCTCGCGTACCGCGAACAGCCCGCCGATCAGCCGCTTGGTCGCATCGAAATCGTCGGGCGCGGGCCAGTGGCTGGCGATGACCGAGCGGCCGCCGGCGCCGATGAAGGCGCGCACCAGCCCATCGAGCGCATTGCCGCCGCCGCGCGCCACGCCCGCCTCGCGCGTCGCCGCGACCGAGGCCGCGCCGGCGGTATCGCATGCCGAGAGGATGACGAGGTCGGCGTCGAGCTTGAGATCGTAGATCTCCTGAAAGCTGAGCAAACCATCCGAATCGCCGTCGCCGAAGGAGGTGACGAGCGCCGGGCGCGCCGGACAGGCGCGGCGCGGCGCGGTGACGAGGCCGTGAGTCGCGAAATGGATGATGCGATACTGGTTCAGGTCGGTGCGGTCCCTGACTGCCGTGTCGGTAAAGGCCGCGCCGGTGAGCAGCGTCGCGGCGTCGCGGCTCATCGTCCGGCTGGCGGTTACCAGCTCGTCGGCGGAGACCGGCCGGTTCCACTGGCCGATGTCCCACCGGCAGTCGCCGTCGATGTCCCCCGCCAGAGTGCCGCGCGTGCCCGTCGAGGGCATCGCGCCGGTCACCGGCTGATTATGGCCGAGCCCGAAATATTGATGCGCCGCGCGCGACGGCGCCGCCTCGCGCGCGTTGCGGAAGGCGAGCGCCGACACCGAGGTGCTGGGGCGCACCGTCCGGCCGAGCCAGGCGATCTGGCGCATGTCGAACGGATCGGCGTCGGGGTCGACCAGCCGTTCTTCATAATCGGCGAGCCCGCGGTCGGAGGTGACGAGCAGGTTGATCGGCAACCGCAGCATCGCGCCGTCGGGCTCGAAGATCAGATGCGCGATGGTCGGCAGGCGGTCGGCGACCGGGCCGAAGAGCTGCGTATAAAGCTTGCGCGCGGTCGCGGCGTCGAACGGATAGGTGACGCGCCTCCCGTTCTCGACCGCCGAGATGGTCAGGCGGATCGCGTCGACCGCGCGGTCGAGCCCGGCGGCGCCGATGTCGGCGCGCCAGAGCCGCGCGTCCGACGGGCCGATCAGCATCGCATAGACGGCATCGCCGACGACCAGCATCTTCAGATAGGCCTCGTCGCCGCGCAGCACCCGTTGCAGTTCGGCAAGGTCGAGCTTGCCCGGCGCGACGACGCGATATTGCGGATAGGCCGCGAGCGCGGCGAGCGTTTCGGTCTGCTGCAGGCCCAGATTGTCGAGCCGGGTCTTGAGGTCGGCGCGCAGCGCGCCGATCTCCGGCGTTTCGGGCATCTGCGCGAGCCGCGCATCCTTGATCCGCGCCCGCTCGATATCGCGGTCGAGATTGGTCGCCTGACGGAACAGCCGCGCGCCGTCGTCGCTGCCGCTCGACAGTTCGCGCGCGAGCACCGCCTGGGTGTCGGCGACGCCGGGGCGCACCTGCAACTGGCTGGCGACGAAGAAATCGGCGACCGCCGACGGATCGCCCGCGGCACGCTCGGCGAGCAGGCGGTAATAGGGCGCCATCATGTTCGCCATGCCGGTGGTCGAGCGTTGCGCGCCGGCAAGGGTGCGGACGATCTCGCGATAGATGCCGAGCGCCTTGTCCGCCTGTTCGTGCCGGGTCAGGAAGGCGGCGTAGCGCGCCCGCGCCGAGGCGAGGGCATTGGTTTCGGGATATTCGACCGCGAGCGCCGCGACCGACTCCTGAAAGCGCGCGTCGGCGGCGTCGGTGTCGCCGAGCGCCTCCTCGGCGAGCGCGAGTTCGCCGAGCATCTGCGAGCGCAGCCGCACGATCGAGGTGACGCGCCCTTCGCGCACCGCGAGCGCGTCGGCGAGGCCCTTGATCTGTGCCGCCTTCGCCGCCTGCGCGTCGCCGCGCAGCCGCAGGGTAGTGCCCAGCAGATGGGTCGCCTGCGCGTCGATGATCGTCGCGCGCTCGGTGGGGGTCAGCCGTTCCTCGTCGCGCGTCTGCCGCACCGCGCGCGCGCTGGCGCCGCTGTTGATGCCCGCGACGATTTCGGGGGTCAGGGTGACGGCATCGCCCTCGACCGTGACCGCGCTGGTCAGCGGCGGGAGCGGTGCCTGCAATATCGCCGCCGCGCCGTCGTAATCCTGCTGGTTGAGGGCGTGGATGGCGCGGAAATTGCGGCGCAGGCGCAGTTGCACCGGGTCGCTCGTCGGCGCCGCCTCGGCCTCCGCGAACAGGCGGTCGGCCTCGGCGAATTCGCCGAGGTTCGATTTCTGCAGTGCGCGGTTCAGCGTGAATTCGCTGGGGTCGAGCCCCGCCATCTGCTGGTCGCCGAGCGCGCGCTGCGACAGCGCCGCAAAGAATTCGGCGGCATCGGCATAGTCGCCGGCGTGGTTGCGGCGATAGCCTTCGGCCAGCGCCTTGTCGATGTCGATCGCCCCGGCGAGCGTGCGGGCGAATCCGCTGTCGCCGCCGACCGAGGTGGTCGCGACCTTGATGACGCCGGGCACGACGGCACGCCGCCGGATCGATTCGAGCGCGAGGGTCAGTGCATCGTCATAGGCGGTGAAGCCTTCGGCGGCGTAGCTGGTGTCGCCTTCGGCCCCGATCCGTGTCGTCCAGGCGATACCGCTGTCCTTCACAGTGCAGGCGTCGGGGGCGGTGCAGACGATCGTGCCCTCGCGGCCGCGGTCGATCCGCGCGCGCGCTGCCTCGGGGGTCGCGCGCAGCATCCGGACATATCCGACGGGCTGGCTCGCGTCGCGGCACAACACCATCCAGGCGCGGTCGAACATCCCCGCGATCACGCTGTCGCGCACCGTCGCCCGCACCTCGCACAGCGCGCCGCCCTGGCTGCCGATCGCGAAACTGTCGCGCAGCGTCGGGTCCTCGCCCTGCGCGCGCGCAGGGCTGGACCCCAGCGCGAGCGCGGCAAGAGCCGGCATCAGCAAAGCCTGTCGAACGGACATCGGCGCAATCCCCCAAAATTCATGCTCGATGACGCCGTGCAGCGATCTTGCGGCATGGCGCAGTCTTACGGTGCTGCTGTGCGACCCATCCCGTTGCGGCGGACCCTAAACCCTTGGGGACGGAAAGGGAAGTGATCTGCCGCACAGGCGGCTTGCGCCGCCGCGAACCGCGACCTATCTGCGAAGGACAGGCTTTCCATAAGATGAGGACGAGATGAGCGCATTCGACGACCGCGAACGGGCCCATGAAGCGAAATTCGCCCGCGACCAGGAGGTGGAGTTCCGCATCACCGCGCGCCGCAACCGCCTGCTCGGCGAATGGGCGGCCGAGCGCATGGGGCTGACGCCCGAGGAGACCGACGCCTATGCGAAGGCGGTCGTGCAGGCCGATTTCGAGGAAGCGGGCGACGAGGATGTGATCCGCAAGCTGGCGGGCGACCTGACCGCCGCCAATGTCGAGATCGGCGATGCCGAGATCCGCGCGATGCTGAACGAAAAGACCGCCGAGGCGCGCCGCCAGTTCATCGACAGCCAGAATTGAGGCAAGCGCGATGGCGATGCGTGAAGCGGATTTGCAGGCGATGATCGCGGCCGCCTTTCCCGGCGCTGAAGTGACGATCACCGACCTCGCCGGCGACGGCGACCATTATGCGGCGCATATCGTCAGCGAATCCTTTCGCGGATTGAGCCGCGTCGCACGGCACAAGGCGGTCTATGCCGCGCTCGGCGGACGCATGGGCGGCGAACTTCATGCCTTGCAATTGACCACCGCCGTCCCTTCATAGGGATCATCGACCATTGCCGGCGCGATCCGCGCCACCCGGAGACGAATCATGAGCGATCCCGCCGTCCACGACCGCATTGCCAAGCTGGTCGCCGATCATCCCGTCCTGCTGTTCATGAAGGGCACGCCGCTGTTTCCCCAGTGCGGCTTTTCGTCGCGCGCGGTCGCGATGCTCGATCGCCTCGGCGTCGAATATGACAGCGTCGACGTGCTCCAGGACATGGAGATCCGTCAGGGGATCAAGGATTATTCCGACTGGCCGACGATCCCGCAACTCTATGTGAAGGGCGAATTCGTCGGCGGTTCCGACATCATGATGGAGATGTGGGAAGCCGGAGAGCTGCATCAGTTGATGGACGGCATTGCCACGCGCGCGGAGTGAATCGCGCGGAGTGAATCCAGCACGCTGCGCACCGACAGACGATTTTCGGTTTATCGCGTCTTTGCCGCAACATGCGGCAGGGCGAGCCGCGCGCGCGTCGGCTCGTCGGCGAAACCCTGTCATTATGAACGCGGCTGGTCATAGTGGCCGGGCTCAACAACCAGATAGGGTCTGAAGACTATGCGCAAACTTGCTATCATCATCATTGCGGCTGCCGGCATCGCCGCGACACCGGCTCTCGCCCAGGACCAGCAGACCGAGGGCACGCCCCCGGCCGAACAGGCCGAGCCGGCCCCGGCGCCCGAACCCTCGACCGACACGCCCACCGACGATTCGACGGACGATTCGAACACGGCGCCGTCGACCGACACGACCGACGATTCGTCGGCGCAGCCCGCTCCGGCTCCGGAACCGGCGCCCGAGGAACCGGCCCCGCAGGGCTGAGTCCGAACACAGTGTCAGGAGAAAGGGCGGGATTTTCCCGCCCTTTTTTCATGGCGCAAAGCAGCCGGGGGACGGGGCCTTGCGGCCGCTCCGTCCCCCATTTGCCTTCGGGGGGTAAGTGAGTTTCCCGGTGAGGGCAGGGGACATCAGGGACCAGACCGATGTCCCCCGCCGCTCGCTTGAGCGGAACACTCGGGAACATCCGATACCATACAAGCGCCGTGCCAGATCGGGGCGGGCGGGCTTTTCGGCGCGATACGCTGGTTAGCGAAGCCTTACTCGCGCGCCAGTCTGTCAAATATTCCGACACCACGGACGACCTGCCCGTTCAGCCGCCGTTCAGCGAACCGACTACATCTGTAATCATATTGCTGGATCGCGCCGAAGGGAGGGGTTTTCCGCTATGGCCGAACGCGCAAGCGAATCCGAAATGCAGGTGCTCACCGCGCTGTGGGAGGACTCGCCGCAGACCGCGGCGGAGCTGACGCGGCGCATCGGCGCCGCCAACGGCTGGACGCAGGCGACGGTGAAGACGCTGATCGCGCGGCTGGTCCAGAAAGGCGCGGTGACCGCCGAGGCCGACGGGCGCCGCTATCTCTATCGTCCCGCGATCGCCCGCGCCGACGCGGTGGGCGCGGAATCGCAGCGCTTCGTCGACCGCCTGTTCGGTGGCCGCGTCGGCCCGATGATCGCGCATCTCGCCGAACGCGAGGCGCTGAGCGACGCCGATATCGAGGAGATCGAGGCGCTGCTGAGGAAGCTGAAGTCATGAGCGCCGCGATGCTGCTGCAGGCGTGGGGCGACACCATGCTGACCACGGGCCTGCTCGTCGCCGCGATCCTGCTGATCCGCAAGCCCTTCGCGCGCGCTTTCGGACCCGGCCTCACCTATGCGCTGTGGGCTATTCCCGCGCTGCGTTTCCTGTTGCCGCCGCTGCCCTTCGCCGCGCCGGCGACCGTGGCCGCTCCGCATGGGGTTCCCGCCGACGTCGTGCTGGTCGAGGTCGCCGACGCCGCGCAGGCGTTCGGCACGCCCGCGGCGCTGCCGGCGCCGGGCTGGAGCTTCGCCGACGCGTTGCCGCTGCTCTTCGCGCTGTGGCTGGCGGGGGCGATGGTCGTCCTCGTCCGCGCCGCGGCGGCGCACCGCCGCTTCACCGCCGCAGTCCTTGCCGAGGGCGTCGAGCTCGAACCGCTCGGGCAGGTCCGGCTGGTGATGAGCGCCGCAGTCGACGGACCGGTCGCCTTCGGCCTGCGGCGTCGCTTCGTCGCGGTGCCGCGCGATTTCTTCGCGCGCTACGCCGCCGAAGAGCGCGCGCTGGCGATCGATCACGAACTCGCCCACCATCGCCATGGCGACCTCTGGGCCAATACGGCGGCGCTGCTTCTGCTCGCGGCGCAATGGTTCAATCCTTTCGCCTGGCGCGCGATTCGCGCCTTCCGCTTCGATCAGGAGGCGGCGTGCGATGCGCGGGTGATGACGATGATCGATGCCGACGGCCGCGGCGCCCGCACCGCGCGCTATGCGACCGCGATCGCCAAGGCTGCGGTCGGATCGCGTCTCGCGCTCGCGGCGCCGATGGCCTCGCGCGACACTTTGCAGGAGAGACTGACGATGCTGATGCAAAAGGATATTTCGCGCCGCCGCGGCCTCGCCGGTCGCTTGCTCGTCGGCGGCGCGGCGGTGGCGGCGCTCGCGGCGACCGCGACGCTGGTGCCCGCCGCGACGGCCAGCGCGCAGCCGAGCGACCTGCCGGTGCCGCCGGCGCCCCCCGAGCCGCCCGCGCTCGCCGTGCCGGCCCCGCCCGCTCCGCCGGCACCCCCGCCGCCGCCCGAAGCGATCGGCGACGGGTCGGCGCTGATGATCTTCACCAGCGAGGAGGACGGCAAGGCAGATAAGGCCGACGGCCGGCACCGCGAGGTCACCCGCTATGTCGTGCGCCAGGTCGAGGGCGGCGATGCGCCGGATCGGGATAGCCCGGACAGGGGCGCCGAAACCCGCCGCTTCGAATTTCGCATCCCCGGCGGCCTGTCGCGCGACGACATCATCTCGACGCTGAAGGAGCAGGGCGTCACCGGCGCGCAGGCCGACGCGATCGCCGACAAGCTGGATGAGAAGCGCCGCCACAGTTTCCGCACCGCGATGGCGCCGATGCCCCCGATGCCGCCCATGCCGCCGCTGCCCCCGGCCGCCTGGACGGCGAGCGACAAGGCGATGGCGATCGCGCATTGCGGGCCGGGCCAGACGCCGAAGCCGCTCGTCGACCGCGACGACAGCCGGGACGGAAAGCACAGCCGTGTGCTCATGCTGCGCTGCGGCGACGGCGCCGATCTTTCGCGCCAGCTCGACGCGCTCAAAAAGGCGCGCGATCGCTTCGCAAAGGGCGAGACGGCCGGCCGCCTGTCCGCCGACATGCGCGCCAAGGTGATCGCCGACATGGACCGCGCCATCGCCGACATGGAGCGCCGCGACCCATAGGAAAACGCGACGATTTCGACGCCGGTCCACGTCCCCGGTTGGGGCCGGCGGCAGGGGCGGGGACAGGGGGCGGCGCTTCACCGCCCCCTTTTCTCATGCGCCCACCCCTTTTCCTTTGGCCCACGCGATGCCACATGATGGCGGTGACCGACGAAAAGCCCTGGCCCGACACGATCCGCGCCGGCGAGTGCGAGCAGCACGAGCCGCTGGTGCGTCGGGTGCTTGCGCCCAATCCTTCGCCCTATACCTTCACCGGCACGCAGACGTGGATCGTCGGGGCGGGGCGCAATGTCGCGGTGATCGATCCAGGCCCGACGGGATCGGGGATGAGCATCGGCGATCCGCCCGACGCGAATGGCACCGGTCATGTCGACGCGATATTGCGCGCGACCCAGGGGCAGCGCGTCGCCGCGATCCTCTGCACCCACACCCACCGCGACCACAGCCCCGCCGCCGCGCCGCTCAAGGAAGCGACCGGCGCGCCGATCGTCGGCTGCGCGCCGCTGGTCCTCAAGGACGACGGGCCGCGCGCCGATTCGGCCTTCGATCCCGACTATGCCCCCGACCGGGTGCTGGCGGACGGCGAGCGGATCTCGGGCGACGGCTGGACGCTCGAAGCGGTCGCGACGCCGGGGCATACCTCGAACCATCTCTGCTTCGCGCTTGTCGAAAGCGGCGCGCTGTTCACCGGCGATCATGTCATGGCCTGGTCGACCAGCGTCGTCAGCCCACCCGACGGCGACATGGCGGCCTATATGGCGAGCTTGCAAAAACTCTATGATCGCGGCGACCGCGTCTATTATCCGGCGCACGGTCCGGCGGTGACCAAGCCGCGGCAACTCGTGCGCGGCATGCTCGGCCATCGCCGGCAGCGCGAGCGGCAGATATTGCGCGAGCTCGAAAAGGGTACGGCCGTGATTCCCGTGATGGTCAGCCATATGTACAAAGGTCTGGACCCGCGCCTGACGGGCGCAGCCGGGCGGTCGGTCCTGGCACATCTGCTCGACCTGAAGGCACGGGGCCTCGTCCGCGTCCGCGAAGAGGAGTGGGAATTGGCATGATGCTGTCGCTGATCCTCGCTGCGGCCGCCGCAGGACCTGCCGCATCCGGGCCCGACCCGATGATCGCGCTGGTGGCGGGGGAGGGCGGCAGCCAGTGCCTGCCCGACCGCAGCCTGTGCCTCGACATTCCGGCGGTCGAAGACGGGGAGGCGACAGAGGCAGTGCTGCGCGTGTCCACGCCGGGCGCCGAATCCGCTTCGCTGCCGCTGCCCGACCTGGGCGAAGCGGAGACGGTCAGGCTGTGGCCGCATCTGATAGCGAGCGGGAGCGGCGTTCGGCACTATCTTGTCGGAATCCTCACGGGGCAAAGCACGATGTATTCGGGCGGCGGCGGATCGGCGTCGCAACTCCATCTGCTCGAACTGGACGGCGCGCCCGCCGCGCCCATGCTCGGCGGCGAGGCGCTCCTCGTGCCATGGGAGGCTTCCCTGATGATCCGCGCCTGTTTTTCGGAAGAGGACATGAAGGACCGGCTGGAAGCGTGCCACGACGAATATGATTTCGGCGCGACGCTCGCTGTCGCATCCATGGGCGGCGGCACCTTCCCCACGCTCAGCTATCGCGCCGTCGCAACGGCTTTTCCACGGACTTCGCGCCGATCGACGGATAATAGCGTCAAGCCGCTGACGCGCGCCGACCTCGTTCGCGCACGGGACCCGGCCTGCACCTATGACCGCGTGTTGCGCTACGATTCGGCGATTTCGCGCTATGAAATGGACCGGCCTGCCCCCGATTGTTCGGATTATACGACGCCATGACGCAAACGAACTCCCGCCTTCTGCCCCGCCTGATCCTGCTCGCCGCGGCCGCCTTGTTCGCGCTCGCCGCCTGGTGGGCGGTTTCCGCTTGGCGCGACTGGCAGCGCGGCTATGATCCCGAAACCGTGGTCGCCGCGAGCCTGCAGGGGCTGCAGGAGCAGAATGTCCTCGTCCCCTTCACCGCGCGCTACGTCGCGGTCGTCACCTCGACGCAAAGCCGGCTCGGGCTCAGCGCCAAGAAGACGCTGATCATGCCGGGGACAGTGCGTTATGAAGTCGACCTCGCGAAGCTGAAGCCGTCGGACCTCGACTGGGATGCGGCGACGAATGCGCTCACCGTCACCCTGCCGCCGCTGCGGCTCGCGGGGCCGGAGATCGACATCGACGCCATCAGCGAGTTTCGCGACGGCGCGATCCTGCTGACCCTGACCGACGCCGAACAGATACTCGACGCCGCGAACCGCAAGGCGGCGCAGGAGGAGCTGATCAAGCAGGCGAAGGGGCCGACGCCCATGCGCCTCGCGCAGGGCGCGGCGCGAACCGCGATCGAACAGAGTTTCTCGATGCCGCTGAAAGCCGCGGGGATCGATGCCAAAGTGACCGCGCGCTTCGCCGGCCAGCCCGCCGGGCGCTGACGCCGTGCCGCCCGAATTGCCCTGTCCGCGACCGGTGTGTAGGAGGACGGCGGCCAAAGCCAGATAAGGACAAGCCATGACTGCTCCCATCCGCGAAAATCTTTCGGGTCTCGACCTGCGCGCCGAGATCGACCGGCTGCGCAAGGACCGCAACGCCGTGATCCTCGCGCATTATTACCAGAAGCCCGAGATTCAGGACCTCGCCGATTTCGTCGGCGACTCGCTCGAACTGTCGCGCAAGGCGGCGGATACCGACGCCGACGTCATCGCCTTCTGCGGCGTCAAGTTCATGGCCGAGACGGCGAAGATCCTGTCGCCCGAAAAGATCGTCGTGCTGCCCGACATGGACGCGGGGTGCAGCCTCGAGGACAGTTGCCCGCCCGAACAGTTCGCGCGCTTCCGCGCGCAGCATCCCGATCATATCGCGCTGACCTACATCAATTGCTCGGCCGCGGTGAAGGCGCTCAGCGACATCATCGTCACCTCGTCGAGCGCCGAGACAATCATCGGCCAGATTCCGCCGGAGCAGAAGATCATCTTCGGCCCCGACCGCCACCTCGGCGGCTATATGAACCGCAAGTTCGGCCGCGACATGCTGCTGTGGCCGGGCGTGTGCATCGTCCACGAGGCGTTCAGCGAGACCGAACTGCTGAAGCTGAAGGCGCAGCATCCCGACGCGCCGGTCGCGGCGCACCCCGAATGCCCGCCCTATATCGTCGATCACGCCGATTATGTCGGATCGACCAGCGGCATATTGCAGTTCGCCAAGACCTTTCCCGGCGACACGCTGATTGTCGCGACCGAACCGCACATCATCCACCAGATGGAAAAGGCGCTGCCCGAAAAGAGCTTCATCGGCGCGCCGGGCGCCGACGGCAACTGCAACTGCAACATCTGCCCCTATATGGCGCTCAACACGATGGAAAAGCTCTATCTCGCGCTCCGCGACCTCGAACCCCGGATCGAGATGGACGAGGAATTGCGTCTGGGTGCGAAGAAAAGCCTCGACCGGATGCTGGAGATGGCGTCGGGCACGGTGGGCAAAGGCGATCTGGGACGGGCGTGAGTCCGAGTCGCGATCCTTGGCCGGTGAGATTCGGCGCGATTCGAATCCGAAAATGTTGCGGCGCTGATACAAAAATGCTGCGCAGCAAAGCCAAGTTGCTAATGCCCGACTTATCCACAAGCGCGATGCTTTGCAGGGCGTTTTTTGTTGGCGATGCGGCCGCTTCGTGTCAGCTTCCAATCATCGGACGACAGAGACGTCGGACCGCCGGGACACGAAGGACGGTTGCAAGACCGACCGGAAGAGAACGGACCGGATCGACGAGGATATCGACCGATAGCCGATCACGGAACGCTGCAATTCCCACGAGTTGAAGCGGACCCGATCGGACAGGAAATGCAGTCCATCGCTTTAAAGAGCGGCTGTTTCGACAGAAGCTCGGACAAGATGATGAAGGGCTTTCCAGGTGCGGCCGGCCCCCGCAAGGGGGCCGACCAAACCGTCGCCGGATTGTTCCGGTGCCTGCCGCGCCGCCTCGTTTGGCGGACCGCCGATCGCAAGAGAAGCGGGCCGGGATGAAGCGGATCGCGGAGCACGGGATTGAACCGGATAGTGGGGGTTGGCAGCGATGCCGGCCCCCATTTCGCATGGGCGCGGCATAGACGCCGGTCCGGCTTTCGGAAACCTCCCGTGTCATTCCCGCGAAAGCGGGAATCCAGAGGGCGATCCGTGCCATCCTCTTTTTCCTTTGTGCCGTCGTGTCTTTGTGCGACTTTCCGGTTGATGCGCGCAGGCAAGACGAACGGCGAATTGCGCGGCATCCCTATCGGCCTGGAGGACCGCAGATGAAAATCCACACGAAGATCGCCATGGTGATCGGTCTCGCCCTTGGCCTGCTGCTGGCCGTCACGCCGGTTCAGGGTGTCGCGGCGCTCAAGGAAGGCGCGAAGGCGCCTGATTTCACCCTGAACGCCGCGCAGGGCGGCAAGTCTTTCAGCCTGTCCTTGAAGCAGACGCTGCGGAACGGGCCGGTCGTGCTCTATTTCTTTCCCGCCGCCTTCACGGCGGGCTGCACGATCGAGGCCCATCTCTTCGCCGAAGCGAACGGCCGCTTCAACCAGCTGGGCGCGCGCGTCATCGGCGTGACCGCCGGCAACATCGATCGCGTCGCGGAATTTTCGCGGTCGGAATGCCGCGACAAATTCGCCGTCGCCGCCGATCCGGGCGCGAAGGTCGCGGCGAAATACGACACGCTGATGGAAGGCCCCAACAAGACGCCGCTTTCCGACCGGACGTCGTTCGTCATCGCGCCCGACGGGACCATCCTGCTGAGCTATACCGACCGCAAGCCGCAGGCCCATATCGAGAAGACGATGGCGGCGGTCCGCGCGTGGAAGGACCGGCATCGCTGATCGGGGTCCGCTTCGGTCGGCAGTCCGCCGCTCGTCCCGAAAAATTTTCCGCTTTGTGATCTTTGTCACACCGCGCTCCGGTCGCGGCGCCTATGTCCGCGCTTGCGACCCGGAGCAGTTCCCCGATCGGAACTGATCCCACTCTTCCCGGCCGGGCCGAACCGCGGCGCGGCCGGGAACCTTTTGCATCCTCCTCGCATTGTGGACCTATCGGCGAACCGATGTCCGGGCGCGGCAGGACGTGCAGCAAAACGCCTCCCGCGCGGCCTTCGGCTCGGCCCATATAGGGAGCAACATTCATGAACATCATCATCACGCTCATCGTCGGCGGCATCATCGGCTGGCTGGCGAGCATCGTCATGCGCACCGACGCGCAGCAGGGGATCATCCTGAACGTCGTGGTCGGCATCGTCGGCGCCTTCCTGGGCAATATCCTGGGCGGAATGTTCGGCATGGGTGCGACGCTCAGCGCGTTCAGCCCGATCGGCCTGCTCTGGGCCTTCATCGGCGCGGTGGTGCTGCTCGCCATCATCAACCTGTTCCGACGCGGCAGCGTGCGCTGATCCGGACGGCGCCCCCGACACAGGGGGCGCCGCCATTTCGCTAGGCGATTGCAAGGATTTGAGTTACCAACATAGGGCCTGTCCCAACAGGCGACGCTATGATCGAAGGGGGTCAAGACATGATTGATTTCATTATCGCACTCGTCATGGGCGGGATCATCGGCTGGCTTGCCAGCATCGTGATGCGCACCGATGCCCAACAGGGCATCTTCCTGAACATCATCGTCGGCTGCATCGGTTCGATCCTCGGCCGGCTGCTGCTCGGCGGTCTGATCGGCGGCGGCCATTTGCGCGGCGACGCCTTCGACTGGCGGACGCTGGTGACGGCCTTCATCGGCGCGATCATCCTGCTCGCGATCGTCAACCTCGTCCGGCGCGGACGCGTTCGCTGACGCGGCGGGCATAGCCGGTCCGCTTCATCGCGGACCGGTCCCGAAACGGGGCGGACGGCACCACCGTCCGCCCCGTTTTGTTTTCACGCGAAGGCTGGCGCCGTTCCCGCCGATTCCCTATGGGGCGACCGCGCCGCAGCGAAGGAATCGGCAATGTTTCCGCTTGCCAGCGGTGATCTAATTGGATAATACACCTTCATCGGGCGCGATGTTCTATCGTGCGGACGGGGGCGGATCGCCTGGGGCGATCTCCGCTCGGGCTGCCGTGCGCGGCGGATGAGGAATGCGGCGTGAACTACGAGCGGAAAGTGGATTCGATGGACAGCTTGGCGGGCACGACCCACGATTTTTACGAAGAGGCGGACGACCGCCGCAAGCGTCGGCGCCTGATCGTCGGCGCGGTGCTCGTGGCACTCGTGCTCGCGGCCGCCTGGTTCGCCTTCTCGATGAGCAAGGGCGACGGTGCGGCGGGCGCGGATGGCGCCGCCGGCGCCGGCGCCGCCAATGTCCCGACGATCACGGTCATGGTCCCCGGCCTGCAATCGGTGCAGACGGCGATCTCGGCCAATGGCTCGATCGCCGCGCGCCGCGAGATGCCGGTCGGCGTCGTCGGTGAGGGCGGGCAGGTGGTCAGCGTGCTGGTCGAGCCCGGCCAGTGGGTCCGCGCCGGTCAGGCGCTCGCGGTCATCGACCGTGCCGTCCAGACGCAGCAGGCGGCGAGCCTTGCCGCCTCGATCCGCGTCGCGCAGGCCGACGCCGACCTTGCCCAGTCGGAGCTCGAGCGCGCCGAGGCGCTGGTGTCGCGCGGCTTCATCTCGAAGGCCGACATGGACCGCAAGCGCGCGACCCGCGACGCGGCGCAGGCGCGGGTGCGCGTCGCGCAGGCGCAATATCAGGAAGCGGTGGCGCGCAACGGGCGGCTCAACATCGTCGCCCCGGCCGCGGGCCTCGTCCTCACGCGGCAGGTCGAACCCGGCCAGGTCGTCGGTGCGGGCAGCGGCGTGCTGTTCCGCATGGCGAAGGGCGGCGAGATGGAAATGCTTGCGCAGCTCGGCGAAGCGGACCTGCAGCACGTGTCGGTCGGCACGCGCGCGACGGTGACGCCGGTCGGGACCAGCCTGCAGATCGCGGGTCAGGTGTGGCAGAAATCGCCGGTCATCAATCCCGACACGCGCCAGGGCACGGTGCGCATCGCGCTGCCCTATAGCGAGGTGCTCCGCCCCGGCGGCTTCGCCGACGCGCGGCTCGTCGCAGGCACCGGCCAGACGCCGCTGCTCCCCGAAAGCGCGGTGCAGAGCGGTCCCGAGGGCAATTTCGTCCTGATCGTGAACAAGAGCGACCAGATCGAGCGGCGTCCGGTGAAGGTCGGAACCGTCACCGACGACGGCGTGTCGATCGCCTCGGGCCTGACCGGGAACGAGCGGGTCGTCGTGCTCGCCGGCGCCTTCCTCAACCCCGGCGACAAGGTGAAGCCGGTCCTGCAGAAATCGTCACAATAACCGGCCCGCACCCGCACGAAGGCGCCTGACCATGAGTTTCCGTAACATCTCCGCCTGGTGCATCCGCAACCCGGTGCCGCCGATCGTCCTGTTCATCCTGCTGCTGCTGGCCGGTCTCGTCAGCTTCAACCGGATGGACGTGAACGACAATCCCGACGTCGAATTCCCGGCGGTGCAGGTCGTGGTGGTGCAGCCCGGCGCGGCGCCGACGGAACTCGAAACGCAGGTCACCCAGCGCGTCGAGGCGGCGATCCGCGGCGTGAGCGGCGTCGACGAAATGTCCTCCTATGTCGGCGAGGGCAACAGCAGCACCTTCGTCCAGTTCGCGATCGGGACGCCGATCGACCGCGCCTATAACGACGTCAACCAGGCGGTTTCGCAGATCCGCAGCGAACTGCCCGACGGCATCCTCGAACCGCAGGTCGTCCGCGTCGACATCTCCGCCGGCCCGATCACCTATTTCTCGGTCGAGGCGGCCGACATGACGCTGGAGCAGCTTAGCTGGTTCGTCGACAACACCGTCGCGAAGGAATTGCTGGCGATCCCCGGCATGGCCAAGGTCAGCCGCTCGGGCGGCGTCGACCGCGAGATCCGTGTCATCCTCGATCCGGCGCGGATGCAGAGCTATGGCCTGACCGCGAGCCAGGTGAATCAGGAACTGCGGCAGGTGAACCTCAACGCCGCGGGCGGCCGGACCGAGATCGCCGGAGCCGAACAGGCGGTGCGCGTGCTCGGCAATGCCGCCAGCGCCTATGAACTGGGCCAGACCCGCATCGCGATCGGCGGCGGGCGCACGATCCGCCTGTCGGACGTCGCCAAGGTCAGCGACGGCTATGCCGAACAGCGCAACCTCGCCAAGATCGGCGGGCGGCAGGTGCTCAGCTTCTCGATCGAACGGGCGAAGGGCGCCTCCGACGTCACCGTCCACGACGAAGCGATGAAGAAGCTGGAGGAGATCCAGAAGAACAACCCCAAGGTCGATTTCAAGATCCTCTTCACCCGCACCGAATATATCAAGGAACAATATCGCAGCTCGATGGCCGCGATGATCGAGGGCGCGGTGCTTGCGGTCGTCGTCGTCTTCCTGTTCCTGCGCGACTGGCGCGCGACGCTGATCAGCGCGATGGCGATCCCGCTGTCGGCGATCCCGACCTTCTGGTTCATGGAAATGATGGGTTTTTCGCTGAACGGCCTGTCGCTGCTCGCCCTGAGCCTGGTCGCGGGCGTGCTGGTCGACGATGCGATCGTCGAGATCGAGAATATCGTCCGTCACATGCGCATGGGCAAGACCGCCTATCAGGCGGCGATTGACGCCGCGGACGAGATCGGCCTCGCGGTCGTCGCGACGACGATGTCGATCGTCGCGGTGTTCCTGCCCGTCGCGCTGATGCCCGGCGTGTCGGGGCAGTTCTTCATCCAGTTCGGGCTGACCATCGTCTTCGCGGTGCTGACCAGCCTGGCCGTCGCGCGCATGATCACCCCGATGATCGCCGCCTATTTCCTTGCCGCGCAGGGCGAGCAGAGCCATGCCGAGGGGCCGTGGGTCGACCGCTATGAGCGCGTGCTGCGCTGGACGCTCGACAACAGCAAGCACAAGGCGAAGCGCGCAGGTTACGAGCCGGTGCCGACGCGCCCAGGATTCCTGTGGTTCCCGTTCGCCGCCGCGGCAGTATCGGTGATCCTGTCCATCGTCCAATATTTCCAGCCGGTGCCGGCGGGCCAGAGTGCGCCCAACCCGGCGCTGCACTTCCTGCTGATGACGCCGGTTTCGGCCGTTGCCTTCTTTCTCGTGGCGACGCTGCTGACCATCCTGGTCGGCGCCCTCGCGTGGAAGTTCGGCGCGCAGCGCTTCGATTTCACGACCTGGGCGCATTTCATGGTCCAGCGCGCCTGGGCGCGATTCTCCGACCATCGCGTATGGATCGTGGGCATCGGCGTGCTCGCCTTCTTCTCCAGCATCGGCCTGCTCTTCGTCATCCCGCAGCAATTCCAGCCGACCACCAACAGCGACTACAGCCAGGTCAAATATGAACTGCCGCCGGGCTCGACGCTTGAGCAGAGCGAGACGATCGCGCGGCAGATCGGCGCGATCCTCGACAAGAGTCCGGTCGTCGACACCGCCTTTTACGACATCAACGTCGGCGGCGGGAACGCCTTCCTGACGCTCAGGAAGCATCGCGACATTTCCAGCGTCGAATGGGAGCGCAGCCTGCAGCCCAAGCTCGCCGCCATCCCCGACGCGCGCGTCTCGTTCCAGAGCCAGTCGGGCGGTTTTTCCGGTCGCGACATCACCTTCGTGATCGGCGGCGACGATCCGGCCGCGCTCGAGCAGCATGCGCTCAAGATCGTCGAGCAGATGAAAGGGCTGAAGGAAATCCGCGCGCCGCGCATCGAGGGCGATATTCCGCGGCCCGAAATCATCATCACCCCGCGGCTCGACCTCGCCGCCGACCTCGGCGTGACGACGGCGGCGCTCAGCCAGACGATCCGCATCGCGACGCTGGGCGACATCGACCAGAATGCGGCGAAATTCTCGCTGTCCGACCGCCAGATTCCGATCCGGGTGCTGCTGTCCGAGGATTCGCGCCGCAGCCTCGCGACGCTGGAGAATCTGCCCGTCCCGACCTCGACGGGAACCACGGTGCCGCTGAAATCGGTCGCCGAGATCGGCTTCGGCGCCGGGCCGACCGAATTGCGCCGTTACAACCAGACACGGCGCATCGTGATCGGCGCAGACCTGGCGCCCGGCCTCGTCACCGGCGATGCGCAGGCGAAGATCGATGCACTGCCCGCGGTCAAGACCATGCCGCAGGGCGTCCGCAAGGTGATCCAGGGCGATGCCAAATGGCAGGCCGAGATGATCCAGAACTTCATGATCGCGGTCGTCTCCGGCCTGATGCTGGTGTTCGCGACGCTGGTGCTGCTCTATCGCCGCTTCCTGTCGCCGCTGGTCAATATGTCGTCGCTGCTCCTTGCGCCGCTTGGCGGGCTGCTCGGGCTGCTGGTCGCGGGAATGGAAATCTCCATGCCCGTCTATATCGGCCTGCTGATGCTGCTCGGCATCGTCGCGAAGAACTCGATCCTGCTCGTCGATTTCGCGATCGAGGAGATGGATCACGGCGTCGCCAAGGTCGATGCGCTGATCGACGCCGGGCGCAAGCGCGCGCAGCCGATCGTTATGACCACCGTGGCGATGGTCGCGGGCATGGTGCCGACGGCGCTGTCGCTGTCGGGCGACGGCGCGTGGCGCGCGCCGATGGGCGTCGTCGTGATCGGCGGCCTGATCCTGTCGACGCTGCTGACGCTGCTCATCGTTCCCGCGGGCTTCAGCCTGGCCGACAGCATCGAGAAGCGGCTGGGCCGTTTCCTGTCGAGCAACCTGCTGACCTACCGGCCCGGCGACGACACGAAGCCGCACACGGCCCCCGCGCCGCATCCGGCGGAGTGAGACGCGCGTGAGGCAGGGGCGGCGCGGCCTGTCCTGCCGCGCCGGTTGCAACCTTTGGCGCGCGGCGTCATTGGAAGGATCATGACCGATCGCATCCCCTCGCCGACCGGACGGCCCGGTGCCTACCCCCCGCGGGTGGGTGTCGCCGTTCCGACCGGCGGGTTCAACATCCGCCTCGTCGCGACCGGCTTGCTGGTCGTGATGGCGGCGATCTTCGTCACCGCCAAATATTTCCAGGAGGTGCATCCCGCGGTCGGTTTCGTCCGCGCCTTCGCCGAGGCCGCGATGGTCGGTGGCCTAGCCGACTGGTTCGCGGTCACCGCGCTGTTCCGCCATCCGATGGGGCTGCCGATTCCGCACACGGCCATCGTGCCGCGCAACAAGAACCGCATCGCCGACACGCTGGCCCGCTTCCTGCTCACCAATTTCCTGATCCCGCGGCTGATCGCGCGCAAGATGCGCGAGGTCGATGTCGCGGGCGCGGTCGGCAAATTCCTGTCGCAGCCGGCCGAGGGCGGCGGGCGGCTGCGGCTCGGCGCGTCGCGGATCATCGCCGACGCGCTGGGCGCGCTCGACCAGCAGCGGCTGGGCGGCATGGTCAAGTCGGCGATCGCCGACCGGCTGCGCGAACTCGACGTCGCGCCCTTGCTCGGCCAGGCGTTGCAGGCCGCGCTCGCCGAGGGGCGGCACCAGCCCCTGCTCGACGCGATGGTCAAATGGGGGTCGAAGACGCTCGACCTCAACGAGCATCTGATCCACCAGATGGTCCACGACAATTCGAATGCGATCGTGCGTTTCACCGGGCTCGACGAGAGCATCGCCAACCGCATCGTCAAGGGGCTGGCGAAGCTGCTCACCGACATGGCGGCCGAACCCGACCATCCGATCCGCCTGCGCGTCGAGGAGGGGCTGGCGAAGCTGGCGCTCGACCTGCAGCACGACCCGGAAGTGCAGGCAAAGGTCGCGCGGGTGCGCGACGAACTGCTCGACAATCCGGCGGTCAAGCGCTGGCTCGACGGATTGTGGGAACAGGGCCGCGCGGCGCTGCTCAAGGCGGCGCGCGATCCCGAAACGATGCTCGCGGGGCGGATCGGCGAGCTGGTGACGCAGTTCGGCGCGATGTTGGGCGAGGACGCGGGCATCAAGCACACGCTCAACCGCTATGCGCGCCGCGCGGTTGTCGGCGCGGTCGACAGCTATGGCGAGACGGCGCTGCGGCTGGTGTCGGACACGATCCGCGGCTGGGACGCGAAGACGATCACCGACCGGTTGGAAAATGCGGTCGGCGACGATCTGCAATATATCCGCATCAACGGGACGCTGGTCGGCGGGCTGGTCGGCGTCGCGATCCACGGGGTCGATGTGCTGCTATAGGGGCGACGAGTCAGATGCAGGTGGCCAGCCCTTCGCGAAAGGTCGGATAGCGCGGCATCCAGCCGAGCAGGCGCTTCGCCCTGCCGTTCGCGACGCGGCGGTTTTCGGCATAGAAGGCGCGCGCGGCCGGCGACAGGCTTGCGTCGTCCAGCGACTGCAGCGGCGGCAGCGGGGTGCCGAGCAGCGCGCAGCCCCATTCGATGAGGCGGTTGCGATGCGCCGGCTCGTCGTCGGCGAGGTTGTAGATGCCCGGCGGCCCCGCGAAGGAGGCGATCACCCCGCCCGCGATATCGTCGACATGAATGCGGCTGAAGATCTGCCCCGGCAGGTCGATGCGATGCGCCGTGCCCGCGCGGATGCGGTCGAGCATCGAGCGGCCGGGGCCGTAGATGCCGGGAAGGCGGAACAGGCGCGTGCCGCCGCGCAGCGCCTGCCATGCCGCATCGGCGGCGTTGCGGTCGGGGCGGCGGCCCTTGACCGGGGCACCTTCGTCGACCCAGGCCCCGCCGGTGTCGCCATAGACGCCGGCCGAGGAGAGATAGCCGACCCAGCCCGCCGGGGCGAGGGCGATCGCCTGGCCGTAGCGGGCGAGGACGGGGTCGGCGCCTTCGGCGGGCGGGATCGAGGAGAGGATGTGCGTCGCGGAGCGCAGCGCGGCGAGCACCGCGGCCTCGTCGTCGAAGGCGATCGTTTCGCCCCGGCCGTCGCGCGTCGTTCCCGCCACCGTCCAGCCGCGCGCGCGCAGGCGCCCCGCGATATGGCCCGCCGCATAGCCCATTCCGAAAATCAGCATGTGGCCCATCGCCTGCCTTATGGCGCAGCGGGGCCGCCGCGCCCAGAGCCTGTTTCATCGGGATGGAAGGGACGCGATCGCTGCGAGACGTAGGCGGGGGTTTCCCGATGCGACCCCTTTTTGGCCCATTGCCGCGTTGCCCGGCCGTCCGATGCTCTGTATCGCTCGTCCGCGCGCCTCGCGCCGGGCCGAAGTCGGCCCCGTCGCGATGCTTCCATCCGCGTAAAACAGGTTCTAGACCCGCTTCCATGACCGACGCTTCCTCCACGCCCGCTCTTCCCGCCACCATCCACCGCGGCGACTATCGCCCGCCCGAGTGGCAGATTCCCGATATCGCGCTCGATTTCGCGCTGGGAATCGAGGAAACGCGCGTGACCGCGGCGCTGTCGGTCGCGCGCGCGGCCGCGGCGCCTGCGCCGCTGACGCTGCGCGGCGATGGCCTCACCCCGGCCGAGGTGCGCGTCGACGGCGCGGTGTGGAACGACTGGCGCCTCGAGGGCGGCGACCTGATCGTCGACCTCGGCGACCGGCAGGCGGCGACGGTCGAGGTCGACACCGTCATCGACCCGTCGGCCAACACGCAGCTCATGGGGCTTTACGCCTCGAACGCCATGCTCTGTACCCAGTGCGAGGCGGAGGGGTTCCGCCGCATCACTTTCCATCCCGACCGGCCCGACGTGCTGAGCCGCTACCGGGTGCGGATGGCGGGCGACAAGGCGGCCTTTCCGATCCTGCTGTCGAACGGCAATGTCATCGAGACGGGCGAGGGCGCCGACGGCATCCACTGGGCGCTGTGGGAGGACCCATGGCCGAAACCCTCCTATCTCTTCGCGCTCGTCGCGGGCGATCTCGTCGTCAACCGCGACAGCTTCACCACCCTATCGGGCCGTAAGGTCGAGCTCGGCATCTGGGTGCGCGCGGGCGATCTCGACCGCACCCATCACGCGATGGCGGCGCTGAAGCACAGCATGAAGTGGGACGAGGAGACCTATGGCCGCGAGTACGACCTCGACCGCTTCAACATCGTCGCGGTCAGCGATTTCAACATGGGGGCGATGGAGAACAAGGGGCTGAACATCTTCAACACCCGCTATATTCTCGCCGACCCCGACACCGCGACCGACGCCGATTACGACGGGGTCGAGGGCGTCGTCGCGCATGAATATTTCCACAACTGGTCGGGCAACCGCGTCACCTGTCGCGACTGGTTCCAGCTCAGCCTGAAAGAGGGTTTCACCGTCTATCGCGACCAGAGCTTTTCGGCCGCCATGGGCTCGCCTCCGGTCAAGCGGATCGAGGATGTCCGTGTGCTGCGCGCGGCGCAATTCCCCGAGGATGCGGGGCCGCTCGCGCACCCGATCCGGCCCGATAGCTATCAGGAGATTTCGAACTTCTACACCGCGACCGTCTACAACAAGGGCGCCGAGGTCATCCGGATGATGGCGACGCTGCTCGGGCCCGGGCGATTCCGCAAGGGCACCGACCTCTATTTCGAGCGCCACGACGGCGAGGCCGCGACCTGTGAGGATTTCGTGCGCGCGATGGAGGAGGGCGGGGGCATAGACCTGTCGCAGTTCCGCCGCTGGTACGAGCAGGCGGGAACGCCGAAGCTGCACCTCGCGCTCGCGCAGGAGGGCGCGGACTGGTTTCTCGACGTGACGCAGACGGTGCCGCCGACGCCGGGGCAGAACGACAAGGCGCCGATGATGATGCCGCTGCGCCTCGCCGCCTTCGCGATGGACGGCAGCGGGGCGGCGCTGCCCGATACGCTGGCGACGCTGACCGACGCGGTGCAGCGCATTCCGCTCGGCCGCTTCGCCGCGCGTCCGGCGCTGTCGGTCAACCGCGGCTTCTCGGCGCCGGTCATCGTCGATTATGAGCGCGCGCCGGGCGAGCTGGCATGGCTCGCGGCGCACGACGACGATCCCTTCGCGCGCTACGAGGCGCTCCAGCAACTGATGCTCGATACATTGGTCGCGGCCGTGTCGGGCGAGGTAGGCGACCGCGAGGCGGTGATCGGCGCGGTGGCGCAGACGCTGACCGGCGCGGCCGACGATCCGGCCTTCGTCGCCGAGGCGGTGCTGCCGCCGAGCGAGGCTTTCATCGGCGACCAGATGGTCACGGTCGATCCCGACGCGATCCGCCGCGAGCGGCTGGCGCTGCAGGCGGCGATCGGCGCGGCGCTGGAGGGCGAATGGCGCGCGATCCTCGCCGACGCGCCGCCGCCGGCGGCCGAGCTGACGCCCGCCGCCAAGGGGAGGCGCCGCCTGCGCGGCGTCGCGCTCGCCTATCTGGCGGCGACCGGAAAGGCGGATGTGCCGGCACTGGCATTCGACATCTTCTCGAACGCCGACGGCATGACCGAGCGGCAGGCGGCGCTCGCGACGCTGGCGCACGGCGACAGTGACGAGCGCGCCCATGCGCTCGACATCTTCTATCAGCGCTATCGCGACAATCCGCTGGTGCTCGACAAATGGTTCCAGGTGCAGGCCTGGTCGCAGCGCGCCGACACGGTGGCGGCGGTCGCGGAGCTCGCGCGGCACCCAGATTTCACCCTCGCCAACCCCAACCGCGTGCGCGCTCTCTATGGCGCCTTCGCCGGCAACCAGGCGGCGTTCCACCAGGCCGACGGCGCGGGCTATCGCTTGCTCGCCGACCTGGTGATCGCGCTCGACCCCCGGAACCCGCAGACCGCCGCGCGCCTGATCCCGCCGCTCGGCCGCTGGAAGCGCTTCGACGAGGCGCGACAGGCGCTGATGAAGGCCGAGCTCGAACGAATATTGGCGCAGCCCGGCCTGTCGCGCGACGTGACCGAGCAGGCGAGCAAGAGTCTGATGGGGTAGGGGGCTCGGACGGGAAGCGGAGATGGCGTCCCGCCCATAGGGCGTCGCCCCAGCGCAAGCTGGGGCCGCTATCCGCTTGTCCCAGCGGCGAAGCGACAAGACGACAGCGGCCCCAGCTTGCGCTGGGGCGACGGCGGTCAAAGCCGGCCCCAGCCCCCCTTCAATTCGCCGCGAACAACTTGGTGCCCACCACGCCGACGACGATCAGCGCCATGAAGCCGATCTGCACCGCGCTCACCTTTTCATCGAAGAAGACGATCCCGCCGATGATGACCCCGACCGCGCCCAGTCCGGTCCAGATCGCATAGGCGGTGCCGGCCGAAATCTCGCGCATCGCGAAGGCGAGCAGCGCCATGTTGACGAAGCTCAGCGTCACCGGCACCGCGGAGGCCTGCCACGTCCCGAGCGTCGCCGCCCATTTGAGGCTGAGCGCCCAGCAGATTTCGGTAAAAACGGCGATGGCGAGGATGATCCATCCCATGAACGAGTCCTTTCCCGGTCGGCGGGCTCGTCGGAAGGTGCAGGCCGGAAACCCGAAAGAGGCGCTGCACGGCGACGTAGGCGTCGCGCGGCAGCCCCTGGAACCGGCAAGGCGAAATGGCAAGCAAGCGCAAGATCAGGGATGACGCCATTCGGCCGCGGAAGGTTCGACTACCCGCCTCGTCACCCCGGATCAAGCCGGCGTTTATGCTGTTAAGACAAGGAAGCTGGCGATCCCCGGCGAAAGCCGGGGTCCATGCGATGCAGGTGCGCGCCATCTGGACCCCGGCTTTCGCCGGGGATCGCTTCCTTGTCCGAAAGGGATATTGGCCGATCAAGCCTGTCCTGAGCTTGCCGAAGGGTCCGGGGTGACGAAACAGGGTAAATCACGCCCCGCCCTTCAAACTCCGTCACCACCCGAAATCAGCCCGCCAGCCATCCGGCGACGTCGCCCGCGACCTTGTTCGCCGCCGTGGTCAGCGCTTCGCCGACGCGCTTGGCCTCGATCTTGCCGCCGACCGGCTCGCGCGCCTCGAAGCGGCGCTGGATGACGCTCTTGCCGCCGGCGCCCACCAGCATCGCCTGATAGACGACGACCGCGTCGCCCGTCGCCTCGTCGACACCGAAGTCGAGGAGCTGGCCCGCGAGCTGCTCGCCCGGCGCGGTCAGATATTGCCCCTCGTCGAGCACGACGCGACCCGTGCGCGCCGCGACGGTTTCGGACAGCAGGCGCTGGAACAGGCGTTGCGGCGCCTCGACCCATTGCGCATCCTTGACATAGGCGATGCTGGCATCGTCCTGCTGCACCGGAATGCGCTGGGTACGCAGCTTCTGCGGCGCGGTCGGGATCAGGATGGTCAGCGCCTGCGCCTCGCCCGCGGTGCGCGCCTGGCCCGCCGCAGGCGCGGCGTCGGCGGCCAGGGTCAGCAGAAAGGGCGGCGGCTTGGCGCCGAAACTGACGCAGGCGGACAGCGTCGCCGCGCCGAAGGCGGCGAGCATCGGGGTGCGGAGGCTACGGAACATGGTCGGATACCTCATGGCTTGTAATCGGGGAGCTTGCTGCCGCCGAGGACCGCGCCGGCGCCTTGCTGGTCGAGCTTGTCGGTCAGGCTCGACAGCGAGGCGGAGGTGCGGCGCAGGTCGCGGATCAGCGCATTGGCTTCGGGGATGGTCTTGTCGCTGAAGGTCTGGAGGCCCGGGCGCGCGTCGGCGATCGCGCCCTCCAGCGTCTTCATCGATTCATTGGCGGAGGCGAGCGTGTCGCGCAGGTTGCGCATCGCGGGGTCGACGTTGCGGTCGATCGTTCCCTGGGTGGCGGCGGCGAGATTGCCGATCTGCTCGGCGGCGTTGCCCGTCTGCTGGATCGCGATGCGCGTGTCGGCGAGCGCCTTTTCGAGCGCCGGGCCGTTGCGCGCGAGGATCGCGGTCGATTGCTCGACATTCTTCAGGATGCCGCGGATGCTCGCCTGATTCTCGTCGTCGGCCAGTTCGGCGAGCCGCTCGGTCAGCGTCGACAGGCGTTGCAGCAATTGCGGCGCGGTGTTGAGGATCTCGCCGAGGCCGCCGACGCGGTTCGGGATCACCGGCTTGCCCGCGGGCCCCTTGTCGGTGATCGGCGGCGCGCCCTTGACCGCGCCGTCGAGCGCGATCTGCGACACGCCGGTGAAGCCGACGCCCTCCAGCGCGGCGGTGGTGCCTTGCAGGATCGGCACGCTTTCGTCGACCTCGATGCGCACGCGCACGAATTGCGGGTCGTCGCGCCACAGCTCGATCTGGCGCACCTGGCCGACCGGAACGCCGGAGAATTGCACCTGCGATCCCTTGCTCAGCCCGTCGACCGACTGCTTGAAGAAGATGTCGTACTCGCGCTTCGCGCCGCCGCTGTCGTTCGCCATCCAGACGACGAAGATCGCGATGGCGAGGGTGAAGAAGAGCACGAAGGCGCCCACCAGCACATTGTTCGAGCGAGTTTCCATCAGCTTTTCCTGTCGTGCGCGGCGCGGCCGTGCGATGTCGTCGCGGCGCGGCCGCGCGGCCCGTTGAAATAATCCTGTATCCACGGATGCTCGGTGGCAAGCAGTTCCGGGATGGTGCCGACCGCGATCACCTTTTTCTCCGCCAGCACCGCAACCCGGTCGCAGGTCGCATAGAGCGAGTCGAGATCGTGGGTGATCAGGAAGACGGTGAGCCCCATCGTGTCGGCGAGCTCGCGGATCAGCGCGTCGAACTTGGCGGCGCCGATCGGGTCGAGCCCGGCGGTCGGCTCGTCGAGGAACAGCAATGCGGGGTCGAGCGCGAGCGCGCGGGCAAGCCCGGCGCGCTTAACCATGCCGCCCGACAGCTCGGCCGGATATTTGGGACCGGCATCGGGGGGCAGACCCACCATCGCAACCTTGTAGGCGGCGATCTCGTCGAGCAAGGTCTGGTCGAGCCGCGGATAATATTCGCGCAGCGGAACCTGGATATTCTCCGCGACGCTCAGCGTCGAGAACAGCGCCCCGCCCTGGAACATCACGCCCCAGCGGCGGCGCAGGTCGCGCGATTCCTCGGCATCGGTGATGGTGTCGAGGGTGCGGCCATAGACCTCGATCTCGCCCGCGGTCGGTGTCTGCAGGCCGACGATCGATCGCATCAGCACCGACTTGCCGGTACCCGATCCGCCGACCACGCCCAATATCTCGCCCGAGCGCACGTCGAGGTCGAGATGGTCGTGAATCACCGCGTCGCCGAACTGGTTGACCAGCCCGCGCACGCGGATCGCGATGTCGAATTTCTCCGGCCGCACCGCGTCGGCGGACGCGATCTCCTGCCGGATTTCCTCCTGTTCCTCTTCGCCCGTCATCAATTCCATCCGATCGACGAGAAGAAGACGGCGAAGAAGGCGTCGAGCACGATGACGAGGAAGATGGCGGCGACGACCGCCGAAGTGGTGCGGCGCCCGACCTCCTCGGCATTCTGGCGCACCTGCATTCCCGAATAGCAGCCGGTGACGCCGACGAGGATGCCGAACACGGGCGCCTTGATCAGCATCGCCCAGAAATCGGTCATCGGGATGATCTCACGCAGCCGCTGGATATAGGTGATCGGCGGGATGTCGAGCCCGACCCATGAGAAGACGCCGCCGCCGACGATCGCGCAGATACTGGCATAAAAACCGAGCAGCGGCATGATGATCGTCGAGGCGGCGACGCGCGGAAGCACGATAGCCTCCATCGGCGAAACGCCGATCGTGCGCATCGCGTCGACCTCTTCGGTCAGCTTCATCGTGCCGATCTGCGCCGCGAAGGCCGATCCCGAGCGGCCCGCGACCATGATCGCGGTCATCAGGAGGCCGAGCTCGCGGATCGAGGCGCGGCCGACGAGGTTGATCGTGAACACCTCCAGCCCGAACTGGCGGAGCTGCACCGCGCCTTGCTGTGCGATGACGATGCCGATCAGGAAAGCCATCAGCCCGATGATCGGCAGGGCGTCGACCCCGACGCTCTGGAACCGGGTGACGATCGCGTGCCAGCGGATGCGGCGGCGCGCGCGGATCTGGGTGAAGAGGGCGACGATCATCGCGCCGAAGAAGCCGACGATGCCGATGAACTCGTTCCACACGCCGACGCTGGCGGTGCCCAGTTCCTCGAGCATCCGCGCCCACATCGGCCGGCGGTCGCGGTGGACGCGATAGTCGCTCTTGTCGTCGGCGAGGGCTTTCAGCAGCCGCTGCGCGTCCTCGCTCGCGCCGGTGACCCTGGCGTCGTGCGCGCGCGCGGTACGGGTGACGATCCAGGCGCCGACGGTATCGATCCGCTCGATATCCGACAGGTCGAGGGTCGCGATCGGGCCGAGCGCGTCGAGCCGCGCCGGCAGGTCGCCAAGACGCGCGAGCGTCAGGCGCCCGGTGAAGCGCACATCGACGCCGTCGGCTCCTTCGTCCGTTTCGAAATCCGCGCTGGCCGCCATTGCACGGGCGACATTGGATTATTTGCCGGAGGACGGCAAGCTAATCCATGGCATAGGGGGTGGCGACGCAGTTCGACCATGCCTCCCGATATCCAACCGTCGTCATGCTGAACTTGTTTCAGCATCCATGGCCGGACCTTGCAGCAAACGCCGCGCAAAGCGGGAGGACAGACCATGGATGCTGAAACAAGTTCAGCATGACGGAATGGGGACAAGGGAATGGTTCTCGCAAACGACTTCACCAAGCATAGGGGTCGGGCTTGGCCGGCGGGCGCGGCGGGAGTAAGGCGCGAGGCATGGATGCGCCGACTATCCCGACGACCCGCCCGCCCGCCCACCGCGTCGCCCTATACGATATGGACCGCACGATCACCCGCGCGGGAACCTACAGCGGCTTCCTGATCCATGTCGCACGGCGGCGCCAGCCGTGGCGGCTTCTCCTGCTGCCGCTCGTCGGGCTGGCGGGGCTCGCCTATGCGCTGCGGCTGATCGACCGCGCGCGGCTGAAGGCGATCAATCTGCGGCTGCTGGTCGGCAAGCGCTTCCGCCGTGCCGAGATCGCGCCGCTCGCCGAAAGCTATGCCGACCGGGTGGTCGCGCGCGGTCTGCACCCCGCGGCGCTCGACCAGATCGCGGCCGACCGCGCAGCGGGGTACCGGCTGCTGCTCGCCACCGCTTCCTTCCACCTTTATGTCGATGCGATCGCGCGGCGGCTGGGCATGGACGACGTGCTCGCGACGCAGCTCGACGAGCCCGACGGCGGCGATCATATTCACGCGCGGCTCAGCGGCGACAATTGCTATGGCGAGGCGAAGTTCGCGCGCATCACCGGCTGGCTCGCCGACAATGCGATCACCCGCGAGGACACGCATATCCGCGCCTATTCGGACCATGTCTCCGACCACCCGATGCTCCGCTTCGCCGACGAGGCGGTCGCGACGACGCCGTCGCGGGGCCTGCGCCGGCTGGCGCCGCGGATGGGGTGGCGGGTGGTCGACTGGCGGGGGCCGAAATAGGAGTCAGGCAGCGACTATAGCCCTCTCCCCTTCAGGGGAGAAGGTTGGGCAGGGGAGAAGGTTGGGAGAGGGGGCCTGCGCACGACCCCTCTCATCTGCGGCTAGTCGGCCAAGCCGACAAGCCTCCGTATCTCTCCCCTGAAGGGGAGAGAGCCAAACCCGGCGCAATCCATCGACCGGCAAACGTCAAACCGCGGCCAGCGCCTGGTCGAAATCGGCGATCAGGTCGTCGGCATTCTCGATGCCGATCGACACGCGGACCAGATTGTCGGTGATGCCCAACGCCGCCTTGCGCTCGTCGGGGACCGACAGGTGGGTCATCGCGGCGGGGTGGCTGGCGAGCGTCTCGGTGCCGCCGAGGCTGACCGCGAGCTTCGCGATCCTCAGCGCGTCGAGGAAGCGGAAGCTTTCCGCCTCGCCGCCCTTGATGAATAGCGAAAAGGTCGATCCGGCGCCGGTGCAGTGGCGCTCGAAGATGTCCTTCTGCGCCCCCTCCTTCAGAAAGCCGAGATAGCCGAGCCCCTCGACCTTCGGATGCTGCTTCAGGAAGGCGCAGACCCTGGCGGCATTCTCTCCGGCGCGGCTCATGCGCAGCTCGACCGTCTCGAGGCTGCGCAGCAGCATCCAGGCGGTGTTGGGGTCGCAGATGGTGCCGATCGTGTTGCGCATCATGCGGATCGGGCCGAGCCATTGCTTCGCGCCGAGCACGCCGCCGGCGACGAGGTCGCTGTGGCCGCCGGCATATTTGGTCAGGCTGTAGAGCACGATGTCGGCGCCGTGCTGGAGCGGCGCGGACCAGAGCGGGCCGAGGAAGGTATTGTCGATGGCGATCGGCGGGCGCGCGTCCCCGGCGAAGGCGGCGTCGACCGCGGCGCGCATCGCCTGCACGTCGACGAGCGCGTTGGTGGGGTTGGCGGGGCTTTCGAGATAGACCATCGCGACCTTGCCGCCCTGCTTCGCCGCCAGTTCCTTCGCGCGGGCGAGGATCGCGTCCATCTCGGCGCGCGAGGCTTCGGCGGGAAAATCGACATAGGCGGCGCCGAAGCGCGACAGGATGCGCGCGATCAGCGTCTCGGTCGCGGCATAAAGCGGCCCCGAATGGACGATGACGTCGTTCATGTTGACATGGGCGAGGAGCAACGTCGCGATCGCCGACATGCCCGAGGAGAAGACGAGCGCGTCCTCCGCCTTTTCCCAGACGCCCAGCCGCGCCTCGAGGATTTCCTGATTCGGTCCGTTGAAGCGCGAATAGACGAGGCCCTCGGCGCCGCCGGGGCGCTTGCCGGTGATGCCCTCGAAATGGCGCTTGCCCGCGGCGGCGCTTTCGAAGGCGAAGGTCGAGGTCAGGAAGACCGGCGGCTTCAGCGAGCCTTCGGACAGCATCGGGTCATAGCCATATCCCATCATCAGCGTCGAAGGCGACAGCGGGTGGCCGCCGATCTCGGTGACGTCGGCCTTGGGCTTGCGGCGGGCGGGGGCACCGGTGAGCGCGTCGTTGTCGATGGGCATGGAGGACTCCTGCGGGTCGATGGTTTCCGTTGTAACTAGCGCCGTTCGGCCGCTGCGTCACCTGCGATCGGCATCGCCAAGTTCCGTTCGTGTCGAGCGAAGTCGAGACACCCATCGGTGGTGCGCAAGGCCGGTGGGTGTCTCGACTTCGCTCGACACGAACGGGACAATGGGTCGGATCGAGAGCATGTCGCTCTCACTAATCCTCGACGATCAGGCTCCGTTCCCGGGTTTCGGGCAACAGCAGCGTCGCGACGCCCGCCATCCCGATGACCAGCGCGACATAGACGTAGAAAAGATGCTCGACCCCCATGCCCTTGAGCCACAGCGCGACCATTTCGACCGTGCCGCCGAAGATCGCATTGCCGATCGCATAGGGCAGCGCGACGCCCAGCCCGCGGATATGGGCGGGAAACAGCTCCGCCTTCACCAGCGCATTGTTCGCGGTATAGCCGCTTTGCAGCGTGATCGGGATCAGGATCACCAGCGTTGCGACGATGGGCGAGGTGACGCGTTCCAGCGTCAGGAAGGTCGGCACCGCGGCGATGGCGCCGCCGATGCCGAACAGGAGCAGCATCGGCTTGCGCCCGAAGCGGTCGGCGAGCGCGCCGAAGATCGGCTGCATCGCCGCGAACCACAGCAGCGCCACCGCGATGATGTTGGTCGCGGTCGCCTTGTCGAAGCCGACGCTGTTGAACAGATATTTCTGCATATAGCTGATGTAGGTATAGGCGCCGATCCCGCCGCCCGCCGAAAGCAGGCCGACGAGGATGCTCTCGCGTCGATGCTCGCGCCACAGCAGCTTCGCGGTCGAGAGCGGGCGATCCACCGCCTGATTCGCGAACGACGGCGTCTCGGCGAGGCCGCGGCGGAGCAGATAGACGCCAAGCGCGAGCAGTGCGCCGATCACGAAGGGAATGCGCCAGCCCCAGGCGGTGAGCTGCGCCTCGGTCAGCACGGCCTGGAGCAGGATCGCGACGAAGATCGCGCAAAGCTGGCCGCCGATCAGGGTCAGATATTGAAAGCTGGCCCAGAAGCCGCGGTGCGCGCGCGGCGCCATTTCGGACAGATAGGTCGCGCTCGCACCATATTCGCCGCCGAGCGACAGGCCCTGAAAAATACGCGCGGCGACCAGGATCGCGGGACCGGCGAGCCCCGCCTGCGCATAGGTCGGCGCGACGGCGATCAGCAGCGAGCCGCCGAACATCAGCGCGACCGACAGTGTCAGCCCCGCCTTGCGACCGCGCGTGTCGGCAAAGCGCCCCATCGCCCAGGCGCCGATCGGCCGCATCACGAAGCCGACGGCAAAGATGGTCGCGGCGCTCAGAAGCTGCGCGGTCGGATCGGCCTCGGGAAAAAAGACCGGCGCGAAATAGATGGCGAAGGCGGCATAGGCGAACCAGTCGTACCATTCGACCAGATTGCCCGCCGACCCACCGATGATCGACAGCAGCCGTTTGCGCGGTATCGCTTGAATCTTCATCATTTACCCCTCCCCGCCCGTCGGTCAGCCCATATTCGTCATCCCGGCGAAAGCCGGGATCTCTCCCTTGCGTCGTGACGCACCGCTGAGATCCCGGCTTTCGCCGGGATGACGGGCGGTCGGGCGCGCACCGGCCTCATGCCAACCCGATCACCGACACCTGCCGGCCATAGCCGTCCTCCCCGCGCAGGCAGGCGCGGCGATAGCTGTAATAGTCCGCCGCCTCGGCGCAGGTATCCTGCCCGCCGATGGCGATGCGCGTCACCCCTGCCGCGGCGAGGCGCGCGGCGACATAGGCGGCGATGTCGAACATCGCGTGGCCGGGACGCCCGGCGGCGAAGAAGCGCTCGTTGGCGGGATCGTCGCTCAGGAAGCGCTCCACGAAACCCGCGTCGACCTCATAGGAGGCGCGGCCGATGCACGGGCCGACCGCGGCGGCGATCGCGCTGCGGCGCGCGCCGAGGCCTTCCATCGCGTCCAGCGTCGCGTCGGTGATGCCGGCGATGGCGCCCTTCCACCCGGCATGGGCGGCGCCGACCACCCCCGCCTCGCGGTCGGCGAAGAGGACGGGGACGCAGTCGGCGGTCAGGATGCCGAGCAGGATGCCGGGGGTGCGCGTCGCCAGCGCGTCGGCCTCGGGCCGCGCGGCAAGGTCGGTCGCCGCGTCCACCGTGACGCAGCACCTGCCATGCACCTGATGCACGCCGGCAAGCGCCGCGCCGGGCAGTATGGCGTCGGCGGCGCGGCGGCGATTCTCGGCGATCAGCGCGGGGTCGTCGCCCGATCCGAGGCCGCAGTTCAAGGAGGCGAGTTCGCCCGCCGACACGCCGCCGCGGCGCCCGAAGAATCCGTGCGGCACGCCGTCCAGCGGCGCGGCGGTGGTGAAGGGCGCGGTCACAGGTCGAGCCTCCAGATGCGGTCCTCGTCGATATGGTCGCCGACGCGAAAGGCGTTGCGGCCGACGTCGACGAAGCCGTAGCGGCGATAAAAGGCCTGCGCGCGCGGGTTTTCGCTGAACACCGACAGATAGAGGATCGACGCCCGCTCGCGCGCCCAGGCGATGCCCCATTCCATCAGCGCCGCGGCGACCCCGGTGCCCTTCGCCGCCGCGCCGACATAAAGCTGGTGCAGTTCGGTCGCGTCGTCGGACGGCTGGCCGGCGGGCAGCGCGAAATCGATCGGGCCGAGCTTGACGAAGCCCAGGATCGCGCCGCCCGCGTCGCGGACCAGCGCGACCGCCCAGTCGGGATCGGCGACCTGCGCCGCGATCCGGTCCGGCGGGTTCCAGCCCGCCAGAAAGACCGCGAGGTCGGCGGGGTCGTACATGGGACCGAAGGTGTCGACGAACGACGCCTCGGCAAAGGCCGACAGCGCCTCGGCATCGGCGGCGGTGGCCGGTTCGACCGCGATCATGCGGACCCTCCCGGTTCGGCGAAGCCCTCGGGGCGCGGCCAGCCCGAGGCGTGGATCGCCATGACCTTGAACAGATCGCCCATCGCCGCCGGTTCGACCAGCCGGTCGCGCTGTCCGGCGAGCTCGTCGGCGCGGTCGGGCGCGGCGGCGGCGAGCGCCGCCAGCCGCGCATCGATGCCCAGCCGCCGCAGCCAGTCGCCCTGGCCGACCGGCCCCGCGACGAGCGCGCCGGCGCTGCGCGCGGCAAAGGCGAGCGCGGAGAAATCAACATGCGCGGTCAGGTCGACCTCGCCCGGCTGCGCGAAGGGATCGGCGAAGCGATGCGCCTTCACCGCCTGCAGCGTGTCGCCCGCGGCGGGGCCGCCATAGCCATAGTCGATCGCGAGCAGCGCGCCGCCGTGGCGCGACAGGCGAAAGGCGCAGCCCTGCATGATCGCGGCGGCGGCGGGCGCGGTCTCGACAATGGTGCCGACGGGCTGATGACGGAGCGCGGGCGGAACCGCCTCGGCGGCGGGGGTGTCGCCCGCCGCGGCGACCAGCGCGCCATGATCGCGCACGACGACCCGCTCGCGCCAGCCCTCCGCCGTCCGCACATATTGGTGGATCGGCAGCGCGTCGAAGAATTCATTGGCGACGATGATCGGCGCGACGTCGCCGGGCAGGTCGGCAATGTCGTCATGATGGACGGCGGCGGGAATCCGCGCCGCCTGCGCCGCGCGCAGCGCCGGGCTGGTCTCGATCAGGTGGACGCCCTGCGGCACGGCGCCGAAGCGCGCCATCGCCCGCAGCGCATCGAGTGCCAGCGTGCCGCGGCCGGGGCCGAGCTCGACATAGCGAAAGGCGGGCTTGCCCGCGCGCAGCCACAGATCGGCGATCCAGATGCCGACCATCTCGCCGAACATCTGGCTGATCTCGGGCGCGGTGGTGAAATCGCCGGCGGCGCCCAGCGGGTCGCGCGTCGCATAATAATGGGCGTTGGCGGCCGCCATATAATCGGCGACCGTCATCGCCCGCGCGCTCGCGATCTGCAACATCAACTCTGCGGGCGTCGGCGGTGGACCGTCAGGCAACGCTGTCAGGCCCCACGATCGGCTCGACGCGCTGGCGACGACCCTTGGCGGTCATGACCAGCCACACCCCCGCGATCAGCATCGGGACGGTCAGCGTCTGCCCCATGGTCAGCCCCCACGACAGCGTGCCGAGCTGGACGTCGGGTTCGCGCACGAACTCGAGGCTGAAGCGGCTGAGACCATAGAGGATCGCGGCGAGGCCGAAGAGGAAACCGGGCTTGTAGCGCGCGTCGGTGCGCCAGAAAAAGAAGGCGAGGATTGCGAACATGAGGATGCCCTCCAGCCCCGCCTCGTAGAGCTGGCTCGGGTGGCGCGGCAGGTCGCCGGCGCGCGGGAAGATGATCGCCCAGGGCACGGTCGTCGGACGGCCCCACAGCTCGCCGTTCACGAAATTGGCGAGGCGGCCGAAGAAGAGGCCGAAGGGCACGACGCAGGCGATATAGTCGCAGAAGCGCAGGAAATTCAGCTTTTCCCTGCGCGTCACATACCAGATGGCGAGCAGCACCCCGACCACCCCGCCGTGCAGCGACATGCCGCCGTCCCAGAGCTTGAAGATCTCGATCGGATGGCGGAGGTAATTGCCGAGATTGTAGAAGAGGACATAGCCGATGCGCCCGCCGACGATGATGCCGAGCATCGCATAGAAGACCATGTCGTCCGCGTGGCGGCGCGCCATCGGGGCGCCGGGCTGCGCGATCAGCTTCAGCAGATACCAGTAACCGACGAAGATGCCCGCGAGATAGGCGAGCGCATACCAGCGGATGGGCAGGCCGAAGACGGTGAAGGCGATTTCGCTATGTTCGCCCATCAGGTCTTGAAAGTTCAGATATTGCGTCGCATCGGCTAAGGTTGCAAAAAGAAACATATTGTCTCGGCCCTTCCCCAGGAGAGGCCTTCCCCATAGGGGGTAAGGCAAGCGAGACCAAGAGGAGAGATAGGATGCCATCCGCGCTCGATTTGCGCCTGGACGCCGCTTACAACCTGATCACCGGACCCGGCGGGCCGATCGAGGTCGGGACCATCGAACAGGACGGCCGCACGCTGCCCTGTATCGCCAACGCGCCGGCGAATCTTGCCGACTATATCGCCTTTTTCAGCGCCCAGCACGGCGACGCGACCTTTCTGGTCGAGGGGAACGAGCGGCTGAGCTTCGCGCAGACCTGGGCCGCCGCGCGCAAGGTGGCGGCGGGGCTGATCGAGGGCTATGGCGTCGCGCGCGGCGACCGCGTCGCGATCGCGATGCGCAACGCCAACGCCTGGTGCGTCACCTATCTCGGCATCCTGATGGCGGGCGGCTGCGCGACGCTGCTCAACGGCTGGTGGCAGGGCGCCGAGCTCGCGGCGGGAATCGCCGACAGCGAGGCGAAGCTCGTCCTCGCCGACCCGCAGCGCGCCGAACGCCTCGCCTGTACCGAGCATGGCGCGCGGGTCGTCACGCTCGACATCACCCGCCCGATCGACGAAGCGATCGCGCCGATCACCGATGCGGGGGGCAGCGCCGCGACGGGGCTGCCGTCCCTGACCGGCGACGACCTCGCGACGATTCTCTTCACCTCGGGCTCGACCGGCCAGTCGAAGGGGGCGTATTCGCGCCACCGCGCGGTGGTGCAGGCGATCTTCAACTATGTCACCCAGACCGCGAGCATCGTCCATCTGCTGACCGAGGACGGGCAGATGTCGGACATCCAGCCCGCGACGCTGATCTGCACCCCGCTGTTCCACGTCACCGCCGAAATCCCCGTGTTCCTCCAGAGCTTCGCGCTCGGGCGCAAGCTGGTCCTGATGCCGAAATGGAACGCCGAGGAGGCGATGCGGCTGATCCAGGACGAGCAGGTCAATTATTTCGTCGGCGTGCCGCTGATGAGCTATGAGATCCTCGTCCATCCGAAGCGTGCCCAATATGATCTGTCGACGTGCAAGAGCTACGCCGGCGGCGGCTCGCCGCGCCCGCCCGAGCATGTGAAGCGCCTCGCGACCGAAATGGGAGAGGGCAAGCCGCTGCTCGGCTACGGCCTCACCGAAACCAACGCGGTCGGCTGCGGCATCATCAACGAGAATTATCTCGCCAAGCCGATGTCGACCGGCCCCGCGTCGAAGCCGCTCGTCGACCTCGCGATCCTCGACGACCGGGGCGAACCGCTGCCGCAGGGGCAGGTGGGCGAGGTGTGCATCCGCTCGATCTGCAATTTCGAGGGCTATTGGAACAATCCGGAAGCGACGAAGGCCGCCTTCTTCGCCAACGGCTATTTCCGCACCGGCGACCTCGGCTATCTCGACGCGGACGAATATCTGTTCATCGTCGACCGCAAGAAGGACATCATCATCCGCGGCGGCGAGAATATCAGCTGCCCCGAGGTCGAGGCGGCGATCTACGCCCATCCCGACGTCCAGGAATGCGCGGTGTTCGGCCTGCCCGACGAGCGGCTCGGCGAAGTCGTCGGCGCGGTGGTGTGGATGACGCCGGACAGCAAGACCGACGCGACGCTGCTCGCCGCCTTCCTCGCCGAACATCTCGCGCCTTTCAAGGTGCCGGCGAAGATCTGGCTGGCCGACGCGCCGCTGCCCAAACTGGGCAGCGAGAAGATCGACAAGGTCAGCCTGCGCAGCCGCTATCGCGACGAATATGCGGCGGAGCTTGCGGCTTGAGGCCTATGGGGATTCCGGTTTCGGCGTAGTTTTCCCTTTTCGTCACCCCGGACTTGGTCGGCGTTTTACCCTTTGAGACAAGGAACAAGGTGATCCCCGGCGAAAGCCGGGGTCCATGCGAGGCAGGCGCGCGCTATCTGGACCCCGGCTTTCGCCGGGGATCGCTTCCTTGTCCGCAAGGGATCAAGTCCGGGGTGACGAGACAGGGAACGGCCCCTTCCAGATCCAAACGGCGTCATCGCCCTCCGCTCGCAATGACGGACGAAATGGGAGTATAGGAGGGATCATGGCGGAAACCGCGCACCCCTCATCCTCCAGTCCGCCGCCTTCCGCGTCGCGCCGCATCTATCGCCACCGGCTGCCGACGCGGCTCTGGCACTGGATCAATGCCGTCACCCTGCTCGTCCTCTTGATGAGCGGGCTGATGATCTTCAACGCCCACCCGCGCCTCTATTGGGGACAGGAGGGCGCGAACCACGATCCGGCCTGGCTCGAGATCGGGGCGACGCGCGAGACCGGGTTCCTGCGTGTCGGCGCGCTGCGGGTCGAGACGACCGGGGTGCTCGGGCGCTGGACCGACCGCCGCGGCGTCCAGCAGACATGGGCCTTTCCCGGCTGGGCGACGATCCCGACCCGCTACAGCCTCGCCGACGGGCGGCGCTGGCATTTGACCTTCGCCTGGCTGCTCGCGATCGCGCTGACGCTCTACATGCTCTGGACGGTGCTCGGCGGGCATCTGGCGAAGGACCTGCACGTCCGGCGCGGCGAATGGGCGCCGCGGCACATCTGGCAGGACATCCGGGATCATGCCCGGCTGCGCTTCCCGACCGGCGAGGCCGCGGCGCGCTACAACATCCTCCAGAAGTTGAGCTATATCGGCGTCATCTTCGTGGCTCTGCCGCTGATGATCGCGACCGGCCTCGCCATGTCGCCGGGCTTCAACGCGACCGCGCCATGGCTCGTCGACCTGCTGGGCGGGCGGCAGTCGGCGCGCTCGATCCATTTCATCGCGGCGTGGCTCCTTGTCCTCTTCTTCCTCGTCCACATCGTCATGGTGCTGCTCGCCGGGCCGGTGAACGAGCTGCGTTCGATGGTGACGGGCTGGTTCCGCCTGCCGCCCGGAAAGGAGGGCGACGCATGAGCGACCTCATCCTGCCGCGCCGCCGGCTGATCGCGCGCGTCGGGGGGCTGTCCCTGTCGCTGCCCCTGCTGTCGGCCTGCGACGCGATCAACGAGGCGCCGCCGGTGCGAAAAATCCTGTCGCTCGGCGAAAAGATGCACTTTGCGAGCCAGCGCGCGCTGACCGACCGCGACGCGCTGGCGCGTGAGTTCACCCGCGCCGACATTTCACCCGTCTTCCGCCCCAACGGCACGCGCCTGCCCGCCGGCAAGGCCTATGCCGCCCACGCCGGGCGCGGCTTCGCCGACTGGCGCGTCGCGGTGACGGGGCTGGTCGCGCGGCCGCTGTCGCTGTCGCTGGCCGATATCCGCGCGATGCCGCAGCGCAGCCAGATCACCCGCCACGATTGCGTCGAGGGGTGGAGCGCGATCGGCGAATGGACCGGGGTACCGCTTCGCCATGTGCTCGCTGCGGCGGGGCTGAAGGACGGCGCGCGCTACATCGTCTTCCGCTGCGCCGACCGCATCGGCGACGCCGATTATTATGAAAGCTGCGACCTCGTCGATGCGCTGCACCCGCAGACGATCCTCGCCTGGGCGCTCAACCGCCGGCTGCTGCCGATCGCCAACGGCGCCCCGCTGCGCCTGCGGATCGAGCGGCAATTGGGCTACAAGCACGCCAAATATCTGACCGGAATCGAGGCGGTGGCAAGCCTCGACGGCATCGGCGCGGGGAAGGGGGGTTACTGGGAGGATCGCGTGGACTATGAATGGTATGCGGGAATATAAAAAATGAGGAGGTCGCCCCCATGTCCATTCTCCATCCCTTTCTGTCGCGCGTCGTCCGCCGGGGCCGGCTGACCATCGTCGCCCCCGACGGCAGCGAGGAACATTTCGGTACCCCGGCGCCCGGCTTTCCGGAGGTCGCGATCCGTTTCGCCAGCCGCAAGGCGATGCGCCGCATCATCCTCGACCCGCGGCTCGGCGCGGCCGAGGCCTTCATGGACGGCGACATGCGGATCGAGCGCGGCGACGTCATGGAGCTGATCCAGCTTCTGCGTATGAACGCGCCGTGGGACCGCGGCAGCACGCTCGAGGATCGCGGCCCGGTGGGCGAGGCGATCGACTGGATCAGGACGCGGATCGATTCGATCAACCGCCGCGGCCGGTCGCGCGCGAACGTCGCGCATCACTACGACATCGGCAACGACCTCTACCGCCTCTTCCTCGACAGCGACCTGCAATATAGCTGCGCCTGGTGGCCGCGTGAGGACATGACGCTGGAGGAGGCGCAGGCGGCGAAAAAGGCGCATATCGCGGCCAAGCTCGCGCTCGCGCCGGGGCAGCGCGTGCTCGACATCGGCTGCGGCTGGGGCGGCATGGCGATCACGCTGGCAAAGCTCGCCGACGTCTCCGTCCATGGCATCACCCTGTCACAGGAACAGTTCGCGCTGGCGCAGGCGCGCGCGGCACAGGCCGGGCTTGCCGACCGCGTGACCTTCGAACTGATCGACTATCGCGACCTCGCGATGCGCGACGCGGGGCGCTTCGACCGCATCGTGTCGGTCGGCATGTTCGAACATGTCGGCGCGCATAATTACGACACCTTCTTTCGCGCCTGCGCCAATCTGATGACAGCCGACGGGGTGATGCTGCTCCACACCATCGGCCGCTTCGGCAAGCCGGGATCGACCGACGCCTTCACCCGCAAATATATCTTCCCCGGCGGTTATATCCCCGCGCTCAGCGAGACGCTGGCGGCGAGCGAGAAAAGCCGGCTGATCGCGACCGATGTCGAGACGCTGCGACTCCATTATGCGCGGACGCTGCGCCAATGGTATGCCCGCACCGTCGCGCACCGCGGCGAGATCGTCGCGATGATGGACGAGCGCTTCTTCCGCATGTGGACCTTCTACCTCGCCGGTGCGACCGCGGCGTTCGAGAGCGGCGGCATGGGCAATTACCAGATCCAGTTCACCCGCAGCCGCCACGCGCTGCCGCTGACCCGCGACTATATGGCGGCGGCGGAGCGGGATTATGGCGCGAGGTGAGGGGCGCTTCGCCGCGGCAGAAGCCCGCCATCCTCCCTCGTCACCCCGGATCGAGTCGATATTATACCGTTGGGCCAGTGATCCCCGGCGAAAGCCGGGGTCCAGATGTTGGGCGCCGTCCGTTCGAAATGGACCCCGGCTTTCGCCGGGGATCATCCTTTCCATGTCGCAAGAGGATAAACGCCGATCAAGTCCGGGGTGACGAAGCATGAAAGACCACGTCCGGCCTCGTCGATGCCCGAATATTGTCTCCCCCGATCTGCAATCCCGATTCCCTTTCCCGCCGCCCCGCCTTAAGGCCTGACCAGGGCTCTGCCCTTCGTCTCTGTCGCCATCGCGGGATCGCATCATGACCCATTCGCCCCTGTCGCAGGGCATCGCGCCGTTCCGGGCCATCGAGATCAGCCATCTCGCGCGCAAATTGCGCGCCGAGGGTCGTTCGGTCATCCATATGGAGTTCGGCCAGCCCTCCGACGGCGCGCCGGCCGGCGCCGTCGCCGCGGCGCGCGCCGCGCTGGGCGAGCCCGACATGGGCTATTGGGAAAGCGTGCCGCTGCGCCAGCGCATCGCGCGCCATTACGGCGAGCATTACGGCCTCGACCTCGATCCGCAGCGCATCCTGCTGACCTGCGGCGCCTCGCCCGCGCTCGTCCTCGCGCTGCTGACCGGCTTCGCGGCGGGCAGCCGCGTGATGACCGCGCGGCCCGGCTATGTCGCCTATCGCAATTCGCTGCGCGCCGTGCACATGGTCCCGGTAGAGGTCGAATGCGGCGCCGCCGACCGCTTCCAGATTCATGCGCGCCATATCCGCGAGGCCGATCCCGCGCCCGACGGCCTGATCGTCGCCAGCCCCGCCAATCCCACCGGCACGATCATCCCGCCCGCCGAGCTGGCCGATCTTGCCGACGCCTGCCGCGCGCGCGGCGTCCGCATCATCTCCGACGAAATCTATCACCGGCTCAGCTATGGCGCCGAAACGCACAGCATGCTGCAATATGACCCCGGCGCCTTCGTCATCAACAGCTTCTCCAAATATTACGGCATGCCCGGCTGGCGGCTCGGCTGGATCGTCTGCCCGCCCGATCTGGTCGCCGAAGCGCGCGCGCGGCTCGGCAACCTGTTCCTGTCGCCCCCCGCGCTCAGCCAGCAGGCGGCGCTGGCGGCCTTCGACTGCGAGGACGAACTCGACGCGCGCGTTGCCATCTATCGCCGCAACCGCGAACTGCTGATCGACTGCCTCGCCCGCATCGGCATCACCGACATCGCCCCCTCGGACGGCGCCTTCTACATCTATGCCTCGATCGCGCATCTGACCGACGACAGCCTGTCGCTGTGCAAGCGCCTGCTCGCGGACACCGGCGTCGCCACCGCGCCGGGACTCGATTTCGACCCCGACCGCGGCGCGCGCTTCATCCGCTTCAGCTACGCCGTGAGCACCGACCTGGCGCAGGAGGCCTGCGCGCGGCTGGAAGCGTGGTTCGGGGCGAATTACCCGACGGGCGCATGAGATCGGCGACGGACCCTGAATAAAGGGCTGTCCTACAAAACCACGCTGGGTTAGCCCTCATTGCATGTCGCGCTCCCGCCTCTTTCCGTGTTCGACGCCGCTCTCGCTCAAGGCCCGCCTTAAAGCGACAAAGGAGACAGTTTCGGCGCGCACGGCCGTATCCTTTGTCGCTTTAAGCGCCGCCGCTCACGCGGCGCGGTGCCCGCGACCCCGAATCGCGTGTGAAGTTGCGCGGTTTTCCGCCGGCCCGCGCGATCAGGCCGTTGCGCCGGGCGGGCTGGCCTGCTAGCCGCGCCCGCGTCGTTTCCCGCCAGAAGGTGCCCCCATGTCCGAGTCCATCCAGCGCGTCGTCCTTGCCTATTCGGGGGGGCTCGACACCAGCGTCATCCTGAAATGGCTGCAGGCGACCTATGGCTGCGAGGTCGTGACCTTCACCGCCGACCTCGGGCAAGGCGAGGAGCTGGAGCCCGCGCGCGCCAAGGCCGAGCTGATGGGCATCGCGCCGAATCACATCTATATCGACGACCTGCGCGAGGAATTCGTGCGCGATTTCGTCTTTCCGATGATGCGCGCCAACGCCCGCTACGAAGGCGATTATCTGCTCGGCACCTCGATCGCGCGGCCGCTGATCTCGAAGCGGCTGGTCGAGATCGCGAAGGAAACCGGCGCCGACGCGGTCGCGCACGGCGCGACGGGCAAGGGCAACGACCAGGTGCGGTTCGAGCTGTCCTGCTATGCGCTGAACCCCGACATCAAGGTCATCGCGCCGTGGCGCGAATGGGATTTGACCAGCCGCACCGCGCTGATCGACTTCGCCGAGAAGAATCAGATTCCGGTGCCCAGGGACAAGCGCGGCGAAAGCCCGTTCAGCACCGACGCCAACCTCCTCCACACCTCGTCGGAGGGCAAGGTGCTCGAGGACCCGTGGGAAGAGACCCCCGATTACGTCTATTCGCGCACCGTGAACCCCGAGGATGCGCCCGATACGCCCGAATATATCACCATCGATTTCGAGCGCGGCGACGGCGTCGCGCTGAACGGGCAGGCGATGTCGCCCGCGACGCTGCTCGCGGCGCTCAACGACCTCGGCCGCAAGCACGGCATCGGCCGCCTCGATCTGGTCGAGAATCGCTTCGTCGGCATGAAGTCGCGCGGCATGTACGAGACGCCGGGCGGCGAAATCTACGCCCGCGCGCATCGCGGGATCGAGAGCATCACGCTCGACCGCGGCGCGGCGCACCTCAAGGACGAGCTGATGCCGAAATATGCCGAGCTCATCTACAACGGCTTCTGGTTCGCGCCCGAACGCGAGATGCTGCAGGCGGCGATCGACCATAGTCAGGCGAAGGTGACGGGTACGGTGCGGCTCAAGCTCTACAAGGGCAGCGCCCATGTCGTCGGCCGCAAGTCGCCGCACAGCCTCTACAGCGAACGCCACGTGACCTTCGAGGACGACGCCGGCGCCTATGATCAGAAGGATGCGGCGGGTTTCATCAAGCTCAATGCGCTGCGCCTGAAGCTGCTCGCGCGCCGCGATCGCTGACCATCGCGACTCGGGGCCGGGCGCCGGCCCTATTTAAGTCCCGAAAAGACAGGAAGTCGGCGCACGCGTCCGACTCGGCTCGGCGCGTTCCTCGAACTCCCAAGAGACAAATCGTTGAAAATCAGCGTTCTATTGCCCTGCGCGCGGGACTTCCTGTCGTGACAGCGTAACGCAATTTTGCTACCAAAATGGTCCTAACGAGGTAATATATCACCAAAATATTGGGTGGGTTGCCGTCAACCGAAGATGGGTAGCTATGCAAACATCATCCCCTCCGGCCCGCGAGGCCTATGAATGGCAGCCGTGCTTCCTGCTGTTCCCCCGCATCGGCAAGCTGATGGACCGTCATGGCCTGCATACGCGGCTGATCCTGCCGGGCGACTATTACGCCCGCCGGTCGCGAACGCTCGGCCGCTGGATCTATCGCAAGTCGCACGCATGATCCCCGTCCCGCCCGGGTCGGGAAACAGGTGGCATAGGGGGCCTGCAACCGGCTAGATCGGTCTTTTCGCTTTCCAGCGAAGGGGAGGGCCGGCCATGCGCAATCTCGATTTCTCCTCGTGGCAGAGCATCGGCGCGACGCTGATCGGGCTGGCGCTCGTCACCTTGATCGGGGTCGGCATCCGGCTGATCGTCATGATGACGATCCAGCAGCGCCGCGAGCGGATGAACCGCCAGATCAACGAGCGGCTGCGCGTGTTGATCGCGGCTTACAAGGCGCTCGGCGGGTCCTTCACCGGCAATCTGGCGGTCGATCCGCGCCATCTGCGCGACCTGCGCCGCGCCGCTGCCGGGTCCGCCGCGGACTCCGATTCGTCCGCCGAGGGCGAATCCGACCGGCCGCGCCGCATTCGCGACGCGGTCGAGGCGGCGCTGTCCGACATCATCCTGCTCGGCACCGAAGAGCATGTCCGCCTCGCGACCCGCGCGGCGCAGGAATTGGCCGAGGGGCGGCCGGTGCATATGCACGAACTGGTGGTCGCGCTGCGCGATTTCATCCGCCAGGCGCTCGATCTCGCGCCGATCCCGTCCGACATCGTCATTCCGGCGCAGGGGCCGACCCGGCCCGCGAGCGGCGGCAAGGGCGGCGGGCGCGGCGGCGAAAGCGGCGGCGGCGGACGTGGCCGCGGCGGCGGTGGAGGCGGTGGCATGGGCGGCGGCATGGGGATGGCGGGCGGCCTGGGCGTTGCCGGTGGCGCCAGCCTCGCGCGCGGCCATTCGCTGGAAGGAAACGACGACGGGTCGACGGGCGGCGGATCGACATGAAGGATTAGCATGGCGTCGTCACCTGCGCTAAGAGCCGCGCCATGACCGCGACCCGCTTCTTTTCCGACAATGCCGCCGCCGTGCACCCCGCGGTGATGGAGGCGATCGCCGCTGCGAACCATGTCGACACCGCCTATGACGGCGATGCGCTCAGCCGCTCGCTCGACGCCGCCTTTTCGGAGTTGTTCGAGACGGATTGCGAAGCGGTGTGGATTCCGACCGGGACCGCGGCGAACAGCATCATCCTCGCCCATTTCGCGCGGCCGTGGCAGGGCATCCTCTGTCATGAAGAAGCGCATATCGAGGTCGACGAGTGCGGCGCGCCGACCTTCTATTCGGGCGGCGCCAAGCTGATGCCGCTGCCGGGCGCCGGCGCGAAGATCGACCCCAACGCGCTGAAGGCGCGCCTCGCCGGTATCCGCAAGGACGTGCATCAGGTGCAGCCGGCGGCGATCAGCATCACCAACGCGAGCGAATATGGTCTGTCGTGGCGCGCCGACGAGATCGGCGCGGTCGGTGAAATCGCCCGGGCCGAGGGGCTGAAGCTGCACATGGACGGCGCGCGCTTCGCCAATGCCGTCGCTTTCCTCGGCTGCGCCCCCGCCGACGTGACCTGGCGTGCCGGGGTCGATGCACTGTCCTTCGGCTTCACCAAGAATGGCGCGATGATGGCCGAGGCGATCCTCTTCTTCGGCGGCAGCGGCGGCGCCGGCGTGTGCGAGCTCAGGAAGCGCGGCGGGCACCTGCTCAGCAAGGGGCGCTTCGTCGCGGCGCAGATCCGCGCGATGCTGGCGGACGATCTCTGGCTCGCCAACGCCCGCGCCGCCAACGCCGGCGCCGCGGCGCTGGCGCAGGCGTGCGGCGAGCGACTTCTCTATCCTGTGGAGGGGAACGAGCTGTTCGTACGGTTGAATGTCGACGAGGCGGCGCGGCTGCGCGGTGCGGGATTCGACTTTTACGACTGGGGCGAGGGAGCGGCGCGGCTGGTCGTGAGCTGGGATCAGGACGCGGACGCCGTCGCGCCGCTCGCCGCCGCGATCGCCGCGCTATGACCGGCGCGCAGCCGACGCTGCTCAGCCCGCGCGTCCTTTTTCCCTTCGCGCTGGTGACGATGATCTGGGGATCGACCTGGATCGTCATCACCGGACAACTGGGTGTCGTTCCGCCGAGCTGGTCGGTGACCTATCGCTTCGCGGTGGCGGCGGCGGCGATGTTCGTCTTTGCCGTGCTGCGGCGCGAAAGGCTGATGCCCGATGCGCGCGCGCTGGGCTTTGCCGCGCTGCTCGGCATCGCGCAGTTCACCTTCAACTTCAATTTCGTTTATCGCGCCGAACAGCATATCGCCTCGGGACTGGTCGCGGTGCTGTTCGCGCTGCTGATCGTGCCCAATACGCTGTTTGCGCGCCTGTTCCTGAAAACCCCGCTCGAACGGCGCTTTCTGGCCGGGGCGGGGATCGCGATCGTCGGGGTCGCGATGATGATCGTCCACGAATATCGCGCGGCGGCGCTCGGCCCGGCGGCGGTCGTCACCGGCACCGCCTTCACGCTGGCTGGCGTGCTCAGCGCCTCGGTCGCCAACGTCATGCAGGGCACGCGCTTTGCCCGCGCGCAGTCGATGACGGTGATGATCGCCTGGGCGATGCTGTTCGGCGCGCTAGCCGACGGTAGCTATGCGTGGATCACCACCGGACCGCCGGTGATCGAGACGCGCTTCGTCTATCTGGCCGGCGTCCTCTATCTTGGCGTGATCGCGAGCGCGATCAGCTTTCCGCTCTATTTCGGCGTCATCCGCGCCGTCGGGCCGGGGCAGGCGGCGTGGTCGAGCGTGCTGATCCCGATCATCGCGATGGGCTTTTCGACCGTGTTCGAAAGCTATCACTGGGCGCCGCTGTCGATCATCGGCGGCGCGATCACGCTCGTCGGGTTGGTGATTGCGGTCGCGAAACGGCCTGAACGACCTTCGGTCAGCGGCAATATGGTGTCGGTACCGGTCGAGGATTAGCGGTTGCGGTGAACGCGATTCCACCGGACCAAGGCGGAGGTCAGCCCGCGCTGATCCGCTCGATATCGGCGCCGACCGCCTGCAATTTCTCCTCGAGCCGTTCATAGCCGCGGTCGAGGTGATAGACGCGGTTGACCTGCGTTTCGCCTTCGGCCGCGAGACCGGCGATGATCAGGCTCATCGAGGCGCGCAGGTCGGTCGCCATCACCGGCGCGCCGACGAGGACGTCGACCCCGCGCACCACTGCGCTTCGACCGCGCACGTCGATATCGCAGCCCATGCGCGCCAGCTCGGGGACGTGCATGTAGCGATTCTCGAAGATGGTCTCGGTGAACAGCGATGCGCCGGTACCGAGCGTCGCCATCGCCATGAACTGCGCCTGCATGTCGGTCGCGAATCCGGGGTAGGGCGATGTCGACAGGGTGACCGGCTGGGCGCGGCCCGACATGGCGACGCGAATGCCGCCCTTGACCTCTTCGACCGTCGCGCCCGCCTCGCGCAGCGCGGCGAGCGTCGCCTCCATCTCGGACGCCTTGGCGCCGACCAGTTCGACGTCGCCTTCGGTGATCACGGCGGCGCAGGCATAGCTGCCCGCCTCGATGCGATCGGCCATCACGCGATAGGTCGCGCCGTGCAGCCGGTCGACACCCTCGATAGTCAGCGTTTCGGTCCCGATGCCGTCGATCTCCGCCCCCATCGCGACCAGGCAGTTGCACAGGTCGACGATTTCGGGCTCGCGCGCCGCATTTTCGAGCACGCAGGTGCCCTTGGCGAGTACCGCCGCCATCACCGCATTTTCGGTCGCGCCGACCGACACGACGGGAAAGGTGAACTTGCCGCCGCCGAGCCGCCCGCCCGGCGCGCTCGCCTTCACATAGCCCGAGGCGAGCTCGATCTCGGCGCCGAAGGCTTCGAGCGCCTTCAGGTGCAGGTCGATCGGCCGGTTGCCGATCGCGCAGCCGCCGGGCAGCGACACCGTCGCCTCGCCCGCGCGCGCGAGCAGCGGACCGAGGACGAGGATCGAAGCGCGCATCTTGCGCACGATGTCATAGGGCGCGACGGTCGAGGTCAGCGTGGTCGCGCGCGCCGTCATCACCCGGCCGAAATCCTCGGGCCGCGACCCTTCGATCGTCGTCGAGCAGCCGAGCTGGTTGAGAAGATGCCCGAAGCCATCGACGTCGGCGAGCCGCGGCAGGTTGCGCAAGGTCAGCGGCTCGTCGGTGAGCAGCGCGCAGGGAAGCAGGGTGAGCGCCGCATTCTTGGCGCCCGAGATGGGGATACGGCCCTTCAGTCGCTGGCCGCCGCGAACGACGATTTGATCCATTGAGCGTCTTTAGAGTCTGTTTCCCCCAGATGGAAGCGTTGTGACGGAGCCGACGAGCAACGCGGCCATGGGGCCAAAATCGGCGCGCTCGGCGCGGTGGTAACGCGGTCTGGATTTGGAAGGAGTCATTCCCTGTCTCGTCACCCCGGATCAAGTCGGCGTTCATACCTTGGGACATGGAAGTTTGCGATCCCCGGCGAAAGCCGGGGTCCATGCGATGCAGGCGCGCGCCATCCGGACCCCGGCTTTCGCCGGGGATCGCTCACTTGTTTGAAGGGGATAATCGTCAATCAAGCCTGTCCCGAGCTTGTCGAAGGGTCCGGGGTGACGAAGAAAGCGAAACTGCGTTCCTGCCCAACCTTTCCATCTGGAAGAGACAGGCTCCGACGGATGCGAGCTTGCGCGCAAGCGGGCTCGCGGACAGAGAGGGGCAATGAGTGAACAGCGGGACGGAATGGCGGGCAGGCGGACGGCGAGCGGAATCGGGGCGCTATGGTCGCGGCCCTATCTGCTGCTGACAATGACCGCGCTGTTCTGGGCAGGCAATTCGATCGTCGGCCGCGCGGCGCGCGACCTGGTGCCGCCCGCGGCGCTGGCCTTCTGGCGCTGGGCGATCGCACTGGCACTGCTGCTGCCGCTTGCCTGGCCGCATCTGCGGCGCGACTGGCCGGTACTGCGAGGCAACTGGCCGATCCTGCTGCTGCTCGGCGCGCTGGGGATCGGCGCGTTCGGTACCATGCTCTATACCGGCCTCACGACGACGACCGCGCTCAATTCGATGCTGCTGCAATCGGCGCAGCCCGCGCTGATCCTGATGATCGGCGCGCTGATGATGAAGGACCGGACGGGCCTGCGCCAGATCGTCGGCGTGGTGATTTCGCTGGCGGGGGTGCTCACCGTCGTGTCGCGCGGCGATCCCGGCGTCCTGCTCGGGCTGGAGCTCAACCGGGGCGATGCGGTGATCGCCGCAGCGGTGTTGCTGTGGGCCTTCTATTCGGTGCTGCTCCGTCGCCGGCCGGCCGTGCATCCGCTGAGCTTCCTCGCCGTGTCGATCGCTGCCGGGCTGGCGGTGGTCGCGCCCGTCTATGCGGTCGAGCTCGCGAGCGGACGCCATATCGCCATGGCGAACGAAAGCCTGCTGGCGATCGCCTATGTCGCGATCTTTCCGTCGTTCCTGGCCTATCTTTTCTTCAATCGCGGCGTCGAATTGATCGGGTCGGCGACGACGGGGCAATATATGAATGTCATGCCGCTGATGGGCGCCGGGCTGGCCATGCTGTTCCTCGGCGAAAAGCTCTACCTTTTCCATGTCGTGGGGCTGGCGCTCGTCGTCGCGGGCATCGTCATCGCGGGGCGGAGCGTACAGGCGCCGGTCGCGGGGGCGCCGGCGGTCGTGCCGCGCGAGCGTTAAGAACATTTAATTTGCTCCTCTTCCCGTTCGTGTCGAGCGAACGGAAGCGAGGTGGTGCCGATTTAACGCACCCTGCTCTCACCCAGCGCCGTTTCGACCTGATCGAGCCGGTCCTTGCCGAAGAACATCTCGTTTCCGACGAAAAAGGTCGGGATGCCGAAGACGCCGCGCGCGACCGCCGCCCCGGTATTGGCGGCGAGCTTCGCCTTGATCCCGGGCTCCTGCGTCCGCGCGAGAAGCGCGGGGCCGTCGAAGCCGTTCGCCGAGAGGAAGGTGGCGACCACCTCCGGGTCATCCATTTTCAACCCGTCCTCCCACATGGCGCGGTTCACCGCGTCGACATAATCGTCCAGATTTCCTTCCTCCTCGGCGACGATGGCGCCGCGCATGACGAGCAATGTATTGACCGGGAAATGCGGGTTGAGCTGGAATCGGGTCAGGTCGTGCCTGTCGATGAAACGCCGCATCTCAAGATTTTCATAGGCAAGCTTGGCGGGGATGTCGGCATATTGCAGCATCGGCGCCTTGTTGCCCGTCGCCTTGAAGATGCCGCCGAGCAGGCAGGGCGTGACGACCAGGTCGGCGCCGGTGCGGTCGAGCAGCTCGGGCAGCACCTTGAGCGTCAGATAGGCGTTGGGGCTGCCGAAATCGAAGATGAGTTCGAGGGTTTTTCGAGGGGTTTGGATCACCATTTCTCTCCCCATGGCCGCAGGTCGAGTTCGTGCGTCCAGGCGCTTTTCGGCTGGCGGTGGAGCATCACATAATTGGCGGCGATGGCGTCGGGATTCAGGATCAGCTCCTCCGCCTTCGCGCGGTCGAAATCGGGATGGCGGCCCTTGATGAACTCGGTGTCGATCGCGCCGTCGATGACGACATGCGCGACGTGAATGCCCTGCGGCCCCAGTTCGCGCGCCATCGACTGGGCAAGCATCCGAAGCGCGGCCTTGGCTCCCGAAAAGGCCGCGAAGCCCGATCCGCCGCGCAGGCTCGCCGTCGCGCCGGTGAAGATTATCGTGCCGCGGCCGCGTGGGCCCATGCGTTTCGCCGCCTCGCGCCCCATCAGGAAACCGGCGAGGCACGCCATTTCCCAGACCTTCGAATAGACACGCACGCTCATCTCGGCGATCGGGAAATTGACGTTCGCCCCGATGTTGAACACCGCGACCTCGACCGGGCCGACCTCGGTCTCGACCTTGTCGAACAGCGCGATCATCGCCGCTTCGTCGCGGGCATCGGCGGGAAAGGCTCGCGCCTGATGTCCCGCATCGTGGATCGCCTCCGCGAGCTGTTCCAGCACCTCGGCGTGCCGCTCGCGCCGGGTGACGCAGGCGGTCAGCCCCTCGGCGGCGAAGGCGCGCGCGATGGCGCCGCCCGTGGCGTCTCCGGCGCCGATGACGATGGCTGCGGGGTTGGGCATCGCGACTCTCCTGTTGGAGGCGCATAGTAAATATGATAATCATAGTGACAAGGGGCAAAATCATTTGTCATTGCCGCTTTCGCGGGAATGACAGGAAAGAGGGAAGCGGAAATGCCCGGACGCACCGATCTGTCGGACACTTATTGCCCTGTCGGCCGCGCCGCCGAACTGCTCGGCGACCGCGCGGTGCTGCTGATCCTGCGCGAGCTGTTCTTCGGGGTGCGGCGTTTCGAAGCGATCGCCGGCAACACCGGGCTGGGGCCACAACTCGTGTCGGCGCGGCTCAAGCGATTATGCGAGGCAGGCGTGATCGAGCAGCGCGAATATCGTGAGCGGCCGCCGCGTCACGATTATTGGCTGACCGACAAGGGCAAGGATCTGTTCGGCGTGCTCTATGCGCTGCGCGGCTGGGCTGAGCGCTGGGCCTATATGCCCGGCGAGACGGGCGCGCGCCACGCCATCCGCTATATTCACAGGGCCTGCGGTGCGGATGTCGGGACCGCCGTGGTCTGCCCGGGCTGCGGCGTCGAGCTCGGCTATGGCGATCTGAAAGGGGAACGGTCGCCTGCGCTCGCGGGAGAACGCGCGGCGCGGACGGCCAATTGATCCCCTCCCGCCTGCGGGAGGGTGAGATGGAGGGTTACGCCTTTTCCAGCGTGCACTGGAGCGGGTGCTGGTTCTGGCGCGCGGCATCCATCACCTGGTTCACCTTGGTCTCCGCGACCTCATAGCTGAACACGCCGCACACTCCCACGCCTTGCTGGTGGACGTGGAGCATCACCTGCGTCGCCTGTTCGATGTCCATGTTGAAGAAACGCTGCAGCACCATCACGACGAATTCCATCGGGGTATAATCGTCGTTGAGCAGCAGCACCTTGTACATCGACGGCTTCTTGGGCTTCGCGCGGGTGCGCGTCGCGATGCCGACGCCGGGGGTGCCGGGCGTGTCCTCATCCTTGTCCGCCATGGCGCGGATCGGATCGAAAGGCGGAACGGAAAACATCATCATCGGGAATATCGCACGCGGCGGCGGAATCGCAAGAGGGCGGGAAACCATTAACCCCCTTTTCGCGGCTCCCTGCGGAAGGCGGAAAAGCAAGAACCGCCCGCATCCGCAAGGGATGCGAGCGGTCCTGGGGTCGTCGGCGCAGACGGGGAGGAGGGGAGAGAGGCCCGCGCCAACGGGAAGAGGAAGGCCCTTAGGCTGCCTTCATCTTCGAGCTGATGACCGACACGCGGTTCGAGATCGGCGCGAAGCTGTCGTTCGCCATCTTGACGACCAGCTCGCTGGTCTTCGAGGTCTGGGCGACGGCGGCGTCGAACGCCTTCTTGCTGTTCTCGGCATAGAGCTTGAAGAACTCGGCCGGCGACTTGACGGCGGTGTAGCCCTTCAGCGCGGCCGACGTGTCCTCGAAGCTCTTGCGGGCGAAGGCGACGCCTTCCTGGCCGAGCGTTTCGAGGTTCTTGGCGGCGATCTTGCCGGCCTCGACCAGCGCTTCGACATTGGCCTTGTTGAACTCGACGGCTTCCTCGGCGAGCTTGCTCGACTTGGCGAGCGCTTCCTTCGAGCGTTCCTGGAAGTCGGCGGTCAGGGCTTCGGTGCGGGCCTTGGCGTCTTCGGCGAATTTCTTGACGGTGTCGTTCATGGTCTTGAATCCTTTGGTGGCGGCGGCGACGGGCTTCGGCGCGACCTTGATCTTGGGAGCAATCGTCTTCGCGGCCGCCTTCTTGGGAGCGGCCTTGGCGGCCGGCTTTGCGGCCTTCTTTTGGACCGGCTTGGCCTTGGCCTTCACGGTCTTGGTCTTGGACGCCTCGACCTTCGCGGGGGTCGGGGCGGCGGCTTCGGCGACGGCCGGGGCTGCGGAAGTCGCCGGCTTGGCGGCGGTTTCCAGCGTCGCGGCTTCGAAAGCCTTTTCAGCACTGTCCATCTTGGTAGCCATCGGACAACTCCTTTATGTTGCAGTGCACAATATAGGAGGCGCGCGGCGATTTCAAGAGAATTTTTGTGCAGCGCACAAAATAATCGCGAAGCCGCCGCGATGGGCAGGATAATCGCGGGATATTACCGCTCCTTGACGTAGCGGCCGGGGGCGTCCTCGATCGCCTTTTTCTTGCCCTTGCCGGGGATGCGCGCGCCCTTGGCGGGGGTCTTCGCGCCGTCCTGCGCCGCGATCCAGCCGATCCAGTGCGGCCACCAGCTCCCCTTGGTCTCGGTGGCCGAGGCGGTGAACTCGTCGAGGCTCGCGGCGTCGTTGTCGCCGGTCCAATATTGATATTTGCCCGCCGCAGGCGGGTTGACGACCCCGGCGATATGCCCCGATCCCGCGAGCAGGAAGGTCTTGGGGCCGGAGAGATGGTCCATCAGCCGCCAGACGCTGGCGAGCGGCGCGATATGATCCTCGCGCCCCGCCTGGATATAGGCGGAGGTCCTGATCTTCCTCAGGTCGACCGGGGTGTCGCACACCGACAGGCTGTTCGGGATGACGAGGCGGTTGTCGCGATAGAGGTCGACCAGATATTGCCGGTGCCATTTCGCGGGCAGGTTGGTGACGTCGCCGTTCCAGTAGAGCAGGTCGAAGGGCGGATAGTCGTTGCCGAGCAGATAATTGCTGACAACATAATTCCAGATCAGGTCGCGCCCGCGCAGCGCGTTGAAGGTCGCGGCCATGTAGCGGCCGTCGAGATAGCCCTGCGCCGATAGCTGCTGGAGCAGCGTCAGATAGGATTCGTCGACGAACATCTTGAGGTCGCCCGCCAGCTCGAAGTCGACCTGCGCGGTGAAGAAGGTCGCCGATTTGACCTTCTCGGCCTCGCCCTTCGCCGCGAGCATCGCGAGCGTCGCGGCGAGGGTGGTGCCCGCGACGCAATAGCCGATCGCGTGGACGTGCGGCACCGCCAGCAGGTCGCGGATCGTGTCGATCGCGTCGACCTGCGCCGCGACATAATCGTCCCAGACGATGTCCTTCATCGACGCGTCGGCCGATTTCCACGACACCATGAACACCGACAATCCCTGCTCAACCGCCCATTTGACGAAGCTTTTCGCGGGATTGAGGTCGAGGATGTAGAAGCGGTTGATCCACGGCGGGAAGATGACGAGCGGGACGGTGAAGACCTCCTTCGTCGCCGGCGCATAATGGATGAGCTGATAGAGGCCGGTCTCGTGGATCACCTTGCCCGGCGTCGTCGCGATGTTCACGCCGACCTCGAAGGCGTCGGGATCGACATGGCTGAGCTGCCCGCGCGCCAGGTCGGCGAGCATGTGCCTGAGCCCCTTGAGCAGGCTTTCGCCGCGCGTCTCGACCGCGCGCTTCATCACCTCGGGATTGGTGATCGCGAGGTTGGTCGGCGACAGTGCCTCGGTCATCGCCTTCGCGGCGAACTCCATCCGCGCGCGTGCCTCGGGATCGAGGCCCGGAAGCTGACGCGTCGTTTCGAGGAGCTGGTCGGACAGCAAGCCATAGGTCTGCCGGATCAGCGCGAACACCGGACTCGCGGTCCAGTCGGGATCGGCGAAGCGGCGGTCCTTCGGGGCGTCGGCGGGCGCCTCGGGCGTGAACCCGGGCGCCAGCGTCGCGAGCCGGGTCCAGAAGGCGGCGCCCTGTTCCCACATCTTCGCCGATTGCTCGGCCCAGAGCTGCGCGCCGTCGCTGCTCAGCCATTGGGCAGGGTCGAACAGCGGCGCCGCGTCCCGGGCTGCGTCGGCCTGCCCGAGCGCATGGTCGAGCATCATCTGCTGCGCGCGCGCCATGACGCTGGTCCAATGCTGCAGATCCTCGGGCGCGGGCATGAAGGGATTCGGCGTATCGGCGGTGTCGTCCCCACCCTTGTCTGTGCCCGCGTCGCTCATGTTCGTTCCCGCTGGTCAGTGCCGTCAATTTGCCTATAACAAGCCGCGGCGCGACTGGCGACTGCCCTTCGCGCCGCCTTCATCATCCAACGCAAAGGAGTTGTTCTAGTTTCCCATGTCCGAAGATGAATTCTATCGCATCAAGCGCCTGCCGCCCTATGTCATCGCCGAAGTGAATGCGATGCGAGCGGCAGCACGCGCGGCGGGCGAGGACATCATCGACCTGGGGATGGGCAATCCCGACCTGCCGCCACCCAGCCACGTCATCGAAAAGCTGTGTGAAGTTGCGCAAAAACCCGACGCTCACGGCTATTCGCAGTCGAAGGGCATCCCGGGCCTCCGTCGCGCGCAGGCCAATTATTACGCGCGCCGCTTCAACGTCGAACTTGACCCCGAGAGCGAGGTCGTGGTGACGATGGGGTCGAAGGAGGGGCTCGCAAGCCTCGCGACCGCGATCACCGGCCCCGGCGACGTCGTGCTCGCGCCGAACCCCAGCTATCCGATCCACACCTTCGGCTTCATCATCGCCGGGGCGACGATCCGCAGCGTACCGACGACGCCCGACGAGAATTACTGGCGCGCGCTCGACCGCGCGATGGCCTTCACCGTGCCGCGCCCGTCGATCCTGGTGGTCAACTATCCGTCGAACCCGACCGCCGAAGCGGTCGACCTCGCCTTCTACGAGCGGCTGGTCGCCTGGGCGAAGGAGAACAAGGTCTGGGTGCTGTCGGACCTTGCCTATTCCGAGCTTTATTACGACGGCAATCCGACGCCTTCGATCTTGCAGGTGCCCGGAGCCAAGGATGTCGCGGTCGAGTTCACCTCGATGTCGAAGACCTATTCGATGGCGGGGTGGCGCATGGGCTTCGCGGTCGGCAACAAGCGCCTGATCGCGGCGATGACGCGGGTCAAATCCTATCTCGACTACGGCGCCTTCACCCCGATCCAGGCCGCGGCCTGCGCCGCGCTCAACGGCCCGCAGGATATCGTCGCGCGCAACCGCGAGCTTTACCAGAAGCGCCGCGACGTGATGGTCGAGAGCTTCGGCCGCGCCGGCTGGGAGATTCCGAGCCCGCCCGCGTCGATGTTCGCCTGGGCGCCGCTGCCGCCCGCGCTCAGGGAGATGGGCAGCCTCGAATTCTCGAAGCAGCTCCTCACCCATGCCAAGGTCGCGGTCGCGCCGGGCGTCGGCTATGGCGAGGACGGCGAAGGCTTCGTCCGCATCGCGATGGTCGAGAACGAGCAGCGCATCCGCCAGGCGGCGCGCAACATCCGCAAATTCCTGTCGATGCACGGCGTCAACACGCCGTCGGTCGCGGCGGGCGGGAACTGATGCCGTGCGGGGAGCAATAAATAGGGACAGTCCCTATTTATCGGTGCGACGATGACCCCTGACGCGAGCGCGATAGCCCAGACGATCCAGTTGTCGGTCACACCGGTGTTCCTGCTGGTGGCGACCGGCAGCCTGCTTAACGTGCTTGCCGGCCGGCTGTCGCGCGTCGTCGACCGCTCGCGGGTGCTGATGGCGCGCTGGCCCGAGACCGAGGGCGAGGAGCATGGGCGGGTGGTCGCCGAACTGCGCGCGGCCGACCGGCGGATGCGGGTGATCAACAATTCGATCCTCGCCGCCGTCGCCTGCGGCATCGTCGTCTGCCTGCTCGTCGCGCTGCTGTTCACCCAGGCCTTCACCGGGCTCAACCTCGGCGTCGCGGCGTCCTGGGCCTTCGCGCTCGCGATGTTGCTGCTGCTAGCATCGCTGCTGCTGTTCCTCGTCGAGGTCCGCCTCGCCATCCGTGCGATCCAGGTGCCGATGGACCTGCTCGAGGGCGAGGAACTGGGCTGGCTGCGGCGGCAGCGGCGCTAGCCCGATCTTCCCTGCGGCGCAGCCGTGGGGAGGGGCCGCGAGCGTAAGCGAGCGCTGCGCGCTCGGCCCCTCCGTCAGCCCCTGCGGGGCTGCCACCTCCCCATCGCTACGCGACAGGGAGGATCAATCGGTTACGCTTGCCCTGTAGGTCGGGGCGATCCGCTTGGCGCTCGCCTGCTCATAGGCATAGCCCGCCGCAAGAACCGCGCCGTCGGACCATTTCGGACCGATGAAGGAGAGGCCCACCGGCAGACCCTCGACCGCGCCCATCGGCACGGTGAGGTGCGGATAGCCGGCGACCGCGGGCAGGTCGCTGACGCTCGGGCCGCTATAATGGTCGCCGTTGACGAGGTCGGTGGTCCAGGCAGGGCCGTTGGTCACGCCGACGAGCAGGTCGACGCGATGATCCTTGACCAGTCGGTCGATCCCTTCCGGTCCCGCGAGCCGCGCGGCCTTCGCTTTCGCTTCAAGATAGGCGGGGTCATCGAGGCCGCCCTTGGTCTCGGCCAGTTCGAACAGCGACTGGTCGAACCAGCGCAATTCCGCGGGATGCGCCTTGTTGAAGGCGATCAGGTCGGCAAGGGTCTTCGGGCCGTCCTTCGCGGGAAGGCTCGCGAGATAGGCCGCCATGTCGGCCTTGAGCTCGGTCATCAGCACCTCGAACTCGGCTTCGCCGAGCTCGCCCAGGCCCGTCTGACTGTCTTCGATCTCGACGATCGTCGCGCCAAGGCCGGCCATCTGTTTCAGCGCCGCGTCGAATAGTGCGGCGACATCGGCGCGCTCGCCGATCCGGTCGCGCAGTACCCCGACGCGCTTGCCCTTCAGGGCATCGAGCGACAGCGCGGCGGCGAAATCGGCCTTGTGCGCGTCGGCCTCGGCGGTCGCGGGGTCGGCGGGATCGCTGCCCGCGATGACACCCAGCATCGCGGCGGCGTCGCGCACGCTCAGCGTCATCGGCCCCGCTGTGTCCTGGCTGTGGCTGATCGGCACGATGAAGGTGCGGCTGACGAGCCCGACCGTGGGCTTGAAGCCGACGATGCCGTTGAGCCCCGCGGGGCAGGTGATGGAGCCATCGGTTTCGGTTCCCACCGTCAGCGCCGCGAGGCTCGCCGCCATCGCCGCGCCGCTCCCCGCCGACGATCCGCAGGTGTTGCGGTCGAGCGCGTAGGGATTCTTCGCCAGCCCGCCGACCGCGCTCCAGCCGCTCGTCGAACGGTTCGAGCGGATGTTCGCCCATTCCGAAAGATTGGTCTTGCCCAGGATCACCGCGCCCGCCTCGCGCAACCGCGCGACGAGCGGTGCGTCGCGGTTCGTCACATTATCCTTTAGCGCGAGCGAGCCTGCGGTGGTCGGCACCGACCCCGCTGCCTCGATATTGTCCTTGAGCAGCACCGGAATGCCGTGAAGTGGTCCGCGCAGCCCGCCCGCCTTGCGCTCTGCATCGCGTTCGCGCGCGACCGCCATCGCGTCGGGGAAAGTGGCGATCACCGCGTTGAGCGTCGGCCCGGCGTCGTCGATCTCGGCGATACGCTGAAGATAGGCGGCGACGATTTCCTCGCTGCTCGTCTCGCCCGCCGCCATCTCGGCCGCGAGCCTCGCCGCATCCTTGCCTTCGACGTCGGCCAGCGGCGGCGGCATCGCCCCGGCAGGCGAAAGCGGGGTCAGGACCGCGGCGGCGGCGATCGCGGCGAACGAGCGAAATTTTCTCATGGAGCGCAGGCTTGGCCGCCGTAACGGCAATTGCAAGCGGCAATTTTCGTCCCGGCGCAGCGGCATTGACAGGCGCGCTTCGCCTCTGCTCCTCTGGCGGCGGGAGAGAAGAATGAACGAAAAGCCTGCCCTTGCGATGGGCTCCGGGTCGCCCCCAGCCGACAGCGCCGCTGCGCAGACCCGCGCGATGCTGTGGATCTTGCTGATCGTCTATATCTTCAATTTTCTCGATCGGCAGATCGTCAACATCCTCGCCGAGCCGATCAAGGCGGACCTCGGCCTGACCGACACCGAACTTGGCCTGCTCGCGGGGCCGGCCTTCGCGGTCTTCTATGCACTGCTCGGCGTTCCGATCGCGCGCTACGCCGACCGGGACGGGTCGAACCGGGTGCGGCTGATCGCGCTCGCGCTCGCCATCTGGTCGGCGATGACCGCGGTGTGCGGGCTCGCACAGAATTTCGTGCAATTGCTCTTCGCGCGCATCGGTGTGGGAGTTGGCGAGGCCGGCTGCACGCCCGCCGCGCATTCGCTGATCACCGACAGCGTTCCGGCGGAGAAACGCTCGTCGGCGATCGCCTTCTACGGGCTCGGCGTGCCGGTCGGGTCGCTGCTCGGGCTCATCCTCGGCGGCGTGGTCAACGACCTCTACGGCTGGCGCATCGCGCTGATGCTCGTCGGCGCGCCGGGGCTGCTGCTCGCGCTGATCGTTCTCTTCTTCATGCGCGAGCCGCGTCACCATCGCGTCGTCGAGGCGGCGAAGGCCGCGCCCGCGCAGCTTCCCGCGGGCGCCGCGATGCGCGAGATATTCGGGTCGCGTGCCTTCATCTACATCCTGATCGCGGCGTCGGTCACCGCCTTCCTCGGTTATGGCAAGGCGCTGTGGACGATCAGCTTCTTCATCCGCAGCCACGACCTGTCGACGACCGAGGCGGGGCTGTCGATGGCAGTGGTCCTCGGCTTGGCGGCGGCGTTCGGCACCTGGCTCGGCGGCAAGGCGGCGGACGTCTTCGGTCGCCGCGACAAGCGCCATATATTGAGCCTGCCCGCCTATGGCATGGCGATCTTCGCGCCGCTGCTGTTCCTCGGCTATCATATGGAGGATTGGCGGGTCGCGATGGCGCTGCTGATCGTGCCGAGCATCGTCAATTCGGCCTATTACGGCCCCGCCTATGCCTGTGTGCAGGGACTGGTGCGGCCGCAGGCGCGCGCGGTCGCGGCATCGATCATGCTGTTCGGGCAGAATCTGATCGGGCTCGGCTTCGGCCCCTTCCTGTTCGGCGTGCTGTCCGACGCGCTGGCGCCGACCTATGGCGAGGAGAGCGTGCGTTACGTCCTCTACGGCGCCGCGTGGCTGGGGCTGATCCCCGCCTTCTTCTTCTGGCGCGCGAGCCTGCGGCTCGGGCGCGAGCTCAAATCGGGCTAGAAGGGCGGACCCTCGGCCGCGCGCTGCGCCCGCGCCGCGTCGATCCACCAGCACAGATCGTCGGCGAAGCGCGGGAAGGCCTTGGCGATCCGCGTCCCGTCCTCGCCCGCCGGACGGCCGTCCGAGTCGAAGGCGCCGCCGATGCGCGCCAGACTGAGCGGGGTCGAGGTGACGACCATCCCCATCGCGCCCAGGATCGTGCGCCACGCGGTTGCGGCGCGGATGCCGGCGAAGGGTCCGGCGGAATAGGAGGCGATCGCCGCCGGCCGCCACGCGAATTGCGGCAGATAATGGTCGACGAGGTTCTTCAGGCCGGGTTGCAGCCCGCCATTATATTCGCCGGTGACGAAGACGAAGCCGTCGGCGGCGGCGATGGTTTCGGCGAGCGTGTCCATCGCCGCGGGCGCCTCGCCTTCGCCATAGTCGCTGTGGCGCCGGTCGAGCATCGGCAGGTCGACGGCTTTCGCATCGATCAGCTCGGCGCGGTCGCCGCGCGCGGCAAGGGCTTCGACGATCCAGAGCGCGAGCTTGATGCCCTGCCGGTCGCGGCGATAGCTTCCGTAGAAGACAAGGATGGTGCGGCTCATATGCGGGTGGTGCCACGGCGCTCGCGAAAACGGAAGCGCTTGCGCCAAAGGGCCGATACCCTAAGCTGGCCGCGACCAAGGTGGGGGGAGATCATCATGCGCGTCTATCGCACGCCCGACGAACGCTTCGCGGAACTGCCGGACTGGCCTTATGCGCCGCACTATCGGGACATATCGGACGGGCTGCGCGTCCATTATGTCGACGAGGGCGCCCCGGATGCGCAGCCGGTGCTGATGCTGCACGGCGAACCGACCTGGGGCTATCTTTACCGGCACATGATCGGGCCGCTCGTCGACGCGGGTTTTCGCGCCGTGGTGCCCGACCTCATCGGCTTCGGCCGCTCCGACAAGCCGCTCGACCGGGCGGCCTACAGCTATGCGGGCCAGGTCGCGTGGATGCGCGCGTGGATCGAGGCGCTCGATCTTCGGAACATGATCCTCGCCTGCCAGGACTGGGGATCGCTGATCGGCCTCCGTCTCGTCGCCGAGATGCCCGAGCGCTTCGCCGGGGTCGCGCTGTCGAACGGCGGGTTGCCGGAGGGACAGCCGGCACCGCGCGCTTTCGCGATCTGGCGCGCCTTCTCGCGCTACAGTCCGTTCTTTCCGATCGGCCGCATCGTCAACGCCGGGGCGAAACGGGCGCTGAGCGATGCCGAGACCGCCGCCTATGACGCGCCCTTTCCGACTCGCGCATCGAAGGTGGCGGCGCGCATCTTTCCCTCCTTCGTCCCGCTCGGCGACAATATCGCGGTGCCCGATCAGAAGCGGGCGTGGGCAGCGCTCGAACGCTTCGACAAGCCGTTCCTCTGCTGTTTCACCGACGGCGACCCGATCACGCGGGGCGGCGACGCGCTGTTCGTGGAGCGCGTTCCCGGCGCGCACGGCATGGCGCACCGGACGCTGAAAGGCGGGCATTTCGTGCAGGAGAATGATCCCGCCGGATTCGCCGCGGCGATCCGCGATGTCGCGGCCGTTCAGAAGGCGTTTTTGTGCAACAGCACCGAAAAGGTCTGAAACAGGATCCGGATGTCGGTCCGCAGCGACCAGTCCGCTATATATTCCAGATCGGACTGGAGGCGGTTGGTCAGGTCCGACCGGATCTCGGTCGCGCCGCGATAGCCGCGGACCTGTGCGAGACCGGTCAGGCCGGGTTTGACCGAATGGCGATGCCAATAGCGATCGTCGATATCCCAGAACAACGCATTCTCCGCCCGCGATCCCATGGCGTGGGGGCGCGGGCCGACGATGCTCATGCTGCCGGTCAGGACATTGAGAAATTGGGGCACCTCATCGAGGCTGCTGCGACGGAGGAACCCGCCGACACGCGTGATCCGGTCGTCGAATCGCGACGTCGATTGGTCGCCGTTGGCATCGCAGCTTTCCACCCGCATCGTGCGGAACTTCAGGATATGGAATTTGCGGTTGCCAAGGCCGATGCGTTCCTGCCGAAAGAAAGCCGGGCCGGGACTGTCGAGCTTCACGATCAGGGCGATGACCGCCAGGAGCGGCAGCAGCAGCGGCAGCAGCAGCACGGTGACGGCCAGGTCGAACGATCGCTTGAGGGCGCGCTGGGTCCATGGAAGGGGACCGCCGCCCAGCAGCAGGCTGGCCTCGCCCGAGCGTTGGCCGATACCCAGCGGATACAGATCGGTCAGCTCCGGCGTGACGATTTCGCTCGGCACGTCGAGTGACCGCAGTGTGGAGACCCATTGCATCCGCTGCTCCGGCCGGCAGTGGATGATCACCCGATCCATGCCATAGGCGACGCGAGCCAGATTGGCGACCACCGTGGGGTCGCTCGGGCAGGGCGAGGCCAGGCCGACGGCTTCGGCGTCGATCGACCCCTCGCCGCTGAGCGCCCCGCGCTCGACCCCGTCATAGATGCACAGGTCGGCGAAAGGCGAATGGCCGAGATAGCGCCGTCCGATGCGGACGAGACTATAGCGCCACAGGACCAGCAGGGTAAGCGCCAGCATCGTTCCGATGCCGAAGAGGAGGCGCGAAAAATCCTCGCCGATCTTCATGAAGAAGGCGACCAGGAGCATCGCGCCCGCGGCAAAGGCGAACGAGGTCGTCGCTCGCCAGACGCTCCTAAAGCCGTTGAGCAGCGTCGTCACATGGTGGCTCTGGTTGTTGAGCGCGACGCCCATGTAGATCGGCAAGATACAAATCAGGATGCGGACGAGCTGATCTTCGTCCATGGACCCGAGGCGCAGCAGGCTGGCGGTCAGATATGCCGCCGAAATGGCAGCCAGATCGACGATCACCGCCCAGCCCGACAGGATGGCGCGGCGTTTCCTCTTGGTCGCCAATTGGGTCAATCGGGTCATCGCGCCGTGCCAATCGAGCTTGGATGTCCGGGACGGTGACAGGCTGGTCAAGCCCGGCGAAATCCTGCGGGGTGCATCGGCCAAGGAATCGAATTTCATTGCAAGGTCTCAATCCGGGATTGACGACGCCCCTCCGATCCCCGGCGTCACCTGTTTTGCGCCCCCACTTTTCGCGCTTTTCGCCCGTATTGGATTTTGCATTGCACAAAGTCGGTTAGCACGCAAGCCTGCGATCGTTTCCCGTCCGGGCGAAGCGGGCATTGCGCCCCGGATAATCGGCAGCCAGCGCTTAGCGGTGGACGGCTGCGCCCACGCGACGATTCGAAGATCGCCGCCCCGGCCGTCGATCCGCCCAATCGCGATTCAGGGGCGCGGTTCGGGCAGCGGTTCTGCGTCGGGCACTGCGCCATCGGGGGCAGGCGCCGGGGGCGCGGCCGTCTCGCCATCCGCCTGCCGCTGCAGTTCCTCGGCCGCCTTCTGCCGCTCTTCCAGCGCCTTCTGCTCGGCGTCGATCGCGGCCTGTACCTCTGCGGCGGCATCGTCGATGCCCGCGAGGCGCTTGGCGCGCTCGTCGGCGATCATCGCCTGCCAGTCGGTCTTGTCCTTCGCCTGCCGCTCGGCCTTGGCGCTGGCGAGCAGTTGCTGGGTGCAGCCGGTGAAGCCGCCGAGCCCGACCGGCGAGCAGCTGTCGGTGCCGAAACGGCCGACTCGCTCCATCGCGACGACGCGGTTCAGCCAGGCCTGGTTGCGCGGGTCGAGCGGGTCGCCGCCGCGGAAGATTTCGGGCACGCGATAGCGGTCGGTCTCGGGCAGGCGATTGCAGACGACGATCTCGTCGGGGCTGCTCGGCTCGCACTTGTCGTCGCCATAGACGATGACCTGATTGACCTTCTCGTTCGCCGGGCCTTCGGCTTCCTGTGCCGCGACGGGCAGGGCGGCGATTCCGGCGGCGAGGGTCAGCGCGAACAGGGGCAGTCGGATCATCGGCTTTTCCTTCATCGTTTCGGGCGGGATGGCATCGGCTCTCTGCATGGCGGCTGAACATCGCGCGTCCGTTGCGAAATATCCCTATCAGATACGCTTCGACAGTGCGATGGCTGCACGGCAGCCGGTGCGGATCGCGAGGCTGAGCAGCGGATAGGCGGGCGCGCTCTCCGCCCCCGCGGCGATCGCCGCCGCCTTATGCTCCAGCTCCTCGGTGCGGAATTCGGCGACCGCATCCGAAAGTTGGGGGTCGCTGTCGCCCAGTTCGTCGAGTTGTTCGCGGTAATGACGGTCGATCTCGGTCTCGACGGCGGCGGTGCAGGCCATGGCGGCGCGCGGCCCGATCGCGGCGGTTACCGCGCCGAGCGCGAAGCCCGCGACGTCCCAGACCGGCTGCAGAGCGGTCGGCCGCACGCCGCGCCGCGCGACGAGGGCGTCGAAATATTTGCGGTGCCGCTCTTCCTGTTCGGCCATATGCGCGATCTCGCGCGCCATCGGGTGGCGATCGCCCATCACCGCGAGCTGACCGGCATAGATGCGCGTCGCGCCATATTCGCCCGCCTGGTCGACGCGGATCATCGACGCGGTGCGCCGGTCGGCCTTGGCTGGCGTGTCGTCGGTCATGCCGCCGATGTGGGCCGACGGCGAAGCAAGGTCAAGACGAGCGCCGCCGCGGCGAGCGAGACGATCGCGTTGAAACCCGCCAGCGAGATGCCGAACAGCGTCCATTGCGGCACGTCGCAGCGGATCAGCGGCGCGGCCATGATGCTGTCGAGCGTGACCGGGCCGCTCTGCGTCGTGCTGCACGTCGTCAGCCCTTCCCAGAAGCCATATTCGACCCCGGCGTGAAAGATGCCGATCATCCCGCTGATCGCGATGGCCAGCGCCGCGAGCAGAGTCAGCGTCCGCATCGCGGGCGGGTTCCGGCGCAGCAGCAGCGCGAGCGCGGCGAGCAGGATCGCGGCCTGGTGCGGCCAGCGCTGCCAATAGCACATCTCGCACGGATGGAGGCCGAAGCCATATTGCGACACCAGCGCCCCGCCATAGAGAAGCAGCGGCGCGAGCAGCGCGACGATGGGCGCGGCATAGCGGCTGGTCGGCATGGTCCCCTCGCGGTCCGGTCAGTTACGCGGCGCCGCGGCGGGCTTGCTGCGCTGGGCCATGCGCGCCGCCTGCGGACCGATGCGGCCGATGGTTTCCAGCGCATAATGGAGCTGGAAATCGTCGATGCCCTTCGCCTTCAATTCCTCGGCGGTCGCGGAGAAGCGCGGGTCGGCCTTTTCGTCCTTTTCGAGCAGCGCATTGTCGACCTTCTTCTCGTTGATCAGGTGACGGCGCAGGTCGCTTTCGCGGAAAGAGGGACGCGAGGCATAATCGGGATCGGAAAGCTGCGGCACGCGGATGTCGGGATCGATGCCGCCTTCCTGCACGCTGCGTCCCGACGGGGTGAAATAGCGCGCCGTGGTCAGCCGCAGCGCGGTGGTGTCGGTCAGTGGCAGCACCGTCTGCACCGATCCCTTGCCGAAGCTGCGTTCGCCCATGACCAGTGCGCGATGCTGGTCCTGCAATGCACCGGCGACGATCTCGGAAGCGGAGGCCGATCCGGCGTCGATCAGCACGATCACCGGCTCGCCATGCGCCAGGTCGCCGGGTTCGGCGAAATAGCGTTCGATATCGCCCTTGCGGCGCCCGCGCTGCGACACGATCTCGCCGCGTTCGAGGAAGATGTCGCTGACCCCCACCGCTTCGTCGAGCAGCCCGCCGGGGTTCGAGCGCAGGTCGAGAATCCAGCCACGCGGCACGCGGCCCAGCGATTTTTCGACCGCGACCATCGCCGCCTTCAGATCGGTGGTGGCGTCGGCCGAAAAGCTGCTGATCGTCAGCACGCCGACATCGTCCTTCACCTCCCATTTCACGGGCTTGAGGTCGATGATCTCGCGCGTCAGCGTCAGCTCCAGCGGCTTGTCCTGCCCCTCGCGCACGACGGTGATCTCGATCTTGGTGCCCGGCCGCCCGCGCATCTGCGCGACCGCCTCGTCGAGCGTCATGCCGAAGATCAGCTGGCTGTCGATATGGGTGATATAGTCGCCCGCCTTGATGCCGGCGCGGTCGGCCGGGGTGTCGGCGGTCGGCGCGATCACCTTGACCACCCCGTCCTCCATCGTCACCGACAGACCCAGCCCGCCATATTCGCCGTCGGTCTGGGTGCGCAGGTTCGAATAGTCGCTGGCGTCGAGATAGCCCGAATGAGGATCCAGGCTGGCGAGCATGCCGTTGATCGCGCCGTCGATCAGCGTCTCGTCGCTGACCGGCTCGACATAATTGGCCTTCACCTCCAGCAGCACGTCCATGAAGCGCGAAATCTCGTCGGTGGTCGACGCATCGACCCTGGCCATCGCCCCGGTCGCCAGCGGCACGAGCGCCAGCGTGCTGAGGGCGGCCGCCCCCTGCCAGAGGGCGAAACGGCGCCCGGAGGACGGGGTCTTGGTCGATTCGGTCATGGGCGTCCTTCATCCTTGCGGGAAGCGCCGCTTATACGCCCCCCCGCGCGCGCGTCCAACCGCTTTGCGCGTCCCGATCGCGCATTTTCCGGTGGTGACGCAATTTGAAAGCAGGATCGTGATTTTGCGTTTTTCGTCACCCCGGATCAAGTCCGGGGTGACGAGACAGGGAATTGCACCCTCCAAATCCAAACTGCGTCACCATCCATTTTCCGGCCTGCTTGCTCGAAGCCCCTCCGGAAGATACGCAGCAACCGGCTTGGCAGCGTGGGTGACTTCCAGCCGATCCCGTTCGTATCGAGCCCTTCGACTGTCCGCAGGACGGGCGCTCAGGATAAACTTCGGCCTTTGGCCGAAGTCGAGACACCATCGACCTTGCGCTTGGACGATGGGTGTCTTGGCTTCGCTCGACACGAACGGGAAAATGAAAGCCGGTAAGAATCCGAACGGGATCGGCGCTTCACCCCATCATCGCGGCGACGTCGACAGGGCGCCCGGCGCGGCGCAGCTCGATGGTGATACGGCTGTCGTCCGATCCGGCGCGGCCGACGGGGGCGCCGGCGTCCAGCGTGTCGCCGACGCCGACCGACAGGGCGATCATGCCGGTCAGCAGCGAGGTCCAGCCGCCGCCATGGTCGATGATGACGATCTTGCCATAGCCCTTGTAGTCGCCCGCGAAACCGACGCGGCCGGGCGCTGGCGCGACGACCTGGCCACCGGGGCGCGCGACGACGGTGATGCCGCGTGAGCGTACCCCGCTTTCGTTCACCTCGCCGAGGCCCGCGACGATGCGCCCGACGACGGGCAGGCGATAGGCGCCGCGCATCGGGCGGACGGTTTCGGCGACCGGCGGCGCGGCGGCGATCGCGGCGCGTGTCGGGTCGCGCGGGCGGGGCAGGGGGCCGGCAAGCGTCGCCAGTTCCTCGCGCACCGCGCTGTCGGCCTCCAGCGCATCCATCAGCTCGACGATATCGCGCGCCTTTTCTCCAAGGCCGAGCGCGCGGTCGGCTTCGAGCCGGGCGCTGCTCATCAGCTCGCGCGCGTGGATGCGTCCTTCATTCTCGAGCCGGGTCAGCTCGTTGCGCCGCTCGGCAAGCTCTGTCTTGCTCGCGGCGAGCGCCTGGAGGGCGACCGCCTGCTGCCGGTGCGTCTGCCTGAGGCCCGCCAGCTCGGCGCGCACGCCTGCGGTGCGCCGCTCGATGACCGGCATCACCGCGTCGAGCACGGCGCGGGCGTGGACCATGTCGCGCAGCGATCCCGGCTGCGCGAGCACGGTGACCGGCGGCTGGCGCGAGAGCTGCTGGAGCGAGGCCGCGAGTTCGAGCAGGGGCTTCTGCTGCTCGGCGAGCCGCGCTTGCCGCTGTGCGAGGCGGCGATTGACCAGCGCGACACGTGCCTCGCCGGCGTCGATGTCGGCCTCGGCCGCCTGGATTCGCGCGGCGAGCGCCGCGGCGCGCTTCTTAAGCCGGTCGGCTGCGTTGACCGCCTTCTGCGCCTGGGCCTCGAGCGCGCCGCTGCGCCGCATCGCCTCGGCCGACTGATGCTTGGCCGCGATCAGTTGCGCGCGCTCGCGCGCGGCGATGGCCTGCGGGTCGAACACGTCGCTCTGCGCCAGCGCGAGCGCGCCGCCCGCCACGGCGGCGAGGCCCGCCAGCGCGGCGAGCGCGCCCCTCATTGCCGCCCCTCGCGATGATAGGGGTGACCGGCGAGGATGCTCGTTGCGCGCCACAATTGCTCGGCGAGCATCGCGCGCGCCATCAGATGCGGCCAGGTCGCGCGGCCGAAGGCGATCACCTTGTCAGCGCCCGCGCGCTCCTCGGGCGTGAAGCCGTCGGCGGCGCCGAGGCAGAAGCGCGCCTCGCGCACCCCGGCGTCGCGCCATGTTTCGAGCATTTTGGCGAATTCGAGCGAGGACAGCTGCTCGCCGCCCTCGTCGAGCAGCACGGTGCGGCTGTTGTCCTGCGGAGCGGGGACGCGCCCGCCGGTATCGGGAAGCTCGGACATCTTCTGCGCCCAGCTCACGCGCTTCATATAGCGCGCGACCAGCTCGGCCTCCGGCCCGCGCCCGATGCGCCCCCGCGCGATGATGTGCAGCAACATAGTTTCCCGCCTAGCCCGCAGGCGGGAGGGACGTCAATTTGCCGCGGCCACGGGCGGCGCGTCGCCGAACGACCACATGCGCTCGAGGTTGTAGAAGCTGCGCACCTCGGGCCGGAACAGGTGGACGATCACGTCGCCGGCGTCGATCAGCACCCAGTCGGCGTTGGGCAGCCCTTCGACGCGGACGCTGCGGCCTGCCTCCTGCTTGATCCGCTGCGCCAGCTTATCGGCGATCGCCGAGACATGGCGCGTCGACCGGCCGCTCGCGATCACCATATGATCGGCGATGCTGCTCTTGCCGGCGAGCGGGATGGAAATGGTTTCCTGGGCCTGATCCTCGTCGAGCTGGTGGAGGATCAGCGCGTGGAGCGCGTCCACGCTGTCTTTGGCGGGTGCGGCGGGCGCGGCATCCTTGTCGGCGGCTATCAAGCGGGTCCTTTCCTTTCGGAGGTCCCCAGGCGCGAACGCGTGATCGGGTCGCGCGGGGCGCGGCCTTCAAGGCGTTCGAACCAGCGGGGGTCGGCCTGCCGTATCGCAGTTGCGGATCGCACGTCGGGCGAAAATCGCAGGAACACGAGGGCGGGCGGTCTCCAGTCCGTCCAATGAAGCTTCTGGCCTGTGGGCCGGACGAAGCGCCGCAGCCAGCCCATCGCCTGCACGGCGTGGGTGCGGCCATTATAGCCCGGCCGCGCGACGACCGCAATCGGCATCAACCGCGCGATTCCCCGCCAGTCGCGCCAGCGGGGCAACTGGGCCAGATTGTCGGCGCCCATGATCCAGATGAAGCGGCGATTCGGATAGCGGCGGATCAGCTTTTTCAGCGTATCGACCGTATAGCGCGTGCCGAGCTCGGCCTCGATCGCGGTCGCGCGGATCGGCGAACGCCGCGCCATCGCCTGCGCCGAAGCAAGGCGGGCGGGGAGCGGCGCCATCCCCTTCGCGGGCTTCAGCGGATTGCCCGGCGACACCAGCCACCACAGCTCGTCGAGACCGAGCGCATCGATGGCGTTCAGGCTGATCGCCCGATGCCCGCCATGCGCGGGATTGAAGCTGCCGCCGAGAAGGCCGGTGGCGATCACGGGAGCGACTGCCAGTCGCTGCGGTCGTGCTGAACCCGGACGATCGCGATGCCATCGGTTCCGATTTGATAGATCAGGAGAAGCGACGTTCCCCGAACCCTCCACTTGCGCAACAGCCCATGGCCGAGCGCCGGGCCAGCGCGAGGCTGTTCGAGCAAAAAATCAGCGGCGGCGAACGCCGCATTGGATGCACGAACGGCAAATTCCGGATCTGTCGCGGCAAAAAAGTCTTCGATCCGCGCCAGATCCATGCGCGCGGGGCCAGACCATTTTATCCGGATCATCAGCTTGCGGCGCGCTTCGCTTCAGGTTCGGCGCGTCGATTCGCGATCCATTGCTTCATTTCATCTTGCGAAATCCAGTCGCCCGCCGCGATCGCATCCACGCCTTCCTGCACGAAGGCGAGAAATTCCGCCTCTCGCTGCGCATGTTCGCGCACGGCCTGGGCAACGAACCAGGCGCGGCTGCGGCCTTGCGATGCGACGATATCATCCACCAGCGCAACCGTTTCGGCATCCAGACGGGCGGAAATGACTGCTTGTTTACCCATGTACCGTTTGTATCACTTGTATACAAATGATTCAAGGCCGCGTCTGGCCGCTCCCGTGCACCAGCCACTTATAGGTCGTCAGCCCTTCGAGCGCGACGGGGCCGCGCGCGTGGAGCCGTCCCGTCGCGATGCCGATCTCGGCGCCCAGGCCGAATTCGCCGCCGTCGGCGAACTGGGTAGAGGCGTTGTGCATGACGATCGCGCTGTCGACCTCGGTCAGGAAGCGCGCGGCCGCCGCCGCATCCTCGGTAACGATGGCGTCGGTGTGACGGCTCGAATGCGCGTCGATATGGGCGAGCGCGCCCGCGACCCCGTCGACCGCGGCGATCGAGACGATCGCATCGAGATATTCGCAGTCCCAGTCGGTCGCGCTCGCCGGGGTGACGTGCGGGCTTAGCGCCGCGATGTCCCTGTCGCCGCGCACCTCGCAGCCCGCGGCGATCAGCGCGTCGACGATGGCGCGCGGCGCAGCATAGGCGCGGTCGATCAGGATCGTCTCGGTCGCGCCGCAGATGCCGGTGCGGCGCATCTTGGCGTTGACCGCGAGCGCGAGCGCGGTGCCGGGATCGGCGGCGGCGTCGATATAGGTGTGGCAGATGCCGTCGAGATGCGCGAGCACCGGCACCCGCGCCTCGTCCTGCACTCGCGCGACGAGGCCCTTGCCGCCGCGCGGCACGATGATGTCGACCAGCCCCTGCGCGCGCAGCAGCGCGCCGACCGCGGCGCGGTCCTGCGTCGGGACGAGCTGCACCGCGTCGGCGGGCAGCCCCGCCTCGGACAGGCCGGCGGCGAGCGCGGCGTGGATCGCGCGGTTCGAATGCACCGCCTCGCTGCCGCCGCGCAGGATCACCGCATTGCCCGACATCAGCCCCAGCGCCGCGGCGTCGGCGGTCACATTGGGCCGGCTTTCATAGATGATGCCGATCACGCCCAGCGGCACCCGCACGCGGCGCAGCACCAGCCCGTTGGGCCGCTCCGCCCGGTCGACCTCGGCGCCGACCGGGTCGGGAAGGGCGGCGACCGCCTCGACCGCGTCGGCGATTCCGCCGAGCCGGCCCGCGTCCAGCCGCAGCCGGTCGAGCATCGCCGAGGTCAGCCCGTTCGCCTCGCCTGCCGCCATGTCGCGCGCATTGGCGTCGAGGATTGCGTCCGCCTGCGCGCGAAGCTGCGCCGCGGCGGCGCGCAGGCCTTCGGCCTTCTTCGCGGTCGGCGCGGTCGCCATGACCTTCGCGGCGGCGCGCGCGCGCGCGCCCATGCCGGCGATCAGCGCGTCGGCGTCCTGAAGGGGCGGCTCTGTCAGCGTCTCGGTGCTCATGGCCTTCGCCCTATCACGCTTTGCGGCGCGGACGAAAGGCCCGTTGCGTCCTCCCCCGCGCGGCTCTAGGCAGGCGCCATGAGCGGGGATATCGAAGGCATCGGGGCGGCGGTGACCGCGGGGCTGGCGAGCGCCGCGCTCGAACCGCGCCATGGCGAGGCGGCGGGCGGCCATGCGGGCGAACGCTGCCGCAACTGCGGCACCTCGCTGGTCGGATCGCACTGCCACCGCTGCGGCCAGCGCGTCGACGTCCACCGCAGCTTCGCGGCGATCGGCCACGATCTGGTCCACGCGATCTTCCATTTCGAGGGCAAGCTGTGGAACACGCTGCCGCTGCTCGCCTGGCGCCCCGGCGACCTGACGCGTCGCTATATCCACGGCGAGCGCGCCCGCTTCATCTCGCCGCTGTCGCTGTTCCTGTTCGCAGTCTTCCTGACGTATGCGGTGCTGTCCTTCGTCGGCAGCGGTTCGGGTCACGGACTGCAGGAGATGGTCGCGGACCAGGCCGGGACGAGCGCGGTCCGCTCGCGGCTCGAGCAGGAGGTGTCGACGATCGACACCCGGCTCGCCGAGGGCGATATCTCCGCCGATCAGCGCAAGCTGCTGACCGATCAGCGCCACACGCTGATGCAGAGCGCCGAATATCTCGGCCTGCTCGACCATGATGCCGCCGCGAGCGCGGACGAGGCGGGCGACGGCCGCTTCGAGCGCGCCGGCATCGAGACGGGAATCGCCTTCGTCGACCATGGCATCGCCAAGGCGCAGGCCAATCCCGGCCTGATGCTCTACAAGGTGCAGGCGAACGCCTATAAATTCGCCTGGGCGCTGATCCCGCTGTCGATCCCCTTCCTGTGGCTGCTCTATCCGTTCAGCCGGCGCTTCCACGCCTACGACCATTTCGTCTTCGTCACTTACTCGATCAGTTTCATGCTGCTGCTGTTCGTCGTCGTGCGCCTGCTGGGAATGACGGCGATCGCGGGCTGGGCGGCGGGGCTCGCGGTGTTTTACGTGCCCTTCCACATGTACCGCCAGTTGCGCGGCGCCTATCGCTCGTCGCGGATCGGCGCGCTGGCCCGCACGGCGCTGCTGCTTCTCTTCTGCGTTCTGACGGTGACGCTGTTCATGTCGCTGCTGCTCGCGCTGGGCGCGATGGGGTAGGGCAGGTCCCCGTCCCCGTCCTTTTTCCGTCATTCCCGCGAAAGCGGGAATCCCGCTGCATCTTCCTCTTCGTGTCTTTGTGCGAGCTTTCTTTGGACTCGCACAGAGGCGAGAAGGCACGAAGAAGAACGGGATTTCCGCCTTCGCGGAATGACAAAAAGGAAAAGGGTGGACGATGAAAGGAAAAATCCGGCGACCGGACCCGGCAGCCCTTGACCAATATATAGCCACATGGGTATGGGAAATCCATAATCAAAAGGTTATAGGTTCATGGTCGAAACGCGCGACATTCTGTTCAGAGCTCTGGCCGACCCGACGCGCCGCGCGTTGTTCGAGCGATTGTGCGAGCAGGGCGAGCAGACGGTCGGGGCGCTGACGGCGGACGCCGGCGTGTCGCAGCCCGCGGTGTCGAAGCATCTCGCCATCCTGCGGCAGGCCGGACTGGTGATTGACCGCCAGCAGGGACGGCAGGCGCACTACAGCGCCCGCCCCGCCGCGCTGGCGCCGCTCGCCGACTGGACGGACCGGATGACGCGCTTCTGGCAGGCGCGCTTCGACGATCTCGACGATCTGCTGGGAAGGATGGATCAATGACAGAAGCCGCCGCCGAAACGCGCACCGTGATCGTCGAACGCGAATTCGCGCATCCGCCGGCAAAGGTCTGGCGCGCGCTCACCCAGCCGCATCTGGTCGCCGAATGGCTGATGGCGGGCGATGTGGCGCCCACGCCCGGCCACCGATTCCACTTCGGTGCCGACTGGGGCCAGGTCGACTGCGAGGTCATCGCGGTCGAGCCCGAACGCACGCTCGCCTATAGCTGGGACGGCAAGGGACTCGAAAGCACCGTGACCTGGACGCTGACGCCGACCGTCGCGGGCACGCATCTGCGCATGGAACAGACCGGCTTCCAGCCCGACCAGAAGCTCGCCTATCATGGCGCGAAGGCCGGCTGGCCGCGTTTCCTGACCGCGCTAGGCGACCTCCTCGCACGGATCGACTGACATTGAGGGAGAAGACACGGATGAAATGGAACAGTCTGATCCGCCAGACGCATCGCTGGCTGTCGATCCTCTTCACGGCGGTCGTCGCGGCGATCTTCCTGACGCTGGGGCTCGGTCACGAGCCGGTGCAATGGGTCTATTATCTGCCGCTTGCTCCACTGGCGCTTATGACGCTCACCGGGCTCTGGATGTTCTTTCGGCCTTATGCGGCGCGGGCGCGGGCGCGGGGGCGGGCGGCATGACGGACGAGGCGCCCAAGCTGCTGTCGGGCGGCAATCCGCAGATTCCGAAGGGCGACGGCGACGCGCCGGTGCAGGCCTATATCGCCGCCATGCCGGGCTGGAAGCGTACCGCGGGCGAGCGGCTCGACGCGCTGATCGAAAAAAACGTGCCGGGGGTGCGCAAGGCCGTGCGCTGGAACTCGCCCTTCTACGGCGTCGAGGGGAAGGGCTGGTTCGTCAGCTTCCATTGCTTCACCCGCTATATCAAGATCACCTTCTTCAGGGGCGCGGCGCTCGACCCGCTGCCGCCGGTCGGATCGAAGGACCCCGACGCGCGGTATCTCCACATCCACGAGGATGAAGCGGTCGACGAGGACCAACTCGCAAGCTGGCTGAAGCAGGCGGCGGCGATTCCCGGCTGGATCACCGGACAATAGGAAAGGCGGACATGGCGAAGGACGAGGAATCGGCGTCGCACCTGATCGACGAAAAGATCGCGACGCTCGGCGGCTGGCGCGGCGACACGCTCGCGCGCCTGCGCGCGCTGATCCGCGCGGCCGAGCCCGGGGTGATCGAAACGATCAAGTGGCGCAAGCCATCGAACCCGCTCGGCGTCCCCGTGTGGGAACATGGCGGCATCCTGTGCACCGGCGAAACCTACAAGGACAAGGTCAAGCTGACCTTCGCACGCGGCGCTTCGCTCGCCGATCCCGCGCGGCTGTTCAATGCCAGCCTCGACGCGGGCACCCGCCGCGCGATCGACCTGTTCGAAGGCGACACAATTGATGCGGAAGCATTCAAGGCGCTGGTGCGCGAGGCGGTCGCCGCCAACGCGGCGAAGGCGCCGCGGAGGTGATCGAAAGACCGTCGCCCCAGCGAAAGCTGGGGTCGCTGCCGGCCTGTCCTTTCGCCGCGGCGACAAGGGGATAGCGGGCCCGGCTTTCGCTGGGGCGACGGTTGTGCTTGGGCGCCACGTCCGCTCCCCATCAAAACCACCGCCATCCTCAACGATAAGGCGGCGCCTCCTCGAACTCGTCGAACCACGGATAATCCTCCGCCACGCTCGCGGTGAAATTCGGCGGGCGCTTCTCCAGGAAGCTCGTCACCCCCTCCGCCGCGTCGGGGCTGCGCCCGCGCGCGAAGATCGCGCGGCTGTCCCAGCGGTGCGCGCTCATCGGGTGCGGCGCGCCCATCATCCGCCACAGCATGTGACGGGTCAGCGCGACCGACACCGGCGCGCTGTGCTCGGTCAGTTCGCGCGCCCTGGCGATCGCGGCGTCGATCAGCTCACCCGGCTTGTGGACCGACTGCACCAGCCCCTTGTCCCGCGCTTCGGCGGCATCGATCAGCCGTCCCGAACAGCACAGGTCGACCGCGTTCGCGATGCCGACCAGGCGCGGCAGGAACCAGCTCGACGCCGCCTCGGGCACGATGCCGCGCCGCGCGAAGACGAAGCCGTAGCGTGCGGTCTCGCTCGCCAGCCGCGCGTCCATCGGCAGCGTCATCGTCGCCCCGATGCCGACCGCGGCGCCGTTGATCGCGCCCAGCACCGGCTTCTTCGCCTCGAAGATGCGCATCGACACCCGCCCGCCCGAATCGCGGATCAGCGGATGCGACCAGTCGATCGTTCCGTCCTCGGCGATCGGGCTGGCCGACACGCCCTCGGGCAGCGTCGCCGCCTTGTCGGTGCGCTTGTCGTAATCGAAGGTCGACGCCCCCTGACCCAGGTCCGCCCCCGCGCAATAGGCACGCTCGCCTGCCCCGGTGAAGATCACCGCGCGCACCGCATCGTCGGCGTCGCACTCGTCGAGCGCAGCGACGATCTCCAGCATCATCTGCGTGGTGAAGGCGTTCATCCGGTCGGGCCGGTGCAGCGTCAGCAGCGCGATGCCCTCCTGCTTGTCGAGGCGAATCTGGTCGAAGCTCATCCATCTCTCTCCTTGCCTTTGCAGCAGGGTCGCAAGCGGCGCCGTCGAAGGCAAGCTCTAGTTGACGTGGACGTAAGCGTAAACTCCCCTTCTTCATGCTGAATTTGTTTCAGCATCCATGGCCGGCCTTCTCGGTCAGCGCGGCGCTTGATGCGAAGTCGGGCCATGGACCCTGAAACAAGCTCAGGGTGACGAGAGACGGCGATGGGCATTGCCGCCGCCGCCCGCGCACGGGCGACGTGAAGGATGACGCGCCCTTGCTTTGCCGCTATAGGGCGCGCGTCGCCCCGGCGCCGCGCCTCGTCCTTGAGTCGCCTGTCGCCGGGGCCGTTCATTTGGTTCCGACAGAAAGTTTGTGCCCATGGCCCGCCGCCGCCAGATTTACGAAGGCAAAGCCAAGATCCTCTACGAAGGCCCCGAACCGGGCACGCTGATCCAGTATTTCAAGGACGATGCGACCGCCTTCAACGCGCAGAAGCGCGGGACGATCAACGGCAAGGGCGTGCTTAACAACCGCATTTCGGAGCATGTCTTCACCCTGCTCGGCCAGATCGGGGTTCCGCACCATTTCATCCGCCGCCTCAACATGCGCGAACAGCTCATCCGCCAGGTCGAGATCGTTCCGATCGAGGTGATCGTGCGCAACGTCGCCGCGGGCACGCTGTCGAAGCGGCTGGGGATCGAGGAGGGGACGCAGCTTCCCCGCACGCTGATCGAATATTGCTACAAGGACGATGCGCTCGGCGACCCGCTGATCGCCGAGGACCATATCGAATGCTTCAACTGGTGCAGCCGCGAGGAGCTGCACGACATTCAGGACATGGCGCTGCGCATCAACGATTTCATGTGCGGCCTGTTCGCCGGCGTCGGCATCCGCCTGATCGACTTCAAGCTCGAATTCGGGCGCATCTGGGACGGCGACTACAGCCGCATCATCCTGGCGGACGAGATCAGCCCCGACGGCTGCCGCCTGTGGGACATGGTCACCAACGAAAAGCTCGACAAGGATCGCTTCCGCCGCGACCTGGGCGGCGAGGTCGAGGCCTATCAGGAGGTCGCGCGCCGGCTCGGCCTGATGCCCGAGGGCGGCGACAATGCGGTGCTCGACCTCGAAACGCACCGCAAGAAGAAGGGCAGCTAGGGGCTGCGTAAAACGGCATTGCCTCAATTCCGTTCGTGTCGAGCGAAGTCGAGACACTCGTCGGTCCCGCGCTACGACGATGGGTGTCTCGACTTCGCTCGACACGAACGGGAAGGCGAGGTGGACTGAACGCGCATCGCCTCGGAACGTCGCAGACGACGGATCGCTTTCGCCGACCCGCCATGTCGCCCGTCGAAACCACCGGCCCGGCGGCTTGACCCTCCGCGCAAGGGCGGCCAGACCCTCCGCATGACGTCTCCTTTCTTTCGGCGTGCCGCGGCCGCGCTGTCGCCGCTCCTCCTTATCGCCGCCGCCGCCTCGGCGCCTGCCGCTCCGGTCAATCCGCAGACCGACGCGGCGCAGGCGTGGAACTATGCGGACAGCAACCTGCCGGTCGACCCGAACGTGGTTTTCGGCGTGCTTCCCAATGGGATGAAATATGCGCTGCTGCACAATGGCACGCCGAAGGACAGCGTTGTCATCCGCATGCGTTTCGACGTCGGCAGCTTCGACGAGGCCGAGGATCAGCGCGGGCTCGCCCATTTCCTCGAACATATGGCGTTCAACGGCTCGACCCATGTGCCGGAGGGGGAGATGATCAAGCTGCTCGAGCGCAAGGGGCTCGCCTTCGGCGCCGACACCAACGCCTCGACCGGCTTCGACCAGACGATCTACAAGCTCGACCTGCCGCATGCGACCGACGATCTGATCGACACCGGGCTGATGCTGATGCGCGAGACGGCGAGCGAGCTGACGATCGCGCCCGAGGCGGTGGACCGCGAACGCGGCGTGATCCTGTCCGAACGACGCGCGCGCGACACCTATCAGCTCCGCAGCCTGATCGAACAGCTCGCTTTCCAGATGCCCGGCATGACGGTCGCGAACCGCATTCCGGTCGGCACCGAAACGGTGATCCGCACCGCGCCGGTCTCGCGCCTGCGCGACCTCTACGACCGCACTTACCGGCCCGAGCGGGCAACGCTGGTGATGGTCGGCGATTTCGATCCCGGGGCGGTGGAGGCGAAGGTCAGGGCGCGCTTCGCGGACTGGCAGGGTCGCGGACCCGCCGGCGCCGACCCCGACATCGGCACGATTGACTATCGGCGTGCGCCGGCGGCTGGCGAGTTCGTCGATCCGGCGATCAGCGACACGGTTGCCATCGCCAGCTTCAGGCCCTGGGTGGTCGTGCCCGACACCAGGGCCAGGCGCGCGCGCAATCTCGCCGAGGAAATCGGCGAGGCGATCGTCAGCCGCCGGCTCGCCCGGCTCGCGCTCGACGAGGATTCGCCGATCCTGACCGGCGCGTTCAGCGAGGCGGCGGGGTGGAAGGTCTTCGATCAGGTCACCGTCAGCGCGGTGGCCAGGCAGGGCGCGTGGAAAGAGGCGCTGGCGCTCGTCGAACAGGAATATCGCCGCGCGGTCGAACATGGCTTCACCCAGGTCGAAGTCGACGAACAGCTCGCCACCCGCCGCACCGCCCTCCGCAACGCCGTCGCGGGCGTGACGACGCGGCGCAGCGCGACGCTCGCTGACGCGCTGGCGAGCGCGGCGGAGGGCGATTTCGTCTTCGTCCGCCCCGAAACCTCGCAGGCGCTGTTCGATGCGGTCGCGCCAACGCTCGACGCGGCGGCGGTCGCCGCAGCCTTCCGCAGGCGCGTCGCGGGGATGAGCCCGCCGCTCGTCTGGGTGACGGGCAAGATGCCGGTCGCGGGCGGCGCCGATGCCGTGCTCGCCGCGCTTCGGGAATCGCAGCAGGTCGCGGTCGCGCCGCCCGCGGCGGCGACCGGCGCCGCCTTCGCCTATACGGATTTCGGCGCCCCCGGCCGTATCGTGTCGGACGACCGTATTGCCGATCTCGGTATCCGCCGCATCCGCTTCGCGAACAATGTGATGCTCAACATCAAGACCACCGATTTCCAGAAGGACAAGGTCTGGCTGTCGGTGCGCGTAGACGGCGGCACATTGCTCGCGACCCGCGACGACCCGACGCGGGTGGCGCTTGCGGGGTCGCTCGCCGTCGGCGGGCTTCAGGCGCACAGCTTCGACGATCTTCGGACGATCTTCGCGGGCAAGACGGTGAACCCCAGCTTCGGCGCGGGCATCGACGCCTTTGGCGGCAGCGCGCTGACCTCGCCCCAGGATTTCCGATTTCAGGCCGATCTGATGGCCGCCTATCTTACCCATCCCGGCTATCGCACCGACGGGCTGGCGCTGATCCGCCGCGTGCTGCCGCAGCAATATGCCGCCAACGACGCGACACCCGCGGCGGTGCTCGCGCGCGACGCCGGCGGCATCCTTGCCGACGGCGATCCGCGCGCGCAGACTCCGCCGCTCGCGACGCTGATGACGCTCGACTGGACCGGGCTGAAGCCGGTGATCGCCGACAGCCTCGCGCACGGGGCGATCGAGATCGGGGTCGTCGGCGACATCGACGAGGCGGCGGCGATTCAGGCAATCGCAGCGACCTTCGGCGCGCTGCCGCCGCGGCGCGCGGCCTTCGACCCGCGCGAGGCGGCACGGGTCCGTCACTTCGCCGCCGACCGCAGCGATCGCACGCTGATCCACAAGGGGTCGGCCGATCAGGCGGAAATCCGCGTCTATTGGCCCGCGCGCGACGATCGCGACCTCACCGAGGCGATGCGGCTCAATCTGCTGATGCGGGTGATGCAGCTCGAACTGACCGAGGAATTGCGCGAACGGCTCGGCGAAACCTACAGCCCCGGCGCGGGCGCCGACCTGTCCGACGAATTCCCCGGCTACGGCTGGCTGCTCGCGCGCAGCAACGTCGATTATAAGGAGTTGGGGACGACGCGCGCCGCGATCTTCGCCATCGCGAACAAGCTGCGCGACCGGCCGGTCGACGCCGACCTGCTCGACCGCGCGCGCCGCCCGCTGATCGAATCGATGACCAAGGCGCGCCGCGAAAACGCTTATTGGCTGAAATATGTCGCCGAGGCGACAACTCACCCCGACCGCCTCGACCGCAGCCGGAACGCGATCGCCGAGGTCCAGGCGGCGACGCCCGCCGACCTCCAGGCGCTGGCCCAGCGCTACCTGACGGACGATCAGGCGCTGGTCATCAAGGCGGTGAGCGACAAGGCGGGGACGTAAGAGGACGCACCGCTCCTCCCTGTCGCGCAGCGATGGGGAGGTGGCAGCCCCGCAGGAGCTGACGGAGGGGCCGAGCGCGCAGCGCTCGCTTGCGCTCGCTGCCCCTCCACCACCGCTTCGCGGCGGTCTCCCTCCCCACGGCTGCGCCGCAGGGAGGATTTCGAAACCGCTCTCTCGCATTGACGAGTTCGCATACGAACCATATACACTTCGTATATCCGCCATCGCCAAAGGACACCCCGTTGGGCATCGTGAAGATTGACGACGAGCTACATGAGGAAGCCCGCCGGGCGAGCGCCGTGATGTGCCGCTCCATCAACGCACAGGCCGAATATTGGATGAAGATCGGCATGCTCGCCGAAGCCCATCCGACCCTGTCCTTCAACGAGATCGTCCGGATGCAGTTCGCGGCGGCGCAGGTCCGACTCGCGGATTCAGCCGTCGCCTGACATGGTGAAGACCCCGGACGAGCTGGCGTTGATGCGCGAATCGGGTCGGCTGCTCGCGTCGGTCTTCGAAATGCTCGACGGGCTCGACCTCGCCGGCCGCTCAACGATGGAGGTCAACGATCTGGTCGAGCGCTTCATCACCGTCGATCTCGCCGCCCGCCCCGCGAGCAAGGGGCAATATGGCTTCGCCTATGGGCTCAACTGCTCGATCAACCATGTCGTCTGCCACGGTGTGCCCGACGCCCGCGCGATCATCCAGGACGGCGACATCATCAACCTCGACATCACGCTCGAAAAGAACGGCTTCATCGCCGATTCGAGCAAGACCTATCTCGTCGGCGCCGTCGCGCCCGCCGCGCGGCGGCTCGTGCGCGTCGCGCAGGAAGCGATGTGGAAGGGTATCGGCCAGGTGCGTCCCGGCGCCCATCTCGGCGACATCGGCTTCGCGATCGAGCGGCACGCGAAGCGGAACGGCTATTCGGTCGTGCGCGACTATTGCGGCCATGGCATCGGCCGCGAGATGCACGAGGAGCCGAACATCCTTCATTTCGGCCGTCCCGGAACGGGGATGAAACTGCGCGAGGGCATGGTCTTCACGATCGAGCCGATGCTCAACCAGGGCAGCTGCAAGGTCGCGACCGACCCGGACGGCTGGACGGTCGTGACGCGCGACGGCAAGCTCTCCGCCCAGTTCGAGCATACGGTCGCGGTGACGGAAACCGGCGTCGAAGTCCTGACCCTGCGCCGCGATGAGCGGAGCTACGGTGAGGGGTGAAGCCTTGACGTCGGGTTTCGACCGGAAGCAGACATTTCTTCTTCGTCATCCCGGACTTGATCCGGGATCCATAGCTGCGCCGTCGTCATGGATCCCGGATCAAGTCCGGGATGACGAAGGATCAAGTCCGGGATGACGAAATGGAATGAGCGTCCGTCCGCTTCCCACCCAATTCGGACGTGCGCGGTCGATCCGATCCCCATGGCGGTCGACGGTCGGTAGGCGATGATCGGCACTTCATAACCTCGTCATTCCCGCGAAAGCGGGAATCCAGAGCGTGCGTCGGCTGACCCCACGCTGGATTCCCGCTTTCGCGGGAATGACAAAGGTGGGGAATGGCCGCTTCCTACCCCGAAAACCGACGCGCCCGATTAGCCGCGCCAAGACGCCGCCTAAACCCGCCCCGGCGCCCGCGCGCGCAGGAAATTGCCCAGCGCGACGAACAGCATCTCGCGCGCGTCGCCGCCCAGCATCTCTGCCGTCAGCCAGTCGAAGTTCGCGCGGTTGCCGATGCCGACCGCGCCGACCATCGCCGCGAGCAGCGCTTCGTCGTGGCTCACGCGCGGGCAGCAGGGCGGGGCGACGGCAAAGGCCTCGGGCCAGACATGCCCGATCGCCTCGACGACGAGCCGATAGCGCCGCGCTGCGAGAATATTGCCCCAGCGCCGTTCGAGCTCGGGCATCGGGTCGCGCCCGCCCCGGCGGCACAGGACGCAATAGCGCAGCGCCAGCACCGCCTGCGCCGCATCGGTCGGCAGGTCGCGCAGCCGCGGCTGCTCGGTCAACTGGCGGATCAGCGTGCGGCTTTCCAAAATCGCTCTCTCCCGCGAGGGCCGGTCCTTCGCAATCCCGCGCCGGTTCCCGAAAAAGATGCCGGTCGCCGCTGGATCGCAGCGACCGGCAGGAGGGGACTGCCTGACCTTGCTATTGAGAATTATTCTCAAATACAAGCAAAAAAGAAGGGCACCCGAAGATACCCTCTTTAATCCTTTATTTTCAATATTCTCCTTCCCGTGTGGCGGTATGGTAAGGAGGAGGATTTTGTTCCAGGGGACCGCCGAATTCCCCGTCATTCCTGCGAAAGCGGGAATCCCGTTTTTCCACATCCTCCGTCATCGGGCGGGCTCATGATTCGAAAACCCTTCGCGTTCTTCGCGGCTTCGCGTGAAATAGTCTGGATCACGCGAAGACGCGGAGGGAAAAACGGGATTCCCGCTTTCGCGGGAATGACGAGGCGGGGGATGCGGCCTGACGGGCCCGCCCTTAATCGTCGCTCACCGGCTTCGACTGGAGCTGGACGTAATTTTCCATGCCCATGCGCTCGATCAGCTCGAACTGTTTTTCGAGCTCGTCGACATGATGCTCCTCGCTTTCGAGGATATCGGCGAACAGGTCGCGGCTCACATAGTCGCGCACCTTTTCGGAATGCTCGATCGCATCCTTGAGAAGCGGGATCGCTTCCTCCTCGAGCGCGAGGTCGGATTTCAATATCTCCTCGACCGTCTCGCCGACGCGCAGCCGGCCGAGCAGCTGGAAGTTGGGAAGCCCGCCCAGGAACAGGATGCGGTCCGCCAGCTTGTCGGCATGCTTCATCTCGTCGATCGATTCCTCGCGCTCGAAATGCGCGAGCCGCGCGACGCCCCAATTGTCGAGCATCCGGTAATGCAGCCAATACTGGTTGATCGCGGTCAGCTCGTTCTTGAGCGCCTCGTTGAGGAAATCGATGACCTTTTCGTCGCCCTTCATGATCTTGTCCTGTCTTGTCTCGGGTGGGGAATGTCGGGCGGCATTATACCCGCCCCGACCCGGTCAGGCCAAGGGTGAAAAGCGCGGAAATCCGGGAAAAATCAGGCGGTCTCGGCGACGTCGCTGATGATATTGCGAGCGAATGACAGGCACTGGCCGCACTTGGGTTTGCGACCCAGTTGCGCATAGGCTGCCTTCGCGCACCGCAACTGGCCGTTTCGCGCGACATCGCGAAGCTGGTTTTCCCTTATTGCGTTGCAGACGCAGACGACCATATGCGAATCCCTCTCAACAAGTCCCATCTAGGGAGAGTGCGAGGGATTCGCAACAAGAAAGTTGCGACTGGTTCGCAATCCGAAGAAGGCGATTTTCCCGCCATCCGCCCCTTGCCGCGCGGGTGATTCGCGGGCATAGGCGCGCCCATCCCTTCCGCCCCCTTCAGACAAAGGCCGACCCATGAAAGTCCAGGTCCACGTGACGCTCAAGCCGGGGGTTCTCGACCCGCAGGGCAAGGCGATTCACCATGCGCTCGAGGGGCTGGGCTTCGCAGGCGTCGCCGATGTGCGCGCTGGCCGCTTCTTCGAACTCGACGTCGCCGACGACGTGACCGATGCCGATCTCGATGCGATGTGCGCCAAGCTGCTCGCCAACACCGTGATCGAGAATTACCGCATCACCCGCGCCTGAATCATTCGCCCAAAGGAGCTTCATATGAAGACCGCGGTCATCGTCTTTCCTGGCTCCAACTGCGATCGCGACATGGCGGTTGCGCTCGAGACCGTGACCGGCCGTGCCCCGGCGATGGTCTGGCACCGCGACAGCGATCTGCCGGCCGGTACCGACTTCATCGCGCTGCCCGGCGGCTTTTCCTATGGCGATTATCTGCGCTCGGGCGCGATGGCGGCGCGCTCGCCGATCCTGCGCGCGGTCGCCGAGGCCGCGGCGCGCGGCGTCCCGGTGCTCGGCGTCTGCAACGGCTTCCAGGTGCTCGCCGAGGCGCAGCTCCTGCCCGGCGCCCTGATGCGCAACGCCGGGCTCAATTTCGTCTGCCGTACCGCGGCGCTGACGGTCGAGAACAGCCAGTCGCTGTTCACCGCCGCCTATGAGGCGGGCGAGACGATCCATGTGCCCGTCGCGCATCACGACGGCAATTATTTCGCCGATGACGAAACGCTCGACCGGATCGAGGGCGAGGGCCGCGTCGCCTTCCGCTACGCTGAGCCGGTGAACGGATCGGCGCGCCGTATCGCGGGCGTCCTGGGCGATGCCGGCAACGTCCTCGGCATGATGCCGCATCCCGAACGCGCGATCGACCGCGCGCACGGCGGCACCGACGGGCTACGCCTGTTCGAGGCGGCGCTCGGCGTCCTCGCCTGACGGCCCGTCCGGGGCGGGCGCGCCGCCCTTCCTCGGCTGCAGCCAGCGCCCGACCGCAAGCAGGACGGTCGGCCAGAACAAAGTGTTCCAGATATCGTGCCAGTGCGCGGCGTCGGGCTGGACGGCGGCCCTGCTGACCTCGGCGGTCCTGTCGAGCCACTCGCCGCCGCACGCCATGGCAAAGACCGCGCACCAGGCGATCAGCCAGCCGCCCTCCCGGCGCCAGATCAGCCGCACCGCCAGGAACAGGGCGAGGCCGAAATAGATATGCAGCGCATCCTTGTCGAGGCCGCTCGCGGTGACGAGCCACATCTTGTTTTCCTCGAACAGCGAGGCGAGCTGGATCAGGGTCATGAAAGATCAAACCTTGGCGGCGAAGGGGTTGAAATCGGTGCCTTCGTCGAAAACATCGACGCCTTCGCGACGTTTGAGCAGGCCGACCACCGCGTAGGTGACGGGGGTCAGCGCCGCCTCCCACGCGGTCTTGATCGCCCATTGCGAAAGCACGACCTGCACCAACTGCTCGGGCGGCCATCCGGCAAGCCCGTAAAAGGCCAGCGGGTAGAAAATCAGGCTGTCCAGCCCCTGGCCGACTATCGTCGAGCCGATCGTCCGCATCCACAGGAAGCGCCCGCCGGTCGCGAGCTTCATCCGCGCGAGAACATAGGAATTGGCGAATTCGCCGACCCAGAAGGCGGTCATGGAGGCGATGACGATGCGCCAACTGTTGCCGAACACGAACTCATAGCTCGCCTGGCCCGGCCAGCCATCGGCGGGCGGCAGCGCCACGACCACCGCCGCCATGAAGGCCATGAAGGCGAGCGCCGCGAACCCCGTCCAGATCACCCGTCGCGCGCGGGCATAGCCATAGACCTCGGTCAGCACGTCGCCGATGATGTAGCTGATCGGGAAGAACAGCACCCCCGCGCCGAACGCCCACTGGCTGCCGTCGGGCATCGGGATGTAGCTGGGCTTCGACGCGCCGATGATATTGCTGAGCAGCAGGATCGCGACGAAGGCCGCCATCACCAGGTCGTAATGGCGAAAATGCCGCACGCGCCCCGCCGCGGTAGGCGCGGGCTCGCGGCCGGTTTCGGCAGGCGGGACGGAGTCGGTCATGGATTGGCTGCTTAGCGGGCTTTGCGCACCGAGCAAACCGCGCTATTCGCTGCCCCGCACAGCCGTGCCGCGCGCCCGTAGCTCAGCTGGATAGAGCACCCGCCTTCTAAGCGGGTGGTCGCAGGTTCGAATCCTGCCGGGCGCGCCATGCTGCTGTCCAGCGCGGGATGAGGTCGGACGCGAATCCGCCTTCAGGCCCAGCCAGGGATGGGCATATCCACGTCCGAGAACGCGTAGTGCAATTGTTCGACCTGTTTCACCGTCGATACGCTTTCGTCGAATGCAAATGCCGAAGGATCGAATACGCAGAGATTGATGCCTGTCCCGACCGAGCTTCGATACGCGATCCCTTCGAACCCGCGGCGAATGAGTATGTCCGAAAGAAGCTGTGTGGCGGCATAGCGATGCCGTTCCTCAGGAATGATCGGAAAGCGTAGCAGCCAGTCGATGTGATAGATGATCGTGAACAGATCGAGACGGTCGTCCGATGACGAGAAGTTCCGGATCGGGAGATCAAAGCGCGCGATTCGAAGGTGTTTCTTCGCGCGGAAGCCGCCGACGGAGATCAGATGCCCCGGATGCGGTCGAATTTCCGCCAGCGCGGTTTCCACCTCGGACGCCAGATACAGAACGGACACGCCTTCCCGGTTCGTGCGGCCCGCCGTCGCATCGGGCGGCAGGCGTGCTCCGATCGCTGCTCCCTTGTACGGCGTGGCGACCCGCACGACTTCTCCGCGCGGAATGCCGAGGCCATCCCGAGCGACGCCGATCCGTCCTCGATACCAGAGCGAGTCTTCCGGCACCTTCGACTCGATGTCGGCCTCGATCCTAATGACGAGTTCCTCCATTGCATCTTCGACGGCGTGGAAGTTTTCCCGCTTCAGTCTCTCCCCGAGCCTCCAAAACGGCGAGACTGTCTCGGGAATCGAGAAATTTAGCAGCTGTTCCAGATTGGGTTCTTCCCCGGCGTAGAGCCGGATACCCTTGTCGGGGTCGGGGTACATCCCGTCTTCCCACGTGATCCGGTGGATGAAGGCCTTGGCATGACGACCAGGCTTCGCCGTCTCGACGATCGGATTCGGCTCTTCGAGAAGGACGTTATGGATCGATGTTCCGCCTTCGTTAGGATTATAGTCGGGCTCGCTGAAGTGTGTCAATCGGCGCGCAAAAGGGACCCCCGATCGGCGTCGAAGAGGGACCCCCTTATCGGATATGATGCTGGTTTGTTGAGGATGGCCTTGCGCTGCGTGCGGCGGAGGGCGGGCGTAGCCCGACCGG